>Ga0070668_100000425_pt1 | contig 27984 bp, 28 predicted proteins | sample KBSS43metaG_FD_64661 | JGI IMG/M metagenome (GOLD analysis project Ga0070668, IMG submission 64661) | Switchgrass rhizosphere microbial communities from Kellogg Biological Station, Michigan, USA - KBS S4-3 metaG | ecosystem: Host-associated > Plants > Roots > Rhizosphere > Soil ...
GCCCGGGCCGCTGTTGAGCGCGGCGAAGGTGGTCCGGGACTGCTTGGCGCGGCCGCTCGCGGTCGAGGTCAGCGAGATCGTCAACGTCTGGTTGGCGCTGCCCGTGCTCGTCCCGGTGACGGTGAACGGCGTGGTCGAGGTGATCCCGGAGGCGAGCACCGTCCACCCGCCGGGCGGGTCGCCGCGCTTCCACTGCCGCCACTGCAGCAGCGACGTCGAACCCTGCAGGCGCACCTCCCCGCACATCTCGGTGCCGGTGTTGCTGGTGAGGTACTCGACGTACCGGTCCGTGCCGGTGGCCGGCCCCGGCGTGCTCAGGCCGGTGGCGTACCGGATCTGGGTGTCCAGCCGGATGAAGGCGATTCTGATCTGCGCCTGTGCGTCCGCCGCCGCCTCGGCCCGGCCCGCCATCCGGTACATCTGCGCGATCCCGCTCACAAAGATCGCCCCGAAGAACGACATGAGCGTCATGGCCACCATCAGCTCCAGGAGCGTGACGCCGGCGTCGTCCCGATCGGGCCGCCACCTCACGGCCCGTTCACGTTGAAGAGAGGGTCCGGAAACTTGCTGCTGACCAGGGTCGAGGTCACGTAGTGGCAGTCGCCCGGGCAGCCGGCGTCCGGCCAGGTGACCGCGACGATCACCCGGTACATCGCGGCATAACCCGAGGTCGCCGTGCAGGCGCCGCCGCCCTTCGGCTGCCAGCACCCGCCCACGTACCAGTACTGCCGGTAGGAGACGCCGTCCAGCGTCACCGCCCGGTAGGTGGTCGGCAGGGTCGCCGAGGCGCCCGCACCGCTCGCCGCCGAACCGTCGTAGGCCTTCTGCGTTCCCGACAGGTCCACGCCGGCGACCGGCGCGGCCCATTGCGTGGTCACGCTCTGCTGGTCGCGCCCCGTCAGCAACGCCGCCGGCTCGAGCCTGCGGGCCTGCTCCACCGCCTCGGCCGCCAGTTGCACCGCCGTCTGCTGGCCGCCCTGGAGCCTGGTGCCCCGCATCGCGGCGACGAAGTACGCGGTGAGCGACGTCAACACCATGCTGATCAGCATGATCGAGACGATCACCTCGACCAGGCCGAACCCGTCGTCGGCGGAGCAGCGCTCACCGCGCACGGTTCAACCCTCCTCGTGGCCGGCGGCGGGGCCGGGTCGGCTCTCCCCTCGGCAGGTGCGGGTCCGCCGCGGCGTGCCGGCCGGGCAACACACGACCGTCCCGATGATTATCCGCCTGATCTTGCTCGGTACGGGCCGTTTCGCACGGATCGCGGCTTGCCTTACGCCACGTGTCGAGCGGGGCGCAGGAGGGTCAGCGCGCGGAGCGCCTCCGCGCGGGAGATGGGCTGGTCGTCCTCGGCCTGGACGGCCAGGGCCATCTCGATGGCCTGCCGGATCCAGGTGGTCTTGGGCATCTCCGCCGCCTTCGCGGCCGCGGCCACGGCCTGATCGAGCTCGGCCGGCAGGCGCAGGGACCGCACCACCATGACATCCGACCCGGCCGGCGGCAGCGAGCGCAGCAGCGCCGCCTCCTCATCGGCGGCGGGGGCGGGGTCGAAGGCCAGGTCGTCCATGAAGGCACCGAGCTCGTCGGGGGTCTGCGGCAGGTCGTGCTGCTTGCTCATCGGACGTCCTCCCAATTCGTGAACTCGGCCAGTTCCTTCTCGGTCATGTCCCGTGCTCCGATGATCCGCCACGTGGTGTCGGTGATGTGCAGGACCGCGACGACGAGCGGGCGGCCGGCCGCCGTGCGGCTCCAGAGCGTGAGCACGCGCAGGCCGTGGCTGCCGGTGGCCGGCCGCGGCCAGCGCCGGCCGGCGTCCAGGGCTTGGCGCACCTCGGCCGCCTCGATACCCACGAGGGCCTGCAAGGCCCACTCCTCCCACTCGAACGGCATGGGGCAATCGTACTACGCGCGTATTACGCCGTCGCGGACATGGAGGTAGCTGAATGTAACGATCTGTTCATCCGCGGTGGCCGCGATTTCGTACTCCAGGATGACGAGATCTTGGCCTGGGAGGGGCTCGTGAGCAGCGACAACACCACACCACGCCCGGTCTGGCCGACCGTGATGGTCGCCGGGCACCGTCCGAAGCACCTCACCCCCGTCGCCCAGACCTGGGTGCGAGCCGAGTTGAACCGCCTCGCGGGCAAGCTCCGCGACGGCCACGGCACGACGACCGCCATCTCCGGGATGACGCTCGGCGCCGACCTGTGGTGGGCGGACGCCGCCGTCCGGGCCGGGCTGCGGGTGCACGCGCATCTGCCGTACCCGCAGCAGGCGGCCAAATGGAAACCGGAGGACCAGGCCGAATGGTGGCGGCTTCTCGGCCTGGCCACCAAGACGCTCACCTACGGCACCGGCCACGACGAGGGGCTGCTGCACGCCCGGAAGCGGGGCATGGTCCACGCCTCGGCGCAGACCGTCGCCGTGTGGGTGTACGGCAAGTCCGGCGGCACCCGCACCGCCCTGGAGTACGCGGTCGGCCGGGGCCGGCGGCCGATCTGGGTGGATCCGGAGACCCGGCGGACGATCTGGCCGGACATCGAGGTGTGGCGCCGGCTGCTCGCCCCGCAACCGCGCCGCCGGGCCGCCTAACCCGGCGCGGCGGAACGGGCACCGGCCGTCCGCTCGACGAGGGCCACGCGGTCCGGCAGCGGCCCCGCCGGCACCTCGACGATCACGAAACCCCGTTCGCGGTACGTCGACTCGTGGATCCGCTCGAAGCGCAACGCATCCGCGAAGCTGATCCGGCGCGCGGCGGTCGGCTGGACGGAGCCCTGGTTGCGGACGAAGAAGACCGTCTGCTCGTACGCCCGGCCGGCCGTCATCCGGTCGAGTTCGTCGACCAGCGATCGCGGCGGCTCCAGTTCCGCATAGCGGCTCAGCGCCAGCGTGCACACCGGCGACCGGTCGAAGAACGTGGTGCCGCCCAACCGGGCGGCGGCGAGCTGCCGGCTGCGCTGCAGCGCGACGATCCGGTCGAGGAAGGCGGGACTCCGCCACGGCTCCGGGCTGCCGAGCGCGTGGTGCAGGGCGATCACGTCGGTCGCCGCCTCCTCGACCACGGTGTGGCCGTTGACCTCCAGCTGGCGCAGGATGGCCGTCTTGCCGGCCCCGGGCGTGCCGGTGAGGATGAATCCGGGCACGGTGGGCCCTCCTACTCGATCTGATGACCTATTCGAACCGGGGTATCTCGGCCACCACGGCCGTACCCGATGGCCGGCGCTCGCGGACCGTGAGCCGGCCGCCGACGGCGGCCACCCGGTCCGCCAGGCTCGCGAGGCCCGTTCCGCCCGCCGGGTCCGCCCCGCCCACGCCGTCGTCGCTCACCGCGAGGCGCAGGTCGCCGTCGCGGAGCGTCAGCTCGACCGTGACCGCGGCCGCGCCGGCATGTTTCACCACGTTCGCCAGCGCCTCGGCGCCGACGAAGTAGACGGCGGCCGCGATCCGTGGCGGCACCGCCTCGGCGGCGGCCGGATCGACCGCCAGCCGGCACGGTACCGGACATCGATCGGTCAGCGCGACCAGCGCCGCCTCGAGGCCGGCGGCGAGTTCGCGCAGTTCCGCCGTCGCGAGCCGCAGCTGTTCCACGGCCGGCCCGTTGTCCGGCCGGTCGTCGAGCAGCGCCAGGAGCCCGGCCAGGCGCCGCCCCGGACCGGATTCCAGGCGGCGCCGCAGCCGGCCGAGTTCCTCGTCCGCCGCCACCACGAGCCGGCGCCGGGACCGCACCACCTCGGCGATCCGCGCGCGCACCTCCCCCTACAGGGCCAGGCAGCTCGATCGGTGCGGAGCCGTGCGCCAGGTGCCCACCAGGCTGGTGTCCGGCCCAGCGGCGGTGGCGGGCGTCGGTGCCGAGCCGCACCCGGACGGCACCGCAAACGACGGCACCGGCACACCGGCCTTCAGGCGCTGGATCCGGTCCATCAGGTCGCGGACCTCCGGATCGGCGCGCAGCGAGGCGTTCACGGGGGCGAAGGCATCCCGCATCGCGGCGAGATCCCCGGCCGAGGCGGTGGCGAAGCGGGCACCGTGCGCGCAGACGTTCTCCACCGCGTCGGCCTCGGCGGCGACCGCGAGCGCGGTCGACCGGGCCGCCGTCCCGGCTGCCGCGGCGCTCAGCCAGTTCCGCTGCCGGGCGCTCAGGCCGGCCAGCCGGCCCGGGTTGGCGATCAGCACGGCGGTCTCGGGCCACAGGCTGACGTTCCCGGTCACGTACGGCGCAGCCCGCCGGCCATGACGGGCCACCATTGGGGTCACTGTAGGCGGGCCGGCCGGCCCGCGGATTGTGGCCAGCCACAGTGCGCGGCGCGCAGGTTCTCGTACCAGCCCCGATGAGAGCGGACACGGGCGCCGGAAGGGTGAGGGAATCGTCAACCTACGCGAGGAGATTCAGATGCGCCTTCATCGCAACGCCATCGTCATCCTGACCGCGGTGGGTTCGCTCGCCGCTTGTGCCCCGGGTTCCGGGGCCGCCGTCGTGGATCGCCCCGACGACGGCGCCGGCCGGATCGTGTGGACCAACGCGCCGGACACCAGCTTCACCAACGGCCACTTGGAGTCGGCCCGGCCGGACGGCAGCGGGCTGCGCCGGCTCACCACCGAGCCCGCGGGCGCGCGACACCGCCGCGTCGATCTCGCCGGACGGCCGCCGGGTGCTCTAGGTGCGCGATCGCGGCGGCCAGGGAGCCGGGTAGCGGGTGTCTGGCAGGGTGGTGCCGTGCCTACCGATATCGATGACAGCACCCTGCGGACGGCCGACATCCGGGCGGCTCGGCACCGCGCCGTGTCGGAACGGCTGGCCGCGCTCGACGACGACGAACTCGGGGCGTTGCTGGCGGACGGGGCGCCGGCAACGGTCGGCTTCGGCGGGACCACCTCGACGGTCGACGTCGGCGGCGTCCCGGTGTTTGTCAAACGGGTGCCGCTGACCGACCTGGAGCGGCGCCCGGAGAACGTCGGTTCGACGGCGAACATCTTCCGGCTGCCCCTGTTCTACCAGTACGGCATCGGTTCGGCCGGCTTCGGCGCGTGGCGCGAGGTCGCCATGCACACCATGACCACACAGTGGGTGCTGGACGGCCGGTACCACGGTTTCCCGCTGCTGTATCACTGGCGCGTGCTGCCGCAGCCGCCGCAGCCGGCCGACGTCGGTGAGCTGGACAGGTGGGTGGCGCACTGGGACGGTGACGACGCCGTCCGGGCCCGGCTCGAGGCGATCGGCACCGCCTCGGCCGCCGTGGTCCTCTTCATGGAGCACCTCCCGCACACCGTGAACGCCTGGCTGACCGAACAGACCGCCGCCGGTGGCGCGGCCGCCGAAGCCGCGTACACCCTCGTGGACCGAGCCCTGCGAGACGGCGTGGAGTTCATGCGGGGGCAGGGGTTCATCCATTTCGACGCGCACTTTCTCAACTTGCTGACCGACGGACGGCACGTCTACTTCGCGGATTTCGGCCTTGCGGTCCATGCCGGCTTTGACCTCGACGCCGCCGAGACGGCGTTCTTCCGCCGGCACCAGCGTTACGACCAGGGTTACACGGCCGCCCACCTCACCCAATGGCTGCTGAGCAACCTGCTGAACCTGCCCTGGCGGGAGAGTCTCGGATACCTTCGCGAGCACGGACCGGATCTCGCCGGCCGCGGACTGCCGGACGCCGCGGCCCGCATCATCGCCCGCGACGCGCCGGTCGCGATGGTGCTGGACGACTTCTTCGGCGCGCTCATGAGCACGAAGAAGGGCACGGCGTTCCCAGCCGATGACCTCGACCGGGCGGTCCAGGTCACCGGCGGCGGCTGACGCCGTTACTCGCCGGGCAGCGTTTGGTCGCTGTGCTTGTCGAAGCCGATGTACAGACGCGCCGCGGCGTTCGCACCCAGGGCGCCCAGCGTCTCCAGCTCACGCAGCCGCAACAGGGCCGGGTGCTGGGCGTACGCCTCGGCGGCCGCGGCGAGCCGGCGCAGCGCGTCGACCTCCGCGTCGGCGCGGATCCGCTTGGCCTCGGCGTCCGCCTGCGCCGCGAGCCGGGTGGACTCGACCCGCGCCTGCGCCGCGACCCGCTCGGCGTCCGCCTTCGACGTCGCCTCCAGCGCCTCCCGGTCGGCGCGGGTCCGCGCCTCGACCATCTGCGCCTCGGCCATCCGCTGCGCGGTCAGCACCCGGTTCATGATGTCCTGCAGGTTGCCCGGGAACACCAGGTCCTTGACGTCGGCCCGGATGATTTCGACACCGTACCCGGCGGAGACCCCTTCGACGTCCCGCAGGATGTCCTCGCTGAGCTGGTTGCGGTTGGTGAGGATGGCCTCCAGCGTCATCGACGCGAGCGAACGCCGCGCGGCGAGCTGGACGTCGCTGTACAACCGGTCGCCGTAGTCCGCGACCCGCTCGACCGCCGCGACCGGGTCGACCACCCGGAAATGGGTGATGATGTTGACCCGCACCGCCACCTTGTCGGCGGTCAGGATCTCCTGGCCCTTGATGTTGAGCTCACGCTCGCGCAGGTCGACCGGGGTGATTTCGACCTGCGGCACGCGCTGCCCGGGATACCGGCGCACCGGCAGCCGGTACCGGCCGGGCTCGAGCACCTGGTCGAAACGGCCGTCGACATAACGCAGGCCGCGGAATCCGCTATGGACGATCACCGCACGGCGATCCGACATGATTCACCTCTGGATCGGGGCTACCCCCAACGAACGAATGGCAAGGGTGGCCCCGGAGCGGATCCGACGTGAAGGATCGGTCGCCAGGAGGGCAGCGGACCAGCGTGGTTTGATCGCCAGTGCGTCCGCTGTTGAGGCGCTTTCTTCTGAAGCCGCCGGGGCCGGTTCGAGCATGACAAACTCGATCACCGGCCCACAACGCAATATCCGGGCGGTCAGGCCGCGATGGCGCCGCCGCGCACGCGGCCGTCGGCGCCGGCGTGCGCCGCGGAAATTGCCGTGGTGTGTGCCTCCCGCTCAACGCCACGACGGCGCCGCGGACGCTGCCGGCAGCGCCGGCGAACGCCGTGGATATCGCCGTCGTGTGCGCCTCCCGGTCGACGCCGCGATGGTGCTCAGCGTGCGTGGCGTCGATCCGGTTGACCGACGACCGTTTTCCCGTGGTGGAATCGGAAGACGTGGGTGCTGCGGACCGTGCGGAAACCCAGGTGGGTCTGCACCGCGTCGGCGGTCCCGGCGCCGGAGGTCTCGGCCGCCACGACGGCGATCCGCGGGTGATCCTCGCGAATCCGGTAGAGAGCGGCAGCGGTCACCCACCGCCCCAACAACCGCCCGCGGTGCGCCCCCGCGACCACCGGCCCCCGCTGCCAGGCCCGATCCGGCATGTCGTCGCCCGCCTCGATGCGCACCGACGCGGCCACCGCATCCTCGTGCAGGGCCGCGCTCACCAGCAGCGTCCGCCCCGCCCCGGCCCAGCTGACCAGCCGATAGCCGGGGTGCTCAACCCCGGCCATCTCGGCAAGCCACAGCTCATGAACGTCGCGCATCCGCAGGAAGCGTTCCCACCGCACCCCGACGCGGGCCCACCCGCCCGCACCCACCGGCGGCGGATCCCGTCCCAAACCAAAGGCCCGCTCCGCCAACACCCTGAACCCGACCAGTGGCTCCGTCATGCGTCCACGATCGCGGCCCCGCACCCCCCGGAACAACGACAAAGATCGAATAGAACGTTCACTCAAACTTATCGTTGCAGCCCCCACCGCCAGCCGCACCTGACTGCAACCGGCACGGTTCTGACCACCCAGGCCCGCCCGCCCAGCCACCCAGCACCGCACGCATCAAGCGCGGAAGCCAGATTCCCACCAAAAGGGGACCGCCACCCCGACCATGCACCCAGCAGAGAAGCAACCACCCGGCCGTCACCGCTTCGGATCCCGGGCGGGAACTTATCGAAACGCGGCAACGGACGACGGCTGTCGATGACGTGGTCTTGGTGATACGTCAGGTGCCGGGCTGGGCGGCGATCGCCTGGTCGAGCGCGGCGGCGCCGGCCCAGTTGCCGTGGAAGCCGAACGGTATGCGGGCGGGCAGCTTGACCCGAGCGAGCGGGATGCGGCGCAGGTCGGTCGCGTTGTGGACGAGCATTTCACTCAGGCCGGTGGCCCGGTTCCACCAGACTGACAGCAGGTATCCGTCGTCCTCGCCGCGGGCGTTCTGGCGGGCTACGAAGACTGGTTCGCTTGGGCTGGTCAGGTCGTCGGGTCCTTCCACGACGGTGGTGGAGTCGAGCAGGTAGTCGTGGCGGGCCAGGCCGTCGGTCATGGTGTCGCCGGCCAGGCCGCGGGTGGTGACGAAGTACCCGTACCGGTTCTTGACCCCGGTGTAGGCGTCGTTGATCCGCGGGAACTCGCCGGCGATCCCGCTGACGAGTTCCTCGCGGGCTCGGCCGGTGCGCAGGTCGACCCGCCAGCGGTAGGGCAGGGCGGGTGGGAACCACTCGTGGGAGCCGACCGGCGTGTCGAGGCGGGTCACGGGGGTGCCGAGCCGGGTGATCCGGTGCCCGTCGATGATCAGTTCGTCGTCTTGTTCGTACGCGTTGAAGAAGTGCGTGTTGGCGAACTGTCCGCCGACCTCGTGCCAGCTGACCTCGTGGGTGTGCCGGTCGAGCAGCACGATCTGCACGCCGTGCGGCACAGCGCTCTCGTCCCAGACGACCCCGGGCCGGCCCTGGGCGACCAGGTCGAGGCGGAACAGGGCGGGGGTGACGAAGAAGATCGCGTAGCGGGAGCTGACCGCGAAGTCGTGCATGAGCACCGGTACGCCGATGTCGAGGGCGTGCTTGTCGACGATCTGCCCGGTCTTGGCGTCGGCGCGGTACCAGGTGACGACCGGGCCGGTAGCGGCGAAGAACAGCATGTCGCCGCTGTCCGGGTCGTGTTTGAAATGCGCGGTGCACAGCACGTCGATGCCGCCGTGGAAGTCGTAGCCGCCCTGGGTTTCCAGCGTCCTGGGGTGCAGCTTGTGCGGCAGGCCGCCCTCGTAGTAGACGAGCAGGTGGTCGTCGAAGATGCCGACGTTGGTGTTGGCCACGTTCTTGGCCGGCGGCGCTCCGTCGGGTAGGCGTCCGGGTGTGCCGCCGTTGGCGAAGCCGCTGTAGACGGCCTCGCCGGCGTCCATCTCGATTTTCATCGACGGGGTTTGCACCCAGCGGCTGCGATAGGCGGCCTTTCCGTCGCGCACATAGACCGCGCAGGCCATGCCGTCGCCCTCCCACCAGTGGTACCGGTCGAGGTTGCGGGGCTGGAAGCGGGGGTTGGACGAGATACGGAACAGCGCTCCGGCAAGGTCGGCCGGCAGTTCGCCGTCCACTTCCAGGTCGTATGCCTGTGTCTCTTCGGCCCACGGGGTGAACGGGCCGTTGAGGAACTTGTTGGCGGTGGGCCAATTCGTCAGCATGGGATCTCCGATGTCGCGGGTCAGAACGGGTAGGCGGGGAGGTCGCCGCGTACGGTGACCCACTGCAGCTCGGTGAACGCCTCCAGGTTGGCCGCGGCCCCGCCGTGGCGGGACCCGTTGCCCGAGTCGCCGACGCCGCCGAACGGGATGACGGCCTCGTCGTTGACGGTCTGGTCGTTGATGTGCACCAGGCCCGAGGGGACGCGTTCGGCCAGGGCGAGTCCTTTCATCACGTCGCGGGTGAGGACGCCCAGCGACAGCCCGTACGGTGTGCCGGCGGCCAGCCGGGCGGCCTCGTCGAGGTCGCGGAAGGCGACCACCGGTGCGACCGGGCCGAAGATTTCTTCCGCGTACGCGGGCGCGGTCAGTGGGACGTCGGCGAGCACCGTCGGCCGGTAGAACAACCCGTCGTAGGTGCCCCCGGCGGCCAGGCGGGCACCGGCCGAGATGCTGTCGGCGACGATGCGGTGGATGGTGTCGCGCTGGCCGGCGTCGATGACCGGGCCGAGCGCCACCGTCTCGCTGACCGGGTCACCGACCGGCAGCGCCTTGGCGTGCTCGGCGAGCGCGGCCGTGTATTCGTCGGCGATCGCGGCGTGCACGAGGTGGCGGCTGCTGGCCATGCAGATCTGCCCGGAGTGGACATACGACCCGAAGGCGCCCACTGACACGGCCTTCTCGATGTCGACGTCGTCCAGCACGACCAGAGCCGAGTTGCCGCCGAGTTCCAGGTGGACCCTTTTGAGGTGCGGCGCGGCGGCGGCCGCGATGGCCCGGCCGGCCCGGGTGGAGCCGGTGAATGCGATGACCGGGATCTGCGGGTCGTCGACGACGGCCGCGCCCGCGTCGGCGCCGCCGGGCAGCACGTGCAGCACGCCGGGCGGCAGGCCGGCCTCCTCGAAGACGCGGGCGAGCACGACGCCGCCGCTGATCGCGGTGCGCGGATCGGGTTTGAGGATCACCGCGTTGCCCAGCGCCAGTGCCGGGGCGATCGCGCGCATGGAGAGGATGACCGGGACGTTGAAGGGCGCGATGACGCCGACCACGCCGACGGGGAGCCGGCGTGCGAACGACAACCGCTGCTGCTCGGAGCGCAGCAGTTCGCCGTAGGGCGCGGCGGCCAGCGAGGCCGCCTCGTAGCACTCCTCGACGCCGCCGGCGCGGACCTGCAGGGCGGCGAACGGCCGGATCGCCCCGGACTCGCGCATCAGCCAGGTCTCGATCTCCGCCTGGTACTCCTCGAACAGCCGGGCGGCCCGTCGCAGAACGGCAGCTCGTTCGGCGTACGGTCGTGCCGCCCAGTCGCGCTGGGCGTGCACGGCGTGCGCGGCCGCCTTGCGTACGTCGGCCGCTGTCGCGCAGCCGACCGGGCCGAGAACGTTTCCGGTGGCCGGTTCGGTCGCGTCGTACTCGCCGCCGGATCCGGGCGTCCATTCGCCCGAGTAGATCCGTCCGGCCCAGGTGCCGCCGTCCAACAACATCATGGTCTCGCTTCCGGTTTGGTGATGCGGTTCCGCAGGGTGCCGATGCCCTCGATCTCGGTGGTCAGCATCTGTCCCGGGCGTAGCCAGACCTGGGGGTCGCGGCCGGCGCCGACACCGCCCGGCGTGCCGGTGAGGATGATGTCGCCCGGCCGCAACGTGAGGATCTCGCTCAGGTACGCGATCAGGTCGGCCGGCGTGAACAGCAAGTCCGAGGTGTTGGACGCCTGCCGGGTCTCGCCGTCGACCGCGCAGCGGATGTCCAGGCCGAGCCCGCCCACGGATAGCTCGTCGGGGGTGACCAGCACCGGCCCGACCGGGGTGGTCGCCTCGAACGTCTTGCCGGACAGGAACTCGCGGGTCCGGTGCTGGTAGTCGCGTACGGTGATGTCGTTCCCGACCGTATATCCCGCGACGTACTCGAGTGCCTCCTTCGCGGAGACGTACCGGGCCGGGCGGCCGATGACGACGGCGAGTTCGGCTTCCCAGTCCAGCTGGTCGGAGACCGGCGGCACGGCGATGGGCGCGTGCGGGGCGAGCAGCGCCCCGCTGTATTTCGCGAACAACGTCGGGTAGCGGGGCACGTCGCGCTTCATCTCGCGGATGTGGCTCAGGTAGTTCAGCCCGACACAGATGATCTTGTCGGGTTGCGGGCAGAGCAGGCCCAGTTCCGCGTCGGCCGCGGCGATCCTCGTCCCGTCCGCGGTCGAGGCGAGCGTGTGCCAGTCTTCCCAGCGCAGCAGGGATCCCACGTCCGGGGCTGGAAGCAGGACCAGGTCGTCGCCCTCCAGGCGGGCGGCCCGGGTGGTGCCGTCGATCACGACGGTGGTCAGTCGCATGGGTTCTCCGTTACTCGGGGGCGCTCAGCGCGCTGAGGCTGAGATCCGCTGTGGATGCTCCGCAGTCGGCCATCACCACGGCGCCGGTGATCACGGCGGCGCGGGGCCCGGCGAGGAAGGCGATGACCTCGGCGATCTCGTCCGGTTCGGCGGCTCGCCGCAAGGGCGTGAGGCTGGTCGCCCGTTGGTACGCGGCGGCCCGGTCCAGCCCGGCGGTGCCGCCGAGGGTGTCCATGACGAGGTCGGCCATCGCGGTGCGCACGAGGCCGGGGCAGACGGCGTTGGCGCGTACGCCGGCCGGGCCGAAGTCGACGGCCAGCGAACGGACCAGCCCGATCATGGCGTGTTTGGCTGTGACGTACGCGGCCGCGGCGGGGACGGCCAGGGTGCCGGCCAGCGAGGAGACCAGCACCACGCTGCCCGAATTCGCGGCGAGCAGCGGCAGGCAGGCGCGCGCCGCGACATACCCACTGTCCAGGTTGATTCGCAGCACGCGGCGCCACTCGGCCTCGTCGGTGTCGGCGACCGAGCCGAACGTGCCGACCCCGGCGCTGCTGATGAGAGCGTCCAACCGTCCCCAGCGCTCGCGCGCGACCGCGACCGCCGCCGCGCAGTCACCCGCGTCGCTCGCGTCACCCACGACCGGCACGGCGCCGGTCTCCGCCGCCACTGCGTCGAGCGGGTCCTGGTCGGGGCCCAGGATGACCACCTCGGCGCCGGCTTTGCGCAGCAGGGCCGCGGTGGCCGCGCCGATCCCGCTGCCGCCGCCGGTCACGAGGGCGACCCGGCCGGCGAACTCAGCGGTGTTCATACGACGTCAAGGTGCGCCACGGGCCCCAATTCCTTTCGGCCGGCCGCGTCGGACGGCTCCGGTGTGTGGCCGGGACCCCGCCGCCGAATGGCCCGGGTGGCCCGGGTGATCAAGGCCCACACGCCGTCCGGGGCGAACTTCACGATCAGGACCAGCAGCACACCCTCGATGACCAGGGAGGCGACCTGGAAGTTTTCGAGTTGCCGGTTCAGGCCGTAGTAGACGACCAGCACGCCCAGGACCGGGCCGAGCAGGCTGCCCGCACCGCCGACCAGCGCCATCAGCACGGCGTTCAGGCTCCAGTTCACGCCGGCCATCCCGGCCGGGGAGACCGCGACGTACTGGTACGCGGTGACGGCGCCGGCCATCCCGGTCAGCGTGCCGGACAGGACCAGGGCGGCCAGCCGGTGCCGGTACACGGCGACACCGAGCCCTGCGGCGGCCGGTTCGTTGTCGCGGACCGCCGCCAGGCGCAGCCCGAAGGCGCTGTACCTGACGTAGACGGCGGCCGCCATGGTCAGCGCCGCCACTGCCACCGCGAGGTCGAACAACGCGGTGCCGGTGGGGATCCGGTCGATGGGCAGGGTCATGCCGGCCGCGCCGCCGGCCCAGTTCCAGTTTGTCAGCAGGGCCTGCGTCGCGATCGAGGCGGCCAGCGTGCCGATCGCGAAGTAGTCGCCGCGCAGCCGCAGCAGCGGTACCGCGAGAACGACGGCGCACCCGGCGCTGAGCAGGGCGGCCAGGACCACTGCGATCGGCCAGCTCACCGGCGTGTGGGCCAGCGACAGCCCGGCCGTGTAGCCGCCCACGGCCACGAACGCGGCCGCGCCCAGCGACACCTGACCGGCGAAGCCGGAGAGGATGTTCCAGGCCTGCGCCACGGCCACATACACCAGCAGCGTGGTGAGAAGGTCCTGCGTGCCGGGGTCGAGCTGGGGGCCGGCCAGCAGGGCGACCGCGAGAGCCGCCAGCAGCGCCAGTGCGGGTTTCATGCGGGCACCGCCCGCCGGAAGAGCCCGTTCGGGCGGAACGACAGGGTGAGGAAGAAGGCGGTGTAGACGACGAAGTCGCGCCATCCGCCGCCGAACAGGCCGGTGCTGATCGACTGGAGCACGCCGAGGGTGATGCCGCCCAGCAGAACCCCGCCGACGCTGCCGATACCGGCCAGGGCCATGACGGCGAATCCGGTCAGCAGCAACGGGAGCCCGCTGCTGGGGGTGAAGCTTTGCGCGATCCCGGTCATGACTCCGCCGGCGGCGGCCAGGGCCGCCGCGCCGGCGAGGGTGAGCGCGTAGATGCGGCCGACGTTGTGGCCGAGCAGCGACGCGGTCATCGGGTCGGCGGCCGCCGCGCGTACCGCGCTGCCCATCCGGGCACGGGTCAGGATCACGTGGGTAATGCCGCACAGCAGCACCGTCAGGCCGAACGAGATGGCGTACACCGCCTGGATCCGGACGCCAAACAGGGTGAAGCCGGCGTCCGCGTACGGGGCGCTGAGGGTCTGGGGGTGGGCGCCGAAGGTGGCCTGCAGGGTCGCCTGCGCCACCAGCGAAAGCCCGAATGTGGCGACCAGGGGCGCGGTTTCGCTGGAGCGCAGCAGCCCGGTCAGCAGGTAGCGCTGCAGCGGGTAGGCCACCGCGGCGACCGCGAGCATGGCGAACGGCAGCGTCAGCAGTGGGTCGAAGCCGGCGTGCCCGACCAGGAGCGAGGCGATGTAAGCGCCGCCGACGACCAGTTCGCCGTGCATGAGGTTCATCATCTTCAGGACGCCGAAGACCAGCGAGATCCCCAGGCCGATCAGGGCGTACAGTCCTCCGGCGAGGACGCCGGCGACCAGGACGTCAGCGGACACGTCGCGCTCCCCTCAGGACAGGCCGGTCAGCGATTTGCGCGGGGAGGCGCCCTGGGCAGGCCAGATCTGGGTGATGGTGCCGTCGGCGTTCCATTGGCCGATGAAGCTGGGGCTGGCGCTCTTGTTGTCGACGAATTTGACCGGGCCCAGCGTGCTGCTCAGGTCAGTGGCGCCGATTGCCGCGTTGATCTTGTCGTGGTCGGTGGAGCCGGCCTTGCCGATCGCGGCCAGGACGATGGTCGCCTCCTGGTAGCCGAGCGCGACCGAGGCCAGGTCGTTGTCGTTGGTGTACTTGCCGCCGAACTTCTGCACGACGTCGTTCGCCTTCGGCAGTCCGGAGCTGCGGGTCCAGTTCGTCTGCAGCAGCGTGCCGGCGCCCAGCGCGCCGAGCGACACCCAGCCAGGGGTCTGCGCGCATTGGATGCCGATGGCCAGCTTCGGCGCGTACGCGAGGGCCTTCATCTGCTTCCACATCGCGAAGCAGTCCGGGGGTGTCATCGCCGCGATGAGCACCTGCGCGCCGGCGGTCTTGGCCTTGCCGATGACGTCGGAGTAATCGGTGGTGCCGGCCGGCACGGCCGTCTTGGTCGCGATGGTGAAGCCCGCCTGGGTGGCCGCGCTGCCCCACTGGCCGGCGGTGGACTGGCCCTGCGCGTCGTTGTTCGTGATGAGCATGACCTTCTTGTTGGTGCCGGCCGCGGTGGCCACCTCGAGGAAGCCCTTCGCGCCGTCGGCCAGGGTCTGGAAGGAGTCCCAGGCATACCCCTTGCCCTTGGGGAGCAGCTCGATCGGCAGGGCACCCATCACCAGCGGGATCTTCAAGGCGTCGGCCTGGGCCTGCATGTCCATGTTCTGCTGGCAGCACGAGCCGAGCAGGGCGGCCGCCTTGTCGGTCAGCGCCAGGGTGCGCACCTGCTGCACCATCGTGCTGGTGTCGCCCCGGTTGTCGAGGATCTTCAGCGTCACTGGGCGTTTCGTGCCGCCGACATCGACGCCGCCCGCTGCGTTCGCCTCGTCGACGGCCCACTGGTAGCCGTCGCGGATGGTCTCAAGGTTGATCTGGCCGCTGAGCATCATGCTCGCGCCGATCACGATCTCCTGGGAGGTGGACGCGCCGGCGCCGTTACCGCACGCGGCGACGGCCGTGGTGGTCGCGGCGGCGAGGGCTGCGGTTATCAGCCTTCGGAACATAGGATTCTCCTGGTCATCATGTACGGAGTCAGTTTTCGGTGTGGTCGCCGGTGCCGAAGTACGCCTCGTCCAGGCTGGTGCCCTGGAGCAGGTCGTCTGCGGAGCCGGAATACGAGACACGGCCGCGCGACAGCACGTAGGCGCGGTCGGCCACGGCGAGGCAGCGATGGACGTTCTGCTCGACGAGCAGGATCGCCACGCCGCGCTCGTTGATCCGGATAAGGGCCTCGTAGAGGATGTCGACCGCGACGGGCGACAGCCCAAGGGAGATCTCGTCGCAGATCAGCAGCAGGGGCTCGGTCATCAAGGCGCGGCCTACGGCGAGCATCTGCTGCTGCCCGCCGGAGAGCGTGCCGGCCGGCTGGTCCGCGCGCTCGGCGAGGACCGGGAAGATGTCGTGCACGCCGGCGAGCCGCTCGGCGAGCACCGCCGGCCGGGTCCGCAAAGGCGCGCCGAGTACAAGGTTCTCCCGCACGCTGAGCCCGGCGAACACCCGCCGTCCCTCGGGGCAGTACGCGACGCCCAGCCCGGCCCGAGCGTGTACCGGCAGTGGGGGGACGTCGGTGCCGGCCACGCGCACGCCGCCGTCACGGATCTTGACCGAGCCCATGACGGCCCCGCACAGCGTGGACTTGCCGGCCCCGTTGGCGCCCAGGACGGCCACGATCTCGCCGGCCGCGACCTCGAGGGAGACATCGCGCAGCGCGACGACCTCGCCGTAGCCGGCGGTCAGCCCGCTGACCGACAGGACCGGCGCACTGCCGGGAGCCACCGTGACCCCGACCCGGGCCGTCGTGGCCTGCCCCTCGCCCAGATAAACCTTGCGCACCTGCGGATCGCGGGCGATCTCGTCCGGCGTGCCTTCCGCGATCGGCTTGCCCCAGTCCAGCACCAGGACCCGGTCGACGACCTCGCGCACGACACGCTCGATGTGCTCCACGAGCAGGACCGTGCGCCCGGTGGCATGGATGCGCCGGATCAGCGCGATCGCCTCGTCGAGTTGCCGGCCGACCAGCCCGGCGGCGACCTCGTCGAGCATCAGCACGCGCGGGTTGGTGGCCAGCGCCCGGGCAACCTCCAGCCGCTTGAGGTCCAGCACGGCCAGGGAACGGGTCGGCCGCCCGGCCTTGGTGTCCAGCTCGCACAGCTGGAGGACCTCTTCCACGCTCATCCGGCCGGCACGTAGCGCGCCGGCCATCGCCGCCACTCGCACGTTGTCACGCACGCTCAGATGCGGGAACGGGCGCGGCACCTGGTGGGCGAGGGCGACCCCGGCGCGGGTGATCCGGTGCGGCGCCAGCCGGTCCAGCCGGACCTCACCGAGTGCGACCTCGCCCTGGTCGGGACGGTGCACCCCGGCGACCGTCTTGAGCAGCGTGCTCTTGCCGGCCCCGTTCGGCCCGATCACGGCGACCGCGCCGCCGGCCGGGACGGTCAGGCTGACCCCTTGCAGCGCCTGGACGCCACCGAACCGCTTGTGCACCCCCCGGATCGCCAGCTCTGGCGCCGACGACCCGGACGCGGGCAGCCGGCTGCCTGATCCGCGGCGCATCACTTGCTGCAGCAGCGACATCCGGCCTCCTCGGGATTGTTTTCGCCACGTTGACGACGTGTTTCGCAGCAGCGTACAGTCCTGTTTTGCGCGACGCCAGTCCTACTTTTCAGGAGTCAAATGAGCATGCGGGGTCTTCGCGGACGGGTTGCGGTGGTTACCGGAGCGGGCAGCGGCATCGGCGCGGCGACCGCGCGCCGCCTGGTCACCGAGGGCATGCGGGTGGTCCTCGCCGACATCGACGCCGACGCGGCCGACCGCGTCGCCGCGGGTGCCGGCGGCGAGACCTTGGCCGTCGCCGCCGATGTCGCACAAGTGGATGACGTCGATCTGCTGATGCGGCGGGCGGTCGAGCGGTTCGGTCGGGTCGACGCCGTACACCTCAACGCCGGGATCTCCGGGCCGCACGCCCGCTTCGCCGACCTCGACGTGGCCGCTTACGACCGCACCATCGAGGTCAACCAGCGCAGCGTCTTCCTCGGTCTCAAGGCGGCCCTGGCCCGCTTCGCCGAGCAGGGCGGCGCCGGCTCGGTCGTCGTCACGTCATCGCTGGCCGGGCTGCACGCCAGCGCCACCATCGTCCCGTACGTCGCGGCCAAGCACGCCGCGGTCGGCCTGGCCCGCAGCGCCGCGATCGAGGGCGCGCCGACCGGCGTGCGGGTGAACGTGATCGCCCCCGGCCTGATCGACACCCCGATGCAACAACCGCTCGTCGACGGGCACCACGGTGACGCGGCAGCGCTGCGCGCCCGCAGCCCGCTGGGCCGCATGGGCACTCCCGGCGACGTGGCCGCGCTGGTCGCCTTCCTGCTCAGCGACGAGGCCGCTTTCATCACCGGCGCCGTGATCGTCATCGACGGCGGCATCGACGCCGCCGACCCGGTCAACCCGTAACCGACGAAAGGAAGCACCCATGCGAACCTTCGACGTCCGCGACGTCGTCAAGGCGCCCGACGAACTGCTCGCCCGCACGGACAATCCCCGGCACCGGGCGATCCTGACCAACTTCCGCCGGCACGCGCTGCTCGAGGTGGCCGGCCGGTGGCCGGAGATCCTCACCCCGCAGATGATGGTCGACACCCCGGTCTACCGGATCAACGAGAACGGGCGCTCGATGCACCTGTCCGGGATGGCGGCGATCGGGAAGTTCTACCAGGACATCGCCGACCGCGGGCTGAACGTCTTCGGCCCCATCGAGGAACACATGTTCGTCTCCGATCACGGCCTGGCGATCGAGTCGCTGTTCGGCAACCACGTCCCCGGGTACGCCCTGGCCGAGCAGGGCGAGGACATCGACGACCCGGACGCCTACTACCAGTTGACCCACTACATGGCCTCATTCTGGCCCTACAGCCCGGACGGCCGGCTGATCGGCGAACACATCTACGAGGACACCGGTAGCCGCGTCATCCACAAGCTCGAACCGGACCAGGTGGTGACCCCCGCCCAGGCGGCGGCGCTGCTCAACCCGCTCATCGACCACGAAGACTGACCAGGGAGACACGACAATGCCGATCACCGGACTGGGCCACACCGGCTTCTGGGTCGCCGACCTCGACACCATGCGCGACTTCTACGCCCGCGTCCTCGGACTGACCGTCACCGACGAAGACGAGGAGAAGGGCATCGTCTTCTTCTCCGCCCGGCCCGACCTGGAGCACCACGAGTTCGTGCTGCAACGCGGCCGCACCGCGCCGCCCGGCAGCAAACTCACCCACCAGGTGTCGTGGCGGGTCGACTCGATCGAGACCATCCTCGACTTCCACCGCCGCTTCCGTGCCGAGGGCATCGAGGTCCAGCAGGAGGTCAGTCACGGCAACGCCATCGGCATCTACTTCTTCGACCCCGAGGGCAACCGCAACGAGGTCTACCTGCGCCTGGAGCGCGACGTCCGGCAGCCCTTCCGCAAGAGCATCAACCTCGACCAGGAACCCGCCGAGGTCCTCGCCGAGGTGGAACGCCTGCTGTCCGACGGCACTCCCGCCTACCAGCCCGTCCAGTAGCCGTCCGCCACGGAGGTCCCCATGACGCAGCCACCCCCGGCGGTTCTCATCGTCGGTGCCGGCCCCACCGGCCTGACCGCGGCGAACCTGCTCGGCTCGCTCGGCGTGCCCGTGCTGCTGGTCGAGCACAACACGACCACCAGCAACGACGCCAAAGCGATCAGCCTCGACGACGAGTCCCTGCGTACCCTGCAGTTCGCCGGGCTGGACGAATCGGTGTACCCGATCATCGTGCCCGGCACCGGGACGCGGTACTTCGGCCGCGACGGCCGGCCCCTGGTCCACGCCCGGGGCGCCGGTGCCTTCCGCCTCGGGCACCCGTTCAAGAACCCGTTCGCCCAGCCCGACCTCGAAAGAGTGCTGCGCGACGAGCTGAGCCGGTGGCCGAGCGTGCAGGTCCGGTTCGGCACCCGGCTGACCGGCCTGTCGCAGGCGGACGACCGGGTGCACGCGCGGCTCGACCCCGGCGACGGGCAGGCGGAGCAGGTGACCGTCGGGTGGGTGCTCGGCTGCGACGGCGGCCGCAGCACCGTACGCGAGACGTGCGCGATCCCGATGCGCGGGGACAGCTTCCCCGACGTCTGGCTCGTGGTCGACACCCTGGGGGACCCGCACGACCAGCGGTACGGCATGCACCACGGCGACCCGGCCCGGCCCCACGTCATCGTGGCCGGCCGGGACGGGCGCTGCCGCTACGAGTTCCGGCTCCACGACGGAGAGTGCGAACCGGGCACAGCACCGCCCTTCGACCTGGTCCGGCAGCTGCTCAAGCCGTACCGGGAGATCACCCCGGAGCAGGTGGAACGCGCCGTCGCGTACCGCTTCCACGCCCTGCTGGCCGACCGCCTGCGCGACCGGCGGTGCTTCCTGCTCGGCGACGCCGCCCACATGATGCCGCCGTTCGCCGGGCAGGGCCTCAATTCCGGCGTCCGCGACGCCGCGAACCTGTGCTGGAAACTTGCCGAGGTGATCGCCGGCCGGGCGAGCGACGCGCTGCTCGACACCTACGACACCGAGCGCCGCCCGCTCGCGCAGGCCACCATCGACCTCTCCGTGCGGCTCGGCCGGATCGTCATGACCACCAGCCGTCGCCGGGCCTGGCTGCGCGACCTGCTGGTCCGCGCCGCGATGCGCACCGCACGGGGACGGCGATACCTGACCGAGATGCGCTACCGGCCCAGCACCGCCATCACGGCCGGCGCCGTCGTCCACCTCGACGGCGCGGCGCAGCCGCTGGCCGGCACCCTCCTGCCGCAACCGCGGGTGCTGCACGGCGACGACCATCGCATCTGGCGGCTGGACGACATCCTCGACCAAGGGTGGAGCCTGCTCGGCATCGACACCGACGCGCCGGCCTGGGCCCAGGCCGAACGTGCCCGGCTGCCCACCGCCACCCACGTTGACGTCGTCCTCGACGACCGCGCACCACGCGCCCGAGCCGGACGGGCCGCCATCGCCGATGCTGACGGCCGCCTCGAAGCCCTCTTCGCCGGTCTCACCGGGCAATTCGTGCTCCTACGCCCCGATCGGATCGTCGCGGCCGTCTTCCGGCCGGCCGACGCCGAACTCGTGGGAACGCGGCTACTGCCGTACCGCCAACCGCACCAATGCCACGTAGCCGCCATCCGCTAGGTTGTCTCGCATGTCAGGAAACGCGTCCCCGCCGAGCGGTTACCGCGAACGCAACTCCACCGCCGACCGGGCGCTGGACATCCTCATGATGTTCACCGACACACAGCCGGTCCTCTCCGGCAACGCGATCGCCGAGCAGCTCGGAGTGGCCCGCTCCACCGCCTACCGCTACCTGCAAAGCCTGGTCAACACCCGGTTCCTGGAGGAAGCCCCCGGCGGCGGATTCCGGCTCGGCCTGCGGATCCTGGAGATCGCCCGGCTGGCCCGGCGCAGCTACGGACTGTCCGAGGTCGCCCTCCCGGCCATGACCACCCTGTCCGAACAGGTCCAGGAAACCGTCCTACTCACCCGACGCACCGGCGACCTCGTCGTCTGCGTCGACCGCGTCGAAGCCGGCACCCGCGCCGTCCGCATCTCGTACGAACGCGGCAGCACCCTCCCGCTCAACGCCGGCGCCTCCGCACTCACCCTGCTTGCCTGGAGCTCACCGGCCGACGTACGCACCCTACTGAGCAACACCCACCTGCACCAATTCACCCCCGCGACGCTGACCAGCGTCGACGCCCTCATGCGAAGGCTGGCGGAGATCCGCGAGCAGGGCTACTCAGTGACCCGCGCCGAACTCGACCCCGACGTGCTCGGCATCGCCGCACCCATCCGCGACGAGAACGGACAGGTCGTCGCCGCCGTCAGCGTCGCCGCCCTCGCCTCCCGGATCAGCGCCAAGAGCGAACCGAGAATCATCAAGCAAGTGCTGAGCACCGCCGCCCAGATCGGCGAGAACCTGGCGACGGTTGCCGGCTGACGCCGGGCTCGGCGTCGATGCGATTCGTCGCACCGGACGGGGTTTGCCACGGCTACGGCGGGTCGTGGCCCGGCTTCCCACGCTCCCGGTCGGCAAGCAATGGTGTGGGCATGTCCGGCTCACTGATCGGCGTGTCTGCCCACACCGCCGACGGCGTGGGAGTAACCGGCGCGCTGGTGGACGCACCGCCCCACACTCCCGAGTCTGGCCGCCGGTGTGGGTGGATCGGCAGAGGGGCGGAAACCCCGAGGTAGCAGTATTACGGGCCGAGCCGCGCCCGGACCTCGTTCTTCAGTACCTTCCCCACCTTGGATCGCGGCAGATCGGCCCAGATCTCCACCTGCTTGGGCGCCTTGACACCCCCGATCCGCGCTTTGACGAAGGCCCGCACCTCGGCAGCGCTCACCGCCTGCCCCGGGTGGGCCTGGACAACCGCGGTAACCCGCTCGCCCCACTTCTCGTCGGGCAATCCCACCACCGCACAATCCTGCACGGCCGGATGCTCCATGACCGCCTGCTCGACCTCGGCCGAGTACACGTTGAACCCGCCGCTGATGATCATGTCTTTGGCGCGGTCGACAATGTACAGATAATTGTCGGCGTCAAGGTAGCCGATGTCCCCGGTGTGGTGCCATCCATGCCGGGACGCCTCGGCGGTCGCCGCCGGATCCTGGTAATAGCCTGCCATCACCAACGACCCGCGTACCACGATCTCGCCGCGCGAGCCGCTCGGCAGCAGCCGCCCCTGCTCGTCCATGATGCCCACGGTCACCAGCGGCGTGGGCCTTCCGGCGGACGTGAACCGCTCGACAGCCGGCGAGCCGTCCTCGCGGAAGTGTTCCGCGGGCGCCATCGTCGATATCATCATGGGCGCCTCGGACTGCCCGAACAACTGTGCCATCACGGGCCCGATCCGTTCGAGCGCCTCGGCGAGCCGGGCCGCCGACATCGGTGCGGCCCCGTACCAGAGACATCGCAAGCTGCTCAGGTCAGCCTCACCCAGACCGGGATGGGCCAACACCATGTATATCAGCGTCGGCGGCAGGAATGTGTGCGTGACCCGGTGCCGCCCGATCAACGACAGGAAGTCGCCGAGATCCGGCTTCGGCATGATGACGATTTCACCGCCGAGCGTCATGACCGGAAAGCACAACACTCCCGCGGCGTGCGTGAGCGGGGCCAGCGCCAGATAGACCGGCCGATCGTCGAACGGGTAGCTCATCAACGTCAACGCCGACATGGCCTCGATGTTGCGCCCGGTCAGCATCACGCCCTTGGGCCGCCCGGTGGTGCCGCCGGTGCCCACCAGCATGACCGTGTCGTCCGGCGGCCCGGCCTGCCACGGCTCGCTCGGCACTCCGTCCAGCCATTGTGCCAACGGTGTCGCGAACTCCGGCGCCCCGTCGAGGCAGACCAGCGCGGTGAGCCGGGGCAGGTCCGGCAGGATGGCGGCGACCAGCGGGCTGAACGCGTCCTGGAAGATCAGGCATGTGCAGTCGAACAGGTCGAGCAGGTCGCGGTTTTCCCGGGCCTCGTTGCGCGGGTTGACCGGGCACCAGACCGCTCCGGCCCGGGAGATGCCGAAGACGCACGAGAACGCGACCGGGTCGTTGGCGGACAGCACCGCCACCTTGTCCCCGGGTCGCACGCCCGACCGGTCCAGGGCCCGGGCCACCTGCCAGGACAGGGCCTGGACCGCGCCGTACGTGGAGGAGGCCTCGCCCATGGTGAGGCAGGGGCCGTCGGGCCTCAGCGACGCGCCCTTGTCGAGATAGTCGGTCAGCCGCACGGCATTGGCCCTCAGTGGACGGTCAGGACGGGGTCGAGCACCAACCCGTACGCCTTGAGCGCGCCGAGCAGTTCCCGGTGGCCGAACGCCTGGCACGCGGACGCCAGCCCGGTGCGCCGGGGCGGCTGCTGGAGCAGAGAATACGCGGCGTACGCCTGGAGCAGCCCGGTCTGCTTGTAGTTGCTGTTGCCGTGGATCACGCAGTGTGCCCGGCCCAGCGGCCCGGACGCGTGCACCGAGTCGACCGACGTGTTGACCCGGGCGTTCTCCCGCGGCGGCATGCCCGCCTGCACCGATGCTGCCACCTCGGCGAGGGCCGCGTCCCGCTGGTCGGCCGGGAGGGTCTTGATCTGCGCCTCGACCATTTTCACGGTTTCCACGACGCCCTGCATGACCGTACGGTCCAGGACGCCGCCGAGGACCTTGCAGGTCGCCACGCGCGGGTCGTTCTTGAACCACACCGGATGGCTGGTGCCACCCCACGGCAGCGCGAGCGCGGTTTCGTGGTGCCCCGGGACGGCGACCTCGACCGCGGTCAGCGGATCCCACTTGCGGTACTGGTTTTCCTCCAGATAGTGCCAGTCTGCCTTGAGGATCGTGAAGATGGTCTGCGTCGAAGCGTACGTCGGAAAGCCTTTCCACAGGACGAGGATGTCGAGCGTGTCGAGGCCGGGGTTCTCCAGGCAGATGTTCGCCGCGATCTCACCGGTGGTGTACATCTGCGCGACGCCGGGGGAGAGCAGCAGCCCCCGCTCGGCGTATCCGGCGCTCCACCGCTCCTGCGCGGCGAGCACCCAGTCCTGTTCGCCGGTGGTGTCCAGATAGTGGCAGCCGGCCGCGAGGCTCGCCTCGACGACCTCCGGCCCGTACTTGATGAACGGGCCGACCATGTTGCACACCACCTGGGCGCCGCGGAACAGCTCGGTCAGCGGCCCGGTCGCGTGTTCGACCTCGACGACCTCGTGGTCCACGGTGTCGATGCCGGGCACCCGGTCGAGGACCTCCTGGATGCGGGCCTTGTCGCGGCCCGCGGCGACGAACGGGACGTTGTATTCGCGCAGGTATTCGCAGACGAGGCGGCCGGTGTACCCGGAGGCCCCGTAGACGACGACGGGCTTGGCACTGCTCATGGTCGATCGCCTTTCGGTGAAGGGGGAGGGGTCACATGCCCATGCCGCCGTCGACCGGCAGGCCGGCGCCGGTGATGAAGCGGGCGGCGTCGGAGGCGAGGAAGACGACGGCGTCGGCCATGTCGGCGACCTCGCCGAGCCGGCCGAGCGGGGTCAGGCCGACCACGTCGGCGACGGCCTGCTGGGCGCTGGGCCACAGGCCCAGGGACTCCATGTCGGCGGCCAGTTTCATGCCCATCTCGGTCGGCACCAGGCCGGGATAGACGCAGTTGACGCGTACGCCGTAGCCGAGCTTGCCGGATTCCAGTGCGGCCACCCGGGTGAGCCGGTCGACCGCCGACTTGGTCGCCGAGTAGCCCGCGATGCCGGGGAACGGGATGGTGGCCGCGACCGACGAGATGTTGACGATCGCGCCACCGGCACCGGCCGGGCCGCCGGGTCGCATGGCCCGGAACGCGTGTTTGAGGCCCAGCGCGACGCCGAGGACGTTGACCTCCAGCATCCGCCGTACGTCGGCCGGGTCGAGGTCGGCGACCAGGCCGGAGATCTCCACGCCGGCGTTGTTGACGACGATGTCGAGGCCGCCGAGCTGGTCGATCGTCTGGGTGACGGCGGACTCCCAGCTCGCGTCCTCGGTCACGTCGAGCGCGACGAAGCCGGCGGTGGCGCCCGATTCGCCGAGCGCGTCCGCGGTGGCCTTGCCGGTCTCCTCCTGCACGTCGCCGATGACGACGGCGGCGCCCGCCCGGGCCAGCGCCTGCGCCATCCCGGCGCCGAGTCCGCGGGCTCCGCCGGTCACCAGGGCCTTGCGGCCGGTCAGGTCGTAAACAGTCATCGAACCTCTCCTCGTCGAGATGGCTGCGGTATGGCCAGCGTAAGCACTTCTTGACAGTCGTCAAGACTTTCTTGGACGACCGTCAAGACTTTCTTGGGCGACTGTCAAGGACTCGGCCGGTCGCGATAACCTGATGTGCGTGGTGACCCAGGTCGGCAAGGACGAGGACAGGATTTCGCGGCGGCAGGTCGACAAGTTCGCCGAGCGGCGGGCCCAGCTCGCGTCGTCCGCTCTGCGGACGCTGTCCGAGCTCGGTTACGCCCGGACGAGCCTGCGCGAGATCGCGCAGAACTCCGAGTTCTCGCACGGCGTGCTGCACTACTACTTCCGCGACAAGGTCGAGCTGATCACCTACTGCGTCCGGCAGTACAAGGCCGAGTGCGTCACCCGCTACGACCAGATCCTGGTCACCGCGGCCACCGCCGAGGAGTTGCGAAGCGGATTCGGTACGGCGATGGCGGCCACCCTGCGCGACGACGCCACCCTGCACCGGCTCTGGTACGACCTGCGCAACCAGGGCCTGTTCGAGGAGTCGTTCCGGGCCGACGTCCTCGAGATCGACCAGAGCCTCGAACGGATGATCTGGCGGATCGTCAGCGCCTACGCGACCCTCGCCGGCTCCGCCCCGGCCGTCTCGCCCGCCGTGGCGTACGCCCTCTTCGACGGCCTGTTCCAGCAGGCCCTGCTGCGGCACCTGACCGGCGGCGAGACTGCCGCGGACGACCTGCGGGCCAACGTGGAACACGTCCTGGGCCGGCTGATCTGCCGATCCTGAACCGGCGGGACACTCAGCAGTCGAACACCGACCAGCAGATGTCGTTGCGCAGCCGCTGGTCGTCGAGGACGAGCTCGCGGATCTCCTCCGGAAGCTGGTCGCGCTGCCATCGGCATTCGCGTCGCCCGGCGGCGTCGCCCTCGCCGTCCGGTGCCGCCGCACGCGCCGCCTTGATCGCGTAGGCGGCGGCGCCGAGTTCGTGCGCTGCGACGTGGGCGACGACCGCGGCCTGGCCGGCGGCGTACGCGGCATGCCGGGCCGCCCCGCGCAGGTCTCGGGCGGCGCCCATCGCGTGACCGCCCGCCGCGCGGGCCTGCATCATGGCCACCTCGCCGCGCGCCCAGGCCCGAGCGTGGGCGATCGCGTGGCGCGGCCGGGGGTCGTCCGGCCGCGCCGACTCGAACAGGCCGAGGACATGCTCCGCGCACCGGGCCGCCCAGAGCGCCAGCAACTGGTGATCGGCATCGGTGAGCGTCCCGCCACGGCGGATCGTCACGAAGCGCGGGTCCCGGATCTTGGGGAGGATCATGAGCGGACAGGTGTGGTCGGTGTCATGTCCATGAAGCGTATCCTTGAATCTCCGGTTGAAGCTTCGGGCTCGATCTTCGACGACCGGCACCGGAAACCTTCAATCCGGGCGCCACCCGAGAGCCGTCACCGGCTCGTCGAGCGCGGCGTTGCCCGGCGACCGGCGGATCCGGCCGGTGAGCGCGTCGAGCGACACCAGCGCGAGGTTCGCCGCCGCGGCCGCACCCACGACGGTGGTGAGCAACCCGGCCAGGTCCGGCGCCGCGCCGTAGCCGAGGGCCGCCCCCAGCAGGGCCCCGCCCACCGCCGCCGCCAGCCCGGTGTGCCGGATCGACGCCGGTCGCCCGCGCCGGGTCCACGCCGCGTAGGCGCCGAGACCCACGGCCAGCCCGACCGACGGCATCGCGACCGCCGCGCTGCCCACGAAGACCTGCGGCCGGATCTGCCAGACCAGCAGCACCGCCAGCAACCAGCCGCCCACCCCGAGCGGCAGCGGCGTGAGCACCCGCAGCCAGACGCCGGTCCGGCGACGGAAGCCACCGCGCCGGCGGGCGTGCCGGGCCATCGCCACGAGCAGCAGCACGGCGAGCAGCGCGCCACCGGTGGCGACGCCGAGCACGATCCGGCCGATGGCCGCCATGCTCAGCGGCGCGGGCGTGAAGTCGACGGCCCGGGTGCCGAACCGCGAGGCGTCCACCGTGCCGTCGTCGAAGAACGTGGTCAGCAGGTGCCGGCTCGCCTCCGGGCGGTGCTCCCAGAAGTCGCCGGTGTGGCCCAGCTCGGGCAGGATCACCTGCTTGCCCCGGGAGAGTGCCGGCAACAGCTCCGTGGTGGCCAGGTCGGCGGGGGTGGAGAAGTCGACGGTGCCGCCGACCAGCAGGGTCTCGACGTCGCTCGTGCGGACCGTACGGTATTCGGCGTTGTCGGGGCTGTCCGGCCACACCCGGTGGAAGCCCGCGGGCCCGCCCCAGAGCAGGTCGGTGGCCGCGTTGCCGAGGGTCGAGCCGGGGTCGCCGCCGGCGTCGTAGTAGCGCTGCGCGGCCGGCGCGTCGATCATGCCGAACGAGGCGAACTCGCCCCACACGAACGAGCCGGGCAGGACCAGGTCGCCGAGCGTCGACAGGGCCCAGAACGAGCCGGCGTCGCCACGCAGGTACGCGTCGATCAGCGTGGGTGCGTTGAGCGGCGCCGAGTCCGGGCCGTTCTGGAACATCCCGTACATGCCGGCGATCCGGACGTTGCCCGCCTTGATGGGCAGTGGCCCCCAGCGCCCCGGGACCTCGGCGGCGGCCGTGCGCATCGAGGCCGCGAGATCATCGGTACGGGCGGAGCACCCGGCGTCCGCGCGGCACAGTTCGGCGTACCGGGCGA
>Ga0070668_100000427_pt1 | contig 27781 bp, 27 predicted proteins | sample KBSS43metaG_FD_64661 | JGI IMG/M metagenome (GOLD analysis project Ga0070668, IMG submission 64661) | Switchgrass rhizosphere microbial communities from Kellogg Biological Station, Michigan, USA - KBS S4-3 metaG | ecosystem: Host-associated > Plants > Roots > Rhizosphere > Soil ...
GTGGATGCTCGTGCCGGGGGCGGCACTGGTCGCGGTGACCGCGGGCGTGCAGGTGATCCGCCACCAGCAGCCCGACCGCTGACGGTCACGGGCCGAGGACGGCCCGTCCGATCACCGGTTCGATCGCCCGGACGTACGCCGGGGTCATGTGGCTGTTGTCCTTGAAGACCAGCAGGTTGCCCACCACGATCGGGCAGCGCTTGACGCAGAACCACGGGGTCGGGTCGACCACCTTGATGCCGGTCTGGCGGGCGGCCGCCGCGACGAGCGCCCGCCTGTTCTGCTCGGCGATCGCCCGGGTCACCGGGCGGGTGCACTTGTCGTCGAGCCGGCGCGGGTTGACCGCGGCGCACTCCGGCGCGTCGCCGCCCGGCCACGGCGTGTCCTGCAGCAGCACCATCGGGATGCCCTTGAGCTTGGCCCAGGTGCGCTGCCAGGCCTGCACCCAGACCGGGTCGTCGGCCGGGCCGTCCCGCGGGACCATCTGGCCGGCGGCGTCGATGATGCCGCCGTTGTCCAGGTCGTTGGAGGCCATCACGACCAGGTCGGGGCGGTCGGCCACGATCCGGCCGACGATCTGCTCCCGCCAGGTCACACATTCCGTGTACGGGCGCTTCAGCGGCGGGCTCCAGACCAGCACCTCGGGCAGCTGGCAGGCGGCCTTGGTCAGGGCCACCAGTTTCCACCCGCGGTCGCGGGCCAGGTCGTCGAAGGCGGGGAACCAGTGCGCGGCGTGCGAGTCGCCGACCAGGTAGACCGTCTTGGTGCCGGCCGGGTCGCCGTAGACGCACGGCCGGTCCTGCCGTACCTGGGTGTAGTTGAAGTGGCACTGATCCTTGTAGATCTGCGGTGACTGGTCGCCGGCGTCCTCGACCTTGGGGATCAGGTTGCTCGGCAGCCGCGCGGTGCCGACCGACTTGGTGATCAGCTCGGTGAGCCGGGCTTGCGGGTCGGCCGCCGCCCGCAGTTCGGCCGCGGTGTCGGGAGCGGGCGGCCCGGTCGGCAGCGGCGGCGTGAACTGGCCGACGAACAGCGCGAGCGCGGCCGCCGAGGCGGAGAGCACCAGGCCGAGGCTCAGCCCGCGCCGGGCCCGGGCGCGCAGCCACGGCCTGGTCCGGACCGGGTTTTCGACCAGGTGGTAGGTGATGAACGCGAGCCCGAGGGCGCCGAGCGCGAAGACCAGGTTGGCCTTGATGCTCGGGTCTCGGACGAAGGCGGCCGGCCAGATCATCAGCACCGGCCAGTGCCACAGGTACCAACCGTAGGAAAGCTTGCCGATAAACCGGAACGGCGCCGTGCCGAGCAGGGACCCGGCGCCCCACCGGGCGGCGGAGCTGCCGCCGGCGATCACCACAGCGGTGCCGAGAACCGGGAGCAGAGCGACATATCCGGGGAATGCCGTGCTCTCGTCAAAAAGGACGGAGGCGACGACCACGGCGGCGAGGCCGGCCCAGGTGAGCACGGCGGCGAGCGCCTTGGGCGTACGCCGGAGAACGCCCGCCCCGATCGCGACCAGCGCACCGATGCCGAGTTCCCAGGCACGGGTGTGCGAGCCGAAGTAGGCCCACGGCGCGGCCGAGCCGGTCTGCTGGACGCTCACCACGAGCGAGACGACCACCAGCGCGCCGAGCGCGATCAACGCCCGCCGGGACGCCCGCCGGCCGGACCAGACGACGAGCAGCAGCAGCGGCCAGACCAGGTAGAACTGCTCCTCGACGGCGAGCGACCAGAGGTGCTGCAACGGCGACGGCGCGGCGGTCGCGTTGAGGTAGTCGGTCCCCTCGTACGCCAGCCGCCAGTTGATCCCGTAGAAGGTGCTGAACAGCGCGTCCAGCGAGATCGACCGGAACCGGGTGGTGGGCAGCCACAGCCAGCTCGCGGCCAGCGTCGCCAGCAGCACGACGAACGACACCGGCAGCAGCCGGATCGCGCGGCGGGCATAGAACCCGCGCAGCGAGATCGTGCCCCGCTTGCTCACCTCGCGCAGCAGCAGCGAGGTGATCAGGAACCCGGAGATGACGAAGAAGACGTCCACGCCGACATAGCCGCCGGCGAACAGCCCGATGCCGGAGTGGCTCAGCACGACGAGCGTCACGGCGACCGCGCGCAGCCCCTCGATGTCCGGGCGGAACCCGAGATGCGGCCCCTCCGCGGCGGCCGGGGCACGCTTGGCCGACCCTTCGCGCACACCGGCGTCGGCGGGCTCGGTCGGGGCGGGGATCAGCGGGGAGCCGACGACGGGGGTTGGCGAAGAAGAATTCATGGTCGTCGGACAAGATACCCAGAGCGGGCTCATCGGTCGAGCCGGCAGCCGGCCGAGCTAGGGTCAACCCGTGACCACGGCGAACCGCGTACCACTCTCCGTTCTCGACCTGGCCACGGTCCGTGCCGGACATTCCAGCGCGGACGCCCTCCGCGGCACCCTGGAGATCGCCAAGACGGCCGATCAACTCGGATATGCCCGATTCTGGGTGGCCGAGCATCACAATATGCCGGCCGTCGCGTCCACGACGCCGCCCGTGCTGATCGCCTCGGTCGCCGCGCACACCAGCGCGATCCGGGTCGGTTCCGGCGGCGTGATGCTGCCCAACCACATGCCGTTCGTCGTGGCCGAGCAGTTCGCCCTGCTGGAGGCGGTGCACCCGGGCCGCATCGACCTGGGCATCGGCCGGGCTCCGGGCACCGACCAGGCGACCGCGGCCGCGCTGCGCGGCGTCTCACCCCGGCTCACCGTCGAACAGTTCCCGGAGCACCTGCAGACCGTGCTGGCGTTGCTCGGCGACGAGCGGATCGAGGCCGGCCCGGGGGCGCAACTGCGGGCCACCCCGGCGCCGGAGAGCTACCCGCAGGTCTGGATGCTCGGCTCCTCGACGTACGGGGCGCAGGTCGCCGCCGCGCTGGGTCTGCCATTCTGCTACGCCTATCACTTTGCCAGCAGTTCCGACGTGGACGGCGCGCTGCGCCTCTACCGCTCCGGCTTCAAGCCGTCGCCGCGCCACCCCGAGCCGTACGCCATGGTCAGCGCCTCGGTGATCGCCGCCGAGACCACCGAGGAGGCGCACTACCTGGCCGGCCCGAGCCGGGTCATGGCGCTGAGCCTGCGCACCGGCCGGCTCGGCCCGGTCGTGTCGCCCGAGGCGGCGGCCACGGTCGAGCTGTCCGACCTCGACCGCAGCCTGCTCGACTCGCTGCCCGGCACCCAGTTCGCCGGCACCGCCGAGGAGGTGGTGGCCGCCCTCGACGCCCTGGTCGAGCGCACCGGCGCCGACGAGCTGATGCTGGCCGGCGTGGTCTTCGACCCGGCGACCCGGCAGGACACGCTCGCCCGGGTGGCGAAGGCCTGGGGACTTTAATCGGGTGCGCGGCCTCGGCCCGCCGGACGAGGATCAGGGCATGCCAACGGGAGGCCGAGCATGGCCTGGGAACTGACCGCGGACGTCGAACGATTCAGTGAGGTTGCCGGGGGCTTCCTCCGCTCTCGGCCGGTTCAGCACACCGTGTTGCTCACCGTCGTCGCAAAGCTGCGGCGGCAGGGCCGGCACGCGTACGGCCCGGACGATCCCGTCTTCGGATGGTGGCGGCCGGCCGGCGGCGAGGTTGCGGGCGTACTCGTGCAGACGCCGCCGTATCCGGTGATGTTCAGCGACATCCCCGCCGAGGCCGTGCCGGCGGCCGTGGCCGCGGTGGCCGACCGGCCGCTGCCCGGGGCCAACCTGGCGGCCGGCGCCGTCGAGGACTTCGCCGGCCTCTGGCGCCGGCACACCGGCGGGCAGACGGCCGTGACCCGGCAGTTCCGGCTCTACCGCCTCGACGAGCTCACCGCGCGGCCGGCGCCGGCCGGCGCCGGCCGCACCGCCACGGCCGGCGACCGCGAGCTGCTGCTGCGCTGGATGGCAGCGTTGCACGAAAAGATGGGTGAGCCGGCCAGCGATCTCGGTGGGGTGGTCGACGACTTCCTGTCCTTCGGCGGCACGATCCTGTGGGAGTCCGGCGGGGAGCCGGTGTCGATGGCCAGCCGGTCCCGGGTCGCGGCCGGCATGGCGCGGGTGATGGGCGTGTACACCCCGGCACGGTGGCGCGGGCACGGCTTCGCCGCGGCGGTCACCGCCGCGGCGACCGAGGCCGCCCTGGCCGACGGGGCCCGCGACGTGGTGCTGTTCACCGACCTGACCAACCAGGTCAGCAACAGGCTGTACCAACGGCTGGGGTACCGGCCGATCGAGGATCGAGCGGTGGTGGAGTTCTCATGACGGACGGCAAGGTGCTCTCGGTAAATGTCGGGGTGGAGCGTCCCAACCCGGCCAAGAAGCTGGCCATGACGGGCATCGACAAGCTGCCGGTGGACCATCCGGTACAGGTGCGGGCGCCCGGGCCCAAGCGCACCGGGTTGCACAGCGGCCTGGTCGGCGACCCGATCGGCGACACGGATCATCACGGCGGCGACGACCAGGCCGTCTACGCGTACGCGCGGGAGGACTACGACTGGTGGGAAGCGGAGCTGGGTCGGTCGCTGCCGGGCGGCCTCTTCGGCGAAAACCTGACCACGGCCGGCGTCGACGTCAACGGTGCCCTGATCGGCGAGGTCTGGCAGATCGGCGACACGCTGCGGTTGCAGCCCACCTTCGGCCGCATCCCGTGCTCGACGTTCCAGGCCAAGATGGGCGAACAGCGGTGGATCAAGCGCTTCACCGAGGTCAACCGCACCGGCGCCTACCTGCGCGTGCTGCGGCCCGGCGAGGTGCGGGCCGGTGACCCGATCGAGATCGTGCACCGCCCGGAGCGCAGCGTGAGCATCGCCGAGGCGTTCCGCATCTACATGCACGAGCCGGAGTCGCTGGCTCGCCTGCTCGACGCCGAGGGCCTGCCGGCCGGCATGGCCGACGAGATCCGCGACCGGTTGACGCGGGTCAAGCCGGTCAGGTGAGCGCCGCGAAGAGCAGTTGCGGGGCGAAGCCCAGCGCGATCGCGACGGCCGCCGCGCCGATCAGGGCGGCGGCCACCGGGCGGCCGACCGGCGGCCGCGGGTGGGTGGCGTCGTCGAGGAGCTGCGGGTCGGCCACCGGCACGCCCACCCGGGGCGCGGCCGAGTAGAGGACGGCCGCGGCCCGGACGTAATAGGCCAGGCCGATCACCGCGTTCAGCGCGACCACCCCGGCGAGCCAGCCCCAGCCCTGGTCGATCAGCACGTCCACGACGGTCACCTTGGCGAACAGGCCGGCCAGGCCGGGCGGGAGACCGGCCAGGCCGGCGAAGGCCAGCACCAGCGCCGCGGCGACCCACGGCGAGCGGCGCCCGGCGCCCCGGTAAGCGGTCAGTTCGCCGCCGTCCGCGCCGGCCGGCCGCAGCGCGACCACCACGCCGAACGCGGTGAACTCCAGGACCACGAAGAAGACCGCGTACGCGAGAGCGGCCCGCACCCCCGCCTCGCCGAGCGCGAGCGCGGCCAGGATGTAGCCCGCCTGGGCGATCGACGACCAGGCCAGCAGCCGGACCATCCGGGTCTGGCGCAACGCCACCAGGTTGCCGACCGTCATGGTCAGCACGGCCAGCACGGCGGTGACCGCGGACGACTCCAGCCGGGACACGACCAGGGCGAGGGCGAGCACGCCGCCGAGTTTCGAGGCGGTCGAGAGGTAGGCGGCCACCGGAACCGGCGCGCCCTCGTAGGTCGGCGGCGCCCACGCGTGCAACGGCACCGCGGCGACCTTGAAGGCCAGGCCGACCACCAGCAGGGCCACCCCCACCTCGGCGACCGGAACGGCCGGACCGGTCGCGTCGATCAACCGGTCCAGGTGGATCGCCCCGGTGACCGCGTAGTTCAGCGCGACGCCGAGCAGGGCGATCGCCGTGGAGACGACGCTGATCAGGAAGAACGTGATCGAGGCGGACGCGCCGGCGGTGGAGACCCGCTCCCCCGGCGCGAAGCGGCGCAAGCCCACCAGCACGTACAGCGGCAGGGTGAGTGTCTCGAGGCCGACGATCAGGGTGATCAGGTCGCCCGCGTAGCCGACCACCACACCGCCGGTCATCGAGCTCGCGAGCAGGAAGCAGAACTCGCCGGCCGGTGCCGAGCCGAGCCGCAGTACCGGCAGCGACAGCGCCAGCACCCCGACGGTGAGCAGGGCGAACACGACGGCCGCAGCGACCGCGAGCGGGCTCGGCACCCAGGAACAGGCCGCCCCGTCCGGCGCGCAGAAGGTGCCCCGGCGGGTGCCGCCCGCGGCGATCGCGCAGACCGCCGTGGCCAGGCCGCCGGCGACCAGCGCGCCGGCGACGGCCGCGCGGCGGCCGGTGATCAGTTCGGCGAGCAGTACGAGGATCGCGGTGCCGGCCGCGGCGTACAGCGGCAACAGCGCGACGTGGTCGACGGTCTGCGAGGTCATCGGAGGGCTCCGGTCAGGGCGAGCATCGGGCCGGCGGTCGCGGCCAGGACCAGCGCCGGCACCAGGCCGACGGCGAGCACCCCGACGGCCAGCGGCGCCCAGGCCAGCCATTCCGGGCCGGCGATCGCCGGGCGCACGCCCAGCACCGCCGGACTGGCCGGCCCGTGCGTCACCTTGCGCAGCAGGCGCAGGAAATACGCGGCGGTGAGCGCCCCGCCGATCGCGGCCAGCACGGCCAGCGTCAGCCACAGCGGCCCACCCCGCTGGACGGCCGCCACCACGGCGAACGCCTCGCCCCAGAAGCCGGCCAGGCCGGGCAGGCCCAGCGAGGCGATCGCGGCGAAGCCCAGCAGGCCGGCCAGCCGGGGCGCGGTCTCCCGCAGCCCGCCGAGGCCGGCAAGGTCGCCGGTGTGCGCCCGGTCCTTGATCGCCCCGGCCAGGAAGAACAGCAGGCCGGTGATCAGGCCGTGGGCGACGTTGCCGAGCAGCGCCGCCTGCAGGCCGGTGACGGTCAGGGTGGCGATGCCGAGCAGGACGAAGCCCATGTGGCCGACGCTGGAATAGGCGATCAGCCGCTTCAGCTCGGTCTGCCGCAGGCAGATCAGGGCACCGGCCAGGATCGCCGCGACGGCCAGCACGCCGAGCACGGACGCGGCCCGCGCGGCACCCAGCGGAGCCACCCCGACGCCGATCCGGATCAGGCCGTAGGTGCCCATCTTGAGCAACACACCGGCCAGGATCACCGAACCGACCGTGGGGGCCTGGGTGTGTGCGTCGGGCAGCCAGGTGTGCAGCGGCCAGAGCGGCGCCTTCACCGCGAACGCGACGGCGAACAGGGCGAACGCCGCGTACTGCGTGTGTTTGTCGAGTTCGGTGCCGCCGGACAGCACGACCAGGTCGCCGGTGCCCGCCGTCGCCGTCACGGTCAGCACGCCGAGCAGCAGCAACACCGAGCCGAAAATCGTGTAGAGGACGAACTTGCGGGCGGCCCGCCGCCGGTCGTCGCCGCCCCAGCCGGCGATCACGGCGTACATCGGCAGCAGCACGACCTCGAAGAACAGGAAGAACAACACCAGGTCGAGGGCCAGGAAGGTGCCGAGGATGCCGGCTTCCAGGACCAGCAGCAGGGCGAGCAGGGTACGGCCGGAGCCGCCCTCAGGCACCCGCCAGACCGTGTACGCGCAGCAGAGCACCGTCAACAGCGCGGTCAACGCGACCAGCGGGTAGGACACCCCGTCCACGCCCAGGTGGAAGTCGAGGCGCAGGGCCGGCACCCAGGAGGCGTCCACCTCGGCCCACGGGCGCACCGCCGGCAGCGAGGCCGACGGGTCGAACCGGGCGTCGTCGCGGCCGAACGGGAGCAGCACCACCGGCAGCAGGGTGAGGGCGGCGAAGACCGTGCCGGCGACCCGGGCCGCCCGGTCCAGCCGCGCCGGGAACAGGGCGACGGTGACCGCGCCGAGCACGGGCAGGACCAGCACAGCGATCAGCAAGGCGTCGAAGATCATGTGCTGCTCCCGGACCAGAGGGCGACCACGCCCAGCACCAGCACGCCGAGGAACAGGAACACCGCGGCGGTGGGCAGCGACACCCGGTGCATGGTGGTGAGCACGCCACCGAGCCGGGTCGTGGTGGTGCCGGTGCCCTCGACCGCCGCGTCCACCACGTGTTCGTCGGTCGCGGTCACCAGCCGGGCCAGGGCGCGCGCCGGGCGTACCACCAGGAGGTTTTGCACGTCGTCGAGGCGGAAGCCGGCCGCGAGGAAGGCGCGGGCCGGGCCCAGCGCGGCCGCCGGGTCGGCGCCCGGAACCGCCCGCCAGAGCCACCAGGCGGCGCCCACCCCCGCGGCCAGCAGCACCAGCGGCAGCACGATGGCGACGTCGAGGTGTGGTTCGTCGAGTTCCAGTGCGCTGCGGAAACCGGGCGCGTACGCGGCCAGGCCGAGGACCGCGGACAGCACCGCGAGCAGCAGGATCGGCCAGCGCATCAGGCCGGGCGGATCGTGCGGAACGGGCGGCGGGGTGTATCGCGCGTCCTCGAACCCGATCGCCCAGTCCGGGCCGTCCGGCCCATACGCCCGGGAGGTCCCGAAGAACGCGCGCAGCAGCAGGCGGGTCGAATACCACGCGGTGACGAAGACCGCGAAGAGCGCGGCCAGCCAGACCAGCCAGCCCACCCAGACCGGGGCCGGCCCGCCGCCCGCCTCGGTGGCGTGCGCCGCCTCGGCCAGCACATTTTCCTTCGACCAGAAGCCGGCCAGCGGCGGCAGGCCGGCCAGCGCGCCCAGGCCCACCACGAACGACCAGAAGGTGACCGGCATGTGCTCGCGCAGCCCACCCATCCGGGACAGGTAGTTGGTGCCGACCGCGTGGATCACCGCGCCCGCCGCGAGGAACAGCAGCGCCTTGAACGCGGCGTGGGTGAGCAGGTGGAACAGCGCGGCGGCGGGCGAGCCGACGGCCAGCGCGCCGGTCATGTAGCCGATCTGGCTCACCGTCGACCAGGCCAGCACCCGCTTGAGATCGTCCTGCGCGGTGGCCGAGAGCGCGCCGATCAGGATGGTCAGCGCGGCCATCACGCCGAGCACGGCCAGCGCGGCCGGCGACCTGGTGAACAGCGGATAGAGCCGGAAGACCAGGTAGACACCGGCCGCGACCATGGTCGCGGCGTGGATCAAGGCGGAGATCGGAGTGGGGCCGGCCATCGCATCCGGCAGCCAGGTGTGCAGCGGGAACTGCGCGCTCTTGCCGGCCACCCCGGCGAGCACCAGCAGCAGCGCCGCGGTCAACGTCCCGGTCGAGTAGTCGTGCGCCAGCACGGCGGTGATCCGCGACGTGCCCGCGTCGACGACCAGCAGCGCCACGCCGAGCAGGAAGCCCACGTCGCCGACCCGGGTGACCAGGAACGCCTTCAGCGCGGCCGCGGGTGCCTCGGGCAGCCGCCGGTCGTGGCCGATCAGCAGGTACGAGCAGGCGCCCATCACCTCCCAGCCGACCAGCACGCCGATCAGGTCGCCGGACGTGACCACCAGCAGCATGGCGCCGGTGAAGAGGCTGACCTGCGCGGCGTACGGCGGGTAGCGCGGGTCGTCGTGCAGGTAGGCGACCGAATAGATCTGCACGAAGAGCGCGACCACGCAGACCGCGAGCGCCACATAGAGCGCCGCCATCCCGGCGGAGAAACCGAGCGTGATGTCCAGGCCGCCGATGCTCACCCAGCGTTTGTTGAATTCGATCGGCTGGTCCGCCCGGAACAGGAGCAGGAACGTCACCAGCAGTGATCCGGCGGCGCCGGCGATGCCGACAGCGGCGGCGGGCCGTCGCGGTGCGTCATCGCCGGGACGCAGCAGCAGGCCGAGCAGGCCGAGCAGCAGCGGTACGCCGGGGATCAGCAGCCCGGCGGCGCCCGCCGTCACGAGGTCACCTGCTCGTCCTCGTGGTCGTGCGCGTCCAACGCCACCTCGTCCAGGATGACCGCCCGGCGCAGGCGGTAGTACTGCAACACGATCGCCAGGCCGACACCGACCTCGGCCGCGGCCAGCACGATGACGAACAGCGCGAAGATCGCGCCGGCCCTCGGTTCGGGCGCGACGTTGGCCCAGGACTCGGACGGCACGCCGACCAGCGTGGCTTTTTTGACCGAGGCGTCGGCGGCCACCAGGATCAGGTTGACCGCGTTGAGCATCAACTCGACCGCCATCAGCACCAGGATCGCGTTGCGCCGGCGCAGCACGCCGTAGACGCCGAGCGCGAAGAGCAGGGCGGCGATGACGTACGGGATGACCGCGTGCATCAGGCGTTCCCCGTCCCGTCGCGGTCGTCGCTCGGGCTCGCCGGCAGGGCCGGGCGCTCCGCCGCGCGGCCGAGCGGCCGCGGCCGGCCGGCGCCCTCGATCACCCGCGGCTGCTCGGGCTCGCCGTCACCGCCACCCAACGGCGGGCGGCGGTCGCCCGCGCCGAAGACGATGTCGCGGGCCCGCTCCTTGAGCGGATCCGGCGCGGCCGCCGGCTCGATCTCGGCCGCGGCGACCTGGCCGTCGGCGGCGGCCCGCTCGGCGGCGGCCTGTTCCCGGACCCGGGCCTGGGCGGCGGCCTGGCGGGCGGCGATCCGCTCCAGGCGGGCCACCACGTCGGCCGACTCGTCGACCGGGTCAGGGGTGGGCGCGGCGCCGGCCGCGGCCGGCGGGCCGGGGCGGGCGCCGATGTCCGGACGGGACAGCACGATCGCGCCGACCAGGGCGGCGAGCAGCAGAATGCCGAGCACCTCGAAGGGCAGCACCCAGGCGCCGAAGATCTGCTCGCCGACGCGCCGCGCGGTGCCCGGCGGCGGCAGGTCGTAGGCGGTCCAGCGGAACGCGTCGACCAGCAGCGCGGTCAGGCCGAAGCCGACGCCGGCCCCGATCACGGCGGCCGGGCCGGCCGGCCGGTCGAGGTCGCGGGACGGGCCGATCGGGGCGCGGGTGAGCATCACGGCGAAGAGCAGCAGCACGACGACCGCGCCGACATAGACCAGGACCTGGACCCAGGCGACCATCTCGGCGCCGAGCACCAGGTAGAGGCCGGCCACCGCGCCCAGGCTGATCACCAGGTAGAGACCGGCCCGGACCAGGTGGGCGCTGGTGACCACGAGCGCGCCGGAGCCGACCGCGATGACGCCGAGAGCCAGCATCAACGCGTCCGCGACGGTCACCGCTCCTGCTCCGGTGGCGGGTTCCGCCGTACGGCCGGTCTGGCGGTCTTGGCGGCAGTGGCCGCACCCGGACCCGCGGCCTTGCGCGCCGCCGTGGCCTCCTCCTTGGAAGGCTCGCCCAGCACGTCGTGGGCCGGCGGCGGCGGCACCGTGCGCATCCAGTCGCCCAGCCGGCTCTTGTCGTGCAGCAGGCTGAGGATGTCGGTCTCGGAGTACTCGAACTCGGGCGACCAGTGCAGCGCGTCGAACGGGCAGACCTCGATGCAGATGCCGCAGTACATGCACAGCGAGAAGTCGATGTCGAAGCGGTCGAGGACGTTGCGCTGCCGGGCCCGCGCGGCGCCCGGCACAACGACCTCTTCCTTGTGCGAGTCGATGTAGATGCACCAGTCGGGGCACTCGCGGGCGCACAGCATGCAGACCGTGCAGTTTTCCTCGAGGAGCGCGATCACGCCGCGGCTGCGCGGCGGGAGATCGGGCTCGACATCCGGATACTGCTGGGTGATCGACCGCTTGGTCATCGTCTTGAGCGTGACGGCGAGTCCCTGGACCAGGCCCTTGCCGGGCGCGCCGCGCTCCCCGTCGTCACTCACGAACACATATCCTGCACCGTCCGGAGGTGTGACGCGAGCACACCCCCCGCAATCTTTGAGCCGGTCAGCTCACGACCTTCACGATCGCGGTCAGGGCGAGCTGGAGCAGGGCGACCGGCACGAGCACCAGCCAGCAGACGCGCTGCAGCTGATCCTCACGCAGTCGGGGATAGCTGACCCGGAACCAGATGATCACGAACGAGACGGCGAAGACCTTCAGCAACGTCCACAGCCAGCCGAGCTGATCGGCGAACGGCCCGTGCCAGCCGCCGAGGAACAACACGGTGGTCAGCGCGGCGATCACGATAATCCCGACATACTCCGCCAGCAGGAAGAACGCGAAGCGCAGGCCCGTGTACTCGGTCATGTAGCCGAAGACCAGCTCGGAGTCGGCGATCGGCATGTCGAACGGCGGGCGGCGGATCTCGGCGAGCCCGGCGATGAAGAAGACCACGGCGGCCGGCGCCTGCCAGAGCAGCCACCACGGCCGCCACGCCTCGACGATGCCGGGCAGGCTGAGCGTGCCGGCCGCGGCCGCGACGCTGGCCGCCGAGAGGACCAACGGTAGTTCGTACGCGAGCAGTTGCGCCGCACCGCGCAGGCCGCCGAGCAGGCTGTACTTGTTGGCCGAGGCCCAGGCCGACATCAGCACGGCGAGCACACCCACGCCCAACAGGGCGAGGACGAAGAACAGCCCCACGTCCAGGGTCTGCGCGACGAGCCCGCCGGGCCCGAGCGGGATGGCGAGCAGGACCAGTAGGTACGGGAAGAGTGCCACCAGCGGGGCCAACCGGAAGACGCGCCGGTCCGCGCCGTGCGGGGCCACGTCCTCCTTCTGGACGAACTTCACGCCGTCGGCGACCAGCTGCGCCCAGCCGTGGTAGGCGCCCGCATACATCGGACCGACCCGGCCCTGCATGTGCGCCATCACCTTGTGCTCGGCCTGGCCCACCACGAGGGGCAGCAGCAGGAACGCGGCCACCACGGCGACCAGCCGGACGGTGAGGTCGAGCCAGAGCGGCATCAGTCGGCGTCCTCGGTCTTGCGGGCGCGGGGTCCCCACTCGTTCGGGTCGGGCACGCCGGGCGGGCGCATCGGGGCCCGTTTGGCCGCGCCGCTCTCCGACTCGCCCGGCTCCTTGGCACCCGGCCACGCCTTGGCCACCCGGGAGGCGAGGACGAACTCCTTACGCAGCGGATGCCCCTCGAAGCCGGGCGGCAGCAGCAGCGGTTTCAGGTCGGGGTGGCGGGCGAAGGTGATGCCGAACATCTCAAACGTCTCCCGCTCGTGCCACGCGGCGCCGGGGAAGAGCTCCACCACGGACTCGACGACCGGCTCGGCACGCGGCACCCGGGTGCGCAGCAGCAGCGCATGCTTGCGGCGGGTGGAATACAGGTGGGCGACCACGGTGAAGCCGTCATCCAGCTCGTCGACCGCGGACAGCCAGTCGAAGAAGTCGCAACCGACCGCGCCGTTGTGCTTGGCCGTGCCGACCGCCTCCCACCAGCGGGCGACCGGCACGTCGACCACGGCCCGCTCGTGTCCGGGGCCGCCGCCGGAGACGCCGGCCAGCACGGCGTCCGGCGACTCGTCCGCCAGCAGCGCGACCAGGCGCGCACCGACCTCTTCGGGCGTCATGGGCTCATCCTATGATCCTGGGCGAAGTTGCAACCTCCCACCGGTCCGGGACGTGTAGTCCGCGTGACCACCATCGCCGAACCGGGGGCGCTACCCGCCGTGCACCGCGATCAACTGTCGTTTGACGAGGTATATGCCGCGCATTATGCGGACCTCACGGTGCAGTTGTACGCGTACTGCGGTGACCGCCAGGAAGCGCAGGATCTCGTCCAGGAGGCGTTCTGCCGAGCGCTGTCCAGATGGCGGACCGTCGCCGAGTACGAGGATCCGATCGCCTGGATCCGCCGGGTCGCCTGGAATCTGGCGGTGAGCGGCTGGCGCCGCCGCCGGACCGCGCTCGGCTTCCTGAGCCGGCAACGGCGAGAGGAACCGGCGCAGGAGGGGCCCGGACCGGACCGGGTGGCCCTCTTCGCGGCGCTGGCGGCGCTGCCCGCCCCGCAGCGCCGGGCATTGGTACTGCATTACCTGGCCGACCTGAGTGTCGCCGAGATCGCCGAGCGGGAGTCCGTGCCGACCGGGACGGTCAAGTCGTGGCTGTCCCGAGGCCGGACCGCACTTGCCGAGGAGGTGCGTCGTGACTGATCCGTTCGAGAACCTCTTCGCCGAGGCCCGCATCGAAGCAGTGCGGCAGATCCAGCCGCCCGGGGCCGTCGCGGCCCACCAGGTCGTACGGCGCCGGCGGACCGTGGGCCTGGCCGCCGTGGCGCTCGCCGTGCTGGTCGTGGCCGGCGGGTCCACCCTGCTGGCCCAACAGCGATCCGCGGCGCCCGCACCGGCGTCCACCCGGTCGGTCGACGACGGCCTGCCCGGGATCGCCCGCGGCAAGCTCGCCAAGGGCGGCCCGGCGATCGAAGCGGCCGACCCGGTGACGGCCGGCTACTCCCGCCAGTACGCCACCTACGTGGGCAACCTGACATTCGAGCTGGCCTGCGCCGGAAAGGGCCGGATCACGCTCGTCATCGAGGGGATCCCGAACAAGGAGACCGGCGAGTCCGCCCCGGTCGAGCAGGCGCGCGCCACCGCGGTGTGCAGCGCCGACCCGGCCCGGTCGGCGGTCAGGTTCTCCGCGTCGAAGGCCATCAGCTACCTGGTCGTCCGGCTGGCCGACGGCACGGACGCGATCGGGCACGCGGGCTTCGCCTATCGCCTGACCAGCGACGCCGGCGTGCTGATGAAGCCGGACGACAAGCGGGCCGACCCCGGTGCCGTCCTGCCGACGACGGGCGAGGCGGTCGAGGCCAAGAGCGACCTGATGTGGGTGCATCCGATCGACCTGCACATGACCGAGTTGCCCCGCCTCACGCCGGGGACCTATCAACTGGCGGCCGCCTGCGGCGGGTCCGGAGTTGCCACCATTCAGGTGCGCTCCGGGAACCGGGTGCTCGTCAACCACGACGTGCCCTGCCAGTGGCAACCGAAGCGCGCCGATATCGCCGTCGGCGTGGCCGACTCCTCGGTCAGCACCTGGGTCGCCTTCCGGACGCCGGCCGGCAACACCGCACCGGCCCGGATCGCCTGGGCCTGGATCCGGGCCTGACCGATGCCGACCATGAATCAGAAGTTGAGCCAAATCCTGGTGGCCTCGGCCGCCCTGCTGGTGCTCGGCGCCGCGGCGGTAGTCGTGCAGACGCGCCGCGCGTCCGGGGAGCCGGCGTCGGCCGCCGCACCGGCCCCGAACGATCCGGCCCAGCTGGCCGGCCTCGCGCACGCCAGGCTGCCGAGCATCTCGGCCACCCCCGCGTTCGACACCCAGAGCCCGGTCAGCGCCCGTTACAACCACGCCGTGGCGAACTACCTGGGCGAGCTGACGCTGTGGCTGGCGTGCGCCGGTCAAGGGGAGATGACGCTCGTGGGCACCGGCAAGCCGTTCGGCGAGGCCGGTGACGGGCCGCCGGTCGAGCTGACCCGCGCGGCGGCCGTCTGCTCCGCGGACCCGACCCCGGTACGGGCCACGTTCACCACCAGCACCGCGTACCAGGGCATGACCTTCCGGCTGGTCGACGCGGACAGCGCGGCCGGCCGGGCGGGATTCGCCTACCGCATCACCAGCGACACCGGGAAGCCGCTGACGCCGACCGACGACGAGGCCAACCCGACCACGGCGCTACACCTCCCGCTCGACGGCGACCCCGACGAGGACACCGGTTACGGGTTCGGCGGCTCGATCGACGTCGACCAGGTGCACCAGGACACCAGCCCGTTGCACGGCCGCTACACCCTCGCGGCAGCCTGCGGCGGAATCGGCACGCTCTACGTCCAGGTGGGCAAGCAGCGCGTGGTCGTGAAGTGCTCCTGGCCGCCGGTCCGGAAGGACTTCCGGCTCCAACCGTTCAGCGGCCCGGACCCGAAGACCAGGCTCGTCTACCGATCCACGTCGGCCGCGGGCGCCAGCTTCGCCCTGCAGTTCCTCCCACGCTGATCACCGGCCCGGGGCGTCCAGCCCCGGCAGCCGGCCGTTGCGGAACAGGTCGACGAAGTCCTGGTGGTCGTCGCGGGCCTGGGCGCCGTAGCGGTGCGCGAAATCGACGAGGTGCTGCACGAAGCCGGGCTCGTCCTTGTCCACCGCCGCGACGATCGCCTCCTCGGTGGAGAAGTCGACCAGGTCGTGACTGGACTCGTCGTCGGCGACCGAGTGCATCCGGGCGACCGCGCGGCCCAGGTCGGCGAGCACGCCGGTCAGCTCCTCGGGCTCGTTGACGTCGGACCAGTCCAGGTCGGCGGCGTACGGCGAGACCTCGGCGACCAGCTGGCCGATGCCGTTGAGCGTGGTGTAGCCGAGCCACGGGTCGGCGTGCGCCTGCAGGGCCCGCTGCGACTCGGCGGTGCGGTGGCCCTGGTGCAGGAAGTAGGAGCGGACCCGCTCGTCGTCGATCCACCGGGCGACCGCCGGGACCTGCGCCTGCTTCATGTAGATGACCACGTCGTTCTCCAAGGCCTGGGTGTGGCCCTCGAGCAGCAGGTTGTAGGACGGCAGCCCGGCCGAGCCGATCCCGACGCCCTTGCGCAGCTTGATGTCCTTGATGTTGGTGGCCACCGGCCGGGTCACCGCGGGCAGCGTCGTCAGGTATTGCTGGAACGCCTCGCGGACCGTCGCCTCGGTCGCCTCGTCCACCTCGTACACGCCGTCCTGCAGGGTGAACCGGCGCTCGTAGTCGTCGATCGTGGTCTGGCCGGCGAGCAGGTCGACGCGGGTGTTGAGCCGGGCCTCCTGCAGCACGCGGCGCAGCACGCCGGCCGCGTTGTCCAGGGTGATCGAGCCGATCGCGTCGTCGCCGCCGGCCGCGATGGCCCGCAGCTCGGTGAGGTAGGACCGGGCGAACACCCGCACCAGCTCGGTGATGTTGTCGTCGGAAAGGGCCTTCTGGTAACCGATCAGCGCCACGCTCGCGGCAAACCGCTTCAGGTCCCAAGAGAACGGCCCGACGTACGCCTCGTCGAAGTCGTTGACGTTGAAGACGAGCTGCCCGGACGAGTTCATGTACGTCCCGAAGTTTTCGGCGTGCAGGTCGCCGTGGATCCACACCCGGCGGGTCCGCTCGTCGAGGAAACTGTCGTCGGCGAACGCCCCGGTCTGGTCGGCGTAGAAAAGCGAGGCGCTGCCCCGGTAGAAGGCGAACGGCGACGCCGCCATCTTGCGGAACTTGCGCCGGAAGGCGGCCGGATCGAGCGCCATCAACGCGCCGAATTCCCTGGTCAGAACGTCGATGATGAAATCCGCGCGGGACTGCTCACTCATGATGCGCAGACTAGTCCCCACGATCACCCATCGGTTGTCAAAGACCCGACCCGGCAGGTCGACGGCGAGCCGCGAACCTGGATCGCGGCTTAGCTGGATGGATCGACGAGCGGGGCCGTGAGTGAGGCGACATCGCGCGGCGCCGCGCCGGAGCCGTTCGGGGCGGCCAGCGGGTCGGGGCGGGGGACGCCGCCGGGACCGGACTGCTCGCCGGCGATCTTTGCCTGGAGCTGCAGGATGCCGTGCAGCAGCGCCTCGGGGCGGGGCGGGCAGCCGGGCACGTAGATGTCCACCGGGATGATCTGGTCGACGCCCTTGGTGACCGAGTAGGAATCCCAGTAGGGGCCGCCGCAGTTGGAGCAGGCGCCGAAGGAGATCACGTATTTCGGCTCGGGCATCTGGTCGTAGAGCCGCTTGATGGCCGGGGCCATCTTGTCGGTGACCGTGCCGGAGACCACCATGAGGTCGGCCTGGCGCGGCCCGTGCGCGAACGGGATCACGCCCATCCGCATGAAGTCGTGGCGGCTCATGCTGGTCGCGATGAACTCGATCGCGCAGCACGCCAAGCCGAAGTTGAACACCCAGAGCGAGTAGCGACGCCCCCAGTTCAGCACGAACCGAATGGGTTCCCCGAGCACTCCTGGCAGACCGGACACGAGGTCAACCTACTCCGTGGCCGCGGCGGGCCGCTGCAGCAGGCTCAGGAAGCCGGTCAGGAGCGCCTCCCGCAGCGCCGGCGGTGCCGCGTTGAGCAGCGAGTTGACCGCGGCCATCCGGCTGAAGTCGCCGCCCGCCAGGCCCAGCCCCTCGGCCAGCCCGCCGATCAGCTCGGGCGTGACCATCTCGGGGGTCAGCGCCGCGGCCGCCGTAAGCAGCGGAGCCGGCAGCTCGGCCGGCCCGCGGGCGCGTGCCTGCGCCGCGGCGTCGGCAAGGTCGGCCGCGAACTGGCCGGTGGTCGAAGCCACCGCCGCGGTCACCGTGAGGTGAATGGTCGCCGGCATCTCCCCGAACGCCATCTGCGGCTGCGTGTGCCAGCCCCGCGCGGCCAGTTCGTCGGCGAGCACGAAGAGGTCGACCCCGTCGGGGTCATCGCCGGACGCCAGGCACACGACGCTCGTCTCGGGCGGCGCGAACAGGCGAACGCCCGGGGTGGCCGTCACGGCCTCGGCCAGGACGGACACCGCCTCGCGGGTGCGGGCCGCCAGGTCGAGATAGCCCGCGTCGCCGATGCTGCGCAAGGTGGCCAGGGCCGCGGCGATCGGGCCGCCCGACCGGGTGGACGAGATGACCGGGTTGATCATCGTGTAGCCGGGCCAGCCGGCATAGGCGAAATATTGCGGGAGGCGCAGCGCCTCGTCGCGATGCAGCAGGATCGACACACCCTTTGGCGCGTAGGCGTATTTGTGCAGGTCGACCGAGATGCTGGTGACGCCGGCGACGGAGAGGTCGAAGTCGGGCAGGGCGGCGCCGAGCCGCCGCAGATAGGGCAGCACCCAGCCACCGAAACAGGCATCCACGTGGAAGCGCACGCCGCGCTCCGCCGCGATCGCGGCGAGCTGCGGGATCGGATCGACCACCCCGTGCGCATAGGAGGGAGCCGACGCGGCCACCAGCACCGTGTCGGGCCCGATGGCCGCCGCCGTGGCCGCCGGATCGGCCCGCAGGTCGGCGCCGACCGGCACGACGTCGAGCGCCACCCGCAGATAGTGCGCCGCCTTGGCGAACGCGGCATGGGCGGTGGAGGGCACCACGAGGCGTGGGGTGGCGATGTCGGGGTGGGCATCGCGGGCCGCCTTGACCGCGAGGATCAGCGACTCGGTGCCGCCGCCGGTGACGCTGCCGACCGTGTGGTGGTCGCCGCCGAGCAGCCGGGCGGCCGCGCCGACCAGAGCGTTTTCCATCGCCAGCAGGGACGGGAAGGCGGTCGGATCGAGGCCGTTGACCGCCGCGGAGATCGCGTGGGCCGCGCGGGCCAGCTCGTCGAGCCCGTCCAGGTCGGGGTCGTAGACGTAGGCGAACAGCCGGCCGCCATGCGTCGGCAAGTCTGCCGCTCGCAGCTCGCGCAGCTCGGCGAGGACCTGCTCGCCCGGTATGCCCTTCGCGGGCAGCGCCTCGATCATGCCGTCGACGCTAGTCGACGGGGATGCCGGCGGAGAACGGCCGATGGTCGGGGTCGGGGGCCATACCAAAGTCGCTATCGAGCCACGTCGCGATAGGAACGCAGGAGCAGGGTGGCGGCGCCGACCAGGAGTGCGGGCAGGACGCTGAAGCCGAGCAACACGCCCAGCCGGGCGGTGTCGTCCTGGGCGGCGGCCTCGCCGGTCGACGACGAGACATAACCGAAGATTTGCAGGATCAATGCGTAGAGGCCGGGCCCCAGGGCGAGCCCGAGGGTCTCCCCCGCCGTCCACACGCCGGTGAAGACGCCGGCCTGCCGGCGGCCGGTGCGCTCGGTGTCGTGGGCGATGCAGTCCGGCAGCATGGACATCGCGAAGACCTGCTGGCCGGCGTAGCCGCAGCCGATCGCGGCGACGATCAGGTAGACCGCGACCGGCGGCAGCACCGGCGCGGCGAGCAGCAACAACGCTCCGGCCGCGAAGAGCAGCGACGCGGCGATCAGCGAGCGGGGCTTGCCATAACGCCGCCCGATCCGGCTCCACAGCGGCATGACCAGCAGCGCCGGGCCGACGAAGGCGGCGAAAAGGAAGGTGGCGCCCGACTCGCGGCCGACGATGTGGTCGGCGAAGTACTGCACGCCGGCCAGCATCGTGCCGATGCCGATCGCCTGGATCACCCAGCACAGCAGGAGGGCGCGGTACGGGCCGTTGGCCGCGGCGATGCGCAGCTGGGTGCGCAGATCGGGTTCGGATTCGGCGGCCGTGCGGGTCACCGCCCGCCGGGTGCCGAGATAGACGCCCAGCGTGCCGACCACGATGAGGGCCGCGACGAACAGGCCGGACCAGCGGTGGCCGGTGATGCCGCCGCCGGTCTGCTCGACGACCAGCGGGGCCAGCGCGCCGGAGACGAGGATGGCGAGCGCCAGCACGGCGACCCGCCACGTCATCAGCCGGGTGCGTTCGCCGTAGGGGTCGGCCAGGTCGGTGCCGTCGGTCAGTTCGGCCGGCATCGCCACGTAGGGCACCTGGAAGAAGGCGTACGCGGTGGCGGCCGCGAGGAAGGCCACCGCGACATACGCGCCGGCGCCGGCGCCGCTGCGGAACGGGCCGGCGAAGATCGCGGCGAACAGGACGCCGAGGGCGAGCCCGGCGACCAGCAGGAACGGCCGCCGGGAGCCGCGGCTGTCGGAGATCCGGCCGGCCACCGGGTTGACGAGCACGTCCCACGCCTTCGGCAGCAGCACGAGCAGCCCGGCCACCCCGGCCGCGATGCCGAGAGTGTCCGTCAAATATGGCAGAAGGAGCAAACCCGGCACGGTGCCGAAAGCGCCCGTGACCAACGAACCCAGTGAATATCCGGCCAGAACTCGGCGAGGGAGGACGTCCGCCGCCCGTACGTCAGGAGAGGGACGAGCGGTCGTCATGGTCGCGCATGTTAACCATGACGGGACCGTGACGCCTACGCTTCGCGGCATGAAAAGCGTTGCGGCCGGGGTTGCCGCAAGCCACCCGGCGACCGCCCGAGTCGGACTGGAAATCCTTCGCGGCGGCGGCACGGCGGCGGACGCGGCGGTCGCCGCCGTTCTCGCCTGCTGCGTCGCCGAGACCATCTACACCGGACTCGGCGGCGGCGGATTCGCCACCTTCTTCGAGGCGGCCACCGGCGAGGTCACCTGCCTGGACTTCTTCGTCGCGGTGCCGGGCCTCGACGGCGACCACAAGGCCGGCCCGATGGTGGCGGTCGACGTCTTCTTCGGCGGGATGCCGCAGGTCTACTCGATCGGCGGGGCGAGCGTCGCGGTGCCCGGCGTGCCGGCCGGCTGCGGCGAGGTGCACCGCCGCTGGGGCCGGCTGCCCTGGTCGTCGGTCGTCGCCCCGGCGGTCGAGCTGGCCCGCACCGGGGTGCGGGTGCCGGCCGCGCACGCGCAGACCCTCGAGTTCTGCGCGCCCGCGCTGGCCTGGGGCGAGGGAGCCGCCGTCTACACACCCAACGGCCGCCGGCTCGTCGGCGGCGACCTGCTGTTCCACGACGGCTTGGCCACCGCGATGGCCGGGCTCGCCGCGTCCGGCCCGGCAATCTTCTACACCGGCGAGTACGCCAAGCTGATGGTCGACACGGTCCGCGCGACCGGTGGCTGCCTGGGGCCGGCCGACCTGGCCGACTACCGGGTGCTGGAGACCCCGGTGGACCATGCCGAGCTGGCCGGCTACCGGGTGCGCGCCCGGCACGACCTCAACCGGACCGTGGACACGATCGCCGGGCTGCCCGCCGAGCTGTCCCGGCCGGGCCGCGCCGTCGCGGTCGCCGCCGCGCTGCGCGACCAGGGCCGGCAGAAGATCGGGGACACCACCAACGTCTCGGTGGTCGACGCCGACGGGAACGCCTGCGTGATCACCACGACGCTCGGGCTCGGCTCCGGGATCTGGCTGCCCGGCCTCGGCATCAACCTGAACTCGATGCTCGGCGAGGGCGAACTGATCACCGACGACCTCGAACCGGGAAAGCGGATGTCGTCGAACATGTGCCCGCTCGTGGTGATCGGACCGGATGGCGGGCTGACCGTCGCGGCCGGCTCGGCCGGTGCCTCCCGGATCCGCACCGCGCTGGTCGACACGCTGCTCGGGGTGCTGGTCGACGGCCTGGACATGGAGTCGGCGATCGCCCGGCCCCGGTTTCACGTGGTGGACGACACGGTCCACTGCGAGCCCGGCTATCCCCGCGACGAGCTGTCGGCGCTCGTCAACGCGGGCTGGCGGGTCAAGCAGTGGCCGGACCTCAATCACTACTTCGGCGGCGTCACGGCCGTCGGCCGGGCCGGCGCCGCGGGCGACCCCCGCCGCGCCGGTGTCGGCCTGCCCCTGTAGCGGGGTCACATGCGCCGGGTGGCGATCGCCTGGGCGTCGGCCACGGTCTCCCGCAGGCCCACCTCGAGGTCGGTCGCGGTGAGTCCGAAGGTGCGCTCGGTGAGCGAGCTGTCCAGCTGGAACGGCGCGTAGAACTGGTAGTCCATCTCGGCCAGCTCGCGAGCCATCGGCACGACGAGGCCGGCCGTGCGCGTGACGAACCGCGGCATCTTGCGGATCGTCAGGCGGGGCAGGCCGGCCAGGTCGCAGTAGCGATCGGCCAGCGCGCGGATGGTGACGGCCGGCGCGGTCGGGGCGTGCCACGCCTTGCCGTGGGCGCGCTCGTCGCGGGCCAGGGCGACCATCGTGCGGGCCATGTCGCCGGTGTAGGTGAAGCTGTGCGGCAGGTCGACGTCGGCCGGCGCCCAGGCCGTGCGGCCCTTGGCGATGGCCGGGAGCAGCACCGACGAGAAGATGCCGACGGCTCCCGCGCCGAGGTAGTCGGACCCGCGGACCTCGACCGTGCGCACGCTGCCGGCCAGCGCGTCCCGCCACATCTTGATCCGCACCCGGCCCTTGCGACCGACGGCGGCGAGCGGCGAGTCCTCGGTCATGTGCCCGTCGGGCCGCGGGCCATACCCGTACAGGTTGCCGGTGATCACATAGATGGCGCCGGCCGCCCTGGTTGCCGCGATCATCGCGTCGTTCATCGGGAACCAGCGCTTCTCCCACTCGGTGTAGCGCGGGTTCGCGCAGTTGTAGAGCACCTCGGCCCCCTGGGTGAGCTCGGTGAGCCGGCGCGCGTCGGAGGCGTCCGCGGCGACCCGCTCGATCAGCGGATGGGCGGGGCCGCTGCCGCTGCGGGTCACCATGCGGACGCTTTCGCCCTGGTCGGCGAGCAGGCGGGCGGTGGCGGAACCGATCGGGCCGGAGCCGACGACGACGTGCTTCGACATTGCTGTTCTCCTTTGTGAGCGGTGCTCTCTGTTGAGAACAACAGTTACACGATCGGGCAAGAAAAGCAAGAGCACTGCTCTCGTTATGGCACACTGGCCGCATGAGTGCCTCAGGAGTGCGCGCCCGGGTCCGGGCGGAGATGACCGAAGAGATCAAGGCGGTGGCCCGCCGGCACCTCGCCACCGACGGCGCGAACCTGTCGCTGCGCGCGGTCGCCCGCGACATGGGCATGGCCTCGTCCGCGGTCTACCGATACTTCGCCAGCCGGGACGAGCTCCTGACCGCGCTGATCATCGAGGCGTACGACGCGGTGGGCGCCGCCGCCGACCGAGCCGCCGAGGGGCACGCGGACCCGCTCGACCGGTGGCTGGCCCTCGCCCACGCGGTACGCGAGTGGGCGCTGGCCGACCCGCACCAGTGGGCGCTGATCTACGGCAGCCCGGTGCCCGGCTATCAGGCGCCGCAGGACACCGTCGGCCCGGCCACCCGGGTGATCGTGCTGATCGGCCACCTGGTGCACGACGCGTACGCCGCCGGGCGGATCGCCGACCGCGAGCCGATCACCGGGCGGTACGCCGAGGAGCTCGCCGCGGTCGGCGAGCGGTTCACGCCGGGCGCGCCGCCCCGGCTGGTCGGCGCCGCCATGGCGGCCTTCATCCAGCTCTGCGGCGCGATCAGCGCCGAGCTGTTCGGCCAGCTGAACAACACGGTCGACGAGGACCGCCGGGGCTTCTTCGAGTTTCAGATGCGCGGCGCCGCCGCCCTTGCGGGACTCACCTGACGGCGTGCAGCACGTGCCCGCCCGGCGTCTCGGGCGGCACGTCCGGCCGGCCGAAGTACTGGGCGGCCAGCCCGGCCGGCCCCAGGTCGGTGATCTTCCGGAAGCCGCGGCCGGTGAGCTCGGCGGCGATCTCGTCCGGCTCGAAATACGTCAGCCAGGGCTCGCCGAGCTTCGCCACCCGCTCGGCGCGCGCGGTGAGCGCGGCCCGCCGCTCGGCCGGCATCCGCTCCGGCGATTGGGCGTAGTCGAACACGACCTCGTTCCCGGGCCGCCCGGCCACGAACCCCAGGGTCTCGTCGAAGCCCTGCCGGGTCAGATAGGGCACCACGCCGAGCCAGACAAAGAACGCCGGCCCGTCCAGCCGGAGCCGGTCGGCGAGCGACTCCCGCTCGAAGTCGACGCCGACGTAGGTCAGCGACTCGGGGACCGGGATGCCCGCCTCGGCGAGTCGCCGCCGCTTCCACGCCTGCGTGTCCGGGTGATCCACCTCGACCACCGCAAGATCCGGGTACGGGTTGCGGTAGCCGAACGTGTCCAGCCCGGCACCGAGCACGACCAACCGCCGGCAGCCCCCGGCCACCGCGCCGGCCAGGGCATCTTCGGCAAACCTGGTGCGCGCCGCGATGAACAGCCGCATGGCCCGCCGCGGCGCGTCCGCGAGCAACTCGTCCGCCGGCACGCCGAGGATCCGCACGGCCAGCGGATCGGCGAAGATCGCGCCGTGCTCCAGGATCTGGTGCGCCGCCCGGTAGCGTGCCGCGCTGCCGGCCGTACGGCTTGGCTGTCCGCTCTCCATTACGGCGCCCAGCTCGCTCGGGACATGTCCACGTGCTCCCCCTTCAGCGGCACGCCGTCGGCCAGCAGCCGCTGTCGTGCCTCCTGTTCGTGGCCGGGCGGCATCCGCCCGGCGCTGGTCACCACCCGGTGCCACGGGACACCGCCACCGTGCCGGGCCATGATGGTGCCGACCTGGCGGGCCGAGTTGCGCCCGGAGACGTCGGCCAGGCAGTCGGCGATCGCCCCGTACGACATGACGCGGCCCACCGGGATGCGTTCGACGAGCGAAAGCACCTCTTCGACGTACTCCTGGGGTGTCACCCGGGCCACGATATGGGATCTCGGCACGGTTCCGGCGGCCCACCCGAGCACAATGGGCCGGGTGCGCGATGTGGTGACCGGGGCACGCCGGGTGGTGGTCAAGGTGGGTTCGTCCTCCCTGACCACGGCCACCGGCGGGATCGACGACGGGCGCGTCGATGCGCTGGTCGACGTGCTGGGCGGCCTGGCCGCCCAGGGGCGCGAGGTGGTGCTCGTCTCCAGCGGCGCGATCGCCGCCGGGCTCGCGCCGTTGCAGCTGCGCCGGCGCCCGCGCGACCTGGCCACCCAGCAGGCCGCCGCCTCGGTCGGCCAGGGCCTGCTGATCGGGCGATACACGGCCGGCTTCGCCCGGCACGGCCGCACGGTCGGCCAGGTGCTGCTGACCGTCGACGACGTGACCCGGCGAGCGCATTACCGCAACGCCTACCGGACCCTGCGCAAGCTGCTCGACCTGGGTGCGGTGCCGATCGTCAACGAGAACGACACGGTCGCCACCGAGGAGATCCGGTTCGGCGACAACGACCGGCTGGCCGCGCTGGTCGCCGCGCTGGTGCACGCCGACCTGCTGGTGCTGCTCTCCGATGTGGACGCGCTCTACACCGGCAACCCGGCCGACCCGGCCTCCCGGCAGATTCCCGAGGTGTCCGACCTATCCGAGCTGACCGAGATCGACATCGCCCGGCCGAGCAAGTCGGGGGTGGGCACCGGCGGCATGGTCACCAAGGTCGAGGCCGCCCGGATCGCCACCGGGTTCGGCATCCCGGTCGTGCTCACCGCCGCACCCCTGGCGGCCCGCGCGCTGGCCGCCGAGGAGGTCGGCACGCTCTTCCGGGCCGCACCGCACCGTCCCGCCGCGCGGCTGTTCTGGCTGGCCCACGCCACCGCCCCGCGCGGCCGCCTGCACCTCGACCCCGGCGCCGTCACCGCGGTGGTCGCCCGGCGCAAGTCCCTGCTGCCGGCCGGGATCACCGCGGTGGACGGGTCGTTCGCCGCCGGCGACCCGGTCGACCTGGTCGACGTCTCCGGCGCGCCGGTCGCCCGCGGGCTGGTCAACTACGACGCGGTCGAGCTGCCCGCGCTGCTCGGCCGCTCCACCCCGGAGTTGGCCGCCGCACTCGGTCCGGGTTATGAACGAGAGGTCGTCCATCGAGACGACCTGGTCCTTCTCTAAGGGGTTGCCATGACCGACTGCACCGAGCGGCACCCAGCCGCACCCGCCAACGGCCTCGCAGGCGAGGGCCAGGAGGGCATGGCGAAGGGAGGCTCAGCGCGATGAGCACCGTCCTGCAGCAGGCCGCCGACGCGCGGGTGGCCGCGATCGACCTCGCCTCGGCGACCCGGGCCGACAAGGATCGGGCCCTGCTGCTGATGGCCGAGCGCCTGGTCCTGCGCTCCGCCGACATCGTCGCCGCCAACGAGGTGGACGTGGCCAACGGGCGTACGGCGGGCTTGTCGGAATCGGTGATCGACCGGCTCACCCTGACGCCGGCCCGGGTCGAGGCGATGGCCGACGGCCTGCGTCAGCTGGCCGCGCTGCCCGACCCGGTGGGCGACGTGGTGCGCGGCTCCACCTTGGCGAACGGGTTGGAACTGCGCCAGGTGCGGGTGCCGTTCGGGGTGGTCGGCATCGTCTACGAGGGCCGGCCCAACGTGACCGCGGACGCCGCCGGCATCTGCCTCAAGTCGGGCAACGCGGCGCTGCTGCGCGGCTCCGGCTCGGCGCTCAGCTCGAACGCCGCGATCGTGTCGGTGCTGCGCAAGGCGGTCGCCGACGCGGGGCTGCCGGCCGACGCGATCCAACTGCTCGACGCGACCAGCCGCGACTCGGTCAAGGAGCTGATGCGGGCCCGCGGGCTGGTCGACGTGCTGATCCCGCGCGGCGGCGCCGCCCTGATCAGGACGGTGGTCGAGGAGTCCACGGTTCCGGTGATCGAGACCGGCGTCGGCAACTGCCACGTGTACGTCGATGAGGCGGCCGACCTGGAAAAGGCGCTCGCCGTCGCGGTGAATTCCAAGACCCAGCGGCTGTCCACCTGCAACACCGCCGAGTCGCTGCTGGTGCACGCGGCGATCGCCGACACGTTCCTGCCGCTGGTGCTGGAGGAGTTCGCCGCGGCCGGCGTGACCGTGCACGGCGACCCGCGGGTCGCCGGGTACGGCGACGCGGTGGTCCCGGCCACCGAGGAGGACTGGGGCACCGAGTACCTGTCGGCCGACATCTCGGTGGCGGTCGTCGACTCGCTGGACGACGCCCTCGACCACATCCGCCGCTACGGCACCGGCCACACCGAGGCCATCATCAGCGAGTCGATCACCGCGACCCGCCGCTTCACCGCCCGGGTCGACGCCGCCGCCGTGATGGTCAACGCCTCCACCCGGTTCACCGACGGCGGCGAGTTCGGCTTCGGCGCCGAGATCGGCATCAGCACCCAGAAACTGCACGCCCGCGGCCCGATGGGCCTGCCCGAGCTGACCTCGACCAAGTACATCGTCACCGGCAACGGGCACACCCGCCGCTAGCCGACCATGAAGTACACCTCGGCCACCAAGGTCAAGACGGACATCATCCCGGAGGTGGGGCGTTCACCGGCAGGCGCGCAAGACGGTCAGCGTGGTGTTGACATCGAAGATCGGGCCTTCGGCGCTGTCCCAGCCGCCGTCGGAGCGCTGCGTCTCGGCGAGGCGCTTACGGGCGCTCTGCAACAGCCAGTCGTCGCCGAAATTGACCCGGCGCAGGGCCGCCGCCATCGACGCGACATCGGCCGGCGCCATCTCCGGCAGCCGGTCGCTGAGGACCAGCTGCACCCGGGCCGACTCGTAGAAGTACTGCTGGCCGTGCAGCAGGCCGGCGGCGTGCCAGCCGGCCGCGAGATAGGACGGCCAGGTGCCGTCCGGGCGCAGCTGGGCGACCAGCCAGGCGGCCGCGGCGGCCAGCGTCGAGCCGTA
>Ga0070668_100000429_pt1 | contig 27725 bp, 25 predicted proteins | sample KBSS43metaG_FD_64661 | JGI IMG/M metagenome (GOLD analysis project Ga0070668, IMG submission 64661) | Switchgrass rhizosphere microbial communities from Kellogg Biological Station, Michigan, USA - KBS S4-3 metaG | ecosystem: Host-associated > Plants > Roots > Rhizosphere > Soil ...
AGGGTTGGGGGCGGGAGTGACCAAGATCGATATCAAGCCTGACGGCGAGCTTGGGCACTCCCGCCCCCAACCCGTCCCAGCGCAAGCAAGCCCAACCCACACCCCGCCACCAAGCAACCGTGGAACCCGATCCCCCCACCCGGTGTCCACAAGACGTGAAGAAACTCGCCGCCATCATCGCGATCGTCCTGCTGGCAGGATGCACCGATCCGCCAAAGGAGCCGGACCCGCCACACCCCTGCGGCTCCCCCATCCGAACCGACGCGCTGCCGACCTGGGCCCGGGGCGGCTTCACCGACGACGGCAGCGGCAGCCAGCATGTCTACGGCGCCCGCAACGAGATCCTGGCCGTCCTGTTCGGCGCACCGCTGACCAGCCCACCCGACGCGGACCGGGGCAACAAGATCCTCTGGGTGTCGCGGCAGCCGATCGTCACCGGCGACCGTTTGGAGATCACCGCCGAGCTGGACGGCACCGGCGTGCGCTCCGCCCAGACGGTGCCGGGCGGCCCCGGCCCGTCCATCGTAGACCTACCGCGAGCCGGCTGCTGGCATCTCACTTTGTCCTGGTCGGGCCGCACCGACACGATGGAGCTGACCTACCAGCCACCCACCTCGGCGACCGTCAGGCCGTCGTAAGAGGTACTTCAGCGAAGGTCGGAGTCGCGCACGGCACTACGCATCGTGTCGAGCATCGCCGCGTCCTCCTCCGCCGTCTCGCCGAGCACGGCCAACATATGCCGCTTGGCGTCGACGAGGGCTTGGAAGGCTCGCACCGCCTCCGGGTGGGCCATGGCCGCCATGTCGTGCCGCCCCATCGGCAGGTCTCGCTGGGCGACCATCCGGTCGGCGGCCGCGCGCAGCTGGTCGGCTGCCCGCCGGTGGGCGGCGGCCACCTCCGCGTACACCTCGTGTTCGACCGCCGACGGCGGATCGCTCACCTCGAGGGCAGTCATGTGCCGCTCCAGCACGCCGGCCATCGCCTCGGCCACCTCGGCCAGCCCCGCGGGAAGGGCAGCACCCGCCGCCAGCCCTTGACCGCACGTCGATGGTTGAGACACATCCACCCACCAACGTTAGCCCGACCGGTTCTGCTGACGGTACCGGCCGGGTGCCAGGCCGTGCTCTCGTTTGAACGCTTTGGCGAACGCGAACTCGGAGGTGTAGCCGGTGCGCTGCGCGACGGTCTGCAGCGGTTTGTCGCTGTCCCGCAGCAGCTGCGCGGCCAGGGTCATCCGCCACCAGGTCAGGTAGCCCAGCGGCGCCTTGCCGACCAGCGAGGTGAACCGCCGGGCGAAGGCCGCCCGCGACAGCCCCGCTCGCCCGCCCAGCGACTCCACTGTCCACTGCCGAGCCGGCTCCTGGTGGATGTGGCGCAGCGCCGTCGCGACCGCCGGATCGTCCAGTGCGGCGGCCCACCCGGTGGCCGGATCACCGTCGAGCCAGGCCCGCAAAATGTATAGCAGCAGCACGTCCAGCAGGGCGGACACCACCGCCTCGGTGCCCTGGCCGGGATTGGCCACCTCGTCGCCGAGCAGATCGACGGCGGCGCGCAGCGGCGAGCGGCGGCCGAGGCTGGCCGGCAGGTGGATGACCTCGGGCAATTCCCGGAACAGTGGATGCGGCCGGGTCTGGTCGAGCGTGTACGCACCGCACAGCAGGATCGTCGTGGCTCCCTCGCCATTGTCGGCGCTCGGCACCAACTCTGCCAGGGAGGCCGACGGCGCCTCGCCGAACGGCGTCGACGGGCTGTCGACCAGAGTGTGCCCGCCCCCGTGCGGCAAGCAAACCACGTCGCCCGGCCCGAGGGTGATCGCGGCGCCCGCCGGCGGGATCAGCCAGCAGGTGCCTTCCAGCACCACGTGGAAGCCCGCCCCGGAGAACGGCTCCGCCCGAACGGCCCACGGTGCGCACTTGCGGATCTCGGCGGAGTGCGGGCGTCCCGTGCGCATGACGCCGATCGCGTCGCTGAGCACATCCATCGCCAGATCGTATCGCCCACCGCTTTCCAGCGAGACGATCAGACATACTTTGAAGACGCAGAGCCATGGGGAGCCGCTCCCGATATTCATACGCTCGGTGCATGCCAAACCAACTTCTCTACACCGCCGAGGCCGTCTCCACGGGCGACGGCCGCAACGGTCATGTCGCCTCGTCCGACGGCCGCATCGACCTCGACCTGGCCATGCCGCCCGCCCTCGGCGGCATCGGCGAGGGCGCCAACCCGGAGCAACTGTTCGCCTCCGGCTATGCCGCCTGCTTCCACAGCGCGTTACGGATCGTCGCCCGGCGGGCCAAGGCCGACGTACGCGACTCCACCGTCACCGCCCGCGTCGGCATCGGACCCGACGGGGACGAGACCCTAGGCCTCGCGGTCACCCTGCTGGTCAACCTGCCGAACGTCGACCCCGGCGCGGCCAAGGAACTCGCCCAGGCGGCCCACCAGGTCTGCCCCTATTCCCGGGCCACCCGCGGCAACATCCCGGTCGACCTGCGGATCGCGGATTAGGGGGTTGAGCTGGGGTGGACGCCGCCGCCGCTACGCTGCTGGCTGAACTGCTGTCCGGTGGTATCGGCGGCGGCGCGGCCATGGGTACGGTGGCCGCATGTCCCACATGCGGCCCCGTCCCCTGCTTCGCACGCTGGTCGGGGAGGCGCTGCGCCGCAACCGCTTGGCGCAGCGGCGCACGATCGCCGAGGTGGCCCGCGACGCCTGCGTCTCGCTGCCCTACCTGTCCGAGGTCGAGCGCGGCCGCAAGGAGCCCAGCTCCGAGGTGTTGGCCGCGGTCTGCGACGCGCTCCAGATCGAGCTGTCCGACCTGCTCGCCGAGGTACGGCGCGAGCTCGTCGACGACCGCGCCCCGGTCCTCCGGCTGGACACGGCCCGCCGGCGCCGCCGCATCGCGCCGGCCCCGGCGCGCCGCGGCGGCGACGTCACGCTGCTCGCCGCCTGATCAGTTGAGGCGGGCCGCGCGGCCGCTGATCACCCGGTCGGCGAGGCCGTACGCCACCGCCTCCGGCGCGGTCAGGGTCATGCTCCGGTCGGTGTCCGCCCGGATCCGCTCGGGTGGCTGGCCGGTGTGCTTGCCGAGGATCTGATCCATCTCGGCCCGCACCTTGGCCACCTCCTTCGCCTCCACGGCGAGGTCGGGCAGCGTGCCCCGGGCCTGACTCGACGGCTGGTGCAACGTCACCTTCGCGTGCGGGAGCAGCGAGCGTTTGCCCGGGGTGCCGGCCGCGAGCAGCACCGCCGCCGCCGAGGCCGCCTGCCCCACGCAGATGGTGGCGATGTCGCAGCGTACGAAATGCATGGTGTCGTAGATGGCGGTGAGTGCGCTGAACGAGCCGCCGGGCGAGTTGATGTAGAGCCCGATCTCGGTTTCCCCGGCGGATTCCAGGTGGATCAGCTGGGCGATCACCACGTTGGCGACGCCGTCGTCGATCTCGGTACCGATGAAGACGATCCGGTCGGACAGCAGCCGGGAGTAGATGTCGAAGGCCCGCTCCCCGTTCGGCGTCTTCTCCACCACGGTGGGGATCGTGTACTGGCTCATACGCCCAGTCCCATCGGCTGGCGGGCCATCGCCGGGCGCACGTCGTCGACGCTGTCCAGGATGTGATCGATCAGCCCGTACGCGAGCGCCTCCTCCGCGGTGAACCAGCGGTCCCGCCGGCTGTCCCGCTCGATCGTCTCCACCGGCTGGCCGGTGTGTTCGGAGATGAGCCGCAGCAGGGTCGCGCCGACCCGTTCCAGCTGCCCGGCGTAGATCTCGATGTCGGCCGCGGTGCCGCCGAAGCCGGCCGAGCCCTGGTGCATCAGGATCTGCGCGTGCGGCAGGGCGTACCGCTTGCCCGGCGTCCCGGCGGAGAGCAGGAACTGCCCCATGCTGCCGGCCAGTCCCAGCGCCAGCGTGCTCACGTCGTTGGGGATGAGCCGCATGGTGTCGTAGATGGCCAGGCCGGCGCTGACCGAGCCGCCCGGCGAGTTGATGTAGAGGCTGATGACGCTGCGCGGGTCCTCCGCAGACAGCAGCAGCAACTGCCCGCAGAGCCGGTTGGCGACGTGGTCGTCCACCTCGGTCCCGAGCACGATGATGCGTTGCTGGAGGAGCCGGGCGGCTAGCTGATCGTCGAGGGACCCCACGGTGCTGGCAGGTTGCATGATTTCTCCTCGTGCTCGAACGGTCCTGCTGGCTCCACGATGGGAGCCGCGACGGCCGCGGGCCAAGCCAATCTGCTGTCAGCAGACCAACTCACGGTCATCTATGCTTTCCGGATGCGCCGGTCCACGAGATATCTCCCGATCCTCGCCGCGGCCATGCTGGCCGGCGCGAACGCCGCCGTGCCCGCGTCCGCCGCCGCGCCGCTCCGCGCGCTCCCGGTCGTCTCGCCCACCCCGCAGCGGATGGTCCGGATCGGCCCGGATGTCGCGGTCGCCGGCCGGGTCGAGCTGATCGCCACGGACGCCACCGACCCGGCCGCCGCCGACCTGCTCGGCACGGTGCTGCGGCGGCTCGGCGCCGACCACGTCGTACGGCGGACTCGCCCCTCGGACCGGGCCGGGCTCACGGTTTATCTCGGGCCCGCCGCCCGCCCGGACATCGCCGCCCTGCTCGCCGGCACCGCCGTCCCCCAACAGGCCGAGGGCTATGCGGTACGGGTCGAGCAGCACCGGGTGGTGCTCGGCGGCACCGACCCCGCGGGCCAGTACTACGCCGTGCAGACCCTGCGGCAGCTCGCCGGCCCGGGCCGGATCGCCGGCGCGTCGGTCAGCGACTATCCGGCGATGCCGCGTCGCGGCACCATCGAGGGCTTCTACGGATCGCCGTGGACCCCCGCCGAACGCCTGGACCAGCTCGCCTTCTACGGCGACATCAAGGCGAACACCTACATCTACGCGCCGAAGGACGACCCCTACCACCGCGACCGCTGGCGCGAACCGTATCCCGCCGCCAAGCTGGCCGAGCTGCGCCAACTGGTCGACGCCGCCGCGGCACACCACGTCCGGTTCACCTTCGCGCTGTCGCCCGGCACGTCGATCTGCTACGCCTCCGCCGCCGACCGGCAGGCGCTCACCGCCAAGTTGCAGGCCGTCTACGACCTCGGCGTACGGGACTTCTCCATCCCGCTCGACGACATCAGCTACGGCCGGTGGAACTGCGCCGCCGACCGTACGGCGTACGGCGCGCCCGGCCCCGAGGCCGCCGCCCGGGCACAGGTCGGCCTGCTCAACGACGTGCAGCGCGGCTTCGTGGCGACCCACCCGGGGTCCCGGCCGCTGCAGATGGTGCCGACCGAGTACGGCGACCTCACCGACACCGCCTACAAGCAGGTCATCCGCGCCACCCTCGACCCGCAGGTGCTGGTGATGTGGACCGGCACCGATGTCGTGCCGCCGAGCATCACCGTCGCGCAGGCGTCCCGCGCGTCCGAGCTGTTCGGTCGCGACGTCTTCGTCTGGGACAACTATCCGGTCAACGATTACGCCCAGGCTGCCGGCCGGCTGCTGCTCGCGCCGTACGACAAGCGCGAGGCCGGGCTGTCCGGCCACCTGGCCGGGATCGTCGCCAATCCGATGAACCAGGCCGCCGCCAGCAAGGTGGCGGTCTTCACCATGGCCGACTTCACCTGGAACGACCGGGCCTACCAGCCCGCCGAGAGCTGGCAGCGGGCCGCCGCGTACCTGGCCGGCGGTGACCCGGCCGGCGTCCGGGCCCTGCTCGTCTTCTTCGACCTCAACCATCTCGCCCCGACGTTCGGCGCGCAGCCCTGGCAGCCGCAGGCGCCCGCGCTGGCCGCTCTGATCGCGGCGGATTCCGCTGAGCTGCGGGCGTACGTCCGGAGCATCATCGCGGCGCCGGCCACCATCCGCGCCACGGTCCGGGACCCGGGTTTCCTCGCGGACGCGGCGAACTGGCTGGACGCCACCGTCCTGTGGGGACAGGCGATGGACGCGGGCCTGGACGCGTTGGCCGCGATCCGGGCGGGTGACGCCCCGGCCGCGGCCGCGGCGCGGGCCCGGATGACGGACCTGGAGAACCGGGCCCGGCAGATCCGCTCGGTGCCCGGCGAGAACCGGGTCGAGGGCGTGGTGCGGATCGGCGACGGTGTCATCGACGCCTTCCTCGGCCGGGTGCGCGCCGCGTTCCCCGGCGGGACCGCGGTTGCCGCTGTGGATTGACTTTGGCAGGATGCCTGCCGATAGATCAGTAGTCGTTGAACGGGGCAACGACCGATCTGATGATCAGTCATGCCTCGGCGACGACACGACAACGGGGGAATTGTCGTGAGACGTTGGGCCATCGCTCTGTTGAGCGGGCTGTTGTTGACACTCGGACTGCCGGCCGGAGCTTGGGCTGCCGCGCCGCCGGCCGCGTCGTCCAGTTGTGTTCCGGTCGGCGATCAGGGTCTGTTCGCCGATGCCCTGCACGGTTCGTTCAGCGTGCCGGGCGAGACGGATTGTCTGGAATTGACGAGTTCGCCGGGCGCCGTGATCGACGTGGTACTTCCGGCTCGGGCGACCGGTGCGGCCCGGCCGCAGTCGACCCTGGTCAACGGGGACGGCACGGACCTGTGCGAGACGAACGGGTGCGCGCTGACCGGCCCGGGGCCGTACCGCATCCTGCTCACCGCGCGCGGCGGGGCGGTCGGTGACTACCGGCTCGCGGTGCAGCGCATGGATCACGTCCAGGGCTGCCCGACCGTGCCGCTGAGCGACATCGGCGACGAGGCGCCGATCACCGCGACCTTCTCCGCCGACCGGTTCGCCACCTGCTACCGGATCCCGGCGGATCAGCATGCCGCGGTGGAGGCGTGGAGTGTCGTCCGGACGGGCGGCGGCGGCTCGGTCATCACCGTGGCCCACAACGCCGAGTTGAACGGCTCGGGACCGTGCGGCAGCAATGCCCTGGTGACGTCCTATGTGGGCTTCTGCCGGCTGGAGGCGGCCAAGGCGTACACGTTCTTCGTGACCGCCGAGGCGACCGACGCCCAGTATCGGGTGACCCGCCGGGACGCCGGAGCGACCACGGCGACGTGCGCCACGCCCGCGTCCACCACGCTCGGCGGGCCGGGTGTCGTCGAGACGCTCCAGGCCGCGGACGACATCCACTGCTACCGGGTCACCGGCTCGGCGGCCGACTCGTACTGGCTGGGCGCGACCCGCCCGGCGGGCACCGGACGCGCACTGACCATGGACGCGGACGGCGAGTACCGCTGCATCCTTTCCACGCGTCTGGTGACGTTCTGCCGGGCCTCGGGCTCAACCGCCTACACGACGTTCGTCTGGCCCGAAAAGAACGCGACCAACGTTACCTACCGGTTCGACTCCTGGAATCTGGGCACCGACTCAACGCCGCCCGCGCAGTGCCCGGTGGTCGCCGGGGCGCCGGGCTTCGGCCCGCTCACGGGCACGCTGACCGAGCAGCAGACCGCCGCCTGTGTGGCGGTGCCGGTCTCCGGCCCCTCCACCTTTTCGGCGACGATCACCAACACGGCCGGCGGGACCGAACTGCCGGAGCCGTACTATCTGCGCACCACTGGCTCCGGGCGCGCGGAACAGTCCTGCGCGCAGCACACCGAGACGACTCGGGGCTGCTTCCTGTACGAGCAGGGTGACGGTATGGCCCTCTTCCTGATCACCAAGCCGACCGTGACCGGGACTTACCCGTACCGGGTCGAGACCGGCTGTTACCCGGAGGCGTGCGACGCTCAATAGCCCGTACCGGGCAATCGTGGCCGGTGCGTGAGGCTCATCGCCAAGCGTAGGCATATCGCGTGGCCAGAGCCTCGCGCGCCGGCCTGTTGAGCTCCGGATGGTTGGCTTGCAGGATCCGCTCGAGGCGGTCGCCGTAAACGATCAGGTCGTCGTCGGGTGGGATCTGGTTGAGCTCGGCGAGCAGCGCGGTGATGCGCTCGACGAGTTCTGCGGCGGCGTCACCGAACAGCCGGGTAACGGCGGCCGGATCGGATGACGGCCAGGGCCGTGGCGGTTCGCCCCAGACGAAAGCGGTCACGGCTCGGCTCAGGTTTTCGTCGTGCACCTGTTGACGATCCTCCCCTCCAGCACCCACCGGGCAGGTGCCTGCCCGGTGGGTTGACCGTACCGCCGTCACCTCGTGAAGATGACGGTCTCCCGCCCGGTGCGAGCATCGACCTCGATGATCTTGGTGACGTTCGGGTTGTCCTTGAGAGCCGGCAGCTCGACCCGCTGCCAGACGCCGTTCGGCTTGACCGTATCCCCCACCACGGCTCGGATCTCGCCTCGCGCCCCCATCGCGAATTTGCGGGAGGCCTCCTCCCAGGTCCAGACGGAAGCAGCATCACGCTGACCAAAGGTGGGCATGGGGATGCGCTCCGACGCCAGCAAAGACTCCAGCGTCGTACCGCCACGCAACTCGGCAAGCCCCTGGGCGATCGCCTGCACGCTCTCACCGTCGATGGTGCCCGACCAGAAGATCGCGCCATCCGCCGCGGTCTCCAGGGCCTTTGCCTTGACGGCCCGGCGAAGCCCGATGAGCAGGGTGCCGGCCTTGGCAGTGGCCAGGTCCAGTGCGAACTCACCGGCGGCGAGGGCGCACTTGTCGTACTTGCCGTGATAGCAGTCGATGTAGTCCTGGACCATGGCTTTCGCGACGGTCAGCCAGAACGCCGTGACGATCTGCGCCGTGTTGAAGATGTAGGTCCTGGTGACGTGCTTGTCGAGCGGCTCGGTGCCCAGGTAGTCGTCCACGTACCGGCCGGGGCAGTTGGTGGTGTTCGGGTCGGGGCAGGTCCGGACGTAGAAGACCAACTGGCCGGTCAGGTGGTGCGTGATGGTTGCCTGGCAGTGGGAGACGTCGATGGGTTGACAGGTCACCTCCCGCGGCAACTCGTCGTTGACGTTCATCGGCTCGACGATGACGTTTTCCATCCCGGAGGGAGCGTTCGGGCCGATGGCTGCCGCGTCCTGTTGCGCCTTCGCGGCGGCTTCGGCCCGCTGCGCGGCCTCCTGGGCCTCCTGCGCGGACGCCCGGGCGTTGGCCGCGGCCTGCTCGGCGGTGGTGGCGTCCCGGGCCGCCTGGGCCGCGACGTTCCGTGCGGCGGCCGCGTCCGACTCGGCCTGGCCGGCGGCGCCGCGCGCGGAGGCGGCGTCCCGCTCGGCGGCGGTGGCCGCGTTGCGCGCCGCCGTGGCGTCCGACTCGGCGCTGTTGGCCGCCCACTCGGCCTGGAGCGCGTCGCCGAGGGCCAGCTGGGCGTGGGTGGCGGCGCGGGCGTCCGCCTGCTGCGCGGCCGTGGCGTCCCGGGTGGCCGCGGCGGCGAATTGACGGGCCCGCTCCAGTGACTCGGCGGCGGCCGCCGCGTCGGTCGCCGCCTCCGCCGCGGCTTGGGCGGCGGCCTTGGCGTCCGCGTCGGCCCGGGCAGCGGCCTGCCGGGCGGCCTCGGCGGCCCGGTCGGCCTCGGCGGCCTTCGCCTCGGCGGCCGCGGCGTGCTGCGCGGCCAGGGTCTTCGCGCTCTGACCGACCAGCACCGCGAGGCCGGCCGAGGCGTCCTTCTCCCAGAACGGCGTGCCCAGCGTGATCGCCTTGTTCGCCGGATCCGTCACCGCGCGGGCGGCGTCCCCGGCGGCCGCGGCCGCGGCGGCCGCCGCGTAGGCGTACCCGGCGGTTCGGGCGGATTCCGCCTGGGCCGCCTCCGCCAGCTTCCGGGCATCGGCGGCGTCCGCGCGGGCCTCGGCCGCCGCGTTCGAGGCGAGCTTGGCCTGCTGTTCGGCCGCCGCGGCGTTCCGCGCGGCCTGTTCGGAGGCGACGATGGCGTCGGCCGCGGCGGCGTGCGCCGCGGCCGCGGCGGACTGGCTGACGGTCGCATCCGCCCAGGCCCCGTCGGCGGCGGCCCGAGCGCGCTCGGCGGCGGCGGTGGCCCGGGTGGCGGCCTCCCGCGCGGCCACGGCCGCCTCGGTCGCCTCGTTGGCGGCGGCCCGCGCGGCGGTGGCCGCCCCGGTGGCCGCGGCCGCCGCGGCCTGCGCCTCGTCGGCGGCGGTCCGGGCCTGCGCCGCGCCGTCCTCGCCCTCGGCGGCCGCGGCCGCGGACCGCAGCGCGGCGGCCTTCGCGCGGAGTGCGTCCCGGTTGCGTTCGGCCCGCACCGCGTCGTCGCGGGCTTGGCCCGCCGCGCGTTCGGCGGCCAGCGCGGCGTCCTTCCTCTGGCTCGCGGTGTCGCCGGCCGCCTGGGCGCGGCCGCGGGCCTCCGCCGCGGCCTGCTGCTGCGCCTGGGCCTGCGCCTCGGCCCGCTGCGCCTTGGCCCGTTCCGCTTCGGCGGTGGCCCGCTGCTCGGCGGCGATGTCGCGTTCGCGTTCGGCGACGACCCGCTTGTCGTGTGCGGTCTGCCCGGCGGTCCGGGCGGTGGCCTCGGCCTGCTCGGCGGTGGCCCGGTCGGCGGCGGCCCGCGCGGCGGCCTGGCCCGCCTCGGCGGCCTGCGCGTCGGCCGTGACGGCGGCCGCCCGGGCTTGCGCGGCCGCCTGCTGGGCGGCCACCCGCTTGAACTCCGCCCGCAGCGCCAGCGACTGGGTCTGGGCCAGTGCCAGCAGCGCGGCGCTGTCGGCGGCGGTGGCCTGCACCGCGCGCAACGCGGTCTCGGTGGCCTTCGCCGCCGCCGCGGACGCCGCCGCCGAGGCCTTGGTCACCTGGGCGGACTGCTGGGCGTACGCCAGACCGCGCCCGTACGGCGTCTTGTCCCGGGCGGCGATCTGCGCCGCGAGGGTCATGGCCGCGTCCGCCTTCCCGGCCGCGCGCTCCGCCGCGGTGACCGCCTGCTGCGCGGAGGTGACCAGCCCGGCCACCGTGGTCTTGATCGCGGACAGATCGGCCGTGGCCCGCGCCTTCAGCGCCGCGGTCGGCACCGGCGTGCAGGTGGGGCAGTCCTTCCAGCGCTTCTGCACGGCGAGGATCTTCTCGGCCACCCAGGCTTGCCCGACGGCCTCGACCATGGTCTCCGAGACGCGGCGAACCTGCTCGGCGGCCTCGGCCTCGGCGGTCACGATGTCGTTGCGCGGACCGGCCTGTGCGGCCAGTTCCGCGTCCCACTCGGCGGCCGCGGCGGCCACCACATTCTTCAGCGGGCTGTTGGGATCGGCCGAGTAGGGGCGCGGGTCGGCGGCGTCGCAGGAGGCCCAGCGAATCTTGAGCGACTCCACCTCGGCGCGGAACTCCACCGAGCCCGCGGCCGGTGCGGCGGCGAGATAACCGCCGTAGAGCAGGAAGCGGCGCGCGTCGTCCGCCGTTCCGGTGGCCAGTACCACCTGCCCCACGATCTGCAGGGTGGCGTCGTCCGGCCGTTCCGCCATGATCGCCGAGATCCGGTCCAGCGCCTGCTGCCCAGCCTTCGGGTAGTCGGGCTCGCCGTGCAGCGTCTGGTCGGCGATGTCCTGCCGGCCGAAGATGAAGTGCGCGATCGAGGCGTCGACCTCCGGCGCCGCGTCGGACACGCCGTACGGCTGCAGCTGGTTGCGCCAGGCCGTCTGCCGGGCCCAGCGGGCGTCCCGGTATGCCTGGATGGTGTCGTTGTCGCTCCAGAAGGCGCGCAGCAGCCGCTCGTACACGGCGCTGCTCGACTCGCCGGCGGCGGCCAGGTCGGCGTCCGGGCCGGCCAGAGTGCCGGTCGCCGCGGCCTTCAACGCCGGACCGCCCGCGTGCAGCATCCGGGCCGCCTGGCACCGGCCCAGCCGGGTGGCCGCCCGGGCGTCCGCGTCCCCGGCCGCGAGCCGCAGCTGGGCCGCGGCCAGTGACATCACGGTGGGCGACCGGTCCGGCTCGGGCCGGTCGGCGCCGACCACCGCCAGGCCGTTCACCGCCACGGCCAGCGCCACCAGCAGGGCGACCCGCCGCACCTGCGAAGCGGCCGCCGAAAGAATTAACGGAATGAGTGCGATGACCCGCGCCCGAAACGCACGCATGGCGCGTCCTCCCCCGTCGCCCCCGTGCGCCCCTGCGGGGCCCCCCGGTACGGAAGCGATCAACCGCGATCATTTCGCTACCCGGATGTCCAAACAAGACCCGAGCACACGAATCCACGGTGGCCGATCGGTTGATCGGCGCCTCGGCCGTTGGCCGAGGCGCGATCCCTCTCGACCTGGCTCAGCTGACCACGTCGTAGACGAGCTTCACGATCCCGTTGGGATAGGCGGCGGAGTCCCGCAGCCGCAGCCGCTGCTTGTCCCGGTCGGCCCGGCTGAACAGGCTCTTCCCGGCGCCCAGCACGGTCGGGAAGACGAGCAGGTGATACCGGTCGAGCAGGCCGGCGTCCGACAGCCGCCGGGCGAGTTCCGCGCTGCCGTGAATGAAGATCGCGCCGCCCTCGCTCTTCTTGAGCTCGACGACGTCGTCGGTCGAGCGCAGAATCGTCGTCGGGCCCCACCCGTCGACGAGTGCGTCGGCGGGCAGCGTGCTCGACACCACGTACTTGGGCATCTCCTTGTAGGCGGCGTGGTCCTCGGACTGCGGCCAGGTCGACGCGAACGCCTCGTAGCTACGGCGGCCGAACATCAGTGCCGTCGTCTCCGCGAGCTCCTCGCCCTTGAGCGCGAACGCCTCGGGCAGGAAGTCGACGTCCTTGATCACCCAGCCGCCGCTGCGGTGTTCCTCGCCCGGGCCGCCGCCCGGCGAGTCGACCACGCCGTCGAGCGACATGAACCCGGTGTAGATCAGCTCACGCATGCGCTGCACTCCTCACGATGTCCGCTGCTGACGTCATCGTAGGGAACCGCGGCGTGGCCATGTGTACGGAACGACGACGGCGCCGGCCTGTTCGTCACAGCATGTCCACGCACGTGGCGCAGTAACCCGAAGCATTGATCACCGGCGGCGTCTTGACGAAGAAAACCTGTTCGGCGACCAGCCGGTCGTCGACCGGGATCGGCGTGCTGGTGGCGGTGCCGTCCGCAGCTGTGTCGATCCGGACGCAGGCGACCCGGGTGTTGACGTCGCGCATGAGGCACATGCCGAACAGCGGCGTCGGGCGTTTCGGGTGGAAGTTGGCGATCACGTCGGTCGGGCCGGTCGCCCGGTAGGACAGCAGGGTGTTGCCGAAGGCGAACGGGATGACCCCGTCCGGGTAGAAGAGCACGATCTCGTAGTTGAACCTCGGCTGGTACGGCTCGCAGAGGGACATGTGCGCCGGTGTCAGATAGTGCCCCAGCGGGTCGACGGTGACCGTGCCGAACTCACCGGTCGCGCAGCTCGCCGGCACCCAGGTGGTGGCCGCCTGGGCCGGCCCGGCCAGGCCCACCAGCAGCAGGGCGGTCGCGCCCGCGATCCAGGCCGACATCTTCTTGATCATCTTGGTCCGTTCTTCGGGGTGGACGGCCACGCCTCGGGCCGCACGGCACCGGCGGCGCCGAGCGCCAACGCGAGCTGGAATCGGTTCTGCGCGCCCACCCGGTCCATCAGGGCGCGCAACGTGTAGGCGACCGTACGGGGGCTCAGCCCCAGTTCCTCGGCCGCCGTCTGATCGGTGTGGCCCAGGGCGAGCAGACCGACCAGCGCGCTCTCCCGCGGCGACAGGTCGATCGGAATCACCTCCTGGCGATAGGGATCGCGGCCCTGTGCCCAGAGCCGCTCGAACAATGCGCACAGGGCCGCCACGAACTTCTCGTCGGCGACCTCGACATAACCCCGCTCCAGGTCGAGCGGGTCGGCCGGGAACAGGGCCACCTTGCGGTCGAACACCATCAGCTTCATCGGCGGCGCCGCGACCTGCCGGACCGGGCCCAGCGGCACCGTCCCGGCGGTGCTGGGGTGCGGCTGCTGGTCCCGGCCGATCACCCGCAGCCGTACGCCCCGCGCGGCCAGCCGCCGGTCCACCGGCTGCGCGGCCGACATCGACTCGGCGCTGATCACCGGTTCGTTGTTGATCGTCAGATGCTCGTGACGCTCCACGGTGGCCAGCCGCGCCACCCGGTTGCGGGTCGCCTGCCGGCTCGGCCACAGCCGCGCCGGCACGTCGAAGGGGCCCGCGTCGGCGATGCCGTCGATGGTCGCGAAGTGCCGCCGCCATCGCTCGACCGCCGCCGGCGGCGGCGACGGGCGGCGGCGGAAGCGCTGGACCACGTCGGCCGGCGCCCGCGCCGTCCAACCGACTCCGGCGGCCACCGTGGCGCCGGCGGCCGCGAGCTCGTCCAGCGCGGACTTCGTCCTGGTGCGCGCCAGGCCGAGCTCGCGGGCCAGCCGGTGCCCGTCGGCCGGGCCGAGCAGGGCAAGTGCCCGGTACACCAGATCGGCATCGGCCGAAAGACCCCAACGCGTGAGCGTCGGGATCGTCCCCTGATCCGGCGGCATGTCTCACCCCAACCAACGTGTCCGGTCGCCCCCCTACGGACCGGCCGGATCAGAACACCATCCATCGACGACGAACGGAACCCTCACGATGCAGATTGCAGAAACCTGCAACGGGGAGATGGTTCCGCTAGGGACGGCGCCAGGGTGCGAAGGCGTTGGCGTCGGCCGGCAGCACCGCGGCGAGGCCCGGGCAGTGCCGGCGGATCACGCTGGTCATGCTGTTGCGCGCGATCCAGTCGAGGCCGAACTGGGTGTAGATCTCCGGGCGGTAGTCGGCGGTCAGGAAGCGGTCGCTCTGCAACCGGCGGGACGCCATCAGGATGAAGACCCGGAAGGCCGTGTCGGAGAAGCCGAATCCGGCCGGCGGTGTCTCGGCGAACAGGCCCACCATGGTGTCCACCTCGTCGACGCTGCCGTAGACGGTGCGCAGGCGGCGTACCGTCTCGGGGTCCGAACTCAGCTGCTCCCATCGCTCGATCCTGGGCAGATGCAGGCCGGCCCGGAAGTCGTTGTACCGCGGGACCCCGCGGTGCCGGGCGCGGACCAGGTCGACCACCGAGAGATCGATGATCTCGCCCTCGCGTTCGAGGCTGAGCAGCGACCTGGGGTAGTTGTGCAGGGTGATCGCGCCCGGATGGGCGGTGCCGAACGAGTACAGCACGTTGGTCAGCCCCAACCCGCGCAGTTCGTCGTCCGCCTTGTCGCCCCGGATGTCCAGGAAGCCGCGGGTGCCCAGCACCGCTCCGGTGGCCGCGTCGTGGAACGTGTAGTCGTCCGGGACGAGCGGGTGCATCCGGTAGACGGTGATGAAATCCTCGGTGAGCGAGAACGGGACGCCGTGGTGGTCGGGGGTGGTCGCCGGGATGCCGCGCAGGGCGTGCACGTCGGTGAGCCACAACCCGATGCGGCTCAACAGGTCGTTCGCCGGGACGCCGCTCCAGTTGACGTTCATGCCCCGGCGCAGCACCTCGGTGTCCAGGATGGCCGGTGTCCACTCGACGGTGTGAATCTTGGCGATCAGCGCGGCCACGATGAGCCGGGCGGTCTGGTACGTCCGTTCGTCGCTCCACGAAGGATTGCGGGAGCGCAGCTCGTCGCAGAGGACGTTGTGCTCGCGCGCGAAGACGGTGTGCATGCCGCTGAGGCCGAGCCACCAGGCCTCGCTGAACCCGGTGATCTCCGAACCGTGCACGTCCACCGGCAGGTAGCCCTCCGGGGTCAGCCGCAGCTTGGCGCCGTCGCGCAGCGCGCGGGCCTTGTCGGTGTCCGTGCCGTACACCTCGGAGCCGTCCCACCAGTGCGAGGCCACGTTGCCGAACAGCACCTCGACGCCGTCCGCCCCGATGCCCCGGCTGATGTTCCCGCCGATCCGCATCTGCTGTTCGAGCGGCCCGCCCGGGGTGTTCTGCCAGCCCGGCGTCCCCGGCGGCAGCGGCACCCGGACGTCGTCGACGCCGAGCGGGTACCGGGCGTGGACCACCCAGTCGTGCACCTGGAACTGGATCCACGCGGCGGCCAGGATGTTCAGCGAGGTCGCCGGGCGGAAGGTCTCCCGGCGCAGCAACTGCCTGCTGACGACGACCGGGTTGGGCCGGTCGACCAGGTCCGGCCGGTGCCGGCCGGGCAGGTTGCGCCCGAACGCGGCGCCGACGGCGCCCATGGCCGGTTCGGACAGGTCGTTGGATCGGCCGTCGTGGGTGCGGAAGGCGCGGGCGTCCGGGTCCGGCGGCGGCGGCACCTGCCGTACGCGGGGCGGCGCCTCCCGTACCTCGGTGTCGATCAGGTTGTGCCGGCGCAACACGTCGCGCAGGGCCGCGAGGTTGAGCAACGCGAGCGGCGTCGGCAGCCGGTGCCAGGGCCGGACCCGGTTGACCGCGCCGAAGACGGCACGCATCGCGGCGCCGGCGATCCGGTTGCGGACCGGCACCTCGGTGAACCAACGCATCCGGTCGCGGTGCGCCGCGCTCGCGTCGTACGCCGCCTTGCGCACCCGGTTGAGGTTGCCGAGCGGCCGGAAGTCGGCGGTGGTGTTCCACGGGTTGAACCGCAGCCCGTGCACCGCCGTGGTGTCGGCCGAGCCGCGGCGGATGGTCAGCACCGCGATCGGCTCCGGCGGCGCGGCGGGCGACCGCCAGTCGACGGCCGCGTCCTCGATCGGCGTCGACCGCGGGTCGCGGAACCGCTGCACGCACAGCTCGAACCGCACGTCGGCGAGCGCGAGGCGGTCGGTCATCTCGCGAGTCAGGAAGTCGGGATCGCCGGGCCGCGGCGGGTCGGCCACCGGCGTACCGGGCCAGGGGCGCAGCAGGTACTGCACCGCGGTGTCGCCCCAGGCGACCGGGATGCGACTCCAGTACGTCTCGGTCGCCACGCTGGTGATCCGGGTGCGGCCGGCCAGCACGTTGCGCACCATGCGGATCGTCTCGACCGGGCCGATCACGAACACGAGCCGCACCAGCCCCGCGTACCGTCCCACGCCGCCGCCCGCCGTGGCGACGGCGAACTCGGCGAACTGCCGGGCGTCCCGGGCATGCGACACCGGGGCGTTGGTCATCAGCAGGTCGTGCTGCTCGTCCGGCGACACGGTCACCCGCAGGGCCGCGCCGCGCAGGTCGGGCTCGTGGTCGGAGCGGATCCGCCCCTCGGCGTTGCTGAACCGGACCGCGGCGGGATAGGCGGCCCCGGGCTGGGCGTAGCCCACCCGCAGGCCGGCCGGTAGATCGAGGAACCGCAGCTCGGCGTCGTCGGCGGCGAACGTGCCCTTGGCCTGGAAGCCGGCCACGATCGGCCCGCCGCCGGCCGCCCGGCGGTTCTTCGCCTGGGTCTGCAGGATCTTGCGGGACAGCTGGTCGAAGAGCCGCCGCTCGGCCTCGGCCGAACCGCCCAGATAGTCCTCCTGCCACAGCGGCGTCGTCCCCGCCGTCCGGCGATCCGTGGTCATCTGTCGCCTCCATTGCTTCCGCTGCTGGAGTGAGCGCAGTTCGCAGCCTATCGGCGCCCGCCCGGGTGGCCGGTGTCGGTTTCCCGATCCACCTCGGTAATTGACTCGTGTCGTTAGTCTGGTCGGCTCGCGCCGCGGTTCTCGGCGGACCTGCGGCGATGTCAGCATTGTCGATACGGGGAGGAAGAGAATGCCACGCCTGGGACATGGCAGAGCGATCACCGAACAGGACATCAGCACCGCTCAACAGGAACTTTCCGAGGCGGCCGGGCGAGCGCCGGCCGCATTCGCGCTGACCAAGCGGGTGGACGCGCACAACTTCGATTTTCTGTTTCCGGCCTTGCAGGAGGACGAGGCAAACCTGCTCCCGCAGACCGCGAACATGCCGGCGCTGCTGAAGAATCTCGGCGCCACCATGGTCGACGCCGACGTATTGGGCGAGGACAGCCCGATCCCGGCCGCCTACACCTACTTCGGCCAATTCGTCGATCATGACATCACGCTGGAGATCCAGCAGGGCTCCGGCACCATGGCGGAACTGCTCGACCCCGCGATGGCGCCGCTGCCCCCGGAGCGGATCCGCAGCGCGCTGCGCAACCTGCGGACCAACGCCCTCGACCTGGACAGCGTCTATGGGCTGCCGGCCCCCCGCCAGCCGGGGAACGCGGCGAAGATGCGGCTCGGACTGGTCAGCCCGACCGACAACACCCAGCCCCCGTTCGCCCGCCCGCCGGGCAAGTCCGACGACAACGACGTGCCGCGGGAACGGCGCGCCGCGGGCAACATCGAACACGACCGCGCGGCCCTGATCGGCGACCCGCGTAACGACGAGAACACGATCATCTCGCAATTGCACGTCGCGTTCCTGAAGGCGCACAACGCCCTGATCGGCCAGGGAATGTCGTTCGACGCGGCCCGCCGCACGCTGAGCCAGCATTACCAGCACATCGTCGTGCACGATTTCCTGCCGCGGATCGCCGAACCGGAGATCGTGGCGGACATCGTGGCCAACGGCAACCGCTGGTTCGACCCGCTGGGTGAGCCGTTCATGCCGCTGGAGTTCTCGGCCGCCGGATACCGGTTCGGTCACTCGATGGTGCGGGCGGCCTACAACTTCAATATCAACTTCCAGCTCGACACGATTCCCGCGACGCTCGAATTGCTATTCACGTTCAGCGGGCTCAGCGGGGAACTGGGCGACTTCGACACGCTCCCGGAAAACTGGATCATCCAGTGGGAGAACATCATCGGCGACGGTCCCAAGGTCATGAAGGCCCGCCGGATCGACACCCGGGTCGCCACCACCGGCAACCGGGCCCTGTTCAACCTGCAGACCGTGACCGGGCAGACCGAGACGCCGCCGGACGCGGCCCGCCTTCCGGTGCGCAACCTGCTGCGCGGGTACCGGCTGCGCCTGCCCACCGGCCAGGCGGTCGCGCAGCTGCTCGGGCTGCCGGTGCTCAGCAAGGATGACGTGCTTGCCGCGGCGGGCAGCCCGGAGCAGCGCGCGGCGCTGACGGCGGGTGGCTTCGACGCCCGTACGCCGCTGTGGTTCTACGTTCTCGCCGAGGCGCGGCACCACCACGGCGGCGCCCGGCTCGGCCCGGTGGGCAGCACCCTGGTCGCCGAGGTGCTGGTCGGCCTGGTCCGCCGCACCGAGGACTCGATCCTGAAGCAGCCCGCGTGGACGCCGTCGCTGCGGTCCGCCAAGCCGGGCACGTTCGAGCTGGCCGACCTGTTGCGCCTGGCCGGCGTGCTGCCGGGCACCCAGCCCGTACGCACCTATGTGGTGCGGCGCGGCGACACGCTCAGCGGCATCGCCCGCGCCCAGCTGGGCAACGCGAACCGGTGGACGGAGATCTTCCTGCTGAACCGGAAGGTGATCCGGCATCCCGACCGGATCTTCGCCGGCCAGGTCCTCGTCCTCCCGCCCGCGCAGCCGACCGGCCCGATCCCGCGCCTGTACGTCGTGCGGCGCGGCGACACCCTCAGCGGCATCGCGAAGTCGCAGCTCGGCAACGCCAACCGCTGGCCGGAGATCTTCGCCCGCAACCGCGACATCATCGCCAACCCCGACCGCATCATCCCCGACCAGGTGCTGGTCCTGCCGGACTGACGCCGTCCCGTCGCCGCCGGACGCGCCGCGTCCGGCGGCGACCGCTTTGCCGTCCGCTCTACTGCGGGGACGCCCGATGGTCGAGGATCGAGGGATGAGGTTCACCCACGAGACCCTGCCCCAGCGGGTGGTGTTCGCGGCCGGGGAGTCGCCCGGCGCCGTGGCCGCGGAGGTCGCGGCGCTCGGCGGTTCCCGGGTCATGCTGATCGCGTCGGACCGCGAGAAGGAACTGGCCGACCCGATCGCCGGGGTGCTCCCGGTCGTGCTGCGGCACGAAGAGGTCGTGATGCACGTGCCGGTCGAGGTCGCGCACCGGGCCCGGCAGCAGGCCGCCGCCGCGGGCGCGGACGTGCTGGTCAGCGTCGGCGGCGGCTCGACCACGGGCCTGGCCAAGGCGGTGGCGATGACCACCGGGCTGCCGATCGTCGCGGTGCCCACCACGTACGCCGGCTCCGAGGCCACCAACGTGTGGGGCCTCACCGACGGGCCGACCAAGACCACCGGGGTGGACAGCCGGGTGCTGCCGGCGTCGGTCGTCTACGACGCCGGCCTGCTCACCAGCCTGCCCGGCGAGCTGACCGTGGCCAGCGGCCTGAACGCGATGGCGCACTGCGTCGACTCGATGTGGGGGCCACGCGCCGACCCGATCGACCGGGCCCTGGCCCAGGAGGGCATCCGCGCACTGGCCACCGGCCTGCCCGCGGTGGCCGCCGACCCGGCCGGCATCGCCGGCATCGAGCAGACCCTGTACGGCGCGTACCTCGCCGCCGTCGCGTTCGCCTCGGCCGGCTCCGGCATGCATCACAAGATCTGCCACGTCCTCGGCGGCATGTTCAACCTCCCGCACGCACAGACCCACGCGGTCGTGCTGCCCTACGTGCTGGCCTTCAACGCCCCGCACGCCCCCGAGGCCGAGGCACGCATCGCCCTGGCCTTCGGCGCCCGTACGGCGAGCGCCGGCCTGGCCGCCTTGCGGCAGGTCCTGGACGCGCCGCGGGCGCTGCGCGACTACGGCATGCCCGCCGACGGCATCGCCGAGGCACTGGCGCCGATCAGGAAGGCGATCCCGGCCGACAACCCCACCCCGGTCACCGACCACAACCTGGCCGCGCTGCTGCGGGCGGCGTGGGCCGGCGACCCGACCAGTTGAAGGAGTCCGTCATGGTCATGCCCGAGCAGCGGGACGTCGAGCAGCGGCTCGTCGACACCGTGGTGGCCTCGTTCGACGCCTGTCCCGACCCGCGGCTGAAGGAGCTCATGGTCTCGCTCACCAGGCACCTGCACTCGTTCATCCGCGAGGTCCGGCTGACCGAGCAGGAATGGGCCGCGGCGATCGACTTCCTCACCAGGGCCGGCCACCTCACCGACGACGTCCGGCAGGAATTCATCCTGCTCTCCGACACTCTCGGCGCGAGCATGCAGACCATCAACGTCAACAACCAGGCCTACCAGGGCGCCACCGAGGCGACCGTCTTCGGCCCGTTCTTCGTCCAGGACGCCCCGGAGATCGAGCTCGGCGGCGACCTCGCCTTCGGCGCCCCCGGCCAGCCCTGCTGGGTCGAGGGCATCGTGACCGGCACCGACGGCAAACCCCTCGCCGGCGCGCGGATCGAGGTCTGGGAGGCCGACGAGGACGGGCTCTACGACGTGCAGTACGACGCCGGCAAGCGCGCCGCCCGGGGGCGCCTGTTCACCGCGGCGGACGGCGGCTACCGCTTCTGGGCCCTCACCCCCACGCCGTACCCCATCCCCGACGACGGGCCGGTCGGCCGGATGCTCGACGCGGTCGGCCGTTCGCCGCTGCGCGCCGCCCACCTGCATTTCATGGTGTCCCACGAGGGGGCGCGCACGCTGGTGACCCACATCTTCCCCGAGGGTGACCCGATCGGCCGCAAGGACACTGTCTTCGGCGTGAAGGACTCGCTGATCAAGCGGTTCGAGCGGCAGCCCGCCGGCACGCCGACACCGGACGGCCGGGTCGTCGACGGCACGTGGAGCCGGGTGCGCTTCGACATCGTCCTCGCCCCCGCGGGCGCCTGAGCGCGGCGGGGTTCTGCATATACCCGCGATCGGTATATGCTCCGGTCATGACTGATGCGACGATGCGTGAGCCGACGTTCCTGGTGCTCACCGCGCTCGCGGCCGAGCCACAGCACGGCTACGCCGTGATCGAGGATGTCCGGCGCATCACCGACGGACGGGTCACGTTGCGGGCCGGCACGCTCTACGCCGTGCTCGACCGGCTGCGCGGCGACGGGCTCATCGAGGTGGAGCGCGAGGAGGTCGTCCAGTCCCGGCTGCGGCGCTACTACCGGCTCACCGCGCTCGGCGAGCGGCGGCTGTCCGAGGAGAGCGCCCGGCTGCGGCAGCAGCTGACCGCCGCCGACCGGCGGCTCCGCGCCCGCCGCGCCCGGCTCGGCAACGCACCGGCCTGAGGTCCCGATGACGACTGGAGACGGAGAGTCGATGACCGCGCACGACGAGCTCGAGGGCAGCTACCGGCGCCTGATGGCCGCCTACCCGAGGCGCCACCGCCGGGAGTATGAGGACGAGATGCTGGGCGTGCTGATGGCGGCGGCCGAGCCGGGGCAACGCCGGCCGGGCGTCCGGGATCGCGCCGACCTCCTGGTCAACGCGCTGGCCGTCCGGCTTCGCGGGTGGGTCGGTGACCTGGGCGACGACGCCTGGCGCCGGGCGGCGTCCGCGGTCCAGCTGGTCGGTGCGCTGTTCCTGCTCGCCGTCGGGCTCCGGGCGCTGCTGCCCGTGCCGATGCTGCACTGGAGCGCGTCCGCGCCGGATGTCGCCCGGCCGGCCGGCTGGGCGATCGCGCTGACCCTGGCGCTGGTCGGCCGGCGCCGGGTCGCTGCCGCCGCCGCGGTGGCCGCCGCGGCCTTCGAGTTCGTCCGCGTCGCCCGGTGGTATGACTTCTCGCCCAGCCAGGTGCTGCAGGCGAGCTGGTTGCTGACGGTGGCGCTGCTGGTCGCGCTCACCTCAGTGTGGCTGGCCCGCGGCGAGCGGGCGGCCGCGCCGCGCGGTTTCTGGTGGTTCGGCGCGGCGCTGGCGGTCGCGGCCGGTGCCCGGGCCGCCGACCTCTACCAGGGCAGGTTCTTCGGCCCGACGTGGGCCATCACCCTGGACGACCAGTTCGCCTTCCGGATCGGCGGGCCGCTCCAGCTGATCGCCGTCGTGCTGGCCGGGTGGGCCTGGTGGCGGCAGGACGGTCCGGTCCGCCGCCGGATCCTGGCGCTGACCGCCCCAGTGGCCGCCATCGCCGCGGTGGTCACCTACGGATTCGCCGGCTTCATGTTCTCCAGCCAGCAGTTCCCCTCGCCGGTCCTGCTGGTGCCGGCCCAGTGGGTGGTCCTGGTGGCGACGCCGGTGGTCACGTTCGCCCTGGCGGTCGTCCTGCTCCACCGCTGGGAGCGGCTGAGTACCCTGGTCGAGCTGGGCCGCCAGGCCGAAAAGGGCTGACCGGCCCGCCGCGAGGCTATCGATACCCGATCACCGCGAGCGCCGCCCCGGCCCGGGCGATCTCTCCGGCGGCGACCCTGATCTCCAGCAGCGGCCCGGAGGCATCCGCGGGTATCTCGACGTCGACCTTGTCGGTGGAGATCTCGAGCAGCGGTTCGCCGGTCACCACCGCGTCGCCGACCTGTTTGAGCCAGCGCGTCACGGTGCCCTCGAAGACGTCCTCCCCGAGCTGGGGCATCAGCACCAGGACACCGGGCCGGGGCGGCCCCTCCTCGGGCGTCTCGGGCCGCGGCTCGTCGCGGCCGCGCCGGCGCAGGTATTTCCCCAGGCGGATGGCGGCGGCCAGACCGAGCAGCAGCGCGGCGGTCCCCTTCCATTGCCGTTCGGGCACGGGCCGCTGCGCACCGAACGCGGCATCGCCGGCCATCTTGAGCCAGACGAAGACGAGCAACCAGTCGGCCCGGCGCCAGCTCGGCGACGGTTCACCCCGGTCGCGTACGGCCGCGACCAGCACCAAGACGCTGACCGTCAGCACAGACAGGGGAAGCCCGATGCGCCACACCGAGCCGGCGAGATCCACGGATCGCATTATGGCGGCCGCTCACTAGCATCGGGGTCGATGCCGGCGTCGCACCGGCCGAGCAACACGGGAGAATCAACATGAAATGGCGTACGCCATGGGTCTTCTGCGCCCTTGCCGTGCCTCTGGTGATCTTGGCAGGGTACGGCGTCGCGCGGCCGCATGCGGCGCCCGCACCACCCGCGGCGCCCGCGGCCGGCACGGTCGGGGAATACCCGTCGATGACCGCGCTGCGCAAGGTGGAGCAGGCCGGCGTCGCGTACGACCTCAGCTGGACCATCACCGACTCACCGCTGATCGTCGTGGCGCCGCACGGCGGTGCCATCGAGGTGCGGACCAGTGAGATCGCCGCCGCGATCGCCGGCACCGACCACACCCAGTGCCATTTCAAGGGCAAGCTGCCGACCGGGCAGAACTTCCCCCGCCTGCACGTGACCAGCGAGCATTGGGACGTCGAGGAGTGCCTCATCCTGATCGGTCAGCGCACCCACGCGCTCTCGATCCACGGCACCTCCAAGCCCAACAAGGTCGCCTACGTCGGCGGGCGGGACACCGCCACCGGCGCCGCGGTGGCGGCCGCGCTGGCGGCGGCCGGCTTCACCGCCGTCCAGCCCGCGCCGCCCGACATCTCCGGCGCCTCGCCGGACAACTTCGTCAACAAGGACGCCGACGGCGCCGGCGTTCAGCTCGAGCTGACCACCGACCTGCGCCTGGAACTGTTCCCGACAAAGGACGGGCCGCCCTCGGCACGCGGGCAGGCGTTCGTCAACGCGGTCCGCTCGGTTTATGCCTGAACTATGACCTAAGTCATTCAGGGCCGCCTCCCGGCGGCGGGTTCTCCCGCCGATAGGGCAGATGTGGCTGCCAGCAGCGCGCGGCCCGTCGGCCGACAACGGGACGCGGGCTTCACGCTGCTCGAAACACTGGTCTCGCTGGGCCTGATCAGCACCACGATGGCGGCGCTCGCGCCGTTCCTGATCAACTGGACGGTGGCCACCGACGCCCAGCGCGACCGCCAGGTCGCGATCCAGCTCGCCGGCGAAGCCGTGGAGCAGTCCCGGGCACTGCGCGGCGCCGGGTTGCTCACCGGGCGCAGCCGGCCGGCCGTGCAGGCGCAGTGGGCGCAAGCGCCGGCGGCCGTCCAGGACGCCTACGCCACCACGATGCTGTGCGCCTGGGACAAGAGCCTCACCGACGCGCCGGCGGAGGCGTGCGACCCCAACGCCCCCGCCGCCGGTGGCTCGCCCGGCGCACAGGCGCCGCTGCCGACCGTACCGATCGAAAGCAGCGTGGCGGGCGTGACGTACCGGCAGGACTGGTATGTGGGCCAATGCTGGCAGTCGGCGGCGGCCGGCGCCGGGTGCGACACGACCGACGACAGCGGCGACGTGCTCTACATGCGCGTCGTGGTCGCCGTCACCTGGCCGCACAAGGCGTGCCCGGGCGGCCTCTGCGTGTATCACACCACGACCCTGCAGAGCCCGACCGCCGATCCGCTCTTCAACATCTGGGTCACCTCGTGATCGGCCGGCGGCTCGCCGGGGACGCCGGGGTCACCCTGATCGAGGTCGTGGTGAGCATGGGGATCATGGCCGTGGTGGGCACCGTCTTCACCGCCGCGGTGGCGCAGGCCTACCGGGTCACCGACACGGTGGATGCGCGCACCCGGGCGCAGGCCCAGATCCGGCTCGCCATCCAGCGGCTGGACCAGCAGATCCGCTACGCGTACGACATCACGACGCCCAGCACGCCCGAGGAGGCCGCCGCGGCGTCGGGCACCTGGTATGTGGAGTACGTGCGCGTGGTCGACGCGTCCGCCGGCACCCAGGAATGCAACCAACTGCGGCTGCGTGACGGCAACCTCCTGCTGCGACGCTGGGCTCCGGGGGCGTTGACCGCCGCCGGGCAGATCCGCACGGCGCTCGCCTCGGACATCGACATGAGTGCCTTCGCCACGGCTTCCGCCGCCGACGCCACGGTGCCGTTCCAGTTGCAGGCCGCCGGCTCCAACCCGTACGCCCAATCGTCCGCCCGGACCGCGTTCTCCCCCGAGTTCGAACGCCTGCGCGTGCGGCTGGCCACCCTGGTCGGCGGGCAGCGCCTGTCGTCCGACGTCACCTTCACCGCGCTGAACACCACCCGTAGCACCGAGACGTCCATCGCCTGGCCGAAGGCCGACATCTGCCGCGCCGAGGGGAGACCGTGGCCGTGAGGTCCAGCGACGAGCACGCCGAGGCCGGCTCACTTGCCATGGCCATGCTGTTCATCCTGGTCGCCAGCACGTTGAGTGCGTTGCTGGTGCCGGTCGGGGTCAACCATCTGGTGGCGTCCCGGGCCACCGCCGCGCGGACGCACGCCCTGCACGCCGCACAGGCGGGCATCGACGTGATGGTGGGCCGGATCCGCGCGGCCGTCGACGGTTCCGGCAACGGCGTGGCGGCCCGCCTGCCCGGGCCGGTGTTGACCGGCAGCGTGGGTGTCAACGGGACGGAGCGGTACCGGGTCACCGTCCGGTACAACGACGCGAACGGTGCCGAGGTGGCCGTGGTGGGGGTGGCCGGCCCGCCGCAGCCGGCCACCGCCACCATCGTGTCCACCGGCGTCGACCCGGCCGGCGTCGACCCCCAGCGGGGCGTGGCGGGAAGCCGCACCCTGCAGGCCACCTACCGGTTCCGCACCACCAACGACAACATCCCGAGCGGCATGATCCCGGTGAACGGCAGCTCGACGGTCGCCGGCACCCTCTGCATCACCGCGACGGCGCCGCTGGGCGGGGCCAACCCGCCGGTCCGGGCCGAGCCGTGCGCCCAGGGCGACCCGTCGCTGCGCCGCTTCGCCTACACCGAGGAGCTCACCCTGCGCCTGGCCGGCTCGGAGCGGGTGACGCCGACGGGATTGTGCCTGCAGGGCATCGGCGACCCGACCAGCGCCACCTACCAGCACTATGTGGACCAGCCGGTCGTGCTGAAGGCATGCGCCCAGGTGACCACCCCGCACAGCAAGACGTTGATCGCCCAGCAGTGGAGCCTGCGCAGCTACGGCACCTTCTACGGCACCACCGACGGCAAGAAGGTCGACGACTACTGCCTCAACGTCTCCAGCCCCGGCACCCCCAGCGACCTGGTCCTGAAGACCAAGACCGGGAACAACTGCGAGAAGGGCACGTACGACAACAGGTGGACGTTCCTGCCGGAACCGACCGTGGGCGCGGGTTTCGCCGGGGCGGAACTGAACGAGTTCGGCAAAGGCGACCCGGCCGTCGCCCGGCAGCTGGTCAGCGTCGGCAACGAGCAGTTCGGCCGTTGCCTGGACATCGCCGGCGCGTACGATCCGACGAGGTTCGACTACATGATCGCCTGGCCCTGCAAGCAGTCGCCGGACCCGACGCTCACGGCGTGGAACCAGATGTGGACGCTGCCGGCGGTCAACCCGGGCACCAGGACGGGCACGGGGCTGATCCGCTCGTACGTGTCGGACACGGCGAAGGGTGCGTACTACGGAAAGTACCTATGCCTGAAAAGCTCCGGCTCGACGGCCGTGGCGCCGTTCGTGCAGGAATGCCCGACCGGCACCGAGACGGCCCCCGAACTGCAATGGACCATCACCGCCGACACCGGCACGTACGCGACCAGCTACCAGATCATGGAGAACTCGAAGCTGTGCCTCAGTCCGGCCGGCCCGAACCCGCTGCCGACCGAGCTCTACTCGACCAGCGGCTACGTCGGCCCACCGGTCTCCAAGGTCCTGCTTCGTCCGTGCGACGGCTCGCAGTGGCAGAAGTGGAACGCCCCGCCCTACCTGAACGACCCACCCCGCATCACCGACTACACCGAATGATGACCTTCGACGAACACGAGAACGGCACCCTGGTCTGGACCTGGCCGCTCGCCCTGATCACCGCGGCGGCGGGCATCGTCGTGCTGGCCGCCGGCCTGCTGTCGATGCGACTCTTCCCCACGGCCGACACGGCGACCGGTGTCGTCGCAATCCTCGGCGGCATCGCCATCTTCGTCGCGGTGACCGGATTGATCAGCTCAACGGTGGAACTGCGGTACGCCGGCGTTCCGCTGGCCCAGCCACCCAGGCCCGGCGACCCGCCCGGGCACGACAAACGCCGGTCGCTGCGCCGGCGCAGCGGTGTCGCCTATGCGGCCGCCGCGATCGGCTCCGTCTTCGCGGTGCCCGGGGCGGCCTACCGCGACCGGATCGACCTTCTCGGAGTGTCGATCGCCGTCCTGTCGGTGGGCGCGTGCGTGCTGGCCGGCCCCGCCGCCCGGTTCGTCGTCACCCCGGAACACCTGCATCTCGACAC
>Ga0070668_100000431_pt1 | contig 27697 bp, 24 predicted proteins | sample KBSS43metaG_FD_64661 | JGI IMG/M metagenome (GOLD analysis project Ga0070668, IMG submission 64661) | Switchgrass rhizosphere microbial communities from Kellogg Biological Station, Michigan, USA - KBS S4-3 metaG | ecosystem: Host-associated > Plants > Roots > Rhizosphere > Soil ...
GGAGATCGCCGAAGGCTTCATCGCCATCGCCGTCGACAATATGGCCGCGGCGATCCGCAAGATTTCGATCGCGCGCGGTCATGACGTCACCCGCTACACGCTCGCCTGTTTCGGCGGTGCGGGCGGCCAGCATGCCTGCGCCGTCGCCGACGCGCTCGGCATGGAGCGCATCCTCATCCACCCGCTCGCGGGCGTCCTTTCCGCCTACGGCATCGGGCTCGCCGACGTGAAGGCGATCCGCGAGGCGAGCTGGCTGAAACCACTCGGCGATGACATCTCGGCGGCACTGGCGGAGCTTGAGGCTCAGGCCCGTGACGCGCTTATCGCGCAGGGCATCGACGAGCACCGGGTTGAGCTGACCCGCCGCGCGAGGCTTCGGACTTCGGGCGGCGACACAACGATCGAGCTTGCGCTGACGTCGCCGCATGACATGCACGCCGCGTTCCGCGAGGTGCATCGCCAGCGGTTCGGCTATTGGGATGACGACGCGGGGGTGATCGTCGACGCCTTGGTGGTCGAAGCGATCGGCCGCACGGGAACATACGCCGCTCAACCCGATGCCATGGGGGCAGGCGAACGGTGTGACGGGCCGGCGCTAATCTTCGATCCGACCTCGACCATCGTCGTCGAACCCGGCTGGAGGGCCGAGCGGGTTTTCGACGGCACGCTCATCCTCGCCCGCGCGTCGCCGCTTGAGCGTGCAAGGGCGATCGGCACCGACGTTGACCCCGTCCGCCTCGAGATTTTCAACAACCTATTCATGGCTATCGCCGAGGAAATGGGGGTCGCGCTGCAGGCCACCGCGACCAGCGTCAACATCAAGGAGCGGCTCGATTTCTCGTGCGCAATTTTCGACGCGTCCGGCGCCCTGATCGCCAACGCGCCGCACATTCCGGTGCATCTGGGGTCGATGGGCGAAAGCATCCGCACGATCATCGAGACGCGCGGGGCGGGCAGGGACGGGCGCGGCATCCGGCGCGGCGACGCCTACGTGCTCAACGACCCCTATCGCGGCGGGACTCATCTGCCTGACATCACGGTAATCGTTCCGGTATTCTATGGCGACGAGGCTGCGCCATCCGCATTCGTGGCTGCGCGCGGCCATCATGCCGACATTGGCGGTATCGCGCCGGGGTCGATGCCGCCGGACAGCCGGACGATCGCCGACGAGGGCGTGCTGATCGACAATCAGCTGTTGGTCGACGAGGGCCATTTTCGCGAAGCGGAAATCCGCGCGCTGCTGGCGTCCGGCGATTGGCCGGCGCGCAATCCGGACCGCAACATCTCCGACCTCAAGGCGCAGCTCGCCGCCTGTGTCCGCGGCGCCGAAGGCCTGGTGCAGACCGCCCAAGACTACGGGCCAGCGGTTGTCGCGGCGTACATGGATCACGTGCTTGCCAACGCCGAAGAATCGGTGCGGCGTCTACTCGATCGGCTCGATGACGGCGCGTTCGATTATGAAATGGACAATGGTGCACACGTCCGCGTGGCCATCAGCATCGACAAGGCGAAGCGATCGGCCACCTTCGATTTTACCGGCACCAGCGATCAGTCGCCGGACAATTTCAACGCGCCATTCTCGATCGTCCGCGCCGCTTCGCTTTACGTCGTCCGCACCCTCATCGACGATGCGATCCCGATGAACGACGGCTGCCTCCGCCCGATCGATCTGGTCGTTCCCGAAGGCTCGATGCTCAACCCGAAGTCACCTGCCGCGGTCGTCGCCGGCAATGTCGAGACCAGCCAGGTCGTGACCGACGCCTTGTTCGCCGCGACCGGGCGCCTCGCGCCGAGCCAGGGGACGATGAACAACTTCACCTTCGGCAACGAACTCCACCAATATTATGAGACGATCTGCGGCGGGTCGGGAGCAGGGACGGACCATGACGGGACGAGCGCGGTCCAGACCCACATGACCAACAGCCGCCTGACCGATCCGGAAATCCTCGAAACGCGGCTGCCGGTGCGGCTCGACCAGTTCGCGATCCGGCGCGGGTCGGGTGGGCCGGGCCGGCACAGTGGCGGCGACGGCGTCGTTCGCGCGATTACCTTCCTCGAGCCGATGCGCGCCAACATCCTCGCCAACCGCCGCCGCGTCGCGCCGCGCGGCATCGCCGGTGGCGCCGACGCGCAGCCTGGCCGCAATTGGGTCGAGCGCACCAACGGCACCGTCGAAATGCTGAGCGCAACCGCCTATGCCGATGTTCAGCCCGGCGACCGCTTCATCATCGAGACCCCCGGCGGCGGCGGCTTTGGAGGTGGATCATGACCACATTCAAATTTGGTGCGACCGTGTTCCTGGCGGGGGCCTCAGCTTGAACTATTTGCCGTTGCTCGGGATCGCGCTGGTCGTTCTCGGCTTTGCGCTGCGCTTCAATCCGCTGCTGGTCGTCGCCGTATCGGCGATCGTAACCGGCCTCCTCGGCGGCATGGATTTCCTGAAAGTCCTCGGCGCGTTGGGTCACGGGTTCAATGAGAACCGCTTCGTCACGATCACCTATATCGTCCTGCCGGTAATCGGCATACTCGAGCGCTTCGGCCTGCAGGAGCGGGCGCGGGCGCTCATTTCGAAGATCAGGGGCGCAACCGTTGGCCGGCTGCTCATCGGTTATCTCGCGTTCCGCCAAGTCTTCGCTGCACTCGGCCTCAAGGACATTGCCGGGCCGGCGCAGACGGTGCGGCCGCTGGTCGCGCCGATGGCGGTTGCCGCCGCCGAACGGCAGCATGGCGAGCTCGACGAACCGACGAGCGAACGGGTGAAGGCGATGGCCGCGGCGACCGACAACGTCGGCGTGTTCTTCGGCGAAGACATCTTTCTTGCAATTGCCTCGATCCTGTTGATTCAGGGCTCGCTGAAGGGGTTCGGGATTGAGCTGACCCCATTCCAGCTGTCGGTGTGGGCGATCCCGACGGCCATTTGTGCGTTTGTCATTCACGGCGCGCGATTGTTGCTGCTCGATCGGCAACTGCGGGGAGGGGCAAAGTGATCACCCTCCAATGGCTCTATGTCGTCGCGGGCGCCGCATTCGCCGGCTTTGCCGTCTCAAGCGCGCGCGACGCCACGAATCCCAAGCGCTGGGGCAACGTCCTGTTCTGGGGACTGCTCGCGACGAGTTTTTGGTTTGGGGATTTCCTCGGCGATATCGGCAATGGACTGCTGGTGCTGGCCCTGGTCGGGATCGCCGGCGCGCATTTGCTCGGCAAGGGCCACCGGCAATCAACCAGCCGCACCGAACGCGAAGCTTTTTCCGAACGCTTCGGCAATCGGCTGTTCCTGCCGGCCTTGATCATCCCCTTCACCGCCTTCGTTGGGACCCTCGCGTTCAATTACACGCCGCTCAAGGACATCGGCCTGATCGATCCGAAGTCGGTCACCCTTGTCCTCCTCGGGCTCGGCGCCATCATCGCGCTGCTGACCAGTTACGCCTGGCTGCGGCCTGCGCTGAAGACGCCGATCGACGAGGGCGGACGCCTTGCGGATTCGATCGGATGGGCGTTGGTCCTGCCGCAGATGCTCGCGGCGCTCGGCGCCATCTTCGCCGCGGCGGGGGTCGGCACGACCATCGGTGCGCTTGCTGCCTCGATCATTCCGCACGGCAGCATCATCCTCGCGGTCATTCTCTACGCGCTCGGCATGGTCGCGTTCACGATGATCATGGGCAATGCCTTCGCCGCCTTCCCGGTGATGGCCGCCGCAATCGGCGTGCCCATTCTGATCCAGGCCGATGGCGGCAACCCGGCGGTGATTGGCGCGGTTGGGATGCTCGCCGGATTTTGCGGCACGCTGATGACCCCCATGGCCGCCAACTTCAACATCGTCCCGGCGGCGTTGCTTGAGCTCAAAGATCAGCATGGCGTGATCCGCGCACAAGTCGCAACCGCGATCCCGTTGCTCATCGCCAACATTGTCATTCTCTATGTGGCGGGGTTCCGTCTGTGACGACGCTCGACGCCGCGCTGGCTGAACGGATGGCCCGGATCGCGCTTGGCCATGTGGCGAAGGAGTTTCCCAACAAGCTCGATCACGTGATGGAGGAAGCTGGGGATGCGCGCTCGCCCCGCGATCTGCACCCGATCTTCTTTGGCAGCTTCGACTGGCACAGCTGCGTCCACGGCTGGTGGTCGTTGCTGACATTGCACCGCCTCTATCCAAGCGAGATGATCGCGGCCGCCGCCGATGCGGCCTTCACGGTCGAGAATGTCGCCGGCGAGTTGGCCTATCTCGAACGGCCACTCAGTCGCGGGTTCGAGCGTCCGTACGGAGCGGCGTGGCTGCTTTATCTGCATCTCGAAGCGTCGCGGCACGAGGCCGGTTGGAAGGCGGCACTCGAACCGCTCGCCCGGGCCTTTGCCCAACGCCTGCACGACTATTTCGCGATCCTGACCTACCCGATCCGCGTGGGGACGCATTTCAATACGGCCTTCGCGCTCATCCTGTCGCTCGAATGGGCCGATGCGTTCGACGAGCCGCTCGCTCGCCAGATCCGCGACCGGACCCGCCATTGGTTCGGTGCCGACCGCGATTGCCAGGCGTGGGAGCCGGGCGGCGACGAGTTCCTATCGCCGGCGCTGATCGAAGCGCTCGCGATGAAGCGCGCGCATCCGGCGCTGTTCCCCATCTGGTTCGAGCAATTTTTGCCGCGCATCGCCGACCGCAAGCCGTCCACTTTATTCACACCGGCAATCGTCAGCGACCGCAGCGACGGCAAGATCGCCCATCTCGACGGCCTCAACCTCAGTCGCGCCTGGTGCTGGCGAGAACTGGGCTATTCGGAACATGCAGAGGTTCACCTGGACGCTGCCATGCCGCATTTGTCAGGCGACTATATGGGCGAGCACTGGCTGCAGAGCTTTGCCCTGCTCGCGCTTCTTTCCGGGACAACCGCATTCTCGAAGACTTGACGCGCACCCCCGCGAGAGAGGAAAAGGTCGGTGGAACCGAGCCGACGCCTTGGGGGGCAATACGGCTGTGCAAAGACGGAAAGTTCATCGGCTGGCATTGATCGGCGGCGCTTCGGCGTTGGCCGTGGGCGCGATTGCGTTCAGCATTTCGCCATCGCCCGCCGCCAATACCGCGCCGGTTCGGATCGCCGTGAAGGCGCAGCCGCACGCCGAGCCTCAGCCGCTTACCGCTGACCTCGATCCCAGCTACGTCCGTGCCAGCGGGCGCCTTGGCTCGAACCTCACCGAAGCACTGACTAGGGCCGGCGTGCCCGAGCGCATCGGCCGCGAATATATCGGCGTCCTCCGCCGCGCGATCCGTCTCGAGGACGGCCTTAGCGTCGAAGACAAGTTCGACCTCGTCTATGAGCCCGGGGCGAGGGGCCGCTTGCTCTACGTCGGGCTCGACCGCGTCGCCCGCGCCGATGTCGAGCTGCTGAAGTGGACTGACGGCAAGGAAACGGTTTGGATCAACGGCGACGGCGTCGGCGGCGAATCCAGCCAGGGCATGCGGATGCCGGTCAACGGCCGCGTCACCTCGGGCTTCGGCAGCCGCTTCCACCCGATCCTCGGTTACCGTCGGATGCACGCCGGTCTCGACCTCGCGGCGGGTTTCGGCACGCCGATCAAGGCCGCCGCCGATGGACGCATCACCAGTGCCGGATGGGCCGGGGGTTATGGCAACATGGTCCGGATCGCCCACGCCGGCGGAATCCAGACGATGTACGGCCACATGAGCCGGATCGCCGCGAGCGCAGGGTCCTTCGTCCATGCCGGGCAGGTTATCGGCTATGTCGGCTCAACCGGCCTCTCGACTGGCCCGCACCTCCACTATGAAGTGCTGAAGAACGGCCGCCCGGTGGATCCGAAATCCGTCAAGCTGGCCGCCGCACCCGCCCAGCTGCAGGGCGAGAAACTGCACCAGTTTCAGAGTGCCTTGCGCTCGCTGATGGTGCTGCGCGCATCGCGCACGTAGATCGCGCCGACGCGGTCGGCATAGGTCCGCTTCCACCCACCTGACTTCTCCAGCGCCGCGCCGAGGTCGCTCTTCGCCGGCAGCATCGCCCAGCGGATATCGTAGCGCGCGACGGCGCGGTCGAAGCGCGCCATGTCGCCGCCGAGGATGCGCACATAGTCGGTCATGAAGGCGTCGCCGTAGAGCTCCGACCGGCCGTCGATATAGGGCCGGATCCCGGCGAGGATCAGCGGCCCGCCGAAGCTATATTCGTTAAACACCGGCTGGTCCCGGAGCGCGGGCGGAATGGCGGCGATCAGCGACCGCGGGTTGGCGACATTCTCGGCCGGCGCCAGGGGAATCAATCCGCGCAGCAGCACCAGCGGCACCGCCAGCAAGGCTAGCGGCAGCAGCTTCCGCCCCGGCTCCGCGTTGCCCGCGAACAGCGGCGGAACGAGCAGCACGGCGACGATCGCGAACCAGCTCTGGTGGCGCACCTGGGTGAACGCCAGCGCCAGCAGCACCAGCACCAGCACCAGCCGCCCCGGCGGCACCCGCACCCCGCGCCACAGCAGCAGCCCGAGCCCGAGCAGCAGCGCGGCATAGAATTGAGGCTGGCTGTGCGGCGTGCTCGGCAGCCATTCCTGGATCAGGGTCAGCGACTCCAGCTGCGCCACCCGGAACGGCTGCAGCAGCCCGTCGAGCCCGTTGAGGTTGAGGCAGATCGCGACCGCGCTCACCCCGGCGAACAGCAGCCACGCCCGCAGCGTCTTCCACTCCGCCGCGACCAGCGCATCGAACGCCAGCGGCGCGGCGATCACCGCGGCCAGCGGGAAACTGCCGTGGAGGTTGGTCCAGGCGACGAGCAGCAGCGCGGCCCACAATGGCGGTGGCCGCCCCGTCTCGGTCGAGCGGGCGAGCAGGGCGGTCCACCCCGCGACCACCGGCCACACCAAAACATGCGGCCGCGCCAGCATGAACGGCGCCAGCACCACGTCCATCACGATCAGCGTAACGACGATGGCAATCGGCGACGCCCGCGTCCGCAGATAAGCGAAGACGATCAAGTGCAGCGCAACCAGCGCCGCGGTCACCACCGCGGCCAGCCCGGCGAACCCGGCCAGCCCGTAGGCCCCGGCCATCACCAGGTCGGCCGGCCACTCCATCGCCACCCACGGCTTCCCCGCCATGGTGAAGGAGAAGGGGTCGACCGACGGGATGGCGCGGTGCGCCCAGATCCACCGCCCAACCGCGACATGCCAGCTGACGTCGCCATCGTTGAAGAGGCGCGGCGCTAGCCCGATTCCGAACGGCATGAGCAGGACGAGCACGTAGGGCAGCAGCCGCTGCGCAAGTTCGTCACGACGTCCGTCCGCCGGCTTCGCTTCATCCCCCACGAGCGAAGGCGTAGCACGTCGCGCGGCCAGGTGAAGCTGTCTTATTTCCGGACGCGCGCGCGCATCCCCTTGTGATCGTGCCTTCTTCGGTTAAGCCCAAGGGCAGGGGGGTAAATGGAAGACCGCGCGAAAGGGCTGTCGCCCAACATTATCCTGGCGATGATGGGGCTAGCGTCGGTGGCGATTGCGCGCGCGCTCTTGCCCATCGAAGGCCCGCCCGACGGCGACTTCGCGCTGTTCCTGATGCCGTGGATGAACGCTATCCACCAGCAGGGGCTGGCGAGCATCGCGGGCGGCTTTTCGGAATATACGCCGCCCTACATCTACCTGCTCAACCTCGCCGCCCTGATTGAGCCCGCGGTCGGCACGGTCGCGTCGGTCAAGCTGGTCAACGTGCCCTTCGTCATCTCTTGCGCCTGGGGCCTCGGCGCGATCGTCCGCCACCTGACCGATAGCCACGAGCGCGGCATCGCCGCCGCCGCCGTGACCGCGGTTTGCCCGTCGCTGCTGGTGAACGCGTTCGCCTTCGGCCAGTGCGACGCGATCTTCGCCGGCTTCCTCATCTGGTTCGTCTATTTCGCGCTGAGCGAGCGGCCATTGCTGGCGGCGCTGATGTTCGGCCTAGCGTTTGCCTTCAAGGCCCAGGCGTTGTTCGCCGCGCCGTTGATCGGCGTGCTGCTGCTGTGGCGCCGCATGGCGTGGTGGCATGTACTGCTGATCCCGGCGACCTATCTCGCGATGATGGTCCCGGCCGCGTTCGCCGGTCGGCCGTGGAGCGAGCTTCTGACCATTTATCTCGGGCAAACGAGCGTGATGCATGAACTGTCCCTCAATGCCCCGAACCCGTGGTGGTTCTTGAAGGATGTGGTGGCGTATCGGACGGGCGTCATCGTCGGGCTGGTCGCAGGCGCCGCCGCCGCCGCCGCGATCGCCTGGCGAGCGCGCGCGCTGCCCAGGAGGGGCGTCGCGATCCTGCTCGTCGCGACGGCGTCGGTCGCCGTGCTGCCGTGGGTGCTGCCGAAAATGACCTCGCGCTATTTCATCGTCGCCGATCTCTTGACGATCGCGCTGGCGTTCGTTCGTCCGCAGCTCTGGCCGGCGGCAGTGCTCATCCAGGTCGGGTCGCTGGTGGCGAGCCTGTCCTATTTCTATCCCGCCTCGGCCACCGCCGCTTTGGCCTTTGGCCCGACGACGCTCGGCGTGGGCATCCTCACTTATGCGCTGTTCACCGAGCGCAAGGAGCCGACCGATGCGCCTACCTGATCGCGAGAACGCGCTCGTTTATGCGCTCTGGGTATTCGGTATTCTCGGCGCCCTGTTCCTTTTCCGGGAAGCATGGGTGACGCCAATTAACGAGCGCGATTTTGCGGCACTCTGGGCTGCCGGAAAGCTCGCCGTTTCAGGGCACATCGACCAGGTTTTCGATACTGAGGCGCTGCGTGCGGCCGGTGCGCCGCTGGTCGGCTCGAAAGTGGTCAAGCTGGCTTACCCATACCCACCTCACGCGCTCTTGATCGCGGTACCGTTGTCACTCCTGCCGCTGTCGGCGGCCTACGTCGTTTGGCAGTCCATTTCCGCTGCGATGTTCTACGTCGCAGCGCGGCCATTCGCGCCGCAAGGTTTTCCAAAAATCCTTGCTGTCCTGACGCCTGCGGCGCTGGTCAGCATCCTGTTTGGACAAGTCGGGCTCTTCTACGGCGCGCTGTGGCTGTTCGCGTTCAGCGGCTCGGCCATTGCGGCTGCATGCCTCACGTTCAAGCCGCATCTGGGTGCTCTCGTCGGCGTTGAAGTCATACGCCGCCGCCAGATCATCAAGACGGTTGCGATCTTTGTTTCGCTCGTGATTGCCAGCATGCTGATCTTCGGGATCGAAAGTTGGCGTCTATGGATCGTGGGCTCCGCCAATCATCAACTTGCAGACCTCACCATTCGGCCCTTCGGGCTGTGGCGGTTCCAGATGGTGACACCTTTTCTCGCCTACGGTCTGATCGGCTGGGGCCTGTTTGCTGCAGCGGCAATCTATCTGCTCATGAAGCGGTTCGATGTCTTCACGGCGGCCACGGCTGCATTCCTGATCGCACCCTATGGGTTCCACTACGACCTGACGGTGGTCAGCCTCGGTGTCGGTTTGTTGTTGTTCCAGAATTGGCGGACGATGCCGGCGTGGCAGGTCTTCGTTAGTGCCGCTGTATTCCTACTGCCGCTGATCATTGCGCTCGGAACATGGGTGGCGTCGCCGATCCTGCTCCTGGGGCTCTACATTCAGACGTTGAACCCAATCACGAAGGAGGGCTCCAGCCTCTCGCCCTGGCGCAAGACTGCGCCTGACGAAGCGGGCTGAAGGGGGAACCCTACTAACCTTCGATACATTTACCATATGACAACTGTGAGGGGGCTAGGGGCTGAACTATCAGTCCAGAGGAAGCCCGATGTTCGATCAGATGAGCCACAGAATGAGGACCCGGTCAGCGGCCCTCCTGCTCGCGATCGACACGCGCCTCCACGGGATCCTCAAATATTGGCTGCTGGTGGCCGGGCTGCTGGCCGCTCTGCGCATCGCGCTGAGTTCGGGGTCGGCCGGCGCCAATGCGCTTTCAACCTTCTCGTCCTACATGCTGGTCGTCGTCGCGCCGTTCGTTTCGACGGTGCTGGCGCTCTACTGGTTCCGCGACGGGCACCGCCAGGCGCAGCCACAATTTCGGCTCGCCCGGGCCGGCCGCTGGCAAAGTGTCAGTCGCGTCGAGGCCGAACGTCATGCGCTCTACGGGACGAGCGGGATCATGGTCTCGCTGCTCGTCGGGATGATGCTGAACGTGCCGGTGCGCGCGCTCGAATATCTGGCGGCCATGCCGCCCTTGCCGCAGGGCGCGCCGGCGTGGGCGTCGGCGCTGCATTTCGCGATGACGTTCGACACCGTCTTGTTCGGCAGCCTGTACATGGTCGCCTTCGTCGCGGCGTTGCGCCGCGTGCCGCTGTTCCCGCGGCTGCTGGCGGCGATCTGGATCGGCGACCTCACCATGCAATTGTTCACCGCCGAGCTGGTGACGCGGGCCGGAGGCTTGCCGCCGGCGGTCGCATCGGCGCTGCACGGGTTGCTCGACGGCAACGTGAAGAAGGTGCTGATCAGCGCGGCGCTGTGGCTGCCGTATCTGCTGATGTCGAAGCGGGTCAACGTGACTTACCGCCACCGGGTGCCGGCTTAGGCCTCAAGAAGCTGGTTTCACACGAAGGCACGAAGGCACGAAGGCACGAAGGCACGATGTGTGCTAGCGTGACCTCGCTCGGTCCTCATTTGGTTCACGCGAACAGCTCCTGACCTACCTGCGGTTGACCAAGCAGCCACTCGGGCTGCTTCTCAATTTTGGAGCCCCGGTGTTCCGCGATGGGGTTAAGCGGGTCGCCAACGGTCACACCAACTTCGCGTCTTCGCGTGCATCAATCGACCTTGGACCAGGGCGAACCCTCTCAGCGACTCTGCGCGAGATCCCTTTCTTCGTGCCTTCGTGTGAACCCTTGCACTCGGCGACTCCCGATTCCCGAATCGTCGCTAATCCGTAACGAAATCCGGCCCTTGCCCTGTGGATAAAATCGTGTCGAGAAGGCGACAGTTTGTCCCAATTGGGGACATTTTGATTAAATTTAGATGGTTAATTTGGCACCCCTATCCAAAGGTAAGGGTCAATAAAATCAATGGCTTACGCGCGCCAGATTCAAACAGCGTTGATTAACCTGCGGTAAGAACCAGTGGTTGACAATGCGTTAACGCGAGGTCAGCCCTTGTTCCCAGCTGAGCGCTCGGGGGCGCCGGCCACATGCCGGATTACTCGGTTCCATCGGCAGGTGGCGGGGGGTTTTGAGTTTCTTCTCCGATCAACGCGCAGCGGGAGAACCCACGCTTTCGAGCGGGGAGCTTGAGAGAAGGAATGGTAATATGAAGACGTTCATCAACATGATGCGCGATGACTCGGGCGCCTCGGCGGCCGAATATGCGCTGATCCTGGCGATTATCGGCGGCGCGATTGCGTTGGCCGCGATCACGCTGGGCAAGACCATCGGCAACTCGTTGACCGTGGCTTCGAGCTGCATCAGCAAGGGCTCTTCGGCTGTCGCCGCGGATTGCCCGTAAGATTTGGATTCACCCGCGCCTCGGGAAGGGGCGCGGGTTTCTCTTTTTGGTTTGGAAGGAATGGTAAAATGAAGACTTTCATCAACATGCTGCGCGACGAATCGGGCGCTTCGGCCGCCGAATATGCGCTGATCCTCGCCATCATCGGTGGCGCGATCGCTCTTGCCGCCATTACGCTCGGCAAGACCATCGGCAACTCGCTGACCAAGGGTGCGAGCTGCATTGCCAAGGGTTCGTCGGCCGTTGCTGCTGACTGCCCGTAAGATTTTGCGTTCGGGAGGGGCCGTCTTCGGGCGGCCCCTTCTTTGTTACCTGTTGTATCAAAGACGCGCTTTTCGGCGGATGATTAAACAAAAGCTTACGCCGGAATCCGACTTGAGTTAATATCGCCGCGGGGGGTGGCTCGCTTATGAACCGTCAAACGATGATCGCGCTCGGAATTGCGATCGTTCTAGGCCTCTTCGCGGTCTATATCGGCAATGCATATCTCAACGGCCAGCAGCAGAAAGCGGTTGCAGGCGGCACGACCAAGGTCGCCGTCGCATCCGTGCCGCTCGCTTATGGCACCGAGCTGACGGCGGACAAGGTCCGCTTCGTCGACTATCCGAATTCAAGCATTCCGCCGGGCGCGTTCAGCAACGCCGCCGCGCTCATGCCCGCGGGCCAGAAGCGCTTCGCGTTGCTGTCGATGGGCGTCAACGAGCCGATCCTGTTAGCCAAGATTTCCGCGCCGGGGCAGGGGGCGTCAATCGCTTCGCTGCTGACCGACGGGATGCGTGCCGCGACGGTCCGCATCGACGACGTGTCGGGCGTGGCCGGCTTCGTCCAGCCCAACGACAGCGTCGACGTGTTCATCACCCGCACGCTGCCCGGCGATGCCGCCAACCAGGTCACCGACGTGCTGCTGCAGAACGTCCGGGTGCTGGCGATCGACCAGGAAGCCAAGAATGCCGACGGCACTCCCAAGCTGGCGCGGAGCGCGACCTTCGAAGTCTCGCCGATCGACGCGCAGAAGCTGGCGCTGGGTCAGAAGACGGGCCAGCTCAGCCTGGTGCTGCGCAAGCCCGGCGAGCAGAACAACCCGGTCGTCGAGACCGTCAGCATGAACGACCTCCGCTACAACATGTACGGCGGCGCCCGTTATCCGGCGCCGGCGGTGGTCGGGGGCTATGCCGCGCTCAGCGAACCGCGCCCGGTCGTGACCCGGCCGAGCGCACCGCGCAAGGCGGCGCCAAAGAAGGCGCCGGAGAGGCCGAGCGTCGAGATTTACCGGGGTACCAAGAGCGACCAATATAAGGTGGGGGCATGATGGCCGCGAAGACATATCTGAAAGCCGCGCTTGCGGCTGCCGTGGGCGCCGCGGCGCTCGCTGCCGCTACGCCGGCTTTGGCCCAGGTGAGCATTGCCGAAGGCGTGCATGCCGGGGAGCTCGATGTTCCGGTCAACAAGAGCCAGGTGCTGCGCACCGACCGGCCCTATGCCAAGGCGCTGATCGGCAGCCAGGAGATTGCGGATATCATCCCGATCTCCGGCACGTCGCTGTACGTGCTCGGCAAGAAGGCGGGGACGACCAGCCTCACCATCTACGACCGTTCCAATCGCTTGATCGCGGTGCTCGACGTGGTCGTCGGACCCGACGTGATGACGCTGAAGCGCCAGCTCAGCGAAGTGATGCCGGGGAATGATGTGTCGGCGCGCATGGCCAACGACAGCGTGATCCTCGAAGGCACGGTGTCAAGCTCGATCGAGGCCGACAAGGCGGTCCAGCTGGCCGAGACTTATGCCCCAGGCAAGGTCGTGAACCTGATGTCGCTGGGTTCGGCACAACAGGTGATGCTTGAGGTCCGTTTCTCCGAAGTGAAACGCTCTGCGCTGAAGCAGATCGGCGTCAACTGGGACGTCAACGACAACAACCTCAGAGGGCTCGCGGGTGGCGGCGCCGGCGTGATTCCGACGACCCAAACTGTCACCACCACGGGTGTTGGGGTGACGACGACGGTTACCGGACCCGGGAACGGCCAATTTGTCCACGGCGCCATCACGGACACGTTCGGGCTTCTCGCCAGGACATTCAGTGGGCTCGGCGCCAATTTCCGGGTTCAGCTCGATGCACTGGAACGCAAGGGTGCGGTGACCACGCTTGCCGAGCCGACGCTGATCGCGCTGTCGGGTGAAACCGCAAGCTTCCTCGCCGGCGGCGAATTCCCGGTACCAACCGTCCAGAGCGCTGGCGGGAGCGGCGGGCAGGGCGGCAACACCGCGATCACCGTCGAATGGAAGCCGTTCGGCGTCAGCCTCGGCTTCACCCCAACCGTGCTCGCGGATGGCGTCATCAACATGGTCGTCCAGCCGGAGGTCAGCTCGATCGACCCGACGGCCTCGATCGTCGTCAACAATTTGACCATCCCGGGCCTCCAGACCCGCCGCGCCAAGACCGTGGTCGAGATCCGCGACGGCGAGAGCTTCGCGCTTGCTGGGCTGCTCCGCAAGGACTTCCAGGACACCATCCGCCAAGTGCCGTTCCTCGGCTCGCTGCCGATCATTGGCACGCTGTTCCGCTCGACCGGGTTCCAGCATGAGGAAACCGAGCTGGTGATCATCGTCACGCCGCACCTGGTGAAGCCGGTGCGTTCGGGCTCGCTCAAGGTGCCGACCGACCGCGTCGGCCCACCCAACGAGGCCGACCTGCTGCTGAATGGCCGCACCGACACTGGCGTCCCGCCGTCGGCCGCGCCGTTCGTCCAGCCCGCGGCTCCGCCGCCGCCACCGCCCATCCCCGGCGGAACGGCTCAGGCGAAACCCATCGGATTTGAAAAGGACTATGGCCATGTCCTCTAAGCTTCTGCTGATCGCCGCCGGCGGCCTCGCGCTCGGTGCGTGCAGCACCATGAACAAGAACATCGGCCAGGAGGATCCGGCGCTGGGCGAAGCGGCGAAATACAATGCCGCGCTCCAGACCATCAATCCGGACCCCGTCTATCCGCCGGGCTCGGCGCAGCCGGGCGACAGCGGCGCCAAGGGCGCGAACGCCGTCAAGCGCTACCGCTCGGACGCCGTCAAGCAAGTCGAATCCATGCAGACGACGGGTGGCTCCGGCGGCGGATCTCCACGCTAAGGATGCTTGAGGATGCGGCGCTCGGACCGGAATCTTCTTAGCAATACCAGCGGTGCCGTGGCGCCGACCATCGCGCTGTCCCTCGTCGCTCTGATAGCGGCCGGGGGGATCGCCTTCGATTACGCCCGCATGGCCAGCATGGACACCGAACTCCAGGGCGCGGCCGATCAGGCTGCGCTCGCGGCGGCTAGCCAGCTCGACGGCAATTCAGGTGCGTGCTCGCGCGCAGCGGCCGCCGCCGCCGCCATGGTCTCGAACCAGACCCGGATGTCGAATGACGGCAACGGCCTGGCGATCGTCGTTCCCAACGAAGCGACATGCGACGCGACCGGCCAAGTGCGCTTCTATCAGAACAGCACGAAAACGACGGCTGCGACCAGCGATGCCAACGCCAAGTTCGTCGAGGTGCAGGTCAATTCCCGCACGGCCCGTTACGCGCTGACCCCGATTGCCGGCGCCTTCTCGTCCGGGGCCATTGCCGCCGTGGCTTTCGCGGGATTGGACTCGGCGATCTGCAAAGTTCCGCCCCTGATGCTGTGCAATCCGAATGAGAACGGCGACCCGGCGTTCACGATTGCCAATTACGTCGGAAAAGGCGTCCGGCTGGTCGGCAACGACGGTGGCGGAATTTACGGGCCAGGAAACTTCGGTTTCCTTGACACCGGCGCGGGCAATGGCGCGCAGACACTGCGGCAGGTACTCGGCCAGCAGAATGTTCCGGGCGATTGCGTCTCAGGTACAGGCGTCGATACCGAAACCGGGTCGATCATTTCAGTCCGAGACGCTCTCAATACGCGTTTCGGAATCTACGACCAGGGATTGAACAACGCGTGCAGCAACGACGGGTCGCTCTGCCCGCCATCGACCAATATCCGCAAGGACCTCGTGCTTGACGGAACCGGGAATACGTTCGCAAAGGTTGGACTCACCAACAACAATAATGGCTGGAAAGAAGCCGCTAATCCCTACCCGGGGTCTGCGAACATCATCAACGCAACCGGCACGAATTATCACAGCCTCAGCGACACAGAGATCAACGCAATTGCTCCGATGGGATATCCGGAAGACATGTGTCATGCATTCGGTTCGACCAATGCGGGTGCATGTTCGGGCGGACGCATCGGCGACGGCAACTGGGACCGGTACGCCTACTTCAAGTCGAATTCAGCAAGCAATTATACCGCGATCACGTCTCCCGCGACGATGAACACCTTCCTGGCAGCCAATATGCCGGGGGGAACAACCACGCCGACGCGCTACCAAGTTTATCAATGGGAAATGAACAATTCAGGAGCGCGGCTTAATTCGCAGTCGGCGCCAGTCTCGCTAAACGCATACTCCCGTCCCGCCGACCTCGCTGGCGAGCCCGCGGGTCTCGCGCCAAGCGCAACGCAGATCGACCGGCGTTTGCTGACCGTTGCGGTCATCAATTGTACGGCAGAAGGTGTGGGCGGGCACACGACCGACGTGGCTGTCACCAAATGGATCGACATTTTCCTGGTTCAACCTGCGCTCGCGCGCTCAACCGGCATGCGAACCGAAAACGGTGACATCTACGTCGAGATTATCGGCGCGACCCAGAACGCTACCAACGAAGGAGCGGTACAGCTCGTGAAGAAGAGCGTACCGTACCTGATCGAATGATTGGCCGTTCCCTCTTTTTCACCGATCGATCAGGCTCGGCGGCTGTAGAGATGGCGCTCGTGCTGCCGCTGCTGTTAGTGCTGATGTTCGGAAGCTTTGACGTCGGAAATTATTTCCTCTCCGAGCACGCCGTTCAGAAGGCCGTCCGCGATGCAGCGCGCTTCGCGGCGCGCCTGCCGATAACCAATTATCCTTCGTGCACCGTCCCGGCGGGCGGGACGGCTGAGCTGCAGACCCGGCGAGTTGCACGAACGGGCGACCCGGACGGCGACTATGACAACAATGGGACGGCTGACCAGCGCCTGATCGGGTGGACGAACGACAACATGGCCACGGTCACGATCAGCTGTGCTGTTGCAGGAAGTTTCAATAATGCTGGCTTGTACAAGGACTTTCCGACGGTAGGCGGAGTCCCCGGGGCCGCACCGGTCATCACCGTGCAGGCCACCGTTCCCTATAAGACGTTCTTTGGAACGCTTGGACTCGGTGCTTCGACCGTCAATCTATATGCCAAAAGCGAAGCCGCGGTGATTGGCGCATGAGACCGCCAGTTCATATTCTTCGGGAAACGAAGGCGGCGAGCGCGGCAGAGTTTGCACTCGTGCTGCCGTTACTGTTGATTTTCCTGTTCGGAATCATCGATGTCGGCAGGTTCCTGTGGCAATTCAACCAGGCGGAAAAAGCGACCCAGATGGGCGCCCGCTACGCGGTCGTCACCGATCCTGTCCTGAACGGTCTCTACTCGTACAGCTTTGCGGTCAGTGGCGGTGTCGCGCAAGGGACGGCTGTCCCAACAACGAGCTTCGATAGCGCAACTTGCAACAACGCGACCTGCAGTTGCGCGCCGGGCGGTGGCTTCTGCTCGACAACGAGCCGCAATGCGACGGCGTTCGCGAATATCGTGGCCCGGATGAAGATGATGTATCCGACGCTCACGGCCAGCAATGTGCAGGTCAACTATCGCAACGTCGGTCTTGGTTTCGCGGGCGACCCGGATGGGCCGGACGTATCCGCACTCGTTACGGTCAGCGTCACTGGCCTGACTTTCCGACCCATGGTTTGCCTGGTGTTCGCGTGCAGCATCACGATGCCCGATTTTCGTGCGGCATTGACGATGGAAGACGCGGCGGGCGCGGTTTCGAATTGAGGTGCCGAAAGTGAGTGTTATAAACCCCAACGAGACAGCGCGGAGCTGGCAGACCGCCAAGCGCGAGACGGCGGTGCAGCTGTACCTGTCCGGCGTCGAGGGCGATTCCGCGGATTTGCTTGGCGCCAAGGTGGCCGGCTTTCCGCTGAGCCTCAATGTCATCCCGGTGACCGACTGGATCGACCCCGAGGAGATTTCGGCCGCCGCGGCGGCGGTCGTGCAGATCGATGCCGATACACCATCGTCGATCAAGCGCTTCCAGAAGCTGGCAACGTCGACTACGACGCCGCTGATCGCGGCGGCCTATGATCCGCCGTTGTCGCTGGTGCGCTCGTTGGTGCGCTCGGGCGCGCATGACGTCGTGCCGTTGCCGCTCAGCCTCGAGGATCTCGAGACGTCGCTGGCGCCGGTCGCGGACGGGCTCAGCCAACAACAAACCGCTGCTGCGGCGAGCACGGCCAAGCTGGTCAGCGTAATCAAGGGCGTCGGCGGGGCGGGAGCGACGGCGCTTTCCAGCCAACTGGCGCTACGGTTCGCGCAAAGCGAGGCCGCAGCCGGACGCGAAACCTGCCTGATGGATCTCGACGTCCAGTTCGGCGACGTCGCCTTCCAGCTGGGCCTGCGCCCGAAACTGTCGCTGCTCGACCTGCTGGAAGCCGGAAACCGGTTGGACAGCGCGTTGCTGCGCGCGACGGTCACAGAGCATCCGAGCGGGCTCAAGGTCATTGCCGCGCCGCCAGACATGATGCCGCTGGAAGGCGTCTCCAACGACCACCTGATGCAGGTCGTCGAGCTCGCGACGCATGAGTTCGGGACGGTTTTCCTCGATCTTCCAAGCAATTGGACGAACTGGTCGCTGTCGCTCGTCGCGCGGTCGGACCTCGTCCTGCTGGTCACCGAATTGACTGTCGCCGGGCTCAATCGCGCGAAGCGCCAGCTTCGTCTGCTCGAATCGCAAGATCTCAGTTCGCTCGACGTGCGGATCATTGCGAACCGCTGGGACAAATCGCAGTCGCGATCGATCCGTGCCAGCGACGTGCGTGAAGCGCTCGGCCGAGACATCGCCTACACCGTCACCAACGATTTCCCGCTGATGCGTGCGGCGATCGACCAAGGTGTCCCGATTAGCGACATCAAGCGCAAGAGCGCGCTCGGGAAGGACCTCGATGTGCTAGACACGGGCCTAGCCGCGGCACTGGGTCTGGAGCGTTGAAAATGTGGCAGGTGAAGAAGCACGCAAAGGGCGGGGCAGCTCCTGTCGAGGAGAAAGCAAATCCGCATGATGAGCACCGGCTCGTCACGATTGGCGATGCCGGCGCCTTCACCAAGCGCGACAAGCACACCGACCTCAAGGTCGAATTGCACCAACGGTTGCTCGATCTGATCAATCTCCAGGCGCTGGAGAAGATGTCGCGCGAGCAGATCGAGGCCGAAGTCGGCGACATTGTCGCCGAGGAACTGGCCAAGCAAAATCATGCGCTGAACCATGCCGAGCGCAAGCAGCTGGTCGGCGATGTCCTCGACGAATTGCTCGGCCTCGGGCCCCTCGAGCCGCTGCTCAAAGACCCGACCATCACCGATATCCTGGTCAACGGCTATGCGAAGGTGTTCGTCGAGCGCTTCGGCGTCCTCGAAGCGAGCCCGGTGCGGTTTAAGGATGAGCGGCACCTGATCCGCATTATCCAGAAGATCGTCTCGGCGGTCGGCCGCCGGATCGATGAATCCTCGCCGTTGGTCGATGCTCGCCTTGCCGACGGTAGCCGCGTCAACGCGGTGGTACCGCCGCTGGCGATCGACGGATCGTCGCTGTCCATCCGTAAATTCGCCAAGGTGCCGATCAGCATGGAGCGGCTGATCGAGATCGGCTCGGTTCCGCCGCAGGTTGCGGAAGTCTTGAAGGCCGTCGTAGCATCCCGGCGTAACGTTTTGATATCAGGCGGTACTGGTTCCGGTAAAACGACGATGCTGAACGCCATGTCGGCGTTCATCGACGAGCGCGAGCGGATTGTAACCATCGAGGATTCGGCCGAGCTCCAGCTGCAGCAGGAGCATGTCGTCCGGCTCGAAACGCGGCCGGCGAACATCGAGGGCAAGGGGGAGATCCTCCAGCGCGACCTGGTCAAGAACGCGCTGCGCATGCGGCCAGACCGCATCATCGTCGGCGAGGTTCGCGCCGGCGAAGCATTCGACATGCTCCAGGCGATGAACACCGGCCACGACGGGTCGATGACCACCGTCCACGCCAATACCGCGCGGGATGCCTTGTCCCGCGTCGAGCAGATGATCGGCATGAGCGGGATCGATATTCCGGCGCGCTCGGCCCGGGCGCAGATCTCCTCGGCGCTTAACGTCGTGATCCAGGTCGGGCGCTTGTCCGACGGCCGCCGCAAGCTGCTCAGCGTCAGCGAACTGACCGGGATGGAGGGCGAAGTCGTCACCATGCAGGAGATCTTCCGCTTCCGGCAGACGGGCATGAGCCCGGAAGGCCAGGTAATCGGCAAATTCGAGGCGACGGGCATCCGGCCACGCTTCCTCGATCAGGTCATGGCGCACGGCATTTCGCTATCCGCCGACCTGTTCCGTCCTGACGCGAAGTTCGAGGCATGAACCCCGTCTGGCTCCGCGCGCTTGCGCTGGTCTGCGTGTTCGGGGCCGTCGTCCTCGCCGTCGAGTCGATTGTCCGCTCGATGGCCAAGAACCGGTCCGAGGGCCAGGCGATCAACCTGCGCCTGAAGATGATCGGCAAGGGCCGCAGCCACGGCGAAACCATGAACCTGCTGCGCCGTGCCGGCTCCGCCGTTCCGCATGGCCTGCCGCCGTTCATCGACAAGCTGGCGCACAAGTTCGAACGGACGTTGATGCAGGCGCAACTGACGATCCCGACGGGCCGGCTGATGCTGATCATCATCGTCGCGCCGCTGGCGATCTTTTTCTTCATCCTGATGCTGATGGCGGCTGGCGGGATGGGTGTGAGCTTCGGCCGGCTGATGATGAGCGCGACCTTTGCCTTCGCGCTCGGCGCGGCGTTGCCGCTGATGTTCATCAGCTTTCGGGCGACGCGGACGCGCAAGAAGATGCAGGAGCAATTCCCCGTCGCGCTCGACGTCTTCGTCCGCGGCCTCCGCGCTGGCCACCCGATTGCGGCTGCGCTCGATCTTCTGACGGTCGAGATGCCCGACCCGATCGGGACTCAGTTCGGCCTGGTAGTGGACGAGGTGACCTACGGCGCCGAGCTGCGCGACGCGCTGCAAAGCATGGCCGAGCGCTGGAATCTGGATGACATGCGGATGTTCGTCGTCTCGCTGTCGGTGCAGAATGAGACCGGCGGCAACCTCGCCGAGATCCTCGAAAATCTGTCGAAGGTGATCCGCGAACGGGCGGCGATGTTCATGAAGGTGCGCGCGCTCTCGAGCGAAGGCCGGATGACGGCCGTCATGCTGACCGTGCTGCCGATCTTCACCTTTGTCTTGCTGTTCATCGTCAACGCCAGCTTCTTTCTCGACGTCGCGAACGACCCGTGGTTCGTGCCGGGCTTCGTCTTCCTCCTCGTGCTGTACCTGATCGGGTTCTTCACGATCCGGAAGATGGTGGACCTCAAGGTGTAACATGCTTGAATTGATCGCCGACAATCAACTGCTTCGCCTGCTCATGCTGGGGCTTCTGTTCGCGGCGGTTGCGGCGGGGGCCTATTTCATCGCGCAGTTGGTCGCGGCCCGGCAGGTAACCAGGCGCCGGCTGCTCGAAGAAGGACCGCGAGTCACGGGAGGCGCGCAGACCATGGGCTCGCTGCGCACCGACCGTGTTGAGAGCGCTTGGCTGAAGTTGGTCAATTCAATCGAGAAGTCGGGGCTCAGCCTGGTCGATACCAAGGATGAGAAATTGCGGCAGAAGCTCGCCTCCGCCGGCTTCACCGCAAACTACGCGCCGCGCGTCTACACCTTGCTTCGCCTGGGCCTGGTGCTCGCGCTCCCGATCACGGTCTTCCTGCTGTTCTGGGTCGGCGGATCGAGCCCGAGCGTGTTCAAGCTTTACCTGTCGCTGGTGATTGCCGCGGCCGCTGGCCTTTACCTGCCGGCGCTATTCGTCTCGGCCAAGGCCGACCGCCGCCAGCAGGACCTTATCAACGGCTTTCCCGACGCACTCGACCTGATGCTGGTGTGCGTCGAAGCGGGCCTCGGACTCGAAGCGGCGTTTGCCCGCGTCGGCATGGAGATGACCCATTCGCACCCGCGGCTCGCGGAGCAGTTTGGCGCCGTGGTGCTCGAGCTTCGGGCGGGCCGCAGCCATGAGGATGCGCTGCGCCGTCTCGCCGACCGTTCGGGCGCCGACGAAATTCGCGCCTTTGCGACGCTGCTGATCCAGTCGACCAAGCTTGGTTCGTCGATCGCGCAGACCTTGCGCACTTATGCTTCGGAAATGCGCGAGAAGCGCCGCATGCGGGCGGAGGAGAAGGCCCACCGCTTGCCGGTGCTGATCTCGGTGCCGCTGGTCGCGTGCATGCTGCCGGTGATGATCGGCGTGCTCATGCTGCCGGCAATGATTCGCGTGGTTAGGGCAGTTGTCCCGGCACTTCACGGAGGGTGACGATGAACGGGGGGAAGAAACCTTGGCTAGTCGCGCTTAGCTTCGCTGCGGCGGGCTGTGCGTCAACGCCGAATACCGTCGAGGTCCGGCCGATTGCCGATCCGGGATCGAAGATGCGCGCGGGGTCGGACAGCTTGGCCGACGCCAAGGGGCAACTGGCACTCGGGAATGTCGGGCTTGCGCTCGAAGGGTTCCGCAAGGCGTCGCGCAACGAACCGAACAACGCCGAGGCCTTCGCCGGCATGGCGGCCTGCTACGAACTGATGCGCCGCTACGACCTCGCCCAGTCGAACTATGAGGCGGCGCTGGCGCTAGCGCCCCGCAATGCGGATTTGCTGGCGAAGCTGGCAAGCGCGCTGGAGCAGCAAGGCAGGGCCCAGGATGCGGCGGACGTTCGCGCGGAAGTCGCCCAGCTGGCGGCCGCGGACGCGGTGCTCGATCAGGCGCAACCTGATGCCGAGCCGATGGTGCCGGCCGTTGCTGCGTCGCAGCCGGCGATCGCAACCAAGTCCGTGTCGATTGCGCTCGCCACAGCGCCGATTGTGGCGGCGCCAACGGTGGTCGCCGCCCCGCCAAAGCCGACGGCGCCGGCGACGCCGGTTACAGCGGTGCCGAGTGCGCCGCGAGTCACGTCTGTCAAAACGGCAGAGCCTCACCTTTCCGCGACGCCACTGGCGGATCAGACGGGCGCGAACCTTCTTGCCGGCTTGGCAGCGAGCCTGTCGCCGGTTGGATTTGCACCGTTGGTGGCGACGTTGATGGCCCCATCTGCGGCAGCTGCGCCTCCGATTCCGGCGCCGCGCATCCGGGAGCACGCCAAGGTCGCAATGACGTCGGAATCTCTGGCCCCGCGCCTTGAGCGCTTGTCGCTGGGCGAGGTCGCGTTGTTGACCGGCACTGGAACGGCGTGGCGCGGGCAGGTTGTTTCGGCCGCACCGCAAAAAGTGACGGTGAAGTGGGTGCCGATGACGCAAGTGGCGGCGGCACGGCCGAACATCCGGCTGCTCAACGCCGCGCGGGTGCAGGGTCTGGCCGCGCGCAATCGCGATTATTTGTTCGATCGCGGCTGGCGCAAGATCCAGATCGGCGATGCCTCGGCGACGCGGGACCGGAGCCTGGTCCTGTATCCGGCGCTCCGCCCGCAGCTAGGCCGCATCCTGGCCGCCCAATTCGGGTTCCGGGCGCAGCCGACCGATTCCAGTGAAGCATTCCTTGTGCTGCTGGGACGCGATGCACCGAACAGGACGGCGCAGAACCGGGGATGATCATCCAGGCGCTGCTTGCGCTGAGCGCTGCGGCGGCGACGCCAGTCGCCCCGCCGGCCCCGGCGTTGGCGGATATCGAGCAGGCGATCCGGGCCGGAAGGTTGGGGCAGGCCCAGTTGATGGCCGGGCGCGCGCTTGCCGCCGGCGTCACGGGAGCCAGGATCGACTTGATCCTCGCCGACATCGCATTCGATAGCGGCAAGAATGACGAGGCGCTGCTGCGCTACCAGAAGCTGCTTGCCGTCGCGCCCGACGATTCCCGGGTGGCCGAACGGGGCGGGATTGCCGCCCTGAAGCTCGGCAATGCCGCGCTCGCCGCGACTTTGCTCGATCGGGCGACCAAGTCGGCGAATGCCTCGTGGCGTGCGTGGGATGCGCGCGGCGTTGCTGCCGATATGCAGCGGGATTGGGCGACCGCCGACGAGAGTTATGCTAAGGCTGCGGCGCTCGCGCCATCAAAGGGCGAGGTCGTCAACAATATGGGCTGGTCGCAGCTGCTGCGCGGCGACTGGCGCGCGGCTGCGGCGCTGTTTGCGCAAGCCGCTGAGCGCGACCCGGCATCGCAGCGGATTTCGAACAACCTCGAGCTTGCGCGCTCGGCTCTGGCAGCGGAGTTGCCCAGGCGTCGGCCGGGTGAGGACGACAAGGCCTGGGCCGCGCGGCTCAATGACGCTGGAGTCGCCGCGCAAATGCTTGGCGACAAGGCGCGAGCGGTGGCCGCTTTCACCCAGGCGCTCGAGGCAAGCGGCAGCTGGTACGATCGCGCCGCCAACAATTTGCAGGCAGCAAACGCACGATGAACCTGGTACCCGGCTCGCCGCTCTGGCTGCTTGTTCCGCTTTTCCTCGCCCTTGCCGCAGCGGCGGTTGAGGATTTCGTTCGGCTGCGGATTTCCAACCTGACGTGTGTCGCCGTGCTGGTCATGGCGGTCGTCGCTGCGATCCTGCACGGCTTCTCGACCGACCTGTGGCAGAATGCCGCAGTCTTCGCAGCTCTACTGGGTGCTGGATATTTGCTTTTCGCCTTCGGCAAGATGGGTGGCGGGGACGTGAAGTTCCTCGCGTGCCTGGGCCTGTGGGTGAACATCAACGACGGCATCTGGCTCCTGGCTTCGACGTTGATCGCGGGCGGTATTCTCGCCTTCATCTACATCGCGGTGCGCTGGGGCAAAGCGACGCGCGAAGGGAAGAAATACAAGAGCAAGGGCATACCCTACGGCCTCGCCATCGCCGCGGGCGCCGTCCTGGTTTTCACCAGCCAGCTTGGGCTGCTGCAGTCCAAGCCGGTGAAACCCAACATCATCGACTATCAGCCGCTCTAGCCGGTTGGCGTCAGCTCCAGCAGCGAGTCCCCGCCGAGGGCTCGGTACAGATCAACGCGGTTTTGCGCCGCGGTCAGCTTGGTCTGCACCAGGATTTGCTGGGTCGAATAATAAGAACGCTGCGCGTCGAGGCTGTTGAGGAAGCTGTCGATGCCGTTGCGGTAGCGCGCTTCGGTCAGCAGATAGACGTCCGCTGCGGCGGCCTGCTGGCGCTGGCGGGCGCTGAGCTCGTCGTTCATCGTCCCTTGGCGAGCGAGCTCGTCCGATACCTCGCGGAACGCCGTCTGGATGGCTTTTTGATAGCTTGCCAACGCCGCGGCTCGCTGCGCTTCGGTCAGGCGGACGTTGGCGCGGCCGGCCCCGGCATTGAAGATGGTGTAGGTCGCGTCGGCGCCAGCGCTCCAGCCGAACGCGCCGCCAGTGATCAATTTGGTCAGTGCGCTGCTAGCAAACCCAAGCAAGCCAGTGAGTGTGATCTTGGGGAATAGCGCGGCGCGGGCCGCGCCGATCTGGGCATTGGCGGCGCGCAGCTCATACTCCGCCTGCACGACGTCCGGGCGCCGCAGGAGGACGTAGGAATCAAGGCCCGGCGGAAGTGTCGCAATCGTCGGCGCGGCTTCATCGATCGAGGCGGGCAGGAGCTTGGGATCGATCGGCGCGCCGACGAGCAGCTGGAGCAAGTTGATGTCCTGCGCGAGCGCGGTGCGCTGCCGCGCGAGATCGGCCTCCGCGGCGGTCAGAACCTGTTCGGCCTGGCTGAGGTCCGTCCGCGGCGCGATACCGCCTTCCAGGCGCGCTCGGGTCAGGCGCACGCTCTTCTGGGCATTGTCGGCGGTCTGGTGCGCGATCAACAGCAAGCTCGAATCAGCGGCGTAGTTCAGCCAGGCGTTGGCAATGTCCGACACGAGCGTCAGGCGGGTTGCGCGAGCCGCGGCTTCCGTCGCGAAGTAGCGCTCCTGTTCGGCGTGGGTCAGGGAGCGCAGGCGACCGAACAAATCGAGTTCGAACGACGGTACACCGAGCCCGGCCTGATAGTCGGCGCCAATTCCATTGTCGCGATCGCCCGAAGCCGTGACGCCGGCATTGGCGTTCAGCTGCGGCAGCTGTTGCGCGCGCTGGATGCGGTATTGCGCGCGGGCCGCCGCGATGTTGGCGGCAGCAATCATCAAGTCGCGGTTGTTGACCAAGGCCTGCTCGACGAGCGCCTGCAGCCGGTCGTCGCGGAACACATCGCGGTACGTGACGGCGGGCAGGGCGGCCTCGCTTTGTCGCAGATAGGCATCGCCGACCGGCCATGAGGCCGGAATCGCCGCGTCCGGGCGGACGTAGTGCGGCTCAAGCGTCGCGCATCCCGTCGACAGGAGGGCGAGAGCAGCAACGAGGCGCCTCATGCCGCCGCCGCCGGTTGCTTTGTCATGCGGGCACGCAACTTCGCCATGCCGTTCCGGACGCTGCGGCGGACCAGAACGAAGAACATCGGAATATAGAATACCGCGAGGATGGTCGCGGTCAGCATCCCGCCGATAACGGCGGTGCCGATCGCCGCCCGGCTGTTGGCGCCGGCACCCGTGGCGAGCGCCAGCGGCAGTACGCCGAAGATGAAGGCGAAGCTGGTCATCAGGATCGGGCGAAGCCGAATCCGCGCCGCCTCGATCGCGGCGTCGATCACGCGCTTGCCCTCGCGTTCGGCGCGTTCGGCGAATTCGACCATCAGGATCGCATTCTTGGCGCTGAGGCCCATGGTCGTGATGAGGCCGACTTGCAGGTAAACGTCATTCTGCATGCCGCGGAGGGTCACGAAGAAGATCGAGCCGACCAGGCCAAGCGGGATGACGAGCAGCACCGCGGCCGGGATCGACCAGCTTTCATAGAGTGCCGCGAGGCACAGGAAGACGACGATCAGCGCGACGCCGTAGAGGATCGGGGCCTGCCCTGAGGACAGGCGCTCCTGATAGGATTGCCCGGCCCAGGCGACGCTGATCCCCGGGATTTGCGTCGCCAGCTTGTCGATCGTGTCCATCGCCTCGCCCGAACTGACGCCGGGTGCGCCCTGACCCGACAATTCAAAAGACGGATAACCGTTGAAGCGCGACAGGCTGGTCGGCGTGGTCATCCACTCGCTTTGCGAGAAGGACGAGAAGGGCACCATGCCGCCTTGGCCGTTGCGAACGAACCACTGACCGATGTTGTTCGGATTGGCCCGGTATGGCGCATCGCCCTGGACGTAGACCCGTTTGACCCGGCCGCGGTCGATGAAATCGTTGACGTAGCGGCCACCCCAGGCTGTCGACAATGTGCTGTTCACATCGCTGTCGTTGAGGCCGAGCGCGGCGAGGCGCTGCTGGTTGATGTCGACCTTGAGGCTGGCGACGTCCGGCAACTCGCTGAGGCGAACGGACGTGAGCGACGGTTCGGCCGCAGCCGCGGCCAGCAGCTTGTCCCGCGCCGCGGCGAAATTTTCGGGAGTCATTCCGCCCGTATTCTGCAGCTCCAGGGTGAAGCCGGACGATTGGCCGAGACCGCGGATCGCGCCCGGAACCAGCGCGAAGACCTGCGCATCGCGAAGGTTGCGGAAAGCGGCAGAGGCGCGCTGCGTTACGGAATCCGCCGAATCGCTCTTGCTCGTGCGCTTGTCATAGTCGGCGAGGTTGATGAACGCCTGGCCGGTGTTCTGGCCCGCCGCACCCTGGCCCCCGCCGGCGACGGTGAAATAGGTGCGGATGTTTTTCTTCTCCTCGCCCTTCAGGAAATAATCCTCGATCGTGCGCTGCGCGGCGATCGTGCGCTCCTGGGTTGCGCCAGCCGGCAGGCGAAACTGGATCAGGGCGGCGCCCTGGTCTTCGGACGGGAGAAAGCCGGTGGGCAGGCGGAGGAACAGGACCGCCAGTATGGCGCAAACGCCGGCATAGATGGCGAGGAACAACCACTTGCGATCGACCACGCGATGGACCGTGCCGGCATACCACTCGACCAGCCGCTCAAATCCCTCGTTGAACCTCACGCGGGCGCGCTCAAGGGAGTGCGCCAGGCGGGGCGCGCGGCGGCCGACCCACGTCTCCTCGACGGTGGCGTGATTGCGTTGGAGGAGGTTGGCGGCGATCGCCGGGCTAAGGGTCAGGGCGATGAAGATCGACAGGACCATCGCCGACACGATCGTCGCCGAGAATTGGCGGTAAATGACGCCGGTCGAACCGCCGAAGAA
>Ga0070668_100000436_pt1 | contig 27539 bp, 19 predicted proteins | sample KBSS43metaG_FD_64661 | JGI IMG/M metagenome (GOLD analysis project Ga0070668, IMG submission 64661) | Switchgrass rhizosphere microbial communities from Kellogg Biological Station, Michigan, USA - KBS S4-3 metaG | ecosystem: Host-associated > Plants > Roots > Rhizosphere > Soil ...
CCATCTCGTACCCGACCTGGCCGACGTCACACGTGATCGACGCCAGGGCAGCGAGATACGAACCGTTCCCGACGCCCATCAACAGCAGGTAGCCATCGTCCATCTCGACCAGCGACTGGCGGACCTCGCCGGCCTCGAACAACCGGGCGGCGCCGCTCGACAGGCTCGCCAGACCCGATGTCACGGCGGCCAGTTGGTCCGCGCGATCAGCAGGCAGTTGCGAGTTCGACGCCATCCGAAGGCCGTCGGCCGAGACGAGAATCGCGTGTGACACGCCCGGCACGTCACGGACGAAGTTGGACACGAACCAGTCGAGCGTCGGGGTGGTGCCCTTGGTCATTCGTCTCCTTCGATTCGGCGGTGTGCCGCACTGGTTTCGGCCCGTCCGTTGCGGACACCGGCCAACGCTCGGCTCAGCGTGTCTCCAACCGCCGCGGCGTCACGCCCCGCGTCGGCGCCGGCGGATCCGGTCCGAGCGCGGCCCGGCACCAGCCGCGCGCCGCGTTCGCGGACAGGAAGCCCGGATTCGGTGTGCCGCTGCGGTTTCTGCTCGACCGCCTGCTCGGCGGCGGCCCAGCCGGCGTCGGCGGCGGTGGCCCACGCCCCGTCGCGCGATTCGAGTGCGGCCGGATCCATCAGCCATTCGGACACCATCCGCTCGAAGATCGGCGCAGCCTCAGCCTCGATGTTCGGCCTCACAGGTTCGGCGGCTGGCGTGGACTGCGAAGGCGGCGCCTCGGGCGTCGACCGATTGGTGAAGTAGGAGAATGAATTCGACGTCGACTCACGCGCCGGCGCATGTTCCGCGGCTGCCACCGCCACTGCGACGCCGTTGACACCGCTTGCACCAGGCGACCGCTTCGGGAGGCCATTGCGCGACGACGCATCTGACCTGTTCGTCGGTGTGGCCGGTTCAATCGCGAGCTCAACATCTGGTATCCGCACGTGCTCAACGACTGGAAGCGGCGCGGCGCCGAACGAACCGGCAAGCGGATCGACGATTTCGGCTGGCGGGGCGATCAGCGCGCCGGGGAGGTACACACTCGCCGTCACACCGGGCTGACCGTTCAACGCGTTGGTGGTGCGGAGCCGAACCGTCGCATCGTGGCGACGCGCAAGTCGGCCGACGACGAAAAGGCCCATCCGCTTTGCGGTTTCGGAGGTCACCTCACCGCCCAGCGCGAGCCGTTCGTTGGCCGCGTTCAAGTCCTCGGCGGACATGCCGAGTCCACGATCGGCCACCTCGATGAGGATCCCGGCGTCGACCGCGCGGGAGACCATCACCGATACCGACGTTTCGGGCGACGAGTACCGCAGTGCATTGTCGAGCAGCTCCGCGACCAGGTGGCCGACGTCACCCGCCGCCGCGCCGACGATCGAGACGTCGCCGGTAGAGCCGAGCGTGACGCGACCGTACTCCTCGACCTCGGACATTGCGGCGCGCAGCACCTCCGGCAGCCGCACTGGCGCCGACCTGCGGTGTCGTTCCACCGTGTCGGCAAGGACGAGCAGATTGTCGCCGTTGCGGCGCATGCGCGTGACCAGGTGGTCGAGCCGGAACAGATGGTCGAGCCGGACGGGATCGTCTTCGTCGAGCTCGAGGGTCTCGATCAGCCCAAGCTGCTCTTCCACGAGGGATCTGCTTCGGCGGGAGAGGGTTTCGAACATCTCGCCGATCTGCAGGCGGACGCCGTGCTCGCCGGCGAGCCGGACCGCTTGGAAGTGGATGTCGTCGATCGCGCGCGCCAGCTGCCCCACTTCTTCGTTGGTGTGCACCGGCAGCGCCGTGATCTCCGGGACGCCACCACCCTTGCTGAGTCGTTCGATCTCCTCGGGCAGCTGGACCTGCGCAACCTGCAATGCGCCGCGCCGTAGGTCACCGATCGATCGAATGAGCGACCGGCCTACCGCGAGCGCAACGACGAGTGCGGTCAACACCGCACCGAGGATGATCGCGGTATCGCGCAGCGCGGCGGACCGCAGCGCGATGGCGCGAGCATGCACCGTGCGCTCGAGCTCACCCGACAGTTGTTGCGCCATCGCGTGGTACTGGTCGGTGCTCGCCCGCATCGCGTTGGTGAGCAGCGTCGTGTCGACGGATTCGCCCAGCGGTCGGGTGTCGGCATTGCGCGCAGGGTCGGATGCCCCGGGGAGCGCCGCGCGTTCACCCGCCGGCGTCAGCTGGGCGAGCCGATCGATCGCCGCGGCTTCTGCACCTGCCGCTTTCGCGATCTCGGTTCGCAGCGCGACGGAGTCAACGAAATCCGGCGCGGCCGACAACACCCGCTGCGTCGTCAGCGATCGTTGCGCCGCAAGGACGGTGACGAGCCGGTCCGTCAGCCCCTGTACGGCACCGTCACCGACGGTCGCCATCGTCGTGGCGATCGCCGTGATGACACCGGTCGCCACGCTGTCCGCTTGCTCAGCGATACGGAGCGGCGGCACCGGACCGGATGCGAGCTCGTCGCGCAACGTCTTCGCCGCCGAGGACGCGGTGGCCAGCGCCGCAGCGACGGATGGATGGAACTCCGCGGAGGTGGTCAGGGCCGTCGCGGCCGCGTCGAACTCCGTCAGCGGTTCGTCGATCGGCGCGCCCGTGGCGGCGGCGTATGCGAGCTCGTCGAGCCGATCGACGAACTCGACCGCAGGCACCACGATCCCGACGTCGCCGGACGCGACGCTCAACTTCGACGCCGCCGAGAGTTCGTTCTGGATGCGCAGCGCACCGAACGTCGCAGCGAGCAGAACGGGGAGTATCAAGATCGCCGCGACTTTCCATCGCAACGGCCAGCCCACGAACGACGCCCGCGACACGGTCGGATGCGCATCTTGGACGACGTCCGGCCCGTTCGCCTGCATGCCGTACCACCCTTCACCGGGTCTATTGACGTTCGAGAAGAAACCCGGCCGCCCGCGAGCCTAGATCAGTGATCACGGTCGTGCATCGACCCGGTGAACGGCAGGAAGCTCGCGGGTCCCGCGAGAGCTCAGGTGACCTCGTTCTTTATCGCGAGGCGACAAGTCACCCTTCGTCGTTGGGAATGAGGATGGTCTTGCCGGGCAGCCGACCGGCGTCGGCGGCGTCGCTGCGCTAGTAGAGACCTTGAGCCCGAAGGTCGGCGACCATGGCGGTGACCGCAGCGATGATCTCGGCATCTGGGCTGTGAAAGCGGCTTCCCAGCCGCTGGACGGCGGTGTCTATGCGCTGCAGAATCGCGCGATAGGCGTCCGCCGCGGCCTCGGCGTAGCGAGCGGCGACCTCCGCCTGGGATGGGTCGGTATACCGCGAGGGCAGATTCGCCAGCTCCGCGTTGAGGTCCGCCGCTTGCTGCTGCACCTTCAATGCGAGGTTCCGCGTGAACTCGAGATCGGGCACGAACGGCGACTCCGCTTCTTCGGCTAGCCCGACCTCCAGCACGTAGTCGATCTGGTACAGCGCGTCGACCGTATTTTCGACAGCGCCGATTCGGTTACGCAGTTCCCACGGCGGGATGGGAATCACCAACAACTGGGTCGACACTTCGGCCCGAGCCCAGCGCTCCATGTTCGCGGAATGGGCCCGCCAGTGGGCGATCTCGGCTTCTGCGGCTTGCCTCGCGGCAGCGACCTCGGCATCTGCGGCTTCCCGCGCAGCAGCGATGGAACCGCTCGCGCTTCCCTGTGCCGCTGCCACCTCGGCCGCGGCGTCGGAGCGCACCTTCTCTAGCTCGAGTTGCACCCGCTGTACGGCTTCCTCCCCCGTCGCCCGCTCGGTCGTCCGTTCGGCGCTCCGCTGTTCCGCGCGTTCCTCGGCAGCCCGAACCTTCTCCTCGGCCGCCGCCACTTCGGCCGCTGCACCGGCGCGGACCCGTTCGATCTCGGCCTGCAGCTGCTGCACGGTCTTCTCCGCGGCCGCCCGCTCGGTCGTCCGTTCGGTCGTCCGCTCGACGGCACGCGCCTCCGCAGCGCGAACCTTCTCCTCGGCTGCCGCCACCTCAGCCGCCGCGCTGGCGCGGACCCGCTCGGTCTCGGCTTGTGCCTGTTGCACCGCCTTCTGATCGGCCGCCCGCTCCGCCGCACGTTGAGCATCTTTGCGTGCGGCCTCGGCCTCCACTGCGCGGACCCGCTCAGCCGCCGTCGTGGCAACGCGCGCCGATTCCCGGGCTTCATCTCGAGCCAGCGAGGCCGCCGCCTCGGCGTCCAGCCTGCCCTGATGCGCCTCGCGGGCCTGCTCCTCGGCCACCCGCCGTAGATGGTCGGCCTCGACGAGCTGCATCGCCAGCGACCGGCGTGGCACCGGTGGGCCGTTGCGTTTGCGGTGTTGGACGAGTTCACGCTCGCTCATCCCTGCCAATGCGACCGATTCGGCGCGCGGCTGCATGCCCAACCGCTCAGCCGCCGCGAGGGTGTCCTCCGCCGCGCGTCGTGTCAACGTCGCCCACCTGTCGACGTCGAGGTCCTCAATGTGTTGCCGCGTGGTTGTCATCGGCGCCGCCGCCCTCCGCCGCTGTCTTTCACTGTGGCGGAAGACGTTTCACCGGCCGTCGTTGGCGTCGCACCGTCGGGCTTCCGGTGCACCGACGACGCTGGTTTATCGTCGAGCTTGCCGTCTGGCGACTGCACCGTCGTAGCTCCCGCGAGTTGGGCAACGGGACCGGCCTGCTGTGCCAGCACCAGCAAGAGCTGCTCCTGGTAAACCACCACGGCCTTGGTGAGCGTGTCGTCGCCGAGCTGTTCGGCATCACGGAGCAGCCCACGCAGCAGCTCCAGGGTCACCGCGGGCCCGAGACCCAGGGTCGCACCCTCGCTGACCGCAGGCTCTAACCCTGCGGTTTCGACCACCCACTGCCACCGCTCCCAGCAGCGCGCCACGGCCAGCGCATGCTCCGCATCGCGACGAGTCTGTTCTAGATCGCGTTCCCGCTGCTCAAGCAGCTGCTGGGACCGCTTACCGGCCCTTCGAACCCCGTAGAGCACAGCACACGATGCGATGATCGCCGCGAGCAGCGCCGCTACGCCAGCGAAGCCGGGCGAGACAATGAAATCCCGCAGCGGTAGATCTCCAAGAACGCCAGTCCGCAGATCGTGGTTCACCTTGCCAGTCTCGCATTGCGGCAACCCGTATGACGGCGGCAAAACCATCTGCAATCAGTGGGGGCGCCGGAACCGACTGCAGGAAGAGGGCCCGGCCGCGTCGACCTCGGCAGTATGTTGCTCATCGTGGGTGCGAGAAAGCTGTTAGCCAACGGCCGGGGCCGCTGGCTGGCACTGCTGGCATCGACGCTCCTCTGCGCCGCCGTGCTCTACGCCGAAGGCTCAGAGCACGCACGCGGCAGCCAACCCTCGCTCCGCGCCGCGAACCCATCACCGACCCCAACAGTTCAGGCTTCTCCACCGGCCGCCGCGCCGTACGTTGCGAGTCCAGCTGAGGTGGACGCATTGACGGCGAACGCGCCCGCTGCCACGCCGATGCTCTTCGAGTTGCCGCCCGGGGTCGCGCCCGAGGACAGGCTGCAGATCCACACAGTTCGGGTGGCCCGAGCCATTAGCGTGTTGTTTCCCGAGATCACCACGATCGGCGGATACCGGCAGGACGCGTTGAAATGGCATCCGAACGGGTTGGCGATCGACGTGATGATTCCCAACCCCGACTCGCCCGAGGGCATCGAACTCGGCAACCAGATCGCCGGTTTCGCATTGGCGAACGCGAAACGATGGGGCATAGCCGACGTGATCTGGAGGCACGCCATATATCTGGGCGCCGACAGGGGCGAGTGGATGTCGGAGATGGGCTCAGAAACCGCCAACCACTTCGACCACGTTCATATCGCCACCGATGGTGGCGGATACCCGACCGGGAACGAAAAGTACTACATCTGAGTCAAAGCGGGCTGCAAGACGGTGTTGCGGGCAGCAGGAATTCGAGGCATGAAAACGGCCCCCGGAGTGATCCTCCGAGGGCCGTTCTACCTAGTAGCGGGGACAGGATTCGAACCTGCGACCTCTGGGTTATGAGCCCAGCGAGCTACCGAGCTGCTCCACCCCGCGATGGTGAACACAAGGTTACTCAGTGCGTCGGCAGGACTCCAAATCGCCTGCTCAGGGCGATGACAGCGCCCCATTCGGCGGCTGCGCCGACCCCGAGCCGGGCACGTTCCGCCGTGTCGACCGGCAGGAGTTGGCGCGCGGCCGAGGGTAGGCTCGGTCCCGCGTCATCGCGATCTGCGATGGCCTGCCTCACCGGCTCGCCCCCAATAGCGGAGACGTCCTGAACGCACGCACCTCGGCGCCAAGTACGAACGTCACCTCCGGGCGAGCCGACCCGGAGGAGCTCGTCACGCCGAACAGTCCGGTGGCCCCCGTCGTCGACGACCTACCCCAGGGCCTCGCCGACACCGTCGCCGACCTCATCGGCAGGCCGAGCGCCCGCGGCTGGATCCACCTCTGCTCGGCCGTCATCGCCGTGTTCGGCGGAGTGGCGCTGGTCTGGGCGGCGTGGGTGGCATCGTCACCGAGCGCCGTCGTCGCGACCCTGATCTACACCGTCAGCATCGTCGCCATGTTCAGCGTGAGTGCCATCTATCACCGCAAGCACTGGCACTCCCCGACCGCCCTGAAGTGGATGAAGCGGCTCGACCACTCGGCGATCTTCGTGTTCATCGCGGGCAGTTACACGCCGTTCGCGCTGCTGGCGATGCCGCCGGCGACGGGCGCCCAGGTGCTGACGATCGTCTGGTCGGGCGCAGCGGCGGGCGTCGCGCTCAAGATGTGGTGGCCGTCGGCGCCGAGATGGGTCGGCGTGCCCCTGTACCTACTGCTCGGCTATGCGGCCATCTGGTTCGCCGGGACCCTGCTCGACGGTGGCGGGCCGGTCGTGGTGAGCCTGCTCGTCCTTGGCGGCGTGCTCTACAACGTCGGCGCGCTGCTGTACGGCTTCCGCTGGCCCAACCCGTGGCCGCACACGTTCGGCTACCACGAGTTCTTCCACGCCTTTACCGCCGCAGCGGCGATCAGCCACTACGTCGCGGTGTGGTTCGTCATCCGCTAGCGCCTACTTGGCGTCGCGGTACTTGGCCATCGCGTCATCGAGCCGCTGCAACGCCTGACCGTACTCCGCGAAGTCACCGCTCTGCTGAGCCTTCTGCGCCCCGTCCAGGGCCGCGTTGACCTCTTGCAGCGCTGCGGCTTTCGCTGCCGACAGCTGCACGGGACCACCCGGCGGAACTGCCGCGATGGGGGTGGGCACCTCGGGAGCGCGTCCCGGCGGGGCGGCCGGCGGCGCCTGCTGCCCCTGTGGTGCGGCTGGCGGCGGCTGACCGGGTGGCGTGTTCGTCGGCTCGGGTCCGGTGGCCGTCGCCCCTGCACCCGGCCCGAACAACTCGGTCAGCGCATCACTGACGGTGGGGCCATAGCCGACCTTGTCGTTGTACATCATCGCCACGCGGATGAGCCGCGGATACGACGACGCCGCGTCGCTGGCCCCGGGTGATGCGTACACCGGTTCGACGTACAACAACCCACCGTCGGCGACCGGCAACGTCAGCAGGTTGCCCCACCGGATGCGGTTCTGATTGTCGCGGCCGATGACGCCGAGATCCTGGCTAACCGCGGTGTCGGTGGTGATCGCGTTGTTGGCCAGCTTGGGTCCATTGACCTGACCCGGAATGGTCAGCACGGTGATCTTGCCGTACGTGTCCGGGTCGGAACTGGCGCTGATGTAGGCCGCCAGGAAGTCGCGACGGAACCTGTTCATCGCGCTGGTGATCTGGAACGACGCCGAATTATCGTTCTGCGCAATGTCCTTCGCGACGATGTAGTAGGGCGGCTGGAAGCTGCTTGCCGTCGGGTTCGGATCCAACGGGACGTCCCAGAAGTCCGACGTCGAGAAGAACGTCACTGGGTCGTTGACGTGGTACTTGGCCAGCAACTTGCGCTGAACCTTGAATAGGTCCTCGGGGTAGCGCAGGTGCGCCTGCAGTTCGGGGCTGATGTCGCTCTTCGGCTTCACGGTGCCCGGGAACACGTTCATCCACGCCTGCAGCACGGGATCCTGCTCGTCCTGCGCGTAGAGCGTGACGGTGCCGTCATATGCATCGACGGTGGCCTTCACCGAGTTTCGGATGTACGACACCTGCTTGTCGAGCATCGGCCGGTTCAGCGCCACCTCGGTGGAGTCGGCCGTGGCCGACGACAGCGACGTCAACTCCGAGTACGGATAGTTGTCCAGGGTGGTGTAGCCGTCGACGATCCAGACCATGCGCTTGTTGACGATGGCCGGGTACACGCTGGTGTCGGTGGTCAGCCACGGGGCCACCGCCTTGACACGCTGCTCCGGGTCGCGGTTGAACAGGATCTTGCTGTTCGAGCCGATGACGTTGGAGAACAGGAAGTTGCGTTCCCTGAACTTGGCGGCGAATACGCTGCGCGCCAACCAATTACCGACGGACACTCCACCCGTGCCGGTGTAGGTGTAGTTCTTGGTCTCGGTGTTGGTCTCGTAGTCGTACTCGCGGTCGGTGCCGTTCTTGCCGACGATCGCGTAGTCCGCGGCCGTGTTCGAGATCACCGGGCCGAAGTAGATGCGCGGTTGGTCGAGCGGGGCCGGACCCGGCGAGACCACGCTGCCGTTGGCACCCACCACGCTGGCGAGGAACTCGGGGTAGCCGCCATTCTGGTTGGGGTCGTTGGCGATTCCGCGCACCGTGTTGGCCGGCGAGGCGATGAAGCCGTTGCCGTGCGTGTAGACGGTAAAGCGGTTGATCCAGTCCCGCTGGTTGTCGATCAGCCGATCGGGGTTGAGCTCACGCGCCGCGACGACGTAGTCGCGCAGGTTGCCGTCGGGACCGTTGTAGCGGTCGATGGCCAACTGTTCGGGGAAGAAGTAGAAGTTCTTGCTCTGCTGGAACTGCGTGAAGGCCGGACCGACGATGGTGGGGTCGAGCAACCGGATGTTGGACGTCGTCGCGCGGTCGGCCGCCACCTCCTGCGCCGAGGCCTGTGCGTTACCGCTGTAATCGCGGTACGTCACGACGCTGTCGGTCAGGCCGTACGCCTGTCTGGTGGCCGTGATACTTCGGCTGATGTATTCGCTTTCCTTCTGCGCAGCATTGGGTTTGACGCTGATCTGCTCGACGATGAGCGGCCAGCCCGCACCCACGATGAGCGACGACAGCAATAGCAACGCGACGCCGATGGCTGGAATGCGCAAGTCGCGCAACACGATCGCCGAGAACACCGCGATCGCACAGATCACGGCGATCCCGAGCATGATCAGCTTCGCCGGCAGCACCGCGTTGATGTCGGTGTAGCCGGCACCGGTGAACGGCTTGCCGGCGCGGCTGTGGCTCAGCAGCTCGTAGCGGTCCAGCCAGTACGCGAAGGCCTTGAGCAACACCAGGGTGCCCACCAGCGAGACCAGCTGTATGCGCGCCGATCGGCTCAGCGCGCCGCTGCGTCCGGCCAGCCGGATGCCACCGAACAGATAGTGCCCCAACAGGTTCGCGACCAACGCGAGGAACGTCGCGGCGAACAGAAAGCCCAACACCAGTTGGTAGAACGGCAGGTCGAATGCGTAGAAGCCGAGATCCAACCCGAACTGAGGGTCCGCCACCCCGAACGAGCCACCGTGCAGGAACATCTGCACCTTCACCCACTGGCTCTGCACGAAGAAGCCGGTCAACAGGCCGATCACCACGGGGATGCCGATGCCGAATAGCTTGAGTCGCGCCATCGCCGCGATGCGGTACCGCGCGATCGGGTCGTTGGGCCCCGCGGTCGGCACGAACACCGGCCGGGTCCGGTACGCGAGCGCCAGCGCCGCGAACACGACGGCACCCATGAGCACCGCCGACACCGCGAACACGATCAACTTGGTGAACAGCACGGTGGTGAACACCGACCGGTAACCGAGCTCGCCGAACCACAGCCAGTCGACGTAGGCGTCGACGATTCGTCCGCCGAACAGCAGAATCGCGACGGCGGCCACTCCGATTCCGATCAGAATCCGGCTACGTCTCGTCAGCTTCGGCATCCTCGCCGCGGGGCGCATACCCACTCGTCAACTCCAGTCCGGGTGTTTCTCTACCTACTCGTGGCGTCGCGCTCGGGCTCGATAACCGTGTCGACGTGCCACAACTCTACGCATGGACCGCGAAGGGACTGCTCAGCAACGGGGAGGTTCGCCACCGGCGGAATACGTCTTCAGCGCGTCCACCGCGGTCGTGAGGGTGTCCACCTTGATGAGCTGCATGTCGTCCTCGTGGGCGGTCTTGGCTTCGGCGCAGTTGTCCGCGGGCACCAGGAAGGCCGTCGCACCCGCTTCCTTGGCGGCGAGCATCTTGTGGGTGATGCCTCCGATGGAGCCCACTTCGCCGTTGCCCGTGATCGTGCCGGTGCCCGCAATGAACTTCCCGCCGTTGAGGTCGCCGGTGGTGAGTTTGTCGATGACGGCGAGGCTGAACATCAGCCCGGCCGACGGTCCGCCGATGTTGGCGAGGTTGAACTCGATCGAGAACGGCGCCCACGGGGCGTCCAACACGCCGATGCCCAGAAAACCGTGGTCGCGGTCGGGGCTGTCGCCCAGCGTGATCGTCGTCGTGCCCAGAGGGCCGTTCTTGCGCCGGTAGTCGACGATCAGCTGGTCGCCGGGCTTGGTGGTCTTCACCACCGCGGTGAACTCTTCGAGGGTGGCCACCGGCTTGTTGTTCACCATGTCGATGGCGTCGCCCGGTTGCAGCTTGCCCGCCGACGGTCCCGGGTCGGAGACGGTCTCGACCGTCACCGCCATCGGGTACTTCAGGTAGGACAGCGCGGCGTACTCCGCGTTGTCCTCCGAGCGCTTGAAGTCGGTGTTGTTCTCCTCGTTGACCTGCTCCTTGGACTTGTCCGGCGGATAGACCAGATCACGCGGCAGCAGCTGCTCATTGCCCGACATCCACAGCCTCAACGCGTCCCCGAGGGTCAGCCCGTCGCTCTGCGAGACGGTGGTCATGTTGAGGTGCCCGACGGTCGGATGGACCTCAGTGCCCTCGATGTCCACGACTTCCTTGCCGTCGACCTCGCCGAGGGTGTCGAACGTCGGGCCGGGCCCCAACGACACGAACGGCACCGTCACCGCCGACAGCAGCACACCGAACGCCACGATCGGCACCAGCGCCACCAACACCGTCGAAATCCGCCTGTTCACGACGCCCACAGTAAGGCTCACGTGTGGGTTCACTCTCAGCGTGACCCGCGTGGTCACCTCGACCGCGTGCGGTGAGTACCGTTGAAGCATGGCTGACCTGCCCTTCGGCTTCGCCGCGGGAGACGACCCCGACCGTGACAAGCCCAAGAAGGACCCCGAACCCGGTTCGGGGTCGGATCCGTTTGGCTTCGGTGGGTCCGAATTCGACATGTCCGACCTCGGCCAGATCTTCTCCAAACTCGGCGAGATGTTCAGCGGCGCAGGCAACGTGATGGGCGGCGGGACGCATTCCGGACCGGTCAACTACGACCTGGCCCGGCAGCTGGCATCCAGCTCGATCGGCTTCGTCACCCCGGTGCCCGAGCAGACCTCTAGCGCCGTCGCCGACGCCGTGCGGTTGGCCGAGACCTGGCTCGACGGCGTGACCCCACTGCCCGCAGGCACCACGAAGGCCGTGGCGTGGACGCCAAGCGACTGGGTGGACAACACGCTGGACACCTGGAAGCGCCTCTGCGACCCGGTGGCCGAGCAGCTGTCCACGGCGTGGGTCTCGACGCTTCCCGAGGAAGCCAAGAGCATGGCCGGGCCGCTGCTGGCGATGATGTCGCAAATGGGCGGCATGGCGTTCGGTTCGCAACTGGGTCAGGCGCTTGGCAAGTTGTCCCGAGAAGTGTTGACCTCCACCGACATTGGGCTCCCACTCGGCCCAAAGGGAGTGGCGGCGCTGATGCCCGAGGCGGTCGAGGCGCTGGCCGAGGGACTCGAGCAGCCGCGCAGCGAGATCCTCACGTTCCTGGCGGCGCGCGAAGCCGCCCACCACCGGCTGTTCAGCCACGTGCCGTGGCTGTCGAGCCAGCTGCTCAACGCGGTCGAGGCGTTCGCCAAGGGCATGAAGATCGACACCAGTGGCATCGAGGACCTCGCCAAGGGGTTCAACCCGGCCTCGCTCGGTGATCCCGCCGCCATGGAACAGCTGCTCAATCAGGGCATCTTCGAGCCGAAGGCCACTCCGGAGCAGGTGGCGGCCCTGGAACGCCTCGAGACGCTGCTCGCCCTCATCGAGGGGTGGGTGCAGACCGTCGTGACCGACGCGCTGGGTGACCGGATCCCGGGTACGGCGGCGTTGTCCGAGGTGTTGCGGCGCCGCAGGGCGACGGGCGGCCCCGCCGAGCAGACGTTCGCGACGCTCGTCGGCCTCGAACTGCGTCCCCGCAAGCTGCGCGAGGCCGCGGCGCTGTGGGAACGGCTCACCGCCGCGGTGGGCTCCGACGCGCGCGACGCGGTGTGGCAGCACCCCGACCTGCTTCCCGGCGCCGAGGACCTCGACGAACCCGCCGGCTTCATCGACCGCATCGTCGGTGGCGACACCAGCGGCATCGACGAAGCCATCGCCGATCTCGAGCGCGAGCAGGGCGACGACAAGGGCTGACTTCGCCCTGTGGATAACTTCGGCGGGGTGTCGCCGCCGCGTGACACAGTCATCTCGTGTCGTGCCACACGCTCAACCCGGCATTGCCGGTACTGGTCCGGCCCGACGGCGCCGTGCAGGTCGGGTGGGATCCGCGGCGCGCCATGCTGGTCCGGCCACCCGACGGGTTGACCGCAGGAGCATTGGCCGATCTGCTGCGGACCATGCAGTCGGGCACGGCCATGTCCGAGCTATGCACTCTGGCGCGCAACCGTGGCGTCACCGACGCCGACTCGATGACCGTGCTCGTCGCATCCCTGGCGCAGGCCGGGCTGGTCACCACCAACCGGCCGCGCACCCGCTCGGCGTCCATCCGCATCCACGGCCGCGGTCCCCTGTCGGACCTGCTGGCCAGCGCGCTGCGGTGCTCGGGCGCCAAGGTTCGACACAGCAACCGCACCCACGCCGCCGTCACCCCGGCCACTACCGACCTGGTGGTGCTATCGGACTTCCTGGTCGCCGATCCCCGCGTGGTGCGCGAACTGCACGAGGCGAAGGTGTCGCACCTGCCGGTCCGCGTTCGTGACGGCACCGGCCTGATCGGGCCGCTGGTGATCCCCGGTGTCACCAGCTGCCTCGGCTGCGCCGACCTGCACCGCAGTGATCGCGACGCCGACTGGCCCGCGGTGGCCGCCCAGCTTCGCGGCACCGTCGGCAGCGCCGACCGGGCCACGGTGCTGGCCACCGCGGCCCTGGCACTGAACCAGGTGCACCGCGTCATCAAGACGATTGGCGTCGGCGACGACGCCCCGGCACCCGAGCCCCCGCCGACGCTCGACACCACGCTCGAGTTCGACGTCAGCACCGGCACCACCACCGCCCGCCGATGGTCGCGGCATCCGCGCTGCGACTGCTGAGCACGCCAGCTACTGCCCGGGCGGTGTTCGGCACGTCACAGCAGGGCATTCAGGTCGGTCATGGATGATGGTCGGGTGGCAGACATCAAGCGCGGAGGTGCCGCCCGCAACGCGAAGCTCGCGAGCCTGCCCGTGGGCATCGCCGGACGCGCAGCGCTCGGGTTCGGCAAACGGCTGGCTGGCAAGTCCAAGGACGACGTCAACGCCGAGTTGATGGAGAAGGCCGCCAACCAGCTCTTCACGGTGCTCGGCGAGCTCAAGGGCGGCGCGATGAAGGTCGGGCAGGCCCTTTCGGTGATGGAGGCCGCCGTACCCGAGCAGTTCGGCGAGCCCTACCGCGAGGCGCTGACCAAACTCCAGAAGGACGCGCCGCCGCTGCCCGCCGAGAAGGTGCATCGCGTACTCGACAGCCAGCTGGGCACCAAGTGGCGCGATCGGTTCGCCTCGTTCGACGACACGCCCATCGCGTCGGCAAGTATCGGCCAGGTGCACAAGGGCGTGTGGACCGACGGCCGCGAGGTCGCCGTGAAGATCCAGTACCCGGGCGCCGACGAGGCGCTGCGCGCTGACCTGAAGACCATGCGGCGCATGGTCTCGGTGTTTCGGCAGCTTGCCCCGGGCGCCGACATCCAGGGCGTGGTGGACGAACTCATCGAGCGCACCGAGATGGAGCTCGACTACCGGCTCGAGGCCGACAACCAGCGCGCGTTCGCCAAGGCCTACAAGGACCATCCCCACTTCGTGGTGCCCGCGATCGTCGCCAGCGCACCAAAGGTCGTCATCGCGGAGTGGATGGAGGGCATTCCGCTGGCGAAGATCATCCGCGATGGCACCGTGGCGCAGCGCGACCTGATGGGCAGCCGACTGTTCGAGCTCACTTACGACGCGCCGCGCCGACTCGAGATGATGCACGGCGACGCCCATCCCGGGAACTTCATGCTGCTGCCCGGTGACAAGATGGGCGTCATCGACTTCGGTGCCGTCGCCCCGCTACCCGGCGGCATCCCGATCGAACTCGGCTTGATGGTGCGCTACGCGCTCGAGAAGGACTACGACAAGCTGCTTCCGACGATGGAGAAAGTCGGATTCCTCCAGAAGGGTGAACAGATCCCGCCTCGCGAGATCGACGACATGCTGCGCCAGTACGTCGAACCCATCGAGGTCGAGGTGTTCCATTACACCCGCAAGTGGCTGCAGAAGATGACGGCCATGAACATGAGGCCGGACCGCGCGGCGGGCCAGCTCAGAGCGGCCCGCCAGATGGACATCCCCGCCAAGCTGGCCATCCCGATGCGCGTCATCGCGTCCAACGTGGCGATCTCGTGTCAGCTCGACGCGCACATCCCCACGAAAGCCCTTGCACTCGAACTGATTCCAGGATTCGCCGCTTAAAGCACATGCCCCTAGGAGCCGCCTAGCCTCGTCACGCTAGGCGGCTCCTAGGTCAGGCTGCCGCAGGATTCTCCTGTGGGTTCTTGCGAGGCCGCCCACGGGGCCGCTTGCGGGCCACGATGGCTCCGCGATCGAAGATCTCGCCACCCCAAACACCCCATGGCTCTTCACGTTCCAGCGCCATGGTCAGGCATTCCCTGCGAATGGGGCAGTCGGCGCACAGCGCCTTGGCCTGCTCCAAATCGGCGGGGTTCTCGGCGAACCACAGGTCCGCATCACCGACGTGGCACGGCAGCGCAGGCAGTTCGGTCCTGCCGCAAGCCTTTCCGCACGTCTCGGTCGACATGATCGTCTTCCCTGCTTCCTGGTCGTTATCGTTGTGAGCCATCTGTTTGTCTTCGATGGATCTGCGACCAGGTCGTTTCGGGCTTCGAAATGACTATGGCCACGGATCCGGTGTGTCGGGTCCGTGGCCATTTGGCTTCTCGAGGGCTTACCTAGGTGGTGCCCCGATTCACGGACGCGACGGTCGCGGCGGCGGTGCGGCGCTTGGGCCGCGGAATGGCATGGTGCTCAACGGCCGCGGACTGCGCCGCCAGCGTGGCGCCAGCGACACGGAGGGTCCACGACATGCCTTCAACGCCTACGCCGCTAAAATCGGACAAGTTCGTGTTCATGTTGGGGCCCCTCCTTTCCTGTGTTCCTGCGTAGTTCTGACTGGACAGTGATGCGCCCCGTAAGGGCGCTTCTGAGCGTAGAGGCTAACACCCAAAACCCACAAGCGATTTTCTGACCTGCATATTTGGCACGATTTTTGCGATTGTTGGCGGTTTCACCGGCGCTGGCGGACCAACTCGAGCACGTCGGGCCCGAACTGTTCGAGCTTCCGGGCGCCGATGCCGGGGATCGCGACGAGCGCGGCGTCGTCGGTGGGCAGCGTCTCGGCGATCGCGATCAACGTATTGTCGGTGAACACCACGTACGCAGGCACTTTGAGCTCTTTGGACGTGGCCAGCCGCCACTCCTTGAGCTGCGCGAGCAGCTCCTCGTCAATGTCGGACGGGCATGTCTCGCAGCGGCGCAACATGATGGCGGCCGGGGTGGCGAGCGCACCGTTGCACACCCGACAGCGCGGAGTGGCGCCGCGCTGGCGGCGCGGCTTGCTTGGTGTGGATTCGGTGCCCGCCTGCGGGGCAACCCCGTTGAGGAACCGCGACGGCCGCCGACTCTGGCGCCCACCGGGCTGCCGCGCCAACGCCCAACTCAACGCCAAATGCATTCGCGCCCTGGTGATTCCGACGTACAACAGCCGACGTTCCTCTTCGACGGCCTCACTGTCCGGCCCATGGGCGAGCGCGTGCGAGATGGGCAGTGTTCCGTCGGCCAGGCCCACCAGGAACACGGCGTCCCATTCGAGGCCCTTCGCCGCGTGGAACGACGCCAGCGTGACGCCTTGCACGACCGGTGGGTGCCGGGCGTCGGCGCGCTGCCGCAACTCGGTCAGCAGTGCGCGCAGCCCCAGCGTCGGACGCTGCGCGACCTCGTCGTCGACGAGTTCGGCCAGTGCGGTCAGCGCCTCCCAGCGCTCGCGGGCCTTGGTGCCCGCGGGAGGTTGCGCCGTCAACCCCAATGGTTCGAGCACCGCACGGACCACCTCGGGTAGCGACCCGTCGGGGTCTGTTTCGGCGGACCGCTCCGCCACGCGCTGCAAGGCCAGCAGCGACTGCCGGATCTCTTGGCGGCTGAAGAAGCCCTCACCGCCGCGGACCTGGAAGGCGACGCCCGCCTCGGTAAGCGCCTCCTCGTACACCTCGGACTGCGCGTTGATGCGGTACAGCACCGCGATCTCCGACGGTGGCGTGCCTACTTCGACGAGTTTGCGGATGGCCTTGGCGACCGCGGCCGCCTCCGCCGCCTCGTCGGGATGCTCGTTGAACGTCGGCGTTGGCCCGGGGTCGCGCTGGCCGACGAGGTGCAGCCTGCTGCCCGCCATCCGCCCGCGCGCCGCGCTGATGACGCGGTTGGCAAGCGACACCACCTGAGGAGTGGACCGGTAGTCGCGCTCGAGCCGCACCACCGCGGCGTCGGGGAAGCGGCGCGAGAACTCCAGCAGGTGGCTCGGCGTGGCGCCGGTGAACGAGTAGATGGTCTGGTTGGCGTCGCCGACGACGGTGAGATCGTCGCGCTCGCCGAGCCATGCGTTCAGCACGCGCTGCTGAAGTGGCGTGACGTCCTGGTACTCGTCGACGACGAAGCAGCGGTAGCGGTCCCGGAACTCCTGCGCGACTGCGGCGTCGGTCTCGATGGCCGCCGCGGTGTGCAGGAGGAGGTCGTCGAAGTCGAGCAGCGTGGTGCCGTCGCGGCGGGCCTTGGCGGCCTCGTAGCCCGCATACACGGTCGCGATCTTGGCCGCGTCGAACGGAATGTCGCGCCCCACCTTGGCGACGGCCGCGGTGTAATCCTCCGGGCTGATCAGCGACGCCTTGGCCCACTCGATCTCGCCGGCAAGATCGCGCACGTCGTCGGTGCTGACCTGCATGGCAGAGCGGCTGGCCGCCTGCGCGACGACGGCGAACTTGCTGTCGAGCAGCTCCCAGCCGGTGTCCCCCACGACGCGCGGCCAGAAGTAGTGCAGCTGCCGCCGCGCGGCCGCGTGAAACGTCATGGCCTGCACGGCGCCCGTCGCAACGCCGAGCTCGGCCTCGTGCTCCAGTGCCCGCAGCCTGGCCCGCATCTCGCCCGCGGCGCGAGAGGTGAACGTCACCGCGAGCACCTGTCCTGGGGCGACGTGGCCCGCTGCGACGAGGTAGGCGATGCGCCGCGTGATGGTGCGCGTCTTGCCGGTGCCAGCTCCCGCCAGCACGCACACCGGACCGCGGGGGGCGACGACCGCTTCGCGCTGCTCGTCGTCGAGATCGCCGACGAGAGCGCGCAGCGCGGCGGAGCCGGTCGCCGGGGCCTCGAGGGACATGGCGTCCATCTTGGCAGTGCCCGGCGACAATGCACGGTTGGCACCGGGGCGCGTCCGCTGGAGAGCGGCCAATGGATGATGCGGCTGATCAGTTATGTTGTTCCGGCTATGAGTGACGCATTGACCATGTACACGACGTCCTGGTGTGGTTTCTGCAGCCGGCTGAAGGCCGCGCTGCGCTCCGAGGGCATCGGCTGGACCGAGGTCGACATCGAAGCCGACCCCGCGGCAGCCGAATTCGTCGGCTCGGTCAACGGCGGCAACCACGTCGTGCCCACGGTGAAGTTCTCCGACGGGTCGACGCTGACCAACCCGAGCGCCAAGCAGGTCAAGGCCAAGCTCGGCCGATAGGTCCGTCGAATCAGTCCTGCGCGGCCCAGGACTCGATGATCTCCCTGGCGATCGAGATCGATCCCGGCAGCAGCAGCCGCGATGGCGAGTCGCTGCTCCAGTCCCCATCCGCGAGTGCGGCGCGCACTTCGTCGCGGGTGAACCACGCCGCCTCGGCGATCTCGCCGTCACTGAACACGAACTCCTGCTCGGGGTCGCCGATGGCGTGGAATCCGACCATCAGCGATCGCGGAAACGGCCACGGCTGGCTGCCCAGATAGCGGACGTCGGTGACGGCCAGCCCGATCTCCTCGGCCACCTCGCGCACGACACACGACTCGAACGACTCGCCGGCCTCGACGAAACCCGCGATCAGCGAGAAGAGCCGCTCGGGCCACACCGTTTGACGGGCCAGCACCGCCCGGTCGTGCCCGTCGTGGATCAGGCAGATCACCGCCGGATCGATCCGTGGGAACTCCTCGTGGCCGTTGACCGCGTCGACCCGCGACCAGCCGCTCTTGATCGACTTGGTCGGCGCTCCGTCCACGGCTGAAAAGCGGGCGTTGTCATGCCAATTCAGCAGTGCCGTCGCCGTCGCCACCAACTGCGCGCTGACGTCGTCGAAGATCGTGCCGGCGCGGCGCAGGTCGAGCACCTCAGACTCGGCGTCCGGGTCCTCGGGGCCCTCGAGCGCGCCGCGGATCGCCCACACGTGCCTGCCGTCTTCGATCCGACCGAGGAACACGGCGTGGTCGACGGGGGCGTCGGACAGCTTGGCCGCCCGACCGAGCACGACGCGCCCGCCAGAGATCAGCACCTGGTTGCGCCTGTCCACCCGCAGCAGCAGCGCGTCTGGCCACCCTGCGACGGCGGCGTCGACGTCGGTGCGCAGCACGTCGGCACGGTCGGCGCCGACCCGCGACAGCAGCGGCACGTTGCGCAGCGTGAAGTCCGCCACGTCAGTCCTCGCCGCCTGCCGTCTTGATGACCAACAACTTGTCGCCCAGTTCGACGGCGTCCGCCTCCGGTGCGTCGACGCGCAGCAGTTGGCCGTTGCGCACCACGGCCAGCACGATGTCCTTCATGTGGCGCGGTGACGCACCGACGTCCTTGACCTCGACGGCGCGCTCACCGAGCGCGAAGCCCGCGTCGGGGGTGAGCAGGTCCTCCATGACCTCGACGACACTGGGGGTCTTCTTGGCGATGCCCAGCAGGCGGCCCGCGGTCTCCGACGTGACGACGGTGGTGTCCGCACCGGACTGCTGCAGCAGATGCTGATTCTCGCCTTCGCGTACCGCGGCGATGATCTTGGCGTGCGGCGCGAGCTCCCGCGCGGTCAGCGTGACGAGGACGGCGGTGTCGTCCCGATTGGCGGCGACGATGATCGTCTCGGCGTGCTGGGCGCTGGCCAACCGCAGCACCTCCGAGTCGGTGGCGCTGCCGCGGACCGTGACCAGCCCGGCGCTCTTGGCCCGCTCGAGCGCGGCGGGGTTCTCGTCGACGACGACGATGTCGGCCGGCTTCACGTCGTCGCTGATCATCGCGGCGACGGCCGTCCTGCCCTTGGTGCCGTAACCGACGACGATGGTGTGGTTGCGCACGTTTCTCCTCCATCGCTGGATCTTCAGCGCCTGGCGCGACTGAGCGGTCAGCGTCTCGACCGTGGTACCGATGAGCACGATCAGGAAGGCGATCCGCAAGGGCGTGATCACCAGCACGTTGATCAGCCGCGCCGACGGCGTGACCGGGGTGATGTCGCCGTAGCCCGTCGTGGACAGGGACACCGTCGCGTAGTACAGGCAGTCCAGGAACGACAACGGGTCGTCGGGGTTCGGTGCGCTCTCGATGTCGCGGTAGCCGTGGCGATCGAAGTAGACGATCATGACCGCGGCGAATAGCGCGGCCAGCGCATACAGGATGCGCATGACGATCCGGCGGGCCGGGGTGACGAACCTCTCGGGAATGTTGAGGATGTCGACCAGGTCCGAATCCGGACGATCCGTCAGATTGTGCTCGAACCGATCCAGTCGGCGACGCAACCTACCCCCGGCCACGAGGGCCCATCGATCGCCTGTGGCGCAGCACAGCACAATGTAACCATGACCTCCCTCACCCCAGCAGCCGACGGTGTTTCGGCGGCACCGAGCCAGCTACCCGCGAAGCGGATGGGCGCGATGTTGATCGGCATGGGCGCACTTCACTTCGCGGCGCCGAAGCCGTTCGACTCGATCGTGCCCGCCGAACTGCCGGGTAGCGCCCGGTTCTACACGCTGGCCTCCGGTGTCGGTGAAGTGGCGACCGGCGCACTGCTGCTGGCCCCGCGGACCCGGCGGCTGGGGGCGCTGGCGGCCGTGGCGCTCTTCGTCGCCGTCTTCCCGGCGAACATCAACTCCGTCAGGGTGTTCTGGGAGAAGGGCTGGGCGGCGCGCATTGGCACCATTGCCCGGCTGCCGCTGCAGTTCCCGATGATCGCCGCAGCGTTGAGGGTGTACCGCAACGCGCCTCGCTAGGCAGCCCGCTGGAGCAGTTGCGCCAGTTCGTCGTGGCCGGGCAGCCACGCCGGGCTGATCGTGCGGCCACTGGACACGTAGTGGAACACCGCGCGCACCGACGAGGTGGGAACACCGTGGGTGGCGGCCCAGGCCAACCGGTAGATCGCGAGCTGAATCGCGTTGTGCTGCAACGCCTCCTGGTTGCCGGGCGGGTCGCCGGTCTTCCAGTCCACCACCGTGAACCCACCGTCCGAGTCGGCGAAGACCGCGTCGATCCGGCCGCGCACCACGGTGTCGCCGATCATCATGTCGAACGGCACCTCGACGTCGATTGGCGTGCGCGCCGACCACGGCGACACCGCGAACGCCTCCTGCAGTTCGGCCAGCCGGTCCGCATCGGCCCGGCCGAGTTCGCCGTCGACGGCGCCGGGCAGGTCGTCCAGGTCGAACAGCCGTTCCGCACGGAAGAACCGCTGCACCCAGTCGTGAAATGCCGTGCCCAGCAACGCATGCGGGTCGGGCCGCACCGGCACCCGGCGCTGGAGTCGGGCGGCTGCGCCGTCGGGGTCGCGGCCGATGTCGACCAACGCGCTCACCGACAGCTGCGGCGGCAACGCCACCGGAGGGCGGGTATGGGCGCGCTCCCGCTCGGCGAGCAGGGCGTCGACGTCGGCCTCCAATCCGTCCGCGTCGGGGGCGGTGGCCAGTGCGCCCGTCATGGCCGTGGCGACCAGTGCGGCACCTCTGTCCACGCCGGAGTCAGCCGCCGCCGCGGGCCAGGACCGCTCGATCACGCCGTCGCGCATGGGATTCAGCTCTCCGTCGGCGGGGACCGGCGCCCAGTGCTCGATGACGCCGCACGGGCCACCGGCCTCCGCCGACCCGTCGATGACGTCCTTGATCTCGACCAGGAAGTCCGACGGACCGCGCGGCTTGGCCTCGGTGGCGCCCCAGTGGTGACCCGAGAGCAGCAGCGTGTCCTCGGCTCGGGTAACCGCAACGTAGAGCAACCGGCGTTCCTCGTCGAGCTGGCGCTGATCGAGCTGACGCTTGTGCTCGTCGAGCTTGTCGGACAACGCCTTTCGATCATTAACATCGGAAGTGTCCAAGACGGGAACTCCGTGCTCGGACACCGTCGCCCGATCACCGCGCAGCAGCGGCGGCAGGTCTGCGGCGTCGGTCAGCCACGTTCGCCGTTGGGCCGTCGAGGGAAACACCCGCCCGCTCAGGTGTGGCACGGCGACGACCTCCCACTCCAGCCCCTTGGCGGCGTGCACGGTGAGGATCTGGACGCGATCCTTGGCCACCACCACCTCAGCGGGAGCGAGCCCGTGCTCGACCTCGATGGCCACATCCAGGAAGGCGAGCAGGCCGCTGACCGTCGGCGCAGGCCGGGCGGCGAAGTCGGCCACCACGTCGCCGAACGCATCGAGGTGCTCCGTACCCGTCCACCCCGAGGAAACCGGTTGTGCGGCACGAACTTCCGCGTCGACGCCAAGCATCCTGCGCACCTCCGCGACGAGTTCCGGCAGCGGGTGCTGCAACTGGGCCCGCAGGGCGGTCAACTCCCGGCCGAGTTCGACGATGCGCTGATGGCCCGACGGCGAGTAGCGCTCGGCGCGACCCGGATCGCAGATGGCGTCGGCGAGGCAGGCGGCGTCGGCATCGACCGATGCCGAAGCGACGATGCCCTCCACCGACGACCGGGCGGCGCCCGGCCGGTCCAACTCCACTGCGCGGCGCCACAACGCTGCGACGTCGGAGGCCCCCAGCCGCCAGCGTGGTCCCGTCAGCACGCGCATCGCAGCGACTCCCGCGGTGGGGTCCGCGGCGAGGCGCAATGTCGCGACGACGTCGGCGACCTCCGGGATGCCCAGCAGGCCGCCGAGCCCGACGACCTCCACGGGCACCCCCCGAGCCCGCAACGCGTCCGCCATGGGAGCGGCATCCGCGTTGCGGCGCACCAGGACCGCCGTGGTCGGAACCGGGCGGCCGGACGCCAGAGCCGCGTCCCAGCGCTGCGCGACGTGGTCGGCTACCCAGGCCCGCTCGCCCGCCACGTCCGTCAGCAACGCGCACCGGACGTCACCGAGCTGCGCGCCCGGCCGTGGCATCAGTTCCCGCACCGCCACCGACCGGCGCCGCGCCTCCGACGAGATCGCGTTGGCCAGCTTCAGGGTCCGCGGCGGGTTGCGCCAGCTGGTGCGGAGTTCCAACGTGGGCGCCGCAGTGCCGTCCGAGCGGCAGAAGTCGGTGGTGAACCGAGGCAGGTTGGTCGCCGACGCCCCGCGCCAGCCGTAGATCGACTGGATGGGGTCCCCGACGGCGGTCAGAGCCAGGTCGTCGTCGGCTCCCCCACCGAACAACGACGACAGCGCGATGCGTTGCGCGTGACCGGTGTCCTGATACTCGTCGAGCAGCACCACCCGATAGCGCTCCCTCAGTTGCGCGCCGACCGTGGGGAAAGTGGACGCGAGCCGCGCCGCCGCCGCCATCTGGGTGCCGAAGTCCATGACGTTGTCGGCGCGCATGCGCTGGTGCAGCGCGTCGACGAGTGGGACGAGTTCGGTGCGCTCGGTCTGCGAGGCCAGCATGCCGAGCAGCCGACGGTTGGGGCCGGCGTCGCGTTGCCGGGGCCCGGCGGGCAGGGTGTGCACCAGCCGCTCGAGTTCGACGTGGGTGTCGCGCAGCTGGTCGGTGTCGACGAGGTGTTCGGCCAACTGGCCCGCCAGCCTCAACACCATCGCGGTGATGGTGCCGGGCGTCTTCTCCGTGTCCAGTGCGCCGGGATGCTCGCACACCACGCGAAAGGCCAACTGCCACAACTCGGTTTCGCTGATCAGCCGGGCGGCGGGCTCGACGGGCAGCAGTAGGCCGTGTTCGCGCAACAGCGTGCCCGCGAACGCGTGGTAGGTGCCGATGCTCGGGTGTTCGTCCACGGCGCCGTCGCCGGGGAGCAGGCCGACGCCCGCGAGTCGGGCCAGCCGGGTGCGCACGCGCCGCGACAGTTGACCGGCCGCCTTGCGGGTGAACGTCAGGCCAAGCACCTGGCCGGGGTGGGCATAGCCGTTGGCCACCAGCCAGACGACGCGCGCGGCCATGGTCTCGGTCTTGCCCGCGCCCGCGCCGGCGATCACCACCAGCGGCCCTGGCGGGGCGGCGATGACGGCGGCCTGCTCGTCGGTGGGCGGGAACACCCCGAGCGCATCCGCCAGTGCGGTCGGATCGTATTGCGCCGTCACGATTCACCGCCGAGCGCGGCCTGGGCGGGGCACATGGCCCGCACCGGACAGTGCGAGCATCCGTCGTTGATCCGAGCGGTGAACTGCGGGCCCTGACTGGCGGCCGCGGCCTGCCGCACGCTGGTGCGCCACTCGTCGCTGGCCTCCGGCGTCAACGCGTCCTGGGCTCGCTCCGTGGCGCCCGCGGCACCGGGCTTGCCGAGGTAGACCAGCCGGCCGCCGCCGGGCTGGTCGCCGTCGGGTAGCAGCCCCTCGGCGATGGCCAGCTGGTACATGGCGAGCTGGGCGTGACGCTGCGCGTCGTCCTTGCTGACCGGGCTCTTGCCGGTCTTGAGGTCGACCACCACCAATCTGCCCTGCCCATCGCGCTCCAACCGGTCCACCCGTCCGCGCACGCGCACGCCGGGCCCGCCATCGCCGGGCGACAGGACGCCGTCGACGCCGACCTCCGCGCCCGCTTCGGTGAGCTCGTGGCGGGTCTGGGCGCGCCACTGCGCGAACGTCGACACCATCGTGCGGTGACGTTCGAGCTCGTTGTCCGAGTACCACTGCGAATCGAAAGGCAGTTCCGCCCACAGTCTTTCGAGTTCGTTGTGCATCTGGTCCTCGGTGGCACCTGGGTTGGACACCAGGGCGTGGACGAGCGAGCCAAGCACCGACCGCACGTCGCGACCGTCGGTGCCGCCGTGGCGTTCCAACAGCCAGCGCAGGGGGCAGTCGGTCAGCGTCTGAAGCGTGGACGGCGACATGTTCACGACGTGCTCGTCACCCGACCACAAAGGCGCGTCGGTGGAAGTGGTGGTCGTGGCGTGCCATTGCGTCGGCGCGGCGCCGGGCACCCCCGCCTCGGCCAGGCGAGCGAGTTGCGCTGCGGCGCAGGCCCGCACGTCGTCGCCCACGGCACCCTCGGGCGCGCACACCAGCGCCCGCAGCCGCCCCACCACCGCCGCCGGGGAAAGCACGCGCGGCGCCGAGCTGGGCGGCGCCGACTCCGCGGGCGGGTCGGTGGCCAACGCCGCGAGCTCGTCGCAGAACGTCGACGGGATGGCGCCGTCGTCACCGTCGCCGTCGACGGCGGTCACCAGTACGCGAGAGCGCGCCCGCCCCAACGCCGCGACGAGCAACCGCCGCTCGTCGGCGAGCACGGGCGCCCTGCTGGACACTCCTGGCTCGGCCACGCCGTCGATGACGTCGACGAGGTGCTGCGTGGCGAGTACGCCACCGCGCGGAGCGGTGTTGGGCCACAACCCTTCCTGCAGCCCCGCGATCACCACGAAGTCCCACTCGCGGCCGAGCGCGGCGTGCGCGGACAGCAGCGCCACCGCATCACCGCCGGACCGATCGTCGCGCCCCTGCGGCAGTACCAGCGCGCGCACGTGGTCGATCACACCGTGCAGCGTCGCGCCGGTGGTGCGCGCGACGTACTGCTCGACGACGTCGAACAACGCGGTGACCGTGTCGAGGTCGCGGCCCGCCTGAACGCCGCCCGAGCCACCCCGCTCGACGGCGGCCAGCCAGCGTCGCTGCAAGCCAGAGTGGTGCCACGCCTGCCACAGCGTGAAGCGCGGATCCTCCCCGGCGCTGAAGCTGGTGTGCGCGGCGTCCAGCACGGCACGGACCCTGCGCACCGGGCGGGCCAACTGTTCGGGGAGGTCGGATGCGCCCGCATGGAGTGCGTCCACGACCAGATCACCGAAGTCGCGCTCGCCGTCGCCGCCTCGGCGCAGGGTGCGCCGCAACTGGCGCAGGGACACCGGGTCGACCCGGCCGATGGGCCCGGTGAGCAGGGCGAGCGCCCGCTCGCCGGTCACTCCGTCGGCCGTGGCGTCGAACACCGTCAGCAGCGCCGCCACCGCGGGATGCTCGGCGAGCGCCACGGTGGACGCCTGCTGCTCGACGGGTACGCCGGCAGCCAGCAGGGCCCGACCAAGCGCAGCACCGGCGCGCGGAACCGAGCGCACGATGACGGCCATCTGCGACCACGGCACCCCGTCGACGAGGTGGGCGCGGCGCAGGGCATCGGCGACGACGGCGTACTCCGCATGCGCCGACGCCGCGATGCGCACCGTCACCGAGCCGGGCCGTTCACCCGCGCCGGTGATGCCGCGCGTCGCATCCGCGGCGGGAAGCCTGCGCGCGATGCCGCTGACGGCATGCGCGACCGCGGAAGCGCACCGGTGTGACTCGGCCAGGACGACCACCGGCTCGTCGTCCCCACGCAGCAGCGCAGGGTCGGCGCCGCGGTAGCCGAACACCGATTGGCTTGGGTCCCCGGCGATCACGGCGAGCTCACTGCCCGCGGCCAGCACCCGCACCAGCCGCGCGGCCTGGGGGTCGAGGTGCTGGGCGTCGTCGACGAGCAGCAGCCTGATCCTGGCCCGCTCGGCGATGAGCAACTCGGGATCGGTCGCGAACGCCTCGAGCGCCGCGCCGACGAGTTCGGCGGCGCCCAGGGCGGGGACGGTGGCCTGCGGCGCGGCCATGCCGACGGCGGAACGCAGCAGCATGACCTGTTCGTAGACCTGAGCGAACTGTCCTGCGGCCATCCACTCGGCACGTCCGGTGCGGCGGCCGATGCGGTGCAGTGCAACGGGATCGACGCCGCGTTCGGCACATCGTGCCAGCAGGTCGCGCAGCTCGGTGGCGAATCCGACGGTGCTGAGCGCGGGCCGCAGCTGGGCGGGCCAGCGGACCGACGCGTCGTCACCGTCCTCCAGGTCGCCCGCGAGCAGCTCGCGGATGATGCCGTCCTGCTCGGCGCTGGTGATCAGCCGGGGAGGCGGATCGCCGTTGCGTTGCGCGGCCAGCCGGAGCACCGCGAACGCGTACGAGTGGACGGTGCGGACCAACGGCTCGCGCACCGCGGCGCGACCGCCGCTCAGCACTGCGGCCGTGACGGCGGCGCGGGTAGTGGTACCGAGCCGGGCCGAACCCGTCAGCAGCAGAACGGATTCCGGATCGACCCCGGCGGCGACGTGCGCTGCGGCGGCTCGAATCAGCAGCGCGGTCTTACCGGTACCGGGACCACCCACCACCCGCACGGTGCCACGCAACCCAGGCTGCGCCAGCGCCTCGGGAGACAGGGTGGAGTGTGGTGCCGGCATGGGTGAAATGACATCACGGGGGTCCGACAAGCCGGCCTCGTCGCAGGCTGGCACCATCGTGGCGTGAGCCTCAACACTTACCGCTACGGCCCGCAGCGGCCGGCCCAGCTGCTCGCGATCCACGGATTGACGGGCCACGGTCGGCGCTGGGAGACCCTCGCGACCCGTCACCTCTCCGAGTTCTCCGTCCTGGCACCCGATCTGCTCGGGCACGGCCGGTCGTCGTGGGATGCGCCGTGGACGATCGACGCGAACGTCGCTGCCTTGGCCGCGCTGGTGGACGCCGAGGGGGCGGGACCGGTGGTGGTGGTCGCGCATTCGTTCGGTGGCGCGATCGCGCTGAGCCTCGCCGCGGCGCGGCCCGACCTGGTCGCAGCGTTGGTACTGCTCGATCCCGCCGTCGGCCTCGACGGTCGCTGGATGCGCGAGATCGCCGACGAGATGTACGGCTCGCCGGACTACACCGACCGCGCCGAGGCCCGCGAGGAGAAGGTGACGGGGTCGTGGGGCGAGGTCGAC
>Ga0070668_100000441_pt1 | contig 27436 bp, 21 predicted proteins | sample KBSS43metaG_FD_64661 | JGI IMG/M metagenome (GOLD analysis project Ga0070668, IMG submission 64661) | Switchgrass rhizosphere microbial communities from Kellogg Biological Station, Michigan, USA - KBS S4-3 metaG | ecosystem: Host-associated > Plants > Roots > Rhizosphere > Soil ...
CGCGCCCAGCTCGACCGCCCGGCGCATCAGGTCCTCGCCGCCGTCGAACGACCGGATCCCCTGTTGCGGGAACGCCACCAGCTGCAGGTCCACCATCGCGCGCACCTCGTCGCGCAGCTCGACCAGCGCCCGCAGCGCCCGCATCTCCGGGTCGCAGACGTCGACGTGGCTCCGCACGTGCTGCACCCCGCAGGCCAACTGCCAGCGCAGCACCCGCCGTACGCGGTCCTTGACGTCCTCGACGCTCAGGTCCCGTACCCGCTCGGCCCAGATCGCGATCCCCTCGAACAGCGACCCGGACAGGTTCGCCCGCGGCTGCCCGACGGTGAGCACCGCGTCGAGGTGGATGTGCGGCTCGACCAGTGGAGGAGTGACCAACCGGCCGCCCAGGTCGCGCGTCTGCCTGGCCGGGCCGGCCGGCACGATCCGCCCGCTGTCGATGCCGATGTCGCCGCGGGACGTGTTGGTGAGCAGCAGATCGATCATGCCCAGAGTCTGACCGACGCACGTTACGCACGGAAGCGGAATGGCAGCGGTCGCCGGGTCGCGCGCGGAAGTCCGAATCCTTGCTACACCGAGTCCGGGGAGTCGTGGTGGCCGATGCCAGTGGTCGGGCACCGGGCGCACATCCGGGCGTCCCCCGGAAGGTTCGGTGGGGGGACCGCGGAACCCTGTCAGTCCAGCTTCACCAGGCGCCACACGTTGTCGGCGGTGCCGTTGTCGGCATCCTGGACGACCTGGCTGCCCTGGCTGGTGGCGCCGCCGAGGACGGCGAGGAGTTTGCCGCTGTTGACGTTCCGGATCTTGTGGGTGCCGTCGCCGAGGTCGACGAGCGTCCATCGGTGGTCGGCGGTGCCGTTGTCCGACCACTGCAGGACTCGGGCGTTGTCGGCAGTCGACATGCTTTCCACGCCGAGGACCTTGCCGCTGTTGGCGTTGCGGAATCGGACGGCGTTGCCGTCGGCGATCCGGACCCACCGGTGGTCGGCCGTCCCGGTGTCGCCCCAGACTATGGCGAGGCCGCCGTCGGCGGTGGACATGTCCTGCACGCCCAGCACCAGTCCGGTGCCGGCGTTGACGAGCTTGTAGGTGGACCCGCTGCCGCCGCCGACGTTCCAGTAGACGGTGTAGTTGAAGCCGTGCGCGTCGTGGAACGGCCCGAGGTTGACCGTCGTGCCGTTGGCGGTCGCGGTGAAGGCCAGGCCGGCCGCATTTGTCCGGGCGATCGAGGAGACGACCAGCGACGGCAACGAGGACAGGGCGGTGCTGCCGTAGTTGCCGCAGAGCACCACCGGCCCGTAGGTGATCGCCTGGACGCCGGCGTTGTCGTTGGCCGCCTCCATGATCACCCGCATCGGCAGCTTGACCGTCAGGGTGTCCCCCGCCGCCCACGCGCGGGTGATGGTCGCGTAGCTGCCCGGTGTCGCCGTGACGGCCTGCGTGGCGCCGTTGACCGTGATGACCGGGTTCTGCGTCCAGGCCGGGATCCGTACCCGGATGGCCCAGGTGCCGCTCATGGTGCCGGACAGGGTCAGCGTGGTGGTGTCGCCGACCGGGTAGCCGGTGGTCTGCGTGACGGTGACGCCGCGCTCGGCCCAGGTCAGCGTCGACGGTACGAAGAGGTTCACGGTCAGCGTGGTGCCGGCATAGAAGTAGATCGAGTCCATCAGCTTCGTGTTGGTCTCGATGCCGGTGCCCTGGCAACACCAGAACGAGTTGTAGTCGGTCGAATAGGTGCCGCCGCCCCAGGCCGGCCCGACGCCGCGCCGGCCGCCCGGTCGCAACGGCGTGAAGTAGGTGACGCCGCCGTGGCTGTCGGCCGGGTTCTGCGCGCCGATCAGGTGGTTGAGCAGCACCCGCTCGTAGAAGTCGAAGTAGCCGGCGTTGGCCGGGTCGAGCAGCCACAGTTCCCGGGTCAGCTTGAGCATGTTGTACGAGTTGCAGTGCTCGCAGGTGTCGTTCGCGAGGTAGCCGGCGATCGCGTTCGGCGCCCGGAAGTGCTCGGCCTGGCTGTTCCCGCCGATCACATACGTGTGCGCCCGGGTCGTGACGGTCCAGGCGTTGGTGGCGATGTCGCGGTAGCGGGCGGTACCGCTCGCCTGGTACTCGCGGGCCGCGCCGATCCACTTGGGCACCTGCGTGTTGGCGTGCAGCCCGTTGAGCTGGTCGGAGTTCGCGGCCAGCGGGGTGAACACGGCCGCGTGGTCGAAGCGTTGCGCGACGGCCAGCCACCGAGAGTCCCCGGTCTGCTGGTAGAGGTCGGCGAGCACCTCGTTCATGCCACCGAACTCGGTGCCCAGCATCGCCTGCATCTGGCTGGAGCTCAGCCGTGCGGTACGGGTGTCGACCCAGCCGGCCAGCGCGAGCAGCACGGTGCGCGCCTGGGTGTTGCCGGTGTAGCGCCACGCGTCGAGCAGGCCGGCGAGCGTCTTGTGGATGACGTAGTACGGCACGTTGCCGTTGGACAGCGTGCGCGCCTCGAGCGCGGTGAAATCCGCCTCCGGGAACCCCGAAAGATAGCCCGCGGCGAACCCGGCGGCCGCGTTGTTCGCCTGGCACTTGGCCAGCTCAGCGACCATGTGGTCGGCCTTGTCCCGGCAGGCGGTGTCGCCCATCGCCGCGTACGCCTGCGCCCAGGCGGTCAGGAAATGTCCCTGCATGTGCGAGCGGAACGGGAACGTCGGGGCGTCCCAGCCACCGTTGGCCGCGGCTCCGTTGGTGCTGAGGCGGTGGTTGACCCGGAAGACGTAGAGCAGCCGGTCGACGTCGACGAACCGCAGATAGTTGAGTGTTCGGGCCTGGTTGTCCAGGAACCGGCCGGCGGTCAGCCGCACCTGGCCGAAGGCGAAGGGGGACGCCGCCGCGTAGAGGTCCGGGCGGACCGGCGGCACGATCGCGGCGGCGGCCGGACGCTGGTCGAGGACGCCGGCACCGGCGGCGGTGGCCAGGGCCGCGGCGCCGGTGGTCTGCAGCAGACGGCGCCGGCTGAGCGGTGGGGACGGCATGTGGGGTGCTCCTGTTACGGGAACCGCGGCGGTCAACGAATCGGTTCGACAAACCGTAGGTCCGGCCTCGGGAGACTGTCAAGTGATGAATATCGATGGGTTGGGCGGCTCCGCGCGGTGACTTACGGGGTGTAGAGCTGTGCCAGCTCGACCACCACGCCGCCCCGCACGGTGACCCGGGCGGGCATGTCGGGGGTCTCCTTGACGGCCGCCGCGAAGGCCGCCGTTGTCGCCGGGCACGAGCCGCCCTCGTCGAACCCGCCCACGCAGTCGGCATCGCCGTTGCGCGTGACGCGCAGCCGTACCTTCGGGTCGAGCGGGAACACCACCTTGGTATGGCTGTCCTCGACCACGTACTCCCGGGAGCACCGCTCGTCCACCGGCGACACCCCGAACGACGCGCAGTAGTCGGCACCGCGCAGGAACACGATGGGTTCGAGCACCGTGCTGGCGGCCGCCGGGTCGAAGCCGAGCACCTTCACCGGCGTGCGGAAATCGGGGGCGGTGACGTCGGCGAACCGCCGCGGCACCGAGGGCGTCGGCTCCGGCACGGTGGTCACCTCGGCTGGTGCGCCGCAGCCGGCCACGGCCGCCAGGGCGGCTGCCGCGCAAACGCGAGCTATGCGACCGGGCATGCGCTCCTCCATCCCGTACGGGGCGGTCAGTACGTGAACAACTCGATGTGCCCGTCCGGCAGCCGTTTCCCGCCGGCGTCGTACGCGCCGAGGCCGGTCCACGTGGTGGGGTCGCGGACCTGAGCCGGATCGAACCAGAACACGATCACCGCCGGGTCGTGACTCCACCGGGCCAGCCGGGCGGCGAGCGGCCGGCCGCCGTCCACCACCGAGATGGTGGCCGGGGTGCCGACGTAGTAACCGAACGCGGGTTGTTCCGTCCCGCCGTCGAGCTCCATCTGGCCCTGCATGGGATGGAAGCCCGGCGCGGTGGCCGAGCCCTGGTGCTCGCTGATCGTCAGGTACTCGGTCACCACCGTGTCGCTCTCGCGGACCCCGATCGCGAACCCGAAGGGACTGGAGTCGTCGACCGCGCCGCCGGTCACCCCGACGACGACCCATTTCTTGCCGCCGGCCGCGGGCAGCCCGGTGTCGATGACGTCGCCGAGCGGGCCGTGTACGCCGTTGCCGCTCGCCACCCGCGGCGGCCGGGCCGGCGGGGCCGGCGACGACGCCGAACCGCCGTCCACAAAGAGCGGTTCGGCACCGACCGGACGGGCGCAGCCGGCGGCCAGCAGGGCCAGGCCGGCGACGACCGGGACGGCCCGCCTCATGACCGGATCTCCGCGTTCGCGAAGGCGGCCTGGGCCGGATCGCCGTCCTGGCCGGCCACCCCGAAGGTGACCTGCCCGGCGGCCAGTGCGGGTTCGTCGACCTTGGCCGTCACCACGGGCACGCCGTCGACCGCGGCGGTGGCCTCGTTCGCCGCGATGGTGAGCAGCACGCGATGCCTCCGGCCGAGCCCGAAGACCGGTGTCCGGCCGCTGGTGAGCGTGCGCGGCGTGTCGTCGGTCTCCAGCTGCAGATCGACCCGGTCGGTGCAGGCGGACAGCAGATAGCTGGCCTGTTTCACCGAGCGGAACCAGATCTGCGCGCAGGAACCCGGCTTGCGCAGCGTCACCTCGACCGCGATCGTCTGGTCACCCGCGAACGTATCGACCGGCCCGGCGCACCGGAAGGAACTGCTCTGCCCGGTGGTCACGATCAGCGCCCCGTCGAAGGCGCAGCTGCCGGCATCCTCGCGCACCGGTACCCAGAGGCCGGGACGGTCGAGGCGGTCGATGACGGTGGGTCCGCGGACCGCCGCGGTGGCCACCGTCCTGCCGCCGGACGTCGTGGAGGGGGTCGATTCCCCGTCGGTCGCGCCGACCGGCCAGCCGAGCGGCAGGGCGGTCAGCCCGGCGGCGAGGAGCACCGCGGCGCCGAGGACCACCGCGATCCGCCGGGTGAACCGGGGCGGCCTGCGGCCGGTGAGGTCGGCGGTCAGGTGCCGGCCGGACTGTTGCGCCGCCTCGGCGGCCCGGCGCAGCTCGGGACGCTTCGCCAGTTCGGCGGTGTCGGCGGTGAGCAGCATCTCGAGGAGTTGGTGGGCGGTCGGCCGCTGCGCCGGATCCTTGGCCAGGGTGAGCGCCACGAGGTCGCGCAATGGGCTCGGCAGGCCATCGAGCCGGGGTGGCCGGGTCAGGATGGCAGCCGCGGTGGCGGCCGGCGAGTCGGCACCGAACGGGGTGCGGCCGGTGCCCGCGTACGCCACGACGACACCCCAGGCGAACACGTCAGCGGCCGGGCTGACCGTCGGGTGGTCGGTGTCGAACCGCTCCGGCGCCATGTAGGCAACCGTCCCCACCATGTGATCGGTGCGGGTGTGCTGGGTGCCGGCCTCCACCGCGCGGGCGATGCCGAAGTCGATCACCTTGGGCTGCCCCAGCGAGAACAGCACGTTGCCCGGCTTGAGGTCGCGGTGCACCACCCCGGCGCCGTGGATGGCGGCCAGCGCCGTGGCCACGCCCACCGCGACACTGTGCAGGCTGCCGGCCGACAGCGGACCCTGCTCGGCGACCACCTCGGACAGGCTGGGACCGTCCACATACTCGACGACCAGGTATGGCGTGGCGTGGTCGGGGTCGGCGTCGAGCACCGCGGCCGTGCAGAACGGCGGAACCTGCCGAGCGCGGTTGACCTCGCTGCGGAAGCGGGCCCGGAACTCGTCGTCGTGCACATACTCCGGGCGGACGACCTTGACGGCGACCAGCCGGTCGCCGGGCGCGCGGCCGAGGAAGACGTCGCCCATCCCACCGCCGCCGAGGCGCCTGATCAGCTCGTAGTCACCCAGTCGCGTCGGATCGCCGGGACGAAGCGCGCCATTCATCGACTGGCACCCTACCCGAGCCGCCGATCAGCGCACGGGTATGTCACACCGCGACATCTATGTGGATCCGGTTGCGCAATTCGCCGAAGGTCCGAGCCGGCCACTGTCGCCGATCGCGAGCACTCCGCAGGGGGTCAGGCGGATTCACGCCGTACCAGTCGGGTGGGCAGGATGATGGACGCGGGCTCCTGTCCGGCGATCACCGCGGCGAGCATGCGGGCCGTCTCCTTGCCGAGGTCCTGGATCGACTGGTGGACGGTGGTCAGCGGCGGACCGGTGCGTTCGGCGATGGCCAGGTTGTCGAAGCCGACCACGGCGACGTCGGCCGGTACCGACCGCCCGGCCTCGGCCAGGACGCGCAGGGCTCCGGCCGCCATCTTGTCGCTGGCGGCGAACACGGCGTCGAGGTCGGGGTGGGAGTCGAGCAGGGTTCGCATCGCTGCCGCACCGCTGTCCTCGGTGAAGTCGCCCTCCGCCGTGCCGTGCGGGGTGAGCCCCGCGATGATCATCGCCTCCTGGTAGCCGCGGTAGCGGGCCTGGCCGGCCTCGGCGGACAGCTGGCCGGTGATGGTGGCGATCCGGGTCCGGCCGAGGCGGACGAGATGTTCGGTCGCGAGTCGGGCCCCGCCGAGATTGTCGGAGTCGACGAACCACCGCGGCTCGAAGTGCATCGGGCGGCCGACGTAGACCGCGGGCAGACCGGCCTGGTCGACGATGCTGGTCAGTGGGTCGTCGCCGTGCAACGCCATGAGCATGATGCCGTCGACGCCGCGGGTGTGCAGCAGACTCGTCAGCCGGGCCCGGCCCCGGCCGGAACTGGCGAGGCACAGCAGCAGGTGCAGGTCCGTCTCCTCGAGTGCCGCGGACACGCCGACGATGACCTGGGCGAAGAACGGATCGGCGAACAGTTCGGGGTTGTCGTGCGGGACGGCGAGCGCGACGATGCCGGTCTGCCGGGTGGCCAGCGCCCGGGCCGTACGGTTGGGCAGATAGCCCATCTCCTTGATGGCCTTTTCGACGGCGTCGCGGGTGGTGCGGCTGACATGCGGCGCGTTGTTGATCACGCGGGATGCCGCGGAGCGTGAGACGCCGGCCCGCTCAGCCACCTCGTCGAGAGTGGCCTGCCGCCGAGGGGTCACTGCCATCTCGGTGCCAGGTCCTTTCTGTCCGCGTGGGGAGTCATGGCGACGAGCCCCCGGTCGATCACGACGGTCGGGCCCATCGGCGACTCTAGCCCTGGAAGCGGTCCCGGTAAATGGTCACGACGCGATCTCGGAAGGCGGGATGAGAGCCCGGTCATCTCTTGACATCGCCAGCTTACCGGCCGAGCATCGATCGAACTACGTGCATATCTGAACTGGAAGCGCTTCCAGTTTGGTCGGGACACGTGCACCTCGCGGCCGTCCTCCGCCGCCTCCACCGCGTCGTCGCTGTTGACGCTTCCCCCGCTAGGAGACACGTCGATGAAGAGATCCATCCGGTCCCGGGTCCTCACCACGCTGGCCCTCGTGGTCCCCGCCGTCCTGCTCGGGGCGCAGCCCGCCCACGCCGACCCGGTGAGCCAGACGAGCGGCTTCTATGTCAATCCCCAGTCGAGCCCGGCGGCGTGGGTCGCCGCCAATCCGGGTGACGGGCGGGCCGCCGCCATCCGTTCCGCGATCGCGCAGCGGCCGATGGCCAGCTGGTTCGGTAATTGGAGCGGTGACATCGCGGGCGCGGTCGGCAGGTATGTCGCAGCCGCGGACGCGGTCGACAAACTTCCGCTGCTCGTGGCGTACAACATTCCCGGCCGTGACGCCTGCGGCGGCCACTCCGGCGGGGGCGCGGGAAGCGTCGCCGCCTACGACGCGTGGATCGCGTCCTTCGCCGCCGCGATCGGCAACCGGCCCGCCGTGGTCGTCCTCGAACCGGACTCGCTCGGCGATTTCGGCTGCATGAGCCAGTCGCAGATCAACGACCGGGTCGGGATGCTCTCTCGCGCGGTCAATCAGTTCCGCACGAAGGCGCCCAACACCTGGGCATACCTGGACGCCGGCAATCCCGGCTGGATCGACGCGGCGACGATGGCGCAGCGCCTCAACATGGCCGGAGCGGCCGGCGCGCGGGGTTTCGCGCTCAACGTGTCGAACTACTTCCCGACCGGCGACAACATCAACTTCGGCAACCGGGTCGCCGCCGAGCTGCGGCGGTACGGATACAGCAAACCCTTCGTGATCGACACCAGCCGCAACGGCAACGGTTCCAACGGCCAGTGGTGCAACCCCGCCGGCCGCCGGATCGGTACCCCGAGCCAGCTGGGCGGGGGTGCGGAGATGTTGCTGTGGCTCAAGACCCCGGGCGAGTCCGACGGCAACTGCGGCGTGGGCGGCGGATCCAGCGCGGGTCAGTTCCTGCCGGAGGTCGCCTACAAGATGATCTACGGGTACTGAGGTCTTCAGTTCACGCCAAGACGTGGCCATCGCGGCACGCTGACCCGGCCGGGCCCGTGCAACCACCGGAACTTTCGGGGCAGGACCCGGTCAGGGTCGTTTGTCGGCGCTCATTCTCGTGGGATAACGCGTGGCAGGAAGCATTCGCAGCCTCCGAAATGTTTCGGGGATTCGTTGACAGTTTCGGGTGACCCGCCGGATACTCATCCATCGATTAACTTCATTGCGGTCCGACCCGAGCCCACGGTCGTCGACCTGCTTCGCCGGCCGTCGACCCGGGTCGCCGCCGGTGAATGCCCCTCCCCTGGTGGCCTCGTCCTCAGGCTGCCCTCACGAGAAGGATGCACGCGCGTGAACGAGTCTCTCGTCCCGCAGAATCGCCGCCGACGAACCCGCATGCGGCTGCTCATCAGCGGTGCCACCGCCATCCTGATGGCCGTCGGCTCGGTGACGCTGGCCGGCGTCGCTCAGGCCGACGCCGACCGGACCATCACGTCGAACTCGACCGGCACCCACAACGGATTCTTCTATTCCTACTGGAAGGACAACGGCAACGTCACCATGACGCTGGGCGCCGGCGGCAGCTATCGGGTGCAGTGGAGCGGCATCAACAACACGGTCGTCGGCAAGGGCTGGAACCCCGGCTCCAGTCACACCGTGAACTACTCCGGCACGTTCAGCCCCAACGGCAACGGCTACCTCGCGCTTTACGGCTGGACCACCAACCCGCTCATCGAGTACTACGTCGTCGAGAACTTCGGCAGCTACAACCCGAGTACCGGCGCCACCCGGCTGGGCTCGGTGACGACCGACGGCAGCACGTACGACATCTACCGCACCCTCCGGGTCAACCAACCGTCGATCATCGGCAACGCGACCTTCTACCAGTACTGGAGTGTCCGCCAGCAGCACCGCGTCGGCGGCACCATCACCACCGCCAACCACTTCAACGCGTGGGCGCGACTCGGCCTCAACCTCGGCACGCACAACTACCAGATCCTGGCCACCGAGGGCTACCAGAGCAGCGGCAGTTCCAGCATCACGGTGAGCGAGGGCTCCACCCCCACCGAGCCCACTCAGCCGACCACGTCGCCGCCGAATCCGGGCGGCGCGGCGTGCAAGGTGACCAACGCGGTCAACGCCTGGAACACCGGGCTGACCGACAACATCACCATCGCCAACACCGGCACGTCGGCCGTCAACGGCTGGTCGCTGCGGTTCACCCTGGCGCCCGGGCAGACCATCACATCGGGCTGGAGCGCGTCGTACTCCCCGTCCAGCGGCCAGGTGACCGCGACCAACGCCGGCTACAACGCCGACCTGCCGCCGGGCGGCTCGACCACGATCGGCTTCCAGGCCAATCACAACGGCAACAGTGCCGGCCCGACCGGCTTCACGCTCAACGGCGCGGCCTGCAGCTGACAGGTCACCAGGCCGGCCAGAACAGCGGAATCGCGCCCTAAGGCATAGATTATTGTCGATGACAGTCCGGCCGGGCCGATCCGCGGACTCGATGGGAACTGGGAGGCATACCGATGCCACGACGCGCACCTGGATCGCGATGGTGGAACGCGGCGACCGCACTGGCCGTCGCGGCTGCCGCCGCGGTCGTGCTCGGCCCCCCGGACGCGTCCGCGTCGGCCGGCGCACCGATCATCGGCGCGGCCTCTCACCGGTGCCTGGGCGTCCCAGGCACCACCAGCACAGCCGGCACCCCGGTGCGGATCTGGGACTGCACCGGGGCGCCGAACCAAGCGTGGCAGTTGACCACAGCCGGGGAGCTGCGCACGTCGGACGGCACAGCCTGCCTGCAGGCAGCCGGCACCGTCCCGGGCACGACCGTGCAGATCGACAGGTGCGCCGGCGCCGCCAACCAGCGATGGCGGGTCAACGGCGCGGCCATCATCGGCGTGGAATCCGGCCTCTGCCTCGACGTGAGCGGCGGAGCCACCGGCAACGGCACCCCCGTCGTCCTCTGGACCTGCCACGGCCGGCGCAACCAGCAGTGGAACGGGGTGTCGGCGGCCACCGACACCCGGCCGCCGACGCCGCCGGGCAATCCCCGGGTCAGCAACCTGACCTGCGATACGGTCACCTTCGCCTGGGATGCCGCCACCGATGACGTCGCGGTCGCCTACTACGACGTGTACCACGACGGGCAGCTCATGACCTCGGTCAGCGGCACGGTGCTGTCCACCGGCCTCACGGTCCGGCCCGGGGTGACCTGGGGCCTGTACGTGAACGCGCGGGACGCGGCGGGCAACGTGTCGCAGGCCAGCGCCACGGTGCCGATCACCCCGCCGCAGTGCCAGGCGGACTCCGAGCCGCCGACCGCGCCGACCGGCCTCACCGCCTCGGCCGGCGGGACGACCGTCACCCTCTCCTGGACCGCGTCGAGCGACAACGTCGGCGTCGCGGCCTACGACGTGTACCGCAACGGCACCAAGGTGGCCTCGGTCAAGGACACGCCGACCGCCACGGACACCGGGCTCACCCCGCGCACCGCATATTCGTACTATGTGGTGGCCCGCGACGCGCAGGGCAACGTCTCGCCGCCGAGCAACACCGTGTCGACCACGACCGGCGCATCCTGCACCAACCCGGTCTGCGACGTCACCCAGGTCACCACCGAGCAGGATCTGCCGTGGGGGCTGCTCACCCTGCCCGACGGGACCGTCCTCTACACCCGCCGGGACCTGTTCGACATCGTGCGCCTCGACCCGGCCGGCGGCGCCAAGACCAGTATCGGCACGGTGCCGAACGTGGCCGGCACCGACGGCGAAGGTGGCGTCCTCGGCATCGAGATCGCGCCGAGCTTCCCGGCCGACCACTGGCTGTACATCTACCACACCACGACCACCGACAACCGGATCGTACGGATGAAGGTGGAGAACAACCGACTCGTGCCCGGCACCGAACAGGTGCTGCTGACCGGCATCCTGCGCAACAAGTACCACAACGGCGGCCGGTTGCGGTTCGGGCCCGACGGCAAGCTGTACGCGAGCAGCGGCGACGCGCAGAACGGCGACAACGCCCAGAACGTCAACGGCCTGAACGGCAAGGTGTTGCGCATCAACCCGGACGGCTCGATCCCGGCCGACAACCCGTTCGGCAACGCGGTGTGGAGCTACGGGCACCGCAACCCGCAGGGCCTGGCGTTCGACTCGCAGGGCCGGCTGTGGGAACAGGAGTTCGGCAACGACCGGATGGACGAGACGAATCTGATTGTGCGGGGCGGCAACTACGGCTGGCCGGCCTGCGAAGGCACGGCGGGCAACTGCGGCACGGCCGGGTACGTAGCGCCGAAGATGACCTATCCGGTGGCCAGTGCCTCCTGCAGCGGCATCGCGATCGTGCGCAACGCGCTCTACATCGCCTGCGAACGGGGCACCCGCCTGTACCGAGAGGTGATCAGCGGCGACATCCTGACCGGCCAGCAACAGTACTTCGTCGGCACGTACGGCCGGTTGCGGACCGTCGAGCCGGCCCCCGACGGCGGACTGTGGCTCACCACCTCGAACTACGGCGACAAGGACAGCATCCCGAACAACAGCAACGAGAAGATCCTGCACGTGACCCTAGGCGGGTGACGCACGAAATGGTGGCGGGTGACCTTTGCTGGCGGGAACGTTCCGGTTCACCGGACCGGGCACCTGGGTCATCGTGCCGACCGGAGCGCCGCACACGTTCGCCAACGTCGGCGACGAGAACGCGGTCATGCAGAACACGTTCACGCCGGATCTGTACCTGCAGTACTTCCGCGACTTCACGGCCATGATCGATGCCGGGCAGCCGGTCAACGCCGAGACCGTGAAACCGCTGTGGAACAACTACGCCCCCCGTGAAGCGCCTTCAGTACGGCCGACGAGGCCCACGAGCTGGGCGTCGAACCGGTCGTGAGTTTCGGCTTCGACCCGGCCGCCCTGGCGAAACAGTTCGATCTCGTCTTCGACACGCCCGGCACGCTTCCCTTCGCCGCGGCCCGAACGCTGCTGAAGCCCGGCCGTACCATCGTCCCGACCCCGGCCAAGATGATCAGAAGCGCCCTGCCCCGGCCCGTTCCGAGTCACGGCGGGCCGGCATCGCCGGAAGCTGAACCGGGCCGGACAGCCATCCACCATTTGCACTGTCGCCCAAGGCGCCTACCCGCATCTCTCCGGTAGGACCGGTACGTGCGCGTCAACCTGGGCCGCGACCAGGTCGACGGGTTGGAGCTGCTGAACCTGGACCTGGTTCCCGAGAAGCGCCGTGATTCCATACCGTCCTCACCTTTGTGGCGAGCTGATCGCGGCAGATCAGAGCGTCCGTAGAGTGTCACCGGTGGGCAGAGCACGTTGCAGGTCTAGCAGATGGTGTTCCACCTCGTGGACAGTGTGTCTCCCGAGCCAGAGCATCGAACGTGACTCGACCGTCGGCCAGTTGTAAACGCCGGTGCGGTTCCACTGCGGTGGGCTCAGGGCGCGGAAGGCATTCGCCAGATCGTTCGCGGCCTCGGCCAATTCGGCCAGAACGGTGTGCGGGTCCTGAGCGTTGTAAGCGTTCCCCACCGCTCGTTCCTCGCGGTCCATCGGCGCGAACTCTGGATTGTCGGTTCGCAGTGCGAGTGCCAGACGTTCGCCTTGCACCAGCAGGACATCCCGCACATGGCAGGTGTACTCCAGCGGCGACCAGACCGAAGGAGCGGGACGCCGGCGCGGGTCCGTCACAGCGGTGAGGAAGGCGGCAAAACGGGGGCCGGCTGATTCCAGCCGACGAGGGAGGTCGGCCGCGGTGACCAGGGCGTAGGTAAATCCGCACTCGTTGCAGTGATCCACGCCGAGCAGGCTAACCCGAGGCTCTGGCACTCAGGCCGGCGGAAGCCCGTCACGAGGGTGATGGTCCGGCCATGGGAAGCGCGCTGGGACCGCGGTAGCCCGCTCGCCGCGGACCGGCCCGGCGGGCCTACCCGCAGGGGCAGGCTCGGACCCCGTTCGCTCATCCCTCGGGTCCGACGGACCGCTGGCACGCGTACGCCGTGACGCGACTGAACCGCAACCGCCGAGCGCCCCGTCTCCAACCTCGCCAGACAGCACCGCTGGGCCGGCCGGGGATGGGCATCGTCATCAGCACCCCAGGAGTGCAGCGCGACCACCACACCGTGGCCGCTGGCAGGCAGCCCCGCGAGCCGGCGACGGTGATAGGCGTGCACCCGGCCGGTCGCCTCGCCACCCCGGGCACGCAACCGACGAGCTCTGCCCTACCGCCGCTGAACACAGTGGACCTGCTTACCATCGCCCATGCGCTGGAACCGTTTTCTTGACAGATCTCCGGCTTTCGGTACACATGACAGGTGGCGAGATACGCCGACCGGGGCGCGCCACTGCCGTGGAGTTCATCGCGCTCGTCCGACCGGCATTGATGCGATGACGGGAGCGAATCGTGCAGACGAAGCGAGTTGTCGCCAACAGGTACCGGTTGGAAGAGCAGATCGGCTCCGGGGGCGGCGGCGTCGTGTGGCGGGCCACCGACGAACGCCTCGGCAGGGAGGTCGCGCTGAAGCGAGCCCTGTCCGGGGACGGGGACCCGCAGCGGTTCCGGCAGCTGGAGCGCGAGGCGAAACTGCTCGCCCAGTTGAACCACCGGCACGTCGTGACGATCTACGACGTGCTGGACGACAACGGTGAGTGCTGGCTGGTCATGGAGTACGTGCCGGCGCGCAGCATGGCCGAGTTGGACGTCGTCGCACCTCGGCAGGCGGCGAAGCTGGGCGCGCAGATCGCCGACGCGCTCACGGCGGTGCACGCGAAGGGAATCCTGCACCGCGACATCAAGCCCGGCAACGTCCTCATGATCTCCGACGACGAGGTGAAGCTCGCCGACTTCGGCATCTCCCGCGACGCCGCGGGTGACGCGACCGTGACCTGCCCTGGTCTGCTCACCGGGTCACCGGGGTACGTGGCGCCGGAGGTGGCCAACGGTGCCGCGGCGACGGCGGCGTCCGACGTGTTCTCGCTGGCATCCACGCTGTTCGCCGTGGTGGAGGGAGAGTCACCAGTCGGGTCGACGTCCGACGACATGCGGATGCGCCTTCGACGGGCCGCCAACGGCGCCATCGCCTCGCCGCGCAGGAGCGGCCCACTCGCGCCGGCGCTGGAGCGAATGCTGCGGGTCGACGCCGGACAACGTCCCACCGCGGCCGAGGCACACGAGATCCTCGCGGACATCGCCGGCGTGCGGGCAACCCGGCGCGCACCCCGCCCGAGGTTCGCTGGGCACCGCAGGCTTCTCGTGACTGCCGGGGTGCTGGTCGCGGTCGCGGCGGTGGCGAGCTGGATCGTGTTCTTCGATGAGCCCAGGACACCGACGGGGCCTGTGCTCGGTGCCGACCAGCGCACCGCCGATCCATGCTCGCTGATCCGTGACGCGGCTCTGGAGCGGTTCGGCAAACCCAACCTGGTCTCGGACGATTCCGGGTTCAACCAGTGCAACGTCATCGTCAAGAAGGACAGGAAGGAGGCGAACCTCCTGGCGGTGATCGACAGCACTCCCGGCGAGCAGTCGCCCGTGCAGGCACAGGACAAGGGGCGGTACCGGCTCGTGGACGAACCGGCGGGTGAGGGGTCCTGCCGGCGCCGGCTGCTGCTACCCGACCGCTACGAGATCCGGATCGAGGTGACCAGGGCCAACCTGATCGACGCCGACGCGTGCGCCATGGCCGACGTCGCCGTCCGGAGTGCCGACGCGGTGATCACCAGAGGACCGATTCCGGACCGCCGACCCGGCAACCCGACGTTGCGGCCGGACTCCTTCAGCAGGACGGACGCCTGCAGGGCCAAGGACTCGCCGTCGTTCCCCGATCGGCCCGGGATCGACCGCGGGAACCCGGAGGTCGGCTTCGGTCGCTGGAAGTGCACCTGGACCAGTACCGCCGACGGGATCGTTTACCAGCTGCGCTTCACCCGGGCGAAGCCGTTGGTCAAGTCCGGCGCGAGGAAGGTGACGACCGACGGCCGGTATTCCGTGATCTCCTATCCCGGAGACGCACCCGACGACGACAAGTGCGAGGTCGAAGCGCACAACTTCACCTACGTGGACGCATACGGCTATGACAAGGACGAGGTGTTGGAAGCCACTGTTGTCGGCAGGAGCCTGTCGCCGGACGAACGGTGCCTGCTCACGACCCGGTTGGCCACCGCCTTCTTCCCACCACGGTGACGCGGGAACCCTCCCGCGGATCCCGGACAGGCTGACGGGCGCGCTGCTCACCCGAGGTGCCAGGAGGCGAACATGCCAGAGGAACGGCCGAACGAGCTCCCGGCGAACCACCACAGCCTCGCCCTCGGAGTCCCCGTCAGCGTCGCACCCGGCATGCTGCACGTGCTGGCCGCGACCGGCGGCATCACCGTCGGATCCAAGGAGGGGCGGATCGTCCTCTTCGGACGAAGCAGACCGGATGTGCACGTCTGCGTCGGCGAGGACGACCTGCGCATCAGCAGGGAGCACGGTGCGCTCACCTGTCGCGGTGACCGGTGGTGGATCAGCACGCTGGGTCGCCTTCCGTTGCGGCTGCCCGAATCTCGCCTGTTGTTCCGGCAGGACGAGCCGGTCCCGTTGCAGACGGGGTACACCCCGCTGTTCGTCCGCGGTTCCCACGAACGACTGCACCTGCTCGAAGTTCACGTGCAACCCAGGGACGGCAACCGACCACCGGCCGACCACCACGCACCGACCAGGCCTCCGCGCACGTGGCATCTGACCTCCGTGGAGAAGCGCGTGATCGTCGTGCTCGCCCAGCGGTACCTCCTGCACGAGGCGCACCCGATTCCGCTGTCCTGGCGTCAGGTCGCGGAACACCTCAACGAGATCCGGCCCGCAGACGACTGGAACCACAAGAAGGTCGAGCGCGTCGTCGCCGAGGTGCGGAACCGGTTGAGCGGCAACGGTGTCTCCGGCCTGACCCGTGAAGAGGTCGGTGAGCCCATCGGGAACACACTGAACCACAACCTCATCCGCGAACTGATGGAGAGCACCACTCTGGTGCCACCGGACCTGCGCATCCTCGACCACGGCGGCTGAGGACTCCGATGGTCACCTGCGCTGGGTTGAACCTGTGGGTCGGCGCCGGCCCCGACCGCGGCGAACATGGTCGGGGCCGGCGCTCGGTTTCATCACCTCAAATGTTGCCTATCCAGGACTGGTACGGCGATCCGTTGCAGCCGAACGACCGAAGGCGGAACTCTTGGCTGTCGTCGAGGCAGCCGTATCCTTCTCCGCCTTGGAAGTGAATTTGGGCGGGGATCGACGAGAAGGTGACGTACGGATACCACCGTGCATACGGGACGTTGTTGCATCCGTTGAACGTCCTCAGGCCGAACTGGAAGCTGTAGTCCAGGCACCACCCGGTCCTCCGGTTCTTGAGCATGTTGACGTTCGCGCCCGTGCTCCAGAACTGAGAAGAGTTGTTGACGCAAACAGCTGTTCGCACAGTGTGCGCAGCGGTCTCCTCGAGACAAAGACGCGTCGCGACATTGCGGTGCTGATAGTAGTAGACGGATGCGCTGGCCGGCGTGGCCGAGCCGGCCAGAAATGCGCCGACAAGCAATGTCAACGCCATGACGGCGCCGGCGATCCGGCGATCCGGTTTACTACCTCGCGCGAGCATCGTGAACCCCTTCCCTCCCGTTCTCCACCGACGGCTGTCGATGAGTTGAGGGTGGCAGAGCGGCCGCGGGAGGGTTCCCGGTAGCCCTGAGGTGTGCGCGGCCGGCCGCAGACCGTGGTGCGGCAGGTGCAAGGGAGGTCGTAGACCACTGAAGCACATGTGCACCGGGAACGTTCCCGAGGAAATGCGAAACAGTCTTACCCCGCAGTAAGGACGCGCCTCGATGGCGCAGTTTATGACCACCGGATTCGTCTCGGTGGCGGACGGTAACGGCATGAGGCGGATTCTGGGACTCTCGCGAAAGGAGATGATCGTGAGTCGTACACGGTCGAGACCTGTATTGGCAATTGTCGGCGCGGCATTGTTCGCCTTGGCCTCGCTCACCGGCGCGGCGGCGGGCAACGGAAAGGACGGTCCGGTTTCGAAGAGGGTGGCCGGATTGACAGTCACGGCCACCGTGCTGAATGACCACCAGGTCAGAGTCGACTGGACGACCACTCTGAACCCACCGCCCAGCTCCTGGACCGTGGGGCGGGACGGTTTCGACACCCTCGGCTCAGGTCCATGGTCCACGTCTGTTTCCAGCGCCACCCGGACATGGACGTTCAACTCCCTGATCACCGGACGGCAATACACCTTCACGGTCACCCCGGCGGGGAGCACCGACGGATCGACCGCCACCGCCACCCCCGGCGGAACAGTTCCGCCCGGTGACCCGGATCCGCCGTCCGGAGTGACGGTCACGGCCACCGTGCTGAACGAGAACCAGGTCAAGGTCGACTGGACGAGCACGCTGAGCCCGCAGCCCGCGTCCTGGACCGTGGGGCGTGACGGCGTCGACGACAACGGCTCGGGCCCGTGGTCCACCACCGTTTCCGGCGCCACTCGGACGTGGACGTTCAATTCCCTGATCGCCGGACAGCAATACACCTTCACGGTCACTCCGGCGGGCAGCACCCGGGGATTCACCGCCACCGCCACCCCCGGCGGAACGGTTCCGCCGCCCGGCGGCACCGCACAGGAAACCCAGGGCTGGGGTGCGCCAGTCTGGCAGGACGACTTCAACGGCACCGCGGTCGGTTCGCAGTGGGGTGTCTACACCGACCCGCGAAGTCAGCACGGCAATCGTCAGCCGAGCCAGTGCCAGGTTTCCGGCGGATCGTTGAAACTGGTCTCGCTGCCGGACCGGAGGACGTGCGGCATGGCGCACAAGCGCGACCAGACCCACGGACGCTGGGAGGCGCGCGTCAAGACGTCCGGAACGGGTTGGAAGAGCCTGTTCATCATCTGGCCGGAGTCCGACGAATGGAATGACGGGGAGTACGACTGGATGGAGCAGACCGCGGGCGGCAACTGCTACGGCGGCTTCATGCACTATCCGGGGAATCCCCGAAGCCAGGAAGTTCTTCCGCAGAACTCGGCGAGCTGCGTCGGGTCGACCCAATGGCACCACGTGGCCTTCGAGTGGACCGCCACCAGCCTGAAAGGGTGGGTCGACGGTCGGTTGTGGTACACCATTCCCGCCATGGGCACGCTGACCCGGATGCCGGCCGGCCACGTCACCATTCAACAGGACGACCAGGGATCCGGCTCCGGCAATTCCGCGGTGCAGGAAGTCGATTGGATCAAGGGCTGGGACCTGTAAACGCAAAGTCTGCTTCAGAGGCCCGGGTCGAGTACCCGCCCCCAGTAGCGACCACACCGGGGCGGGCGCCGGCCGGCGCCCGCCTCGGTGCCCGATGAGGCCGACGAGTTGAGCGGTCAGGCCGGTCGAGATCTCGGCTTCCGCACCCTCCCTGCCGACGCAGACCCGGACGCCGACTTCCGCGGCGGCTCGGCCTCACGCTTGCGCCGGCGGGCCGGCGATCAGCCGGGAATTGGTCACCGCCATCGTGTGGATCTCGTCGTCGGTGAAGCCGGCCTCGCGCAGCCGGTCGGCGAACAATGCCAGCCCGTCCTCGACCGGCGGGTTGAACGGCTGGCCGAGGTCGCTGGAGAGGATCGAGTGTGCCGGGCCGGTCGCGCGGATGTTGGCGATCAGGTCGGGCCAGGCCACCTTTCCGGTGTGTGGGGTGGTGAAGCACCGCTCCAGCAACGCGCCCAGGCCGGCCAGCCGGCGCTGGTCGGCCACCGGCAACCGCTGCGAGGTGAATTCCGGGTGGGTGACGACGATGCGGCGGCAGCCCTCGGCGCGGGCCGCCTCGACCACCGCGACGATCTCGGCGGCGGCGAGATGGCCGGTGGCCAGGACCATGTCGTGCCGGGCGATCACCCGCAGCACCTGGCGGACCGCGGGCAGCACCGCCCCGGCCTCGTCGACCACCTCGACCACCGGGGGCACGATGCCCTGGGCGGCGAGGTCGGCCTGCAGCGCGCCCCACATCGCGGGCCGGCTGCCGGGTAGGTCGCCGGCGGTGCTGGTGCGCTGGTTGCGCGAGTCGACCGTGGGCATCCAGACGATCCGGGCGCCGAGCCGGCCGGCGATCTCGACGGCCGCCGGGTTCATGCCGCCCACCGCGCCGTTCAGGGTGATCGCGCCGAGCACGTCGACCCCGGGCACGGCCTTGCGCACCACGGCCGCGCGCTCGGCGGTGGCGCCGTAGTGCGATTTGAGGACGAAACCGGCCAGCCCCACCTCGGCGGCCCGCCGGGCCAGGCCGAGGTCGTCGATGCGGCGGTCCATGACATCCGGCGCGACGTGGACATGCGTGTCGTACGCACCGGCGACCAGCGCCCGGGCCGCGGCCGACGGCTCCCGCTCCTCCGGCATGTGACTCCCTAGATCGTGGCCGCGACCGCACGGCCGCGACCGGCGGCCTTGGCCCGGTAGAGGTTGTCGTCGGCGGCGCGCACCAGCTGGTCGACGTCGGCCGCCGCGCCGACCGCCTGGCCCGCGCTGATGCTGACCTGCAACGCCGGCGCCACGTTGGCCCAGCGGTGCAGGGACACGGTGCGTACCAGGCCGCTCGCGATCTGCGGCACCTCGTCGCCCGGCGGCAGGTCGATCAGCAGCAGGAACTCGTCGCCGCCGATCCGCACCGCCAGGTCGGACGGCCGCACCGCGGCCTGCAGCATCGCGCCGACCACCCGCAGCACGTCGTCGCCGACCACGTGCCCGAACGTGTCGTTGACCGTCTTGAAGTGGTCGACGTCGACGAGCACCACGGCGAGCCGTTCCCGTGGCCCGCGGCGGCGCAGCCGGGCCAGGTGCCGGGTCTCGGCGTGCCGGTTGCCGAGGCCGGTGAGGGCGTCCACGTACGCCTTGCGGCTGAGCTGTTCGTTTTTGCGCAGCACCCGGGCGGCGGCCAGCCGGGACCGGGCGGCGCCGAGCACGACGAGCCGGGCCTGCCAGCGCAGCGAGGCCAGGTGCCGGGAGTATCGCAGCGCCGCCTCGTCGCGGGTGCTCTGCGCGGCCAGGTGCATCGCGAGCGTGGTGATGCTGGGCTTGTGGTGGTCGCCGACCATGGGCAGGGCCCGCTCGGCGAGCGCCGCGGCCGAGATGTCGTCGCCGTCGTCGTGCGCCGCGATCGCCGCGCCGAGCAGCAGGCAGGCCCGGTATCCCAGCCAGGTGCTCGCGCCGAGCTGGGCGTACAGCTCGGCGGGGATGTCGGCGGGGCTGATCGCGGGCGCGTCGTCGGCCACCACGTCGAGGAAGTATTCCAGCGCGCGGATCTCGGAGGCCCAGATCGGGGGCAGGTCGGCGCGCTCGGTGACGGTCGGCCGGACCGCGCCGGCGGCCACCTTGCGGGCCGTCTCCCGATCGCCGACCTCGAGCAGCGCGCAGGTCAGCGCCGTGGAACCCTCGAGCCGGTTGAACACCAGCACCCGCCGGGTGAAGGTGCGCACCGGCCAGGTCACCGGCGGCAGCGGGATCTCCAGGGCCGCGGCCGCCCGGGCGTACATCTCCTCCTCGAGTTCCCACAGGCCGAGCCGGTGATAGGCCTGACCACACTCGACATAGGCCGCCGGCAGCTCGACGGCGCGCAGGCCGAGGCCGGCGACCGGCTCGCCGGTCACGTCGTCGAGCATCGCCACCGCCCGGGCGAGCAGGCCGTCGGCCTCCTCGCCGAGGGACTCGGGGTGCTCGACCTCGGCCACGAACAGCACCCGGGACGCGAGCGCCAGCGCGATCAGGATCTCGTCGCGGGTGTCCTCGGCCGCCTGCACCATCGCGTCGGAGCTTTCCCGCAGCGCGTCCCAGGCGGCGCCGCTCAGGTGCCGGCCGATCAGCTGGCAATGCCGCAGCAACAGGTGGACCTCGGGCCAGCGGGCCGCGCGCGCCTGCTCGGCGAGCCGGTCGACGAGCTCGGGCCGGGGTGCGACCTGGGTCCGCTCGATCAGCGCGTGGGCGAGCAGCCGGGCGGCGAGCCGATCGGGTGGCAGCAGGCCGGTGGCCTCCGCGCGCGCGATGCTCGCCGCAGTGATCATGCCGGCTGGTGGTGGTCGTGCGAATCCGGGCGGCACGAATGGCGATCACATAAGCCGCTGACGATCATCGTCCTCCGCCCGACCCGTCCCCTAGTCGCCCGCTCCCCCGGAACGTCGCGGGACTGCCTTCCCGCTCAGCGGACCAACAATTATCACCCGATCTTTTCAGCAGATCCAGGTCATCGGGGTACCGACTTCAGCAACCGGACAACTGGTCGTGCGGGTGACGATCATCTGGTAATGGCCGATCGACGCAACTGGGAAAAGCGAAAAGGATTCAGGCCTGGGCGAGCTCCCGCAGCTCGGCCGACGGGCTGAGGCCGAGATCCTCCCGGAGCACCCGGCGGCACTGCTCGTACTGCCGGGCGGCGGCCCATCTGTTCCCGGCCGCGAGGTGGGCCCGGATCACCGCGCGGTGGGCACTCTCGCGCAGCGGTTCGGCGGCCACCGCGGCCAGTCCGGCGGCGACCGCCTCGCCGGGCCGGCCCGCCGCGATCAGCCGCTCGCCGAGCGCCTCCAGCGCGTACATCCGCATCTGCCGGAAATTCTCCCGCTCGACCGTCAGCCAGCCCTCGTCCGGCCAGTCCGGCAGCAGGTCCTCGGCCAGCTCGACGCGGGCCGCCGCGTGCAGCACGTCGGCGCAGTCCAGGCCGGAGTCGAGCAGCCGGTCGGCCAGCTGCCGGGCCTCGCGCAGATCGACCGGCACGCCGGCGGACAGCATCACGTGCTGCCCGTACGCCACGATCAGGCCGGGCCACAGCCGATGCGTACGCCACAGGGCCGACCGCAGGTTGGCCGCCGCCCGGCCCGGCGTGGCGTCCGGCCAGAGCACCGCGGCGACGTGCGGGCGTTGCGCCGGCCGGGACTGCACGGCGAGAAAGGCGAGCAGGCGCTGGGCCGTCGGGAACGCCGGCACGACCCGGCCGGAGACAGTCAGGACGAAGCCGCCCAGCAGCGACAACTCCACTCCACCCATCGGTACAGCCTCACACCGCCGGCAGGCCGTGTCAGTACGCCTGTCGGCAAGTCGACCGGTCCTGCGGACCGCCCGGCGCGGACCGAGAATGAGCGGATGGAAGTACTCGTGGTCGTGCAGGACCCGGCCGGCTACCGCGCGGCGATCGACGCCTGGCGGCGCACGGCCACCGTGGTGCAGGAACTGCCGCCGAGCGTCGCGCTGGCCCGGCCGCGGGGCGAGGTGCCGGAGGTGCCCGGCACCAAGTGGTACACGGGCGACGTCCCGCAGGACGTACTGCTCTCGCTCGAACCGCCGGCGCGCATCTTCATCGCCGCCTGGCTGGACCGGCAGCGGCCCAAGGAGCGGCCCGGCGACGGGCTCGACTGGGACGCCCGCGGCTACATCCAGCCGGATCCGCCGCGGGACATAGCTGATTGACGATACGGCGACGCCCCGGTCACACGCGTCGTGGCTCACTGGCCAGCAGGCGAAGCCACAGTGAGGGGGGCCAACGATGGCCGGCGATCTGGACGTGATCGAACAGGCAGTGTGGAACCAGCCGGCGGCCGCGGCGCGGACCGCCGTCGGCGAGCAGGACGAACGGATCATCCACCGGTACGGGCGGCTCGGCATCCTCGCCGTGCCGGGCGGCGACCGGCCACCGGCCGAGGCGGCGGACCGGGCGCCGGCGGATCTCAGCGAGGTGGAGCGGCTCGGGCTGGCCGCCCTGCGGCTGCGCGAGTCGGCGCCGTACCAGCAGGAGAAGGCGAGCCGGCCGCGGGCCGGCGAGGACTGGGACATGCCCGACTGCACCAGCGTGGTGCCGCAGCCGCCCACCTCGCGATCGCTGGCCGAGGCGGCCGCCCCGACGAGTTCCTATCTGGAGGGCTCGGTCGCCGTCGGCATCATCATCGTGCAGGGGCCGACGGCCGCGCTGCAGTTCTCCGAGGCCGAGGTCACCAAGGTGGTCGCCGAGGTGCAGAACGGGCTCGGCTTCTACGCGACCACCAATCCGCTGGCCGGCATCTCCTTCTCCTACGACATCCAGAACGTGACCCTGACCGTCCAGGCGAACCCGAACGCGACCGACAAGGAGGCGGTCTTCCGCGACCCGGCGATGGGCGCGCTGGGCTTCTCCGCCGACTGGAACGGCGTGGGACAGTACGTGGAGAGCCTGCGCACCGAGTTCGGCACCCGCTGGACGTACTGTGCGTTCTTCACCAAATATCCGCTCGGGCATTTCGCGTACGCCAGCATCGGCGGCCCCCGCCTGGTGATGGACTACAACAACGACGGCTGGGGCCCGGACAACATCGACCGGGTGTTCGCGCACGAGACCGGGCACATCTTCGGCTGCCCGGACGAGTACGCGGCCAGCGGCTGCGACTGCGGCGGGTCGTGGGGCCGGTTCGGCGTGGCCAACCGCAACTGCGCGAACTGCGCGGCCGGCGGCGGCGTGAGCTGCCTGATGAAGGCCAACGACTTCACCATGTGCGAGTACACGCCGAGCCACCTCGGCTGGTCGCCGCAGCTCGTGGTGCGCAACTTCGGCTACAACGCCGGCGGCTGGCGGGTGGAGAACCACCCGCGCCTGATGGCCGACACCTCCGGTGACCACCGCGCCGACCTGGTCGGCTTCGGCAACGCCGGGACGTACGTGTCCCGCGCGCTGGCCACCGGCGGGTTCGAGCCGCCGGTGCTGCGGATCGGCAACTTCGGCTACAACGCCGGCGGCTGGCGGGTGGAGAAGCACCCGCGGTTCCTGGCCGACACGACCGCCGACGGGCGCGCCGACGTGGTCGGCTTCGGCGACGGCGGCGTCTGGGTGTCGCGCGCCCAGGCGGACGGCACGTTCGACGCGCTGCGGCTGGTGGTCGCCAACTTCGGGTACGACGCCGGCGGCTGGCGGATCGAGCGGCACCCGCGGATGCTGGCCGACACCACTGGCGACGGGCGGGCCGACATCGTCGGGTTCGGCGACGCCGGCGTGTGGATCTCCCGTGCCCAGGCGGACGGCTCGTACACCGCGCCGCAGCTCGTGGTGCAGAACTTCGGCTACAACGCCGGCAGCTGGCGGGTGGAGAAGCACCCGCGGTTCCTGGCCGACACCACCGGCGACGGGCGCGCCGACATCGTCGGGTTCGGCGACGGCGGCGTCTGGGTGTCCCGGGCGCAGGCGAACGGCACGTTCACCGCGCCGCAGCTCGTGGTGCAGAACTTCGGCTACGTGGCCGGCGGCTGGCGGGTGGAGAAGCACCCGCGCTTCGTCGCCGACCTGACCGGCGACGGCCGCGCCGACATCATCGGCTTCGGCGACGCCGGTGTCTGGGTGTCGCTCGCCCAGGCCGACGGCTCGTACGGGCAGCCCGAACTGGTCGTGGCGAACTTCGGCTACAACGCCGGCAGCTGGCGGGTCGAGCGGCACCCGCGGCTGCTGGCCGACACCACCGGCGACGGCCGCCTCGACATCGTCGGCTTCGGCGACGCCGGCGTCTGGGTGTCCCGCTCGCTGGGCGGCGGCAAGTTCGAACCGCCCGGACTGGTGATCACCAACTTCGGGTACGTCGGCGGCGGCTGGCGCATCGAACGCCACCCGCGCTTCGTCGTCGACACCACCGGCGACGGCCGCGCCGACATCATCGGCTGCGGCGAGGCGGGCGTCTGGTTCGCCCGCTCCTGACGGCCCGCCCGGCCGGGGGCACGGCACCGGTGCCGTGCCCCCGGCGGTCGTCTAGCATGCGCGTATGTCACGCTTCCGGCCCGTCCTCGCATCGTTCGCCATGCTCGCCGCGTTGGCGTCGTGCACCTCCGGGTCCGGCGAGAAAAGCCCACCCGCGGAAAACCTGCCCGCCGGCAACACCCTGCTGAAGGAGTCGGCGGCGGCGATGCGGGAGATCAAGACCGCGCAGTTCCTGATCACCGCCGACGGCACGATCGCGGGACTCGGCCTGCGCCGGGCGGAGGGCACCCTGACCAAGGAGGGCAACGCCAAGGGCACCGCCCAGGTCAACCAGGCCGGGGCGAACGTCGAGCTGACCTTCGTGATCGTCGGCGACAAGATCTATCTGAAGGGCCCGACCGGCGGCTACCAGACCCTCCCGCTGCAGCTGGCCGCGACCGTCTACGACCCGTCCGCCATCCTCGACCCGGATCGCGGCATCGCCAAGGTGCTCAGCACCGCGACGGCGGCCAAGACCGAGGCGTCCGAGGCGGTCGACGGCGCGGCGGCCTGGCGGGTCGCCGCCACCACCAACGGCACCGACCTCGCCACGATCATTCCGGGGGTGACCGGCAGCATCCCCGGCAAGGTGTGGATCGGCGCCACCGACAAGCGCCTGCGTAAGGCGGCCTTCACCCTGCCGGCCGCCGGCGGCACCAGCGGCGGCACGGTCACCGTGACGTTCACCGAGTTCGACGCGCCGGTCACCATCAGTGCGCCGTAGGACCGCGGCGATCGGCGCCGGTGGCGCCGCCGTGCTGCTGGCGGCACTCGACGCGTACGTCGTGGTGACCGTCCTCACCGACATCCTCCGCGACGTCAACATCCCGCTCAACCGGCTCGAGCGGGCCACCCCGATCGTGACCGCCTATCTGCTCGGGTACGTGGCCGGGATGCCGCTGCTCGGCTCGCTCTCCGACCGCCTGGGCCGCCGCGCCGTCATCGTGGCCTGCCTGGCCGGCTTCGCCGCAGGTTCGGCGATCACCGCGGGCTCCGGCGAGTCGATCACCTGGCTGATCGCCGGGCGCGCGCTGCAAGGCCTGGCCGGGGGCGCGTTGCTGCCGGTGACCATGGCCCTCGCCGGGGATCTGTGGACCGAGCAACGCCGGCGCGGCGCCGCACTCGGTGCCGTGGGTGCCGCGCAAGAGCTGGGCAGCGTGCTGGGTCCGCTCTACGGCGGCGCGGTCGCCGCGCTCATCGGGTGGCGGGGCATCTTCTGGATCAACGTGCCGCTCTCCCTGCTGGCCGCCGTGGCGGTCCTCGTGGCGCTGCCCCGCGAGGCGGACCGCGGCCCGCGGCGGCGGATCGACGCCGTGGGCGGTGTGCTGCTCGCCGCCGGGCTCGGCCTGCTGGTCGCCGGGCTGTACAACCCCGATCCGCAGCGCGCGGTGCTGCCGTCGTGGGGTCCGGTCACGCTGGTCGCGGCGGTCGCGGTGCTGGTCGCGTTCGGACTCTGGGAGCGGCGGGCCGGCACCCGGCTGATCGACCCGGCGGGCGTACGGATGGTGCCGTTCCTCGCCGCCCTCGGCGCCAGCCTCTGTGCCGGTGCCGCCCTGATGGTGACGCTCGTCGACGTCCAGCTGATCGCGCAGACCCTGCTCGGCCGGGACGCGTTCGGCGGCACGCTGCTGCTCTCCCGGTTCCTCGTCGCGCTCCCGATCGGCGCCGTGCTGGGCGGCGCGCTGGCCGGCCGGGTGAGCGAACGCGGGCTCACCGCCGCCGGCCTGCTCGTCGCCGCGGCCGGCTACCTGCAGATCGCCCGCTGGCCGGCCGGCGTGCTCGCCGACCACTACGCCGGCGTCCTGCCCCGATTGGACACCGACCTGGTCGTGGCCGGTCTCGGGCTGGGCCTGGTGATCGCGCCGCTCGCCGCGGTCGTGCTCCGGGTGACGCCGCCCGAGCAGCACGGCGTGGCCTCGGCCGGGGTGGTGGTGGCGCGGATGGTCGGCATGCTGCTCGGCGTCGCGGCCCTCACGGCGTGGGGGTTGCACCGCTTCCAGTCGCTGACCGCGAAGCTCGACACGCCGCTGCCGTTCGGCGTGGACCCGGCCGAGTACCGGGCCCGGCTGGAGGCGTACCAACTGGCCCTGCAGGCGGCGCTGCGCACCGAGTACCGGGAGATCTTCCTGGCCACGGCCGCGATCTGCGTGCTGGGTGCGGTGCTCGCCGCATGGGTCGGCCGCACATCGGTGACCCTTCCGGTGGGTGCCCGGCACACATAGGCGCAGGCCCAGCTCACGTCCTACGTTGAGGGCATGAGTGAGATCCAGGTCACTGCGGGTTCGGCGGCCGGGCAGCGACGCCGGCCGATTGTCAAGGTCGTCTTCGCCTCGCTGGTCGGCACGGCCGTGGAGTGGTACGACTTCTTCCTGT
>Ga0070668_100000447_pt1 | contig 27306 bp, 31 predicted proteins | sample KBSS43metaG_FD_64661 | JGI IMG/M metagenome (GOLD analysis project Ga0070668, IMG submission 64661) | Switchgrass rhizosphere microbial communities from Kellogg Biological Station, Michigan, USA - KBS S4-3 metaG | ecosystem: Host-associated > Plants > Roots > Rhizosphere > Soil ...
GCCGACGAATTGGTGGAAACGGCCGACGGCCTCGGGGGCCTGAGCATCGTCGTCAACAACGCGGGGATCACCCGCGACCGCATGTTGTTCAACATGACCGACGAAGACTGGGATGCCGTCATCGCCGTGCACCTGCGCGGTCACTTCCTCCTGACGCGCAACGCGGCCACCTACTGGCGGGACAAGGCAAAGACCAACGGCGGCACCGTCTATGGGCGCATCGTCAACACGTCGTCGGAGGCCGGCCTGGTGGGCCCGGCCGGTCAGGCCAACTACGGCGCGGCGAAGGCGGGCATCACGGCGTTGACGCTGACGGCCGCCCGCGGGCTGGGACGCTACGGCGTGCGGGCCAACGCGATCGCGCCGCGGGCCAGGACCGCGATGACCGCCGACGTGTTCGGGGACGCACCGCAATTGGCCGAGGGCGAGGTCGACGCGCTCTCCCCCGAGCACGTCGTGAACCTGGTTCGGTTCCTGTCGTCGCCAGCCTCGGAAGGGGTCAACGGACAGCTGTTCATCGTCTATGGTCCGACCGTGACGCTGGTCGCCGCGCCCACCGCGGAGAAGCAATTCACCGCGGCGGCAGACGCATGGGCTCCGGCCGACCTCGATGCGACGTTGCGTGAATACTTTGCTGATCGCGATCCGGAACGTGGTTTCTCGGCGGGCGAACTGATGGACTCACGAGACTGAAGTGCTACGTGGTCATCCTTGCGACAACGGTAGAACACGTTCCAGGATGACCTGTGTCACAGTGGCTCTGAACAGCATAAATACACTTATAGTTGCCGATCTTGCGGTTCTTTGACACTGCGAACGTGTTCTAGTTAATATGAGCCGGCTCACTAAGAACACCGCTTAACGATGGGGTGGGAAGGCCTGCTCGAAGGGTTGATCTGGACTCTTCGCCATGATGACCGCTCGATCCCACCCGAGAACGGAGCCGAGGTTGATCGAACAGCTTGCGGTTCCGGCGCGGGCCGTGGGCGGGTTCGTCGAGATGTCCATCGACACTTTCGTCAAGATCTTCCGGCGGCCATTTCAGTTCCGCGAGTTCCTCGATCAGACGTGGATGATCGCGCGCGTGTCGCTGGTGCCGACACTGCTGGTCGCCATCCCGTTCACCGTCCTGGTCGCGTTCACGCTCAACATCCTGCTTCGAGAGATCGGCGCCGCTGACCTCTCGGGTGCGGGCACCGCGTTCGGCACCATCACCCAGCTGGGTCCCGTCGTGACCGTGTTGGTGGTCGCGGGTGCGGGCGCGACGGCCATCTGTGCCGACCTGGGCGCGCGGACCATCCGCGAGGAGATCGACGCCATGCGAGTGCTCGGCATCGATCCGATTCAACGGCTGGTGGTGCCGCGCGTGCTGGCGTCGACGTTCGTCGCGCTCCTGCTCAACGGCCTGGTGTGTGCCATCGGCCTTTCCGGCGGTTACGCCTTCTCGGTCTTCCTTCAGGGCGTCAACCCTGGAGCGTTCATCGATGGGCTGACGGTGCTGACCGGACTGCCCGAGCTCGTGCTCGCCGAGGTCAAGGCCCTGCTGTTCGGGGTAGTGGCCGGGCTCGTCGGGTGTTACCGCGGGTTGACCGTGCAGGGTGGCCCCAAGGGCGTTGGCGTGGCGGTCAACGAAACCGTGGTCTACGCGTTCATCTGCCTGTTCGTGATCAACGTGATCATGACCGCGATCGGCGTCCGGGTGTTGACGAAGTGAGTTACGACGCGACGGTGCGCCTGCGCCGCTTCTTCCGCGGCTTCCCGAGAGCCGTCGACACGGTCGGCGAACAGGCGCTGTTCTACGGCGAGTCGATCCGCTTCATCCCGAACGCGCTGACGCGCTACCGCAAGGAGACGGTCAGGCTCATCGCGGAGATGACGATGGGCACCGGCGCGTTGGTGATGATCGGCGGAACGGTCGGCGTCGCGGCGTTCATGACGCTCGCGTCCGGTGGCGTCATCGCGGTGCAGGGTTATTCGTCATTGGGGGACATCGGCATCGAGGCGCTCACCGGCTTCCTGTCGGCGTTCCTCAACGTCCGCATCGTCGCTCCGGTGATCGCGGGCATCGCGTTGGCGGCCACCATCGGAGCGGGCACCACGGCACAGTTGGGCGCAATGCGCGTCGCCGAAGAGATCGACGCCGTCGAGGCGATGGCGGTGCACTCCGTGTCCTACCTGGTGTCGACGCGGATCATCGCCGGGTTGATCGCCATCGTGCCGCTGTACGCGTTGTCGGTACTGGCCGCGTTCTTCGCCGCGCGGTTCACCACGGTGTTCATCAACGGCCAGTCCGCGGGCCTCTACGACCACTACTTCAACACCTTCTTGGTGCCGACCGACCTGCTGTGGTCGTTCCTCCAGGCCATCGTCATGTCCGTCGCGGTGATGTTGGTCCACACCTACTACGGCTACAACGCGTCCGGTGGTCCGGTCGGCGTCGGCATCGCAGTAGGCCAGGCCGTCCGCACCTCGCTGATCGTGGTCGTCACCATCGTCCTGTTCATCTCACTCGCCGTCTACGGCGCGTCCGGCAACTTCAACCTCTCCGGGTAGGGCACCGATGGCAGGAGAAGATGCGAAGCGCAGCCACGTGCGGATCGCTGCGGCGATCCTCGCGGCGGTCGTGGTGGCCGCCATCGTCTTCACCTACCTGTCGTACACCGCGGTCTTCACGAGCGTAGATACCGTGACGGTGCTGTCGCCCCGGGCCGGCCTGGTGATGGAGCAGGACGCCAAGGTCAAGTACCGCGGCGTCCAGATCGGCAAGGTCAAGGACATCGAGTACGCAGGGGATCAGGCCAAGCTGACCCTGGCGATCGACAGCAGCCAGTTGCCCTTCATCCCGTCCAACGCGAACGTACGCATCGGCGGCACGACGGTCTTCGGGGCCAAGGGGGTGGAGTTCTTGCCGCCGGACAACCCGTCGGGCGACACGCTGCGGCCCGGCGCTCAGGTGCAGGCGTCCTCGGTGCAGCTCGAGGTGAACACGCTCTTCCAGACGCTCACCGACGTGCTCAAGAAGGTCGACCCGATCAACCTCAACGCCACCATCACGGCCTTGGGTGAGGGGCTGCGCGGCAACGGCGACGACCTCGGTGCGACGATTTCCGGGCTGAATTACTATCTGCAGCAACTCAATCCGAAACTGCCCACGCTGCAGCAGGACTTCCAGAAGACGGCGGTGGTCGCGAACGTCTACGGCGACGCCGCCCCCGACCTGGCCAAGGTCATCGACAACGCGCCCACCATCAGCAACACGATCATCGACCAGCAGGACAACCTGAACGCCACGCTGCTGGCCGCCACGGGGTTGGCCAACAACGGCACCGCGACGCTCGCCCCCGGGGCCGAGGACTTCATCGCCGCCATCCAGCGCTTCCGCGCGCCGCTGAAGGTGGCCGGTGACTACTCCCCGGAGATCGGCTGCGTGCTCCAGGGCACCAAGAAGGCGCTCGACACGTTCGCACCAGTGATCGGTGGTGTCCGTCCCGGATTGTTCGTGGCGTCGAACTTCCTCCCCGGCGCGCCGGCCTACACCTACCCGGAGAGCCTGCCGATGGTGAACGCCTCCGGCGGCCCCAACTGCCGCGGGCTGCCCGACGTACCCACCAAGCAGTTCGGCGGGTCGTGGTACCACTCGCCGTTCCTGGTCACCGACAACGCGTACGTACCGTTCCAGCCCAACACCGAGTTGCAATTCGACGCACCCTCGACGCTGCAGTTCCTGTTCCACGGGGCCTACGCGGAACGGGACGACTACTGATGCCCAACCAGAACGGCAACCTGATCAAGGTCGGCATCTTCACCATCGTGATGCTGTTGGTGGCGGCGGGGCTCATCGTCGTGTTCGGGCAGTTCCGCTTCGCGGGCGGCGGTACCTACCACGCCACCTTCACCGAGGCATCGCGGCTGAAGACAGGCCAGGACGTCCGCATCGCAGGCGTGCCGGTCGGCTCGGTCACGAAGATCACGCTCAACCCCGACAACACCGTCGACGTCGCGTTCGACGTGAACGATCGCTATCAGCTGTACACCTCCACAAGGGCAGCGGTGCGGTACAAGAACCTCGTCGGCGACCGCTACCTCGAGATCACCTCGGGCCCAGGCGAACTGCGCAAGTTGCCCGCCGGGGCCACCATCCCCAAGGAGAACACCCAGCCAGCGCTGGACCTCGACGCGCTGCTCGGGGGATTGCGCCCGGTGCTCAAGGGTCTCGACGGTACGAAGGTCAACGAAGTCAGCAACGCCGTCATCGAACTGCTGCAGGGTCAGGGCGGGGCGCTGTCCAACATGCTTGCGAGCACCAGCTCCTTCACTCAGGACCTCGCCGCACGGGACCAGCTCATCGGCGACGTGATCAACAACCTCAACACCGTGCTGGCCACCGTCGACGACAAGGGCGCGCAGTTCGACGCCAGCGTCGACCAACTCCAGCAGCTCATCACGGGCCTCGCCGAGCACCGCGACCCGGTCGCCGGAGCCATTCCGCCGCTCGCCTCCGCCAGCAACGACCTCACCGAGCTGCTGCAGACGAGCCGCAGGCCCATCCAGGGCGTCATCGAGAACCTCCGGCCCTTCGCGCAGCGAATGGACGAACGCAAGGGTGACGTCAACAAGGTCATCGAGCCGCTCGCGGAGAACTACCTGCGGCTCAACGCGCTCGGCGCGTACGGATCGTTCTTCAACATCTACTACTGCTCGATCCGGATGAAGATCAACGGGCCTGCCGGCAGCGACATCCTCATCCCGTTCGGCGGTCCGCCCGATCCCTCGAAGGGAAGGTGCTCGGAGAATGGCTAGGTCCGGACCCAACGAGTCCAGTAACCCCATCCGCACAGGCATCTTCGGCATCGCGGTAGTGGCGTGCCTGGTACTGGTGTCGTTCGGCTACACCGGCTTGCCGTTCTGGCCGCAGGGCAAGAACTATGCGGCCTTCTTCACCGACGCGGGCGGCATCGTGCCAGGAAACGACGTGAACGTCTCCGGTATCAAGGTCGGCAAGGTGTCGAGCGTGGAACTGGCGGGCGACACGGCGAAGGTCAACTTCACCGTCGACCGCCACATCAGAATTGGCGACCAGTCGCTCGTCGCGATCAAGACGGACACCGTGCTCGGCGAAAAGTCGCTGGGGGTGACGCCACAGGGTACGGGCAACGCCACCGTGATCCCGTTGGGCCGCACCACGACTCCGTACACGCTCAACACCGCGCTACAGGATCTGGGCGAGAACGCCAGCGAGCTCGACAAGCCCAAGTTCGAGCAGGCGCTGCAGACCCTGACCGCCACGCTGAAGGACGCCACGCCGCAACTGCGCGGCGCGCTGGACGGGGTGGCCAACCTTTCGCGCAGCCTGAACCAGCGCGACGAGGCCCTTCAACAGCTGCTGATGCACGCCAAGCGGGTATCCGACACGCTCGCACAGCGGGCGGGCCAGGTGAACCAGCTCGTCACCGACGGCAATCTGCTGTTCGCCGCACTCGACGAGCGACGGCAGGCGCTTAGCAACCTAATCGCGGGCATCGACGATGTCTCCCAACAGCTTTCAGGTTTCGTCGCCGACAACCGGCGCGAGTTCAAGCCCGCGTTGGAGAAGCTCAACGCAGTGCTGGACAACCTGCTCGAGCGCAAGGAACACATCGGCGAAGCACTGCGCAGGCTCCCGCCGTACGCCACGGCGCTCGGCGAGGTGGTCGGCTCCGGACCCGGCTTCCAGATCAACCTGTACGGGCTGCCGCCCGCCAGCCTCTCCGAGGTGTTGCTCGACACCTACTTCCAGCCGGGCAAGCTGCCCGACAGCCTCGCCGACTACCTGCGCGGGTACATCTCCGAGCGCCTGATCATTAGGCCGAAGTCGCCATGACACAGGAGAATTCGACGACTTCGCGCTCACGCTGGCTGCGGCTGGCGGTGGTGGGCATGCTGGTGGCCGCCTTGGTCGGTGGCGTCTACTTGGTCTGGCCGGCGCGCCAGGGCAACAAGGTGGTGGCGTACTTCACCACCGCGGTTGGCCTCTATCCCGGTGACGACGTGCGGGTGGTCGGCGTACCGGTGGGCACCATCGAGTCGATTCAACCGCGTGCCACCGACGTCAAGGTCACGATGAAGGTGCGCGACGACGTCAAGCTGCCCGCCGATGCAAAGGCGATCGTGATCGCACCGAACCTGGTGTCCGCCAGGTTCATTCAGATCGCGCCGGCCTATACGGGCGGCGCCGTGCTGGCCGACGGCGCCGAGGTGGGCCTCGACCGCACGGGCGTTCCCGTGGAGTGGGACGAGGTCAAGGAACAGCTCACCGCGCTGAGCACTCAACTCGGACCTCAGCAAGGATCGATGCAGGGGCCGCTGAGCGAGTTCGTGAACCAGGCCGCCGACACCTTCGACGGCAACGGAGACTCGTTCCGCAACGCGCTGCGCGAACTGTCGCAAACCGCTGGCCGGCTGGGGGACTCGCGCACCGACCTGTTCGGCACCGTGCGCAACCTCCAAGTGCTCGTCAACGCGCTGTCGAACAGCAACGAGCAGATCGTTCAGTTCTCCAACCACGTCGCCTCGGTGTCGCAGGTGCTGGCGGACAGTTCGGCCGACCTGGACGCCACCCTGGGCACGCTGAACCAGGCGCTCGGTGACGTGAAGGGTTTCCTCAACGAGAACAATTCGGCGCTGATCGGCCAGATCACCAAGCTCACCGACTTCACGTCACTGCTGACCGAGCACAGCGACGACATCGAGCAGGTGCTGCACATCACGCCGAACGGCCTGGCGAACTTCTACAACATCTACAACCCGGCGCAGGGCACGGTCGGCGGACTGCTGTCGCTGCCGAACTTCGCCAACCCCGTCCAGTTCATCTGCGGCGGCACGTTCGACGTCGGCGCCTCGCCGGACAACTACAAGCGCGCGGAGATCTGCCGTCAGCGGATGGGACCGGTGTTCAAGCGGCTGGCAGTGAACTATCCGCCGCTTCTGTTCCACCCGATCAACAGCATCACGGCGTACAAGGGCCAGATCATCTACGACACCCCGGAGACCGAGGCCAAGGCTCAGACCCCCGTGCCGTATCTGCAGTGGAGTCCGGCGCCTGGCGTCACGCCGCCGATGATGAACCCGGACGGCACATTGAGTGACATGATCCTGCCGCCACCTCCCGTCGTCGGTCAGGTCTCGCAGGCGGGCCCGGTGCCCGCTCCTCCTCCGATGGGTGCGGGGCCACTGCCTGGTCCACCCCCGGCCGAGCCGCTCCCCGCCGAGCAAGGGGGTGGGTAGTGCGTAAGACGTTGCGTGGCAAGGTGTTGCGCTCCGGCCGCAGCGCGGTCGCGCTCGGCTCGAGCGCGGCTCTGCTCGCCGGCTGCTCGTTCGGAGGGCTGAACTCGCTAGACATGCCTGGTACGGCGGGCCACGGCTCCGGTTCGTACACCATCACCGTCGAGCTGCCCGACGTGGCGACGCTGCCGCAGAACTCACCGGTGATGGTCGATGACGTCACTGTCGGCAGCGTGTCCGGCATCGATGCGGTGCAGCGGCCCGACGGCACGTTCTTCGCGGCGGTGACGCTGTCACTCGACTCCGACGTCGACCTGCCCGACAACTCGAGCGCGACGGTCGCGCAAACTTCGCTGCTGGGTTCTCAGCACGTCGAGCTCATCCGGCCCGTGGACGGCTCCGGGCAGGGCAGGCTGAAGGAGGGTTCCAACATTCCGTTGGAGCGCACCGGCCGCTACCCGACCACCGAAGAGGTGCTGTCGTCGCTCGGCGTCGTGGTGAACAAGGGCAATCTCGGTGCGCTGCAGGACATCACCGACGAGACGTTCGCCGCGGTCGCGGGCCGGGCGGGTAGCTTCGCGGAGCTGATCCCGCGGCTGGCGGAGCTGACCAGCTCACTGGAGGCGCAGACCGCCGACATCATCACCGCAGCCGACGGGCTGAACCGTTTCGCGAGCATCCTGGCCCGCAGCAAGGACAGTCTCGGCCGAACGCTCGACTCGCTGCCCGGCGCGCTGAAGGTGTTGAACGACAACCGATCCAACCTCGTCGACGCCTTCACCGCGTTGCGCGAGTTCGCCGGTGTCGCTTCTCACGTGCTTTCGGAGACCAAGTCCGACTTCGCCGCCGACTTCAAGGACCTCTACCCGGTGATCAAGGCGTTCAACGACAACGCCGACGACTTCATCTCGGACCTGGAGCTGCTGCCCACGTTCCCGTTCCAGTACTCCTACCTGCGCAACGCCGTCCGCGGCGACTACCTGAACGTGTTCGTCACGTTCGACCTGACGGTGCGTCGTACGGGTGAGTCCGTGTTGACCACGTCGAAGGGCTTCGATCCGAACATGAAGCGCCTCGACGAGGTCATCAACCCGCCGGACTTCCTGACCGGCGCGATGTCGAACCTGTCGGGTCAGGCCGCCGATCCGTTCAAGATCCCGCCAGGCAGCGCGACTCAACACACCGAGGCGGTGCCCTGATGCTCGACCGGCTAACCCGTCTACAGCTGACGATCTTCTCGATCGTCACGGTGCTCTGCGTGGGCGCCATCTCGGCGTTCTACCTGCACCTCCCGTCCGCGGTCGGCATCGGCTCCTACGACGTGACTGCCGACTTCGTCGCCGGTGGCGGGCTGTACGAGAACGCAAACGTCACCTACCGCGGCGTGACCATCGGTCGGGTCGAGTCCGTCGGGCTCACCAATGACGGTGTCGTCGCGAGCATGCGGCTGAACAAGGACACGCCGGTCCCGGAGAACGTCAAGGCCACGGTCAAGAGCGTGTCGGCCATCGGTGAGCAGTACGTCGACTTGGTGCCGCCGGATGACGCGTCGTCGACGACGCTGCGCGACGGGTCGAACATCGGCGTCGAGAACACCGCCATCGGCCAGGACATCGCCGGGTTGCTCACCCAGGCCGAAAACCTCGTCAACAGCGTCGGTGACAGCCGAATCCAGGACCTGCTTCGTGAAACGTTCAAGGCGTTCAACGGATCCGGGCCCGAGTTGGCGCGGCTGATCCAGTCGTCGCGACTGCTGATCGACGAGGCCAACGCGAACTACGGGCAGACCACTCAGCTGATCGACCAGGCCGGGCCCCTCCTCGACGCGCAGATCGCCGCCGGCGACGACATCAAGTCGGCGTCCGAAGGGCTGGCCCGCTTCACCACCGAACTCGCCAACGCCGACCCGCAGCTGCGCTCAGTGCTGCAGACGGTGCCCGGGGCGACGGAAGCCGCGAACACGACGTTCGAAGGCATCCGTCCGACGTTCCCGATGCTGGCCGCGAACCTGGCCAACTTCGGCCGCATCGGCGTGATCTACCGCAAGTCCCTCGAACAGGCGCTGGTGATCTTCCCCGCCCTGATGGCCGCGCTCATCACCGTCGGAGGCGGACTGCCCGCGGACGAGGGCGGAAAGCTCGACTTCAAGGTCGACCTCGGCGACCCACCGCCCTGTTCGACCGGCTTCATCCCGCCTCCCCTGATCCGCACCCCGGCTGACACCACGCTTCGCGACCTGCCGACCGACCTGTACTGCAAGACGGCGCAGAGCGATGCGGCGGTGGTGCGTGGCGCGCGCAACTACCCGTGCCAGGAGTTCCCCGGCAAGCGGGCCCCGACCATCCAGCTGTGCCGGGATCCGGTGGGCTACGTGCCCATCGGGACCAACCCGTGGCGCGGTCCGCCGGTGCCGTACGACTACCCGGTGACCAACCCGCGGAACATCACGCCGCCCAACAAGTTTCCCTACATCCCGCCGGCGGCGGACTACGACCCGGGACCACCGTCGGTGCAGCTGCCGCCGGGTGTGCCACCGGGTCCCGGTCCTGCGCCTCAGGCGCCGTTCCCGCTTCCGGTGCCGCCGAGCGACCCCGGGGTGCCGCCGCCGCCCTGGCCGTTCTTCGCTCCGCCGGATCAGGTGCTGCCGCCGTACGCCAGGGAGGCACCCGCGCCGCCGGCCCCCGGCCCGTTGCCCGCTGAGGCTCCACCGCCGGCCCCGCTGCCCGCCGAGGGAGGCCCACCGCAGGCCAGTGGCCCCGCCACGGCCACGTACGATTCCAGGACGGGAGTCTTCGTCGACCCCGCCGGGGGGACCGGCGTCTACGCCGCGGGCACGGACAAGCTTGCCACCGCGGAGACGTGGGTAGACCTGATGTTGGATCCACGGAAGGTGTGATGGGCCCGAAGGACACGAACGAGGCGACGTCCGAGACGACCACCTCGCGAGCGGTCACGCGGCGCCGTGCGTCGCGCGCGGCCGGGCCAGCGACGGATGACGTCGGCCCAGCGCCCGTTGCCATCACCGTCGCGAAGCCCGCGACCGGGACACCGCGCCCCACTAACAGTGCCATCGGCAGGCCACCACGCCGCCAGCCGAGCCGGGGGAAGGTCGTCGTCGCCGCATTCGCGGTGCTCGCGGTGCTCGTGCTCGTGCTCGGCTTGGTGACGGCCTTCGCCGCCGACTCGCAGCGCACCGCGGATGCCAGGAATGCGCGCGATCAGCGCTTCGTCGACACCGCGTCGCAGACCGTCGTCAACATGTTCAGCTACACCCAGAACACCATCGACGAGAGCGTGAACCGCTTCGTCGGCGGGATCTCTGGACCGTTGCGCGACATGATGAGTCAAGGCAACAACGTCGACAACCTCAAGGCGATCTTCCGCGACACCCAGGCGAACTCCGAGGCCGTCGTCAACGGCGCGGCGCTGGAGAAGGTCGACGAAATCGCCAAGAACGCGTCGGTGCTAGTGGCGGTGCGCGTCACCGTCACCGACATCGACGGGGTGAACTCGCCGTCGAAGCCCTACCGGTTACGCGTGATCGTGCACGAGGACGACAACGGCAACATGACCGGCTATGACCTCAAGTACCCGGATGGGGGCAACTGATGGGCCGCCTTGCCGCTCGGCTGGTGGCCTTGGTCGGCGTGCTGGTGGCCGTCGGGGTCGTCGCGCTGGCCGGGCTCGGCGGGTACTTGTACTGGGAGCGGGTCGAGACCCGGGAGGCCCAGCTGACGTCGGATACGTTGCCCGGCTTGGCCACTGAGCAGATTCCGCTGATCTTCGGCTACGACTATCAGACCGTCGAGCGCAGCCTCGGTGACGCCGCCCGGCTGCTCACCACCGACTACGAGCGGGAGTTCAAGGACCGCGCAGCCAAGGACATCATTCCGCAGGCACGCGAACGCCAACTCGTCAGCCAGGCGAACGTCGTAGGCGCGGGAATGCTTGACGCTCATCGTGATTCGGGATCGGTGTTGGTGTTCATGAACAGGACCGTGACCGACAAGTCCAAGCAGCCGATCTACGACGGAAGTCGACTGCGCGTGGACTACGAGAAGCAACGCGGCGTTTGGAAGATCAAGTACATCACCCCGATCTAGCTCGACTCGGCGTTGCGCGTCGACGCCAGCGCGTCGAGGAACGACCGGGCCCAGCGATCGACGTCGTGCGCGAGCACCTGACGGCGCATCGCACGCATCCGGCGCCGCCCCTCCTCGGGTGACTGGTTCAGGGCTTCGTCGATCGAGTCCTTCACGCCGTCAAGGTGATTCGGGTTGGTCAGGTAGGCCTGGCGTAGTTCCGCCGCGGCACCGGTGAACTCGCTGAGCACCAGCGCGCCGCCGAGATCGCTGCGGCACGCCACGTACTCCTTGGCCACCAGGTTCATGCCATCGCGCAGGGGGGTGACCAGCATGACGTCTGCCGCGACGAAGAACGCGATCAGCTCGTCGCGCGATACCGCCTGGTGCAGGTAGTGCACGACGGGGTGGCCTACCCGGCCGTACTCGCCGTTGATGTGGCCGACCTGACGCTCGATGTCCTCGCGCATCGCGATGTAGCTCTCGACGCGTTCCCGGCTCGGGGTGGCGAGTTGTACCAGCACGGTGTCCTCGGGATCGACGCGTTGCTCCTCGAGCAGCTCCGAAAATGCCTCGAGCCGAACGTTGATGCCCTTGGTGTAGTCGAGCCTGTCGACGCCGAGCAGGATCTTGCGTGGGTTGCCGAGCTCGGCACGAATCTCCCTGGCCCGTTGCCGGACGCTGCGGTCGCGGGCCTTGCCGTCGAGCGCCGCGGAGTCGATGGAGATCGGGAAGGCGCCGACCTTCACCGTGCGGAAGCCGGTCTGGATCTCGCCGAACCGCGACCGAACCCCCACCGTCGCCCGCGAGGTGTTCGCGCCGATGAGCCGTCGGGCCAGGATGAGGAAGTTCTGCGCGCCTCCGGGCAGGTGGAAGCCGACGAGGTCGGCGCCAAGTAGACCCTCGATGATCTCCGTCCGCCACGGCATCTGCATGAAGAGCTCGATGGGCGGGAACGGGATGTGCAGGAAGAACCCGATCGTCAGGTCGGGTCGCAGCATGCGCAGCATCTTGGGCACCAGCTGCAGCTGGTAGTCCTGGACCCACACCGTTGCGCCGGGTGCGGCGGCCTTGGCCGTCGCCTCGGCGAAGCGGCGGTTCACGTCGACATAGGAGTCCCACCACTCGCGGTGGTAGATCGGCTTGACGATGACGTCGTGGTACAGCGGCCACAGCGTGGCGTTGGAGAAGCCCTCGTAGTAGTCGGCGACGTCGGCTGCCGACAGTCGCACCGGACGCATCTCGAGGTCGTCCTCGACGATGGGATCCTCGTCGCCGTCGGTGATGCCTGGCCAGCCGATCCAGGCTCCGCGGCGCTTCCGCAGCAGCGGCTCGAGCGCGGTCACCAGGCCGCCTGGGCTGCGCTTGAACGTGGTGGTGCCGTCCGGCAGCCGCTCCACGTCGATGGGCAGCCGGTTGGCGACCACGACGAAGTCGGAGGTCCCGGAGGCGGCGTCGGTGCCTCCTCCAGGCGTCACTACGCGTCGAGCTTCGCGTGTCCGATGCCGAGCATGGACAGGAATACCCGGCACTCGTCGGCGTCGGTAGCGTATGCGGCGACTACGCGTCGGGCCTGGCTCGCGGTGTCGTCGGCGACGGGTTCCACGTCGTCGATCTCGGCGTGATCAGTCTTGGCTGCCATGAGACAACTCTAGGCGACTCGCCGAGATGTAGCGATGAGTCGCCCAGAGCTGCCTAGCGAATGGTGGCCCTACCCCTCGGATCCATGAACGGTGGGGGAGCTGCCGACGCTGGACGTGGGCGGCACGTAGGCCGGTGCGTCCTCGGCCAGACCGATGCACTGTCCCGAGTTGTGTCCGGTGCAGGGAATGCCGTCGATCTCGGGGATGCTGGGGTTCCCGGGGATACTGCCGAACGGCGAGGCGGGCGAGTTGGGCACCGTGTGTGGAAGGCAAACGCCGGTGAAGGTGTCTTCCTCTTCACCGGTGGGGCACGCGGCGACGTGAGATGTGGGCCCGACCGACGGTGCCGTGAACGCGGCAACGGCAGGGGCCGCTGCGACAGCGAGCGCGAAACCGCCGGCAAGTAGAAGTCGTCGTGCTGAGCTCTCGAAGGTCCCCATCGTCACGCTTTCTGTCGTAATTGACCGTGTCGTCGGGATGAAGTGTATGGAAGCTGCAGGAAATCTGCATAGGTTCCACCAGTTCCCTGAGAAGGTGTCGCGACAGGTTGCGGCCCTAAGGGCGCCGGGGTAGCCCTATTCGACGCCGTGCACGGTCGGACTGCTGCCGACGCTGGACGACGGCGGCACGTAGGACGGCGCATCCTCGGACAGGCCGATGCACTGACCTGAGTTGCCTCCGGTGCACGGAATGCCGTCGACGGAGGGCAGCCCGCCCGGCGACGTCGAGCCGAACTCGGGCGAGTTCGGCACCAGTTCCGGCGTGCACGTCGTGGTGAAGGTGTCCTCGATCTCGCCGTTGGGGCACGCCGCTACGGATGGTGCCGGAGCGGACGGAACGGCCAGGGCGGCAACCGCCGGAGCGGCGGCGACCGCGACCGCGAATCCTCCGGTGAGGATGAGGCGTCGAACTGAGAACTCTAGGGTCGCCATGGCTCGCTTTCGGTAGTGGTGTTCCTCGATTTCGCAGGCAAGCTGCTTGCTCCAGAATACGCGCAGCGGGTCGCGTTGAACGGCTGATCGAGCCGAAAACTGGTGCGGCCGTGCCGTTTCTGGCAGCCGCCTGTGTGCGAGCTGTGCCATTGCTGGCCGACTACTGCGGTGACACTCTGCCGACCGTGCGGTCACGCATGGTTCGATGACGAGAACGTGTTTCAGTTTGACCCTCGTGGACGTCTCGAATCGGAGGACAGCGGTGCAGCTTTCGTTGGCGGATAGAACCTTCATCATCACCGGCGGTGGTAGCGGCATCGGCAAGGGTGTGGCGGCCGCCGTCGTCGCCGCGGGCGGTAACGCGATGCTCGTCGGCCGCAACGCGGATCGGCTGGCGGCGGCCACCGACGAGCTCAACGGGCAGGCGGGAGCGGGTCGCGGGTCGGCTCGCTACGAACCCGCCGACGTCACCAACGAGGACGAGGTCGCACGGTTCGTCGAAGCGGCCACCGCCTGGACGGGACGACTGCACGGCGTCGTGCACTGCGCGGGTGGTTCGGAGACCATCGGACCGATCACCCAGGTCGATTCCGAACTGTGGCGACGCACCGTCGATCTCAACGTCAACGGAAGCATGTACATGCTCAAGCACTCCGCACGCGAAATGGTGCGCGGCGGCGGGGGATCGTTCGTCGGCATCTCGTCGATCGCGGCGAGCAACACGCACCGATGGTTCGGCGCCTACGGAGTGAGCAAGTCCGCGATCGACCATCTGATGCAATTGGGTGCCGACGAGCTTGGGGCGTCTGGAGTGCGAGTCAACTCGATCAGGCCGGGTTTGATTCGCACCGAACTCGTTGCGCTCGTGATCGATTCGCCCGAGCTCAGTGAGGACTACCGGATCAACACCCCCCTGCCGCGTGTCGGCGAGGTCTCGGACATCGCCAACGCGGCGGTGTTTCTGCTCAGCGATGCGGCCTCGTGGATCACCGGACAGGTCATCAACGTCGACGGTGGCCAGATGCTGCGCCGCGGGCCCGACTACTCGTCGATGTTGGAGCCCGTCTTTGGTGCCGACGGGTTGCGCGGCGTCGTAGCTCAGCCCGCGGGGTGAGGACCGCCGGCTTCCCAGTCGGCCAGCGCCCCTACCGCCGACCAGTCCAATGCCCCGCCTCCGCCGGCCAATAGCGCCAGGAAGCGGTCCCGCAGCAGGCTTGCTATGGGCAGCGGGACGTTGAGCTCCTCACCCGCGGCCAAAACCAGCCGAACGTCCTTGAGGCCCAGCGTGGCTGCGAAGCCGGCGGGTTCGAACTCGCCGCGGGCGATGAGGCCGCCGTACGTGTGGTAGACCGGTGCGCCGAACAACGTCGAGGTGAGCACGTCGAGGTACTGCTGCTTGTCGACGCCGGCCTTGCCGACCAGCGCCATCGCCTCGCCAAGCGATTCGATCACCGACGCGATGAGGAAGTTGCCGCTGAGCTTCACCAGGCTGGCCGCCCGAGGCTCCTCGGCGACCACGAAGGTGCGCTGGCCGATGGCGTCGAGTATCGGCGAAACGGCCTGGAGTGCAGCGGGTTCGGCCGCGGCAACCACGAACAGTCTGGCCGCCTCGGCAGCCTCGGGACGTCCGAACACCGGTGCCGCGACGAACCGCTGGCCGTGCTCGGCGTGCGCATCGGTCAGGCGCTCGGCCAGTGCCACGCTGATGGTCGAGCACGACACGTGTGTCGCCGATGCGCCGAGCGTTGCGAGAATGCCATCGGGCCCGAACGACACCGCCTCGACCGCATCGTCGTTGGCGAGCATGGAGACGACGACGTCGCCCCGACAGGCCTGGGCGACGTCGGCTGCGGCACGCGCCCCGAGCGCTTCGAGTGGGGCGACCTTGTCAGGCGAGCGGTTGTACGCGGTGACGGAGTGTCCGGCGCGGACGAGGTTGGCCGCCATCGCGGAACCCATGTTTCCCAGCCCGATGAATCCGATGTCCATGCTTCCACTTCTACGCCTCGGCACAGCGATCTCTACCGGCTCAGTGAACTGCCAACAGTTCTGGTCAAGTCCCGATGTCGGTTCTTGCGCTGGTGGGGTGGGTTTCGTACATACGCACCGCGACGGCGAGCCCGGAGACGACGGTGATGGCGGCGGCGGACCAGATCGCGGTGCGCAGCCCCCAGAGGTCGGCGGTGAGGCCGCCGACGACGGCACCGGCGGCGTATCCGCTGTCACGCCACAGTCGATAAACGCCAACGGAGCGCGCCCGCCAGAGCGGGTGTGCGACGTCACCGACGGCGGCCAGCAAGGTTGGGTAAACCATCGCGGTGCCTGCACCGAGTAGCGCAGTCGCCGCGAGCCACCAGGAGAAGGTATCTCCGGTGGCGATTAGTGCCAGTCCGACAGCTTGGGTCAGCATCCCGGCGGTGATCAGATGTTTGCGACCCCACCGGTCCGAAAGGGCGCCGGTGGCCAGTTGGCCCACGCCCCACACCGCCGGGTAGACAGCGACCAGGATTCCGATGCGATCCACGGGCATACCGGTGGTCGCAAACAGAATTGGGAACAGGCCCCAGGACAGCCCGAAGTTGAGGTTGTTGACCAGGCCGGCCTGGCTCGCCGAGGACAGCGCCGGTTCGGTGAAGCTGGTGCGCAGGAAGATCTGCCTGCTGGTGAGCAGGGTGTCGGGGTGGGTGTTGTCGTGCTGGCTGGCTTCCAGCTGGGCGTGACCGCGAGTTTCGCGGATGAACACCGCCGTGAGGCCTAGGGCAATCAGCGCATAGGACAGCCCGAGCAGGAACGGTGCTGGCCGCAGGCCGTAGTCCGCGGCGAGGTAGCCGGCCAGGACCGCGGTGATGGCGACGGCGCCGTAGCCGGCGGCCTCGTTGAATCCCATGGCCAGGCCACGCTGGCGTGGGCCGACGAGGTCGATTTTCATGATGACGGTGGTCGACCAGGTCAGGCCTTGGTTGATGCCCAGCAGTACGTTGGCGGCGATCACCCAGCCCCATGATGGCGCCCAGATCAGCAGCAGCGGAACGGGTATGGCGAGCAGCCAGCCCGCCAGGAGCACGGGTTTGCGCCCGAAGCGGTCCGACCAGGTGCCGGCGAAGTAGTTGGTGGCGGCCTTGGTGATGCCGAAGGCGAACACATACGTCAGCAGGAAGGTGTAGCCGGTCAGGTGGAATTCCTGTTCTGCCAACAACGGCAGGACGGTTTGTTCCTGGCCGACCATGCCGCCGACGAGGGCGTTGACGGCTACCAGTAGGCAGAACTGGGAGAGGTTGGCGCGCAACCCGAGTCGCGGTTGGCGGTCAGTGGTGCTCATCCGCCGGTCTCCAAGTGGCGGCCGGTGGCTGCGATCCAGTCCTGGGGTCCGCCGTCGAGCACAACGAGGTCGTGGTGCCCGGCTCCTTCGAGCAGGCTGGCGGCGCCCATGGCGCGTTCACCGTGTCCGCACATGACCACCGTCGGTTCGTCGGGTACCTCTGCGGCCCGCTGCACGATGTCGCCGAGCTCGATGTGCATCGCGCCGGGAAGATGCCCGTCGAGGTATTCAGATCGTTGGCGGATGTCCAGCACGCGGCGGCCGTCAAGCTGCTCTGCCCGGGTCAACGGGATGCTGGCCGTGTCGTGGCCGGCGGCCGTCCATGCCGCCATAGCCCCGTCGAGTTCGCCGATGATGTTGTCGTATCCGATCTTGGCGGCCTGCCAAGCGATGTCGGCTGGGTCTTGGTCGGGGTCGCGCACGATGATCAGCGGTCGATCGGCCGGCGCGAGCCAACCCAGCCAGGAGGCGAACACCGACCTCAGCGGGATGCAGATCGCCCCACCCACATGCGTGGCGGCGAAGCGGTGCAACGGGCGGGCATCGACGAGGACCGCGCCCTCGGCCAGGTGCGCCCGCACCGCGTCCACACTGAGTGAGTCCAGTTTCGGCTCACCCTCCAGCAGCGGCGGGCCGAGGCGGTTGATCTCCCCGAGCCGGCGGAAGTAGGGCGGATAGCTACCCAGCGATCCGAGAAGCTGTGCCACAAAGACGTTTTCGTCGGCTGCTTGCAGCAGCGGGTTGGTGGCCAGCTCGCGGGCGACGGTGCTGGTGCGTTCCGTGCCCGGTGGCGCCGAACAAAATGATCCGGCACCGTGGGTGGGCCACACCTGGACCTCACCGGGCAGTGCAGCCAGTCGGTGCAGTGAGCGGTACTGCGCGCGGGTGAGCTCCTCGGTGCGGTCCTCGGAGACTAGGTCGGTGCGGGCGGCCGAGCCCACGATGAGTGATCCACCGGTGAAGACCCCGATCTCGCGGTCACCGTCGAGCAGTAAAAAGGCCACGTGCTCATGGGTGTGTCCGGGTGTCAAGAGGGCACGCAGCCGCAACCCGCCCAGGTCGACCTCGTCGCCGTCGTGCAGTCCGGTGTGGGTGAATTCGCGGTGACCGGCCGCCGAAGCGAGCACCTTGGCGCCGCCGGTCGCGGCGAGTTGGTGTGCGCCGGAAAGGAAATCGGCGTGCAGGTGGGTATCGGCGGCGAATGCAACCGTCAAACCCCGCTCGGCCGCTGCCCCATGAACGGCGCGCAGGTCGCGGCTGACGTCGACGACAAGTGCCCGCCCGTCACCCAGATCGACCAGGTACGCCGAATTGCCCAGTCCTTCATCGACCAGCGGTACCAGCTCAACTCCGGCCACCATTTACGCCCTCCGTTCCGCTGGTGCATTCCGTCGAGCGACGACGGTGTTGTAAATGAACGATGGAATGCAGAAGTTGGTGGTGCTGGCCAGGCCACCGACGAAAATGAGCAGGACACCGAGCGTGATCCCGACGATGTCTGCGCCGGCGTAGAAGGCCCAGCCGGTTGCGATCAGCCACACGGTTGCGACGACGAAGACGAAGTGTCGCTGCGGGCCCGAGTTGGGGAGCGGCCCCGTTCCGGTCAGATAGCGCATCCCGTGGTTGTAGAGAAGGTCGAACGGGTGGAACGGAAGGACGATGCCCACCGACGTGATTGCCGCAAGGGACCACAGCACGCCAGACGACATCAACGTCACACCGATCAGCGTGATCAGCGTGCCAAGTGTGTACGTCCATCGCATCCACGGCGCCAGTTCGGCGAGCGTCTTGTCATCGAGTCCGCAAAAGCCCTGAGCTTCAAGACGACGGCGGACGGTTCGATTCACAGTCATTTCATGTCCCCCATCGGTCGGGTAGCCGTGTCGGGTGCGGTGTGGCCGCCACGTCGGTCAAGGTCCGGGATGAGCATCGGCACCCCGTAGCCAATAGCGCGTAAGCGCGTCATCAGAGACCTCCTCGTGTCGTGACCCGTTACTTGCCCGTGCCCACTGGCCGCCCCGAGAGCCACCACTCCGGGTAACCCTCAGTGAGGCGATGCGCCTTGAGTCCATTTGCGCGCAGCGCCGCGACGGCTTCGTCGGCGTACACGCAGTAAGGCCCGCGGCAGTACGCCACGTATTCCTTGTCGCGGGGTAGTTCGGCTAGGCAGGCTGATAGGTCCGCCACGGGTAGCGAGCGCGCGCCGGCGATATGTCCGGCCGCGTATTCCTGCTCGGGCCGCACGTCCAGGACCGTGACCTCGCCATTGGTCATGCGACGTGACAGTTCGTCGGGTGTGACCGGTTCGAAGCCGTCGCGATCGCCGAAGAAGTCGTCCACGACCCGGTCGACTTCTGCGAGATGTTGCTCGGCGGTACGGCGAAGCGCCAGTACCAGAGTGATGACCTCGGGTCCGGCCAGTCGGTAGTGCACGAATAGGCCCTCGCGGCGGGCCAGCACGAGTTGGGCCTGTCGCAGTTGTTGCAGATGCCGCGATGCGTTCGCGACCGACAGGCCGGTCTGTGAGGCCAGCGATTCGACTGTGCGCTCACCCTGGGCAAGGACTTCGAGGAGCTCTAGGCGGTGAGGGCTGGCCAGCGCCTTGCCGATGCGGGAAAACTCGCCGTAGAGCCTGTCTTTGAAGTCCCGCTTGGCCGCTGCCTCCATAATCACCTATTCAAGGTAATACTTGAATGTGCTGTTCACAACCCTCAATGTTGTGGAAGGCTTGGCCTGTGCCGACCGCTCAGCACGGGCAGGCGGGCATCGCCGATCGCCGCGCCCACAACGAAGGAGGAGGCATTGGCAACCGCGACGACCGGTGAGGCACGAATCGAGCTCGACGCCGCACCGCTGACGGTCTACGGACTCATCAGCGACATCACCCGCATGGGCGACTGGAGCCCAGAGTGTTACCACTGCGAATGGCTCGACGGCGCCACCGCCGCCGAGGTCGGCGCCCGCTTCCGCGGCCACAACAGGCTGGGCAAGGTCCGCTGGCACACCGATGCGATCGTCACGGTCGCCGATCCGTGACGGGAGTTTGCGTTCACGATCCTGCATCAGAACGGTCGAGAAGAAACGTTGTGGCGCTATCAAACTGGGCCAGTCGGGGCGGGCGCGGAGGTGATCGAGTCGTACCGTTTTCTGTGGTGCCCGATTGCGAACCGCATCGCCGAAGTGCCCATCCCGCGCGACAAGCAACTCCGTCGGGGCATCCAAGAGACGTTGAACCGAATCAAGACGGCCGCCGAGCAGGCTTCTGATTAGTCAGATCCGGCGGGCCGTCCCGAGAATGTGGCTCTTTGGCGGATCGAGCGCTGACACGCTGAACACGAACCGGTCGAGTTGTTCGATGCGAAAACCGCCGTCCTCGAATGCTTTTCCGGTGTCGCGTCCGAGATGGCAGCCGCCGGAGAGCAACGGCCACACGGTCACGTCGGCTGTTCGCTGCAGGGCTCTGCGAAGCGGTTGGGTCGAGGCAACGTGTTCATTGAAGCGAAGTTCGCCGCCGGGCCGGACAACGCGGTGCAGTTCGGCGACGGCTCGGACGACATCCCTGACCGAGCACAGGACCAGCGACGCGACGGCGGCGTCGACACTGCCGTCCGATAGCGGCAGGTCTTCGGCGATCGCCTCACCCACCGATACCGAAACCGCTGCGCTTTCGGCGGCGCGGATGGCCAGAGCGCGCAGATAGGGGTCGGGCTCGAACGCGTGCACCATCGTCACCGAGTCGGGATAGTGCGCGAAGTTGAGCCCATTGCCGGCGCCGATCTCGACGACGTGCCCGGCAAGTCCGGCCAGCATGCGTCGTCTCTGATCGGCCAGCCCCCGCGATTCGGCGGCCTCCGCCTGTTTGGCGTACAGGCGCGCGCACAGCGGATGGCTGACCGTGCCCGAGCGACTCATGGCCGCTGCGTCGGGCGGTCGGATAGCGGGCACGAACGTCGCCAGGGCAGCCGAGCGGCGAGCTTCGAGAGCAGAGCCTTCACCACGTTCACGGAACCTCCTCAGGTCGCGTCGAACCTATCATATCAATCGTTATGATTATAGATAACGTATGATTAGGTGATGTCATCTCCGTCGACGCCCGATCGCCTCATGGATGCCGCGTTGAAACTGTTCGCCGACGGCGGTTACAAGGCGACGACGATCGGCGCAATCGAGACGCAGGCCGGCCTGGCACCGCGGTCTGGGGCGCTCTATCAGCACTTCAAGGGCAAGCAGCAGCTGCTCGAGGCCATGTTGGATCGCGAACTGGCCGGGATGGACGAGCTTGCCCACGCGATGGAGATGTTCCCACTGGGGGACCTGCGTGCCGAGCTGACCATGCTCGCTCGGTGGAATCTCGCCTCGCTCGATCGGCGGGCCACCCTAATCCGCTTCGTGCGGCGTGAGGCCGAACTGCTCCCCGAACGCCAGCGGGCCCAGCTTTACGACCGACTCGTCGCAACGCCGTACGCCGAGATCGTCGCCTGGCTCGGCGCCCGCTTCCAGGAGGCGGGGATCGATGCTCCCGACTTGGATGCGTTGGCGCTCATCCTTGTTGAGTCGATGGCGGCATACCGGGATCTCGACCGGGTGTTCGGTCAAGTCCCCGGCGGGGTCGACGACGAGCGGTTCGTCCAGGCCTGGGTGGACACCGCCCTGGCCGTGAGCCGCCGACACGGCCTGAGCTGAGACGAACGAAGCTCCAGGCGCTTAGACGCGTCCCGCTAGCGTCGCCTGTCCTGGTCCATCAAGTTCGTCCACGGCATCTGGACGGCCCGTCATCGCCATCAGGAGTGCTTCTCCGGTGCCAATGACTTCCGGTCCGTCGCCGTGCTGCCAGGAAACGTCGGTCGCTTTCAGTCGCAATCCCCGTATGCGTCGCCCTGCGCCCAGTCGTGGGTTTGTGGGCATGAGCGGCAGAATCCGTTCTACCCGCTCAACCGGCACCGTGCGCGGATATCCGAGTGCTCGCCGGATGTCCTGATGGTGGACGGTTCCATCGACGAGCGCAATCATCCCCCCGAAACCGGCGGTGAGCCCCTTCGGACGGAGGTGGCGACGGAGGAACTCCATCAGATCGTCGGGCGACAGTGGTGCGAACTCCCGGACGCCAACTTCGTTGGCGCGCACGACCCCACCCTTCGCGAAACGCTTCACCAAGCCGAAAGGAGTCAACTCTTCGTAGCTGACCACGTGTGCGACAACGTCTTTCACCGTCCACCTGTCGCAAAGGCTCGGTGCGTTCCATTCCTGTGGTGTCAGTTCTTCTAGGAACGCGGCAAGGTCCGATCGCTCGTCGTGCGCCATGTCCATCAGGGACTTCGCAGTCGTGCTCATCGCGTGGCCGCTGCTGTCGCTAGCTCGACGTAACGGCTGAGGTAAAGCGGCCAACCTGCATCGCCGTCGACTCCGTCGGCGATGGCCCGCCAGGCGGGACCGTGGCGATCGAGATGGCGATGCTCCAACTCCACCCGAGTCCGATCGTCGGACTCGGCGATGAAGCGCACCTCGACCTCACTCGTCTTGGCCGGATCGGTTTCCAGCTGCCAGGTCGGGCCAATGTCCCATGAGAACACGACCCGCGATGGCGGCTCGTAGGCAAGAACACGCGCCCATTTGCAAAGGCTCCCGTCAATCCCGACGTCGTAGATGTGTCCGCCGACTCGCGGCTCGAAGACTGTCTCGGCAATCGGAACCGACAGCAGGTTGTGGTCGCGTGGCTTGATGGCATCGAACTTCGCGGTGAACAGCGCGAACGCACGCTCGACACCAGTACCGACAACGACGCTCTTTCGTACGGGCTCCACCTCTTCCGACCTCATCCGTCCTGGCCTCCTTCGTCGGCGATCAACTCGAATGCGTCTAGCGCCTTGGTCCAGAAGACGTCTAGCTCCGCCCTAAGTTCTTGAATGCCTTTCGGGTTCAACTGATAAACCCGCCGCGTGCCGACTGCCCGATCTGCTACGAGCCCCGCGGATTTGAGCACCTTGAGATGCTGCGACACGGCCGGCCTGCTTACGGGCAGTCCATGAGCAAGCTCACCCACCGCCATCGGCCCACCGGCCAGGCGCTTGAATATCGCCCGCCGCGTGCCATCGGCGAGCGCCGACCATGCATCCACTGCTTCGTAAGTGACCACTAACGGTAAGTTAATACTTACAGATGAGCCGCGTCCACTCTTTCGACTTGGCTGACTTGCCGCGTGGGCGAAGCCGTCCCACAGCCACCAGAAGGCACACGTCACCTCGGTGACGGGGGCGAAGGCAGCCGAGACGCGGGCCCGCAGGATCAGTGCGGTAATCGCGAAACTCGGGGGCTGAGGGCTAGCCCTTGGGCATCGCGGTGGGGCAGTAGGCCTGCACCGCCAGGCCGCCGAACTTGCTGATGTCGTTCACGTTCGTCCAATCGGTGGCGTTCTTGACGTGATACAGCGCGTCCTGGACGGAACCGGTGCGCTTGAGCAGCTCGCATGTCGAATGCCCGAGCTCGATCGCCTCATTGGCCGAGATGCGGAAACCACCGTCGCGCACCGCCTTGGTGAACAACTCGTCGCGCTGTGCGGCATCCGGATCGGCCGGATCGGCAAACGCGGGCGCGGCGAGCAACGTCGCGGCGCCGACGGCGACGATTACGGCGGCCATCATGTGCTTCGTTCTCATTCATTACCCCTGTCCCAGGCAAACCCGCGTCCACAGTACGTCAGCAAACGCCACGGTGACTATCGGTCAGGGCGGACCCGGTGTTACGCCTGTGACTGGGCGGCCTTGTGCACGGCGTTGACGATGCCTTGATAGCCGGTGCAGCGGCAGAAGTTGCCCGAGAGCCCTTCGCGGATCTCGCCGTCGGTGGGCTGTGGGTTGTCGCGCAGCAACGCGGTTATCGAGGTCACGAACCCTGGCGTGCAGAAGCCGCACTGCAGCCCGTGGCACTCCCGCATCGCGGACTGCACCGGCGACAGTTCCCCGTCGCTCGATGCCAGCCCCTCGACGGTGGTCACCTCCTGCCCGTCGACCTGGACGGCGAATATCAGGCACGACCGCACGGCCTGACCGTCCAGCAACACGGTGCAGGCGCCGCACGCGCCGTGTTCGCAGCCAAGATGGGTGCCCGTCAGCCCACACTTCTCCCGCAGGAAGTCCGCGAGCGTCAGGCGTGGTTCAACGGTGGCCTGGTAGTGACGGCCGTTGACCGCGACACCGGTAGGTAGTTCATGCATCGAGCGCCTCCGTGATTGCCTCGGTCCAGGCCCGCGCGACCATGGCCGCGCCGACCCGGGTGCGGTAGGACGCCGAGCCCTGCAGATCGGTCGGGACGTCCTCGAGCCCCGACATGGCCAGCCGGCCGAGTTCCTCGGCACTGACGTCCGTGACCGGCCGCCCGGTGATCGCATCCTCGGCCGGGGTGCCGCGTTTCGGCGTGGAGCCCAGCCCGAGCAACCCGATCCCGCAGCGGGTTACGCGGTCCTCGGTGTCGAGCTCCACGGCCACCGTCGCGCCGGCGATCGCGAAATCGCCGTGCCGCCTGGCGAACTCCTGCACGGCGTATCCACACCGTCCCGACCACACCGGGAATCCGACGGCGGTCAGGAGCTCGTCGGAATCGAGCGACGTCTCCCAGAGCCCCGTGAAGAATTCGCTTGCCGGGATCTGCCTGCGTCCGCGCGGCGACGTCGCCTCGATGCTCGCGTCGAGCGTCAGCGCCACCGCGGCGTACTCCGCGGCGGGGTCGGCGTGCGCGATGGCCCCGCCAAGCGTCCCGCGGGTGCGGATCTGGAAGTGCCCGATGTGCGGCGTCGACAACGTGAGCAGCGGAACCGACTCGGCCACTTCGTCATCCATGCCGACGAGGGCGTGCGGGGTGGCCGCGCCGACCCACACCTCGTCGCCGCGAAGTTCGATGTTGCGCAACTCGTCGACGCGGGAGATGTCGACGAGGTTCTCGAAGTGGGTTAGCCGCATCGCGAGCATGGGCACCAGACTCTGCCCGCCCGCGAGGATCTTGGCCTCGTCGCCGTACTCGCCAAGCAAACGCACCGCGTCGGCGACGGAGTCGGGGCGGTGGTAGGCGAAACTCGCCGCCTTCATACCCGCGCCTTCACGACGTCAGCCGCGTCAGCAGCGCCTGGAGCACGTCGTCGACGCCGGGCGTGGCCGGGGTTCGGCGCTTCCTGCGACCGATGAGCAGGCCGATGGCGAGGCCGGCAGCGACGCCCGCGGCCACGGGGGCGAACCGCTTGGCCACCGGCATGGCGACCACCTTGAGCAGGTCGACGGAATCCCCGGAATCACCGGGCGTGACAGCTGATTGGGCCGTCGCGGACGCCGGCGCTGCCGCCCCTACCAGCAGTTCGGCCTCGAGGCTCTTGGCGAACTGCGCGATCAGGTTGCCGGAGACGTCGGCCAGTACCCCTCGGCCGAACTGGGCGGCCTTGCCCGAGATCGCGAGGTCGGTAGTGATGACGACGCTGGTCGAGTCGCCTTCGTCCTTGAGCTGCGCGGTCACCAGCGCCGCGGCGGTGCCGTTGCCGCGGGTCTCCTTGCCCTCGGCCTTGAGCACGACCCGCTGGGTGACCGCGTCCTTCTCCTGGAACGAGGCAATGCCCTTGTAGGACACGGTGATCGGACCGACCTTGACCTTCACCGCGCCGGTGAAGTCGTCGCCGTCGACGGACAGCAGGGTGGCGCCGGGCAGGCACGGCGCCACGCGCTCGACGTCGGTGAGCACCTCCCACGTCTTGGCGGCGGGCACCGCGACCCGGAATTCGTTGTTGAGTTCCACGCCTAGTGGTCCTTTCCTTCGCGTGCTGCATCGATGAGCGCCACGATGGTGGCGGGGCTGGCGGGCAGCTGGGTCACGGTCACGCCGAGCGGGGCCAGCGCGTCGTTGATGGCGTTGACGACCGCGGGCGGAGCTCCGATGGCGCCGCCTTCGCCAGCGCCTTTGTAGCCGCCGACGCCGGGGCCAGGGATCTCGACGTGGCCGAACTCGATGGGTGGCACCTCGGTGGCCGTGGGCAGCAGGTAGTCCACGAACGTCGACGCAACCGGGTTGCCCGCGTCGTCGTAGGCGAGGTGCTCGAGCAGCGCACCGCCGATGCCCTGCACGGTTCCGCCGGCGACCTGGCCCTCCACCACGTTCGGGTTGATCATCGGGCCGACGTCCTCGCTGACGATGTAGCGGGTCAGCGTGACGTGCCCGGTCTCGACGTCCACCTCGCACGTACACACGTGGGTTGCGTTGGCCCAGTGGATCATTGCCTGCGAGTTGAACCGGGCCGTCGCCTCCAGGGTGGGTGAGGCGCCCCCCAGTTGGGCCGGTTCGTAGTGGGACCGGTAGGCGAGGTCGGCGAAGCTGACGCTCTTCTCGGGATCGTCGCGCACGCTGGCCCGCGAGCCCCCGAGTTCGACGGCGGATTCTTCGACGCCAAGCATCTTGGCGGCCATCGCGACGAGCTGCTTGCGCAGGATCGTGCCCGCCTCGTTGACGGCGCCCGCGGTCATGGGTCCACTGCGGCTGCCCTGCGTGCCCGCGCCGTACGGCGTCACCGCGGTGTCGCCCTGGATGGTGGACACGTCTTCGATGTTGGCGCCCAACGCATCCGCGGTGAGCTGCACGACCGTGGTCTCGACGCTGTTGCCGCAAGAGCCACCGTTGACGTAGACGTTGATCTTCCCGGTCGGCTCCATGCGGATGGTGGCGCCCTCGGTGGCGAGGTGGCCCGTCGCGGCGCCCGTGGGCTCGACGTACGCCGAGAAACCGAGGCCGATGTAGCGGCCCTCGGCCAGCGCGTCGGCCTGCTCCTTGCGGAAACCCTCGTGGTCGAGGATCTTCACCGCCTGCTCGAACGTGTCGGCGGGCGCACAGTTGTCGTATGGCATGCCGTTGGGGTTGAAGTACGGCATCTCGTCGCCGCGCAGGATGTTGATGCGGCGCAGTTCGACGGGGTCCATTCCCATCTTGCGCGCGGCACAGTCGAGAAGCATTTCCCGCGTGAGGGTTTCGTACTGCCACGGCCCGCGGTAGGCGTGCAGGCCTGGGGTGTTGGAGAACACCGTCTTGTAGTTGAAGCTCGCCTT
>Ga0070668_100000449_pt1 | contig 27220 bp, 27 predicted proteins | sample KBSS43metaG_FD_64661 | JGI IMG/M metagenome (GOLD analysis project Ga0070668, IMG submission 64661) | Switchgrass rhizosphere microbial communities from Kellogg Biological Station, Michigan, USA - KBS S4-3 metaG | ecosystem: Host-associated > Plants > Roots > Rhizosphere > Soil ...
GGGCGAAGACATCTCGGCGGGGCTCGCGATGCTCGACGCCAGGCACATCGCGGGCGACTCCGACCTGTCGACGCTGTTGGTGGGCGGCGCGCGCCGTCAGTGGCGCACCGGCATCGCGTCGCGCTTCGAGGAACTCGTCGCGCACACCAACGCTCGGTGGGAGCGCAGCGGTCAGATCGCCCACCGCGCCGAACCCGATCTCAAGAACGGCCGCGGCGGCCTGCGTGACGTTCAACTCCTCAACGCCCTGGCCATCGCCCAGCTGGCCGACGGATACCCCAGCCGGTCGCTGGCCTCGCCCATGGGGACGCTTGGCGATTCGCACCTGGCGCTGCTGAACGTCCGCACCGAACTACACCGCGTCTCGCGCAAGGGCCGCGAGATGCTGCTCGCCCAGTTCGCCGACGAGATCGGCGCCTCCTTACACGTCGGCGACCGGTTCGACCTGGCGCGCGTACTCAGTGACGCCGCGCGCACCATCAGCTACTACGTCGACGCAGGGCTGCGCACGTCAGCGAATGCGTTGCCGCGCCGTGGCTTCGCGGCGTTGCGCAGGCCCGTGCGGCGGCCGCTCGACGAAGGGGTGATCGAATTCGGCGGCGAGGTCATCCTCGCCCGCGACGCGCGGCCCGAACGCGATCCTGGCCTGATCCTGCGCGTCGCCGCGGCGTCGGCCACCACCGGGTTGCCGATGGCCGCCTCGACCCTGAGCAGGCTGGCCGAGGCGGCGCCGGAGCTGCGCACGCCGTGGCCCCGGCAAGCGCTGAAGGACCTCCTGGTGATGTTGGCCGCAGGCCCCGCCACGGTCGCCACCGTCGAGGCGCTGGATCGAACGGGGCTGTGGGGCAGGCTCTTCCCGGAATGGGGTGCGGTGCGCGACCTTCCGCCGCGCGACGTGATCCACATCTGGACCGTCGACCGACACCTGGTTGAAACGGTCTCGCGGGCAAGCGCATTCACGACGAGGGTGTCACGACCCGATCTGTTGGTGCTCGGCGCCCTGTGCCACGACATCGGCAAGGGTCGCGGCGGCGACCACAGCGACATCGGCGCGGACCTGGCCACCCAGATCGGCACGCGACTCGGACTCTGGCCGTCCGACGTGGAGGTGCTGTCCAAGATCGTCCGCTTCCACCTGCTGCTGCCCGACACCGCGACGCGCCGAGACCTACAGGACCCCAAGATCATCGCCGGAGTCGTCGATGCACTGGGTGGCGACTCAACGCTGCTGGAACTGTTGCACGTGCTGGCAGAGGCGGATGCGCTGGCCACCGGTCCGGGGGTGTGGGGCGACTGGAAGGCCTCACTCATCGGCGACCTGGTCCGGCGGTGCCGGTTGGTGATGGCGGGCGAACCGCTGCCGCAGCCGGACCCCATTGAGCCGCAGTATCTTTCGATGGCCTCCGACGGCGGGGTGCACGTCGAGCTGGTGCCTTCAGACAGTGCGCACGTGTTCGCCGTCACGATGATCGCGCCCGACCGCAGGGGCCTGCTCTCGAAGGCGGCGGGCGTGCTCGCGTTGAATTCGTTGCGGGTGCACTCCGCGTCGGTGAGCAGCCACGAAGGCGTGGCGATCAACACTTTCGTGGTGTCGCCGCACTTCGGCGCGCCGCCGCCACCGGAGCTGCTCCGCCAGCAGTTCATGTTGGCCCTCGGGGGAGACCTCGACGTGATCGACTCGCTCGAGCGCCGCGACCGCGATGCGGCGGCGACCAACACGTCGCGCGCAGGCGAGATTCCGGCCGCGGTGCCGATCAGCCACGTGCCGGCTCCGCCCCGCGTGCTCTGGTTCGACGGCAGCGCGCCAGGAGAGTTCGTGCTGCAGATCCGCAGCATCGACCGTCCCGGACTGTTGGCCCGACTCACCGCCGTCATCGAGCGGGATGGACTTGACATCGTCTGGGCGAAGGTCACGACGCTGGGGTCGTCGGTGGTCGACGCGTTCGGCCTCGTCGTGCCTGCGCTGGTCGCCGGCGACGTGAACGGCGACCACGCTTCGGCCCGTGCTGAATTGGAGCGTGACCTCTACCGGGTGTTGCCCGCCCCGGCGCCTGCCAAGCCGGTTTCGGAGGCCAGCTGAGCGCTGCGTGCGATGATCCTGTCGTGAACGCGCCAATTGAACACCTCGGCCCGCGGACCAAACCGGGGCGCGAGACGTTGATCAGCGCGGGTTTGTTCGTCGTCGCAACCGTCGTCGCGCTCGCACGCAACGCCGCGATGCAGTTCGTCCCGTTCGTGTCCGAGTCGAGTGTGTTGAACAACGCGACGGCGCTGGGGATTTCGCTGCTCATCGACGTCGGCTTCATCGTCGTCGTCTACGTGCGTGGGATCACGCCGACGAGGAAGCTGGCCGCACTCGGCATGGGGATCGTCGCGACGATCTTCGACGTCGGCGCCTACGCCTTGTACATCTTCTTGCCGACGTCTCCGCTCACCACGCCGCTGTCGTGGGTGGTCAATTCGACGACGTTCCTCTTCGTCGTCGCCTGGGGCATCTCGCGCCGCCGTCATCCGCTGTGGCTGGTCGGCCTCATCCCGGCGTTGATCCTGAGCCTCCTGCTCGCCTGGGCGTACGACTCCGGAACGTTCTGGGACGCGCTCGGCGAAGGTGGGATCTGGTTCCTCAGCGCCGCGTCGTGGTACGCGGTCATCGGCCTCGGCTGCGTGGCGTGCTGGGGCTTCGACGCCGTGGGGCAGATGTCCAGCCCGCCAGCGCCGGTGGCACCGCAGCCCAGCGCGTCGCTCGCCCCGGCACAGGCCTTTGGTCCCCCCGGGTACCGGCAGGCCGCGCCGACGAACTCGATGGCGATCGCGGCGCTGGTATCGGCGCTGGTGTTCGCGCCGCTGGGGATCGTCTTCGGGCACATCGCGTTGTCGCAGCTCAAACACTCCGGCGAAGACGGAAAGGGGCTGGCGATCGCCGGAGTCGTGCTCGGCTACGTCGGCACCGCGCTCTTCGTGCTCGCGTTGGTCTTCTACGTGGTCGTACTGTCGGCGCTCAGCTCCGGACTCCCGTGACACGGTCCTCCTCCATAATCCGTAGATGACGTACTACCCCGGTTACCCGCCGCCGCCTCCGCCGCGCCAGACCAACGCGTGGGCGATCGCGGCGCTGGTCGCGGCCTTCACCTTCCCGCCGATGGCCATCGTGTGCGGCCACGTCTCGTTGTCGCAGATCAAGCGCACCGGCGACGAGGGGCGTGGGCTGGCCATCGCGGGGCTCGTGGTCGGCTACGTATTCACCGCGCTCATCATCGTCTTCGTCGCCTTCATGATTTGGTTCATGATCGTGTTCGACCAGTCGCTTCGCGACTACGACCGCGACTACTACAGCACCTACTCGATGGCGGTGACCAGCATCCAAACCGGACCGGGCGAGCAGGGACCGCTACGCTTGACGGGTGTTTGAATCCCTCTCCGACCGGTTGACCGGAGCCCTCTCGGGGCTTCGGGGCAAGGGTCGGCTGACCGACGCCGACATCGACGCGACCAGCCGGGAGATCCGGCTCGCCCTGCTCGAGGCGGACGTTTCGCTCCCGGTGGTGCGGGCGTTCGTCGCGCGCATCAAGGACCGCGCCAAGGGGGCCGAGGTCTCGGGTGCGCTGAACCCGGCGCAGCAGGTCGTCAAGATCGTCAACGAGGAACTCGTCGGCATCCTCGGCGGGCAGACCAGGCAGCTGGCATACGCCAAGACGCCGCCGACCGTCATCATGCTGGCCGGCCTGCAGGGCTCCGGTAAGACGACGCTGGCGGGCAAGCTCGCGAAGTGGCTGAAGGATCAGGACCACACCCCGCTGCTGGTGGCCTGCGACCTCCAGCGTCCCGGGGCGGTCAACCAGCTGCAGATCGTCGGCGAGCGCGCCGGCGTGCAGGTATTCGCGCCCCACCCCGGCGTATCGCCAAGCGGCGGCACCATCGACGAGATGACGGCGGGCGACCCCGTCGCGGTTGCCGCGGCAGGTCTCGCCGAAGCCAAGGCCAAGCACTTCGACGTGGTGATCGTCGACACCGCCGGCCGGCTCGGCATCGACGAGGAGTTGATGAACCAGGCCGGCGCGATCCGGGCGGCCGTCGATCCCGACGAGGTCATCTTCGTCCTTGACGCGATGATCGGCCAGGATGCCGTGACCACCGCCGAGGCGTTCCGCGAGGGCGTCGGCTTCACCGGCGTGGTGCTGACCAAGCTCGACGGCGACGCCCGCGGCGGCGCTGCACTGTCCGTGCGCGAGGTCACTGGCGTGCCGATCCTGTTCGCGTCCACCGGCGAGAAGCTCGAGGACTTCGACGTCTTCCATCCCGACCGGATGGCCAGCCGCATCCTCGGCATGGGTGACGTGCTCAGCCTCATCGAACAGGCCGAGCAGCACTTCGACGCCGAGCAGGCCGAGGCCGCCGCCGCGAAGATCGGGTCCGGTGAGCTCACGCTGGAGGACTTCCTCGAGCAGATGCTGGCGATCCGCAAGATGGGCCCCATCGGCAACCTGCTCGGCATGCTGCCGGGCGCCGGTCAGATGAAGGAAGCGCTGGCAGCCGTCGACGACAGCCAACTCGACCGGGTGCAGGCCATCATCCGCGGCATGACGCCTGCGGAGCGGGCCGACCCGAAGATCATCAACGCGTCGCGGCGGCTGCGCATCGCCAACGGCTCCGGAGTGGCGGTGTCCGAGGTCAACTCGCTCGTCGATCGGTTCTTCGATGCCCGCAAGATGATGTCGCAGATGGCCGGACAGATGGGAATGCCGTTCGGCCGCAAGGGTTCTTCCCGCAAGGCTGCCAAGGGCAAGAACAAGCAGGCAGGCAAGAAGAAGGGCGGTCGGGGGCCGACGCCGCCGAGGGCCGCGAACCCGCTTGGCGTGGGCGGTGGCCTGCCCGCCGGCTTCCCGGATCTGTCGAACATGCCGAAGGGGCTCGACGAGTTGCCGCCTGGGCTCGCCGACATCGACCTGTCCAAGCTGAAGTTCCCCGGCCAGAAGTAACTTTGCGCCTGCACGTGAAGGGCCGCGGGCTCCCCGATGGGGAGCCCGTCGAGTGGTGGATCGCCAACGGTGTCTTGAGTGCCGAGCCAGTTGCGAACGCCGACACCGTGTTCGAGGGTGGCTGGATCGTGCCGGGGTTGGTGGACGCGCACTGCCACGTCGGGCTCGGCGACCACGGCCCAACGGAGCTCGACGAGGCGGCCGCCCAGGCCGAGACTGAGCGCGACGTAGGGGCGCTGCTGCTCCGGGACGCCGGGTCGCCAGTGGACACCCGCGCTTTCGACGACCGCGAGGACTTGCCTCGCATCATCCGGGCCGGCCGGCATCTGGCCCGGCCGAAGCGGTACAGCCCCGGGTTGCCGATCGACATCGAGGACGAGTCGCAGCTACCCGCGGCGGTCGCCGAACAGGCCCGCTGGGGCGACGGCTGGGTCAAGCTCGTCGGTGACTGGATCGACCGCGGCGTAGGCGATCTCGCGCCGCTCTGGTCTGACGGCGTGCTCGTCGACGCCATCGCCGCCGCGCACGCCGAGGGGGCCCGGGTGACTGCCCACGTCTTCGGTGAGGACGCGTTGCCCGGCCTGATCGCGGCGGGCATCGACTGCATCGAACACGGCACCGGCATCACCGACGACGTCATCGCCATGATGATCGAGCACGGGACGGCCCTTGTGCCGACGCTGATCAACATCGAGAACTTCCCCGGCATCGCCGACGCCGCAGGCAAGTACCCGACGTACGCGAAGCACATGCGCGACCTCTACGCGTCGTGCCCCGAACGGATGGCCGCGGCGTTGGACGCCGGTGTCCCGATCTATGCCGGGACCGACGCGGGCAGCATGGTCCCGCACGGCCGGATCGCCGATGAGGTGGACGCGCTCAAGAAGATCGGGATGAGTCCTACCGACGCGCTCGGCGCGGCCTGCTGGGACGCCCGGCGATGGTTGGGCAGGCCGGCGCTCGAACACGGCGCGCCGGCCGACTTGGTCTGCTACGCCGAGGATCCCCGGACGGGAGCCGACGTCGTCGCCAACCCGGAGCTGGTTGTGCTGCGCGGCAAGGTCTATCGCTGACGCCGAGACTGCGGTGAGATCGCGATCAAGCGCTGAATCGCGATCCCACCGCAGCTCGGCGAGCAGTCGTGGCCGATCGGCCCGGAGGCTACGGCATGCCCTGTGCGACAACGGCATTCAATGCGGCGACGGACTCTGGTGCCCCCGAGACCGCTGCCTCGGCGCCGCGCGTCCATGCCCACAGCGCGAGATCGACGACGGGCGCGGTGACCGTCGCCGTCGCATCGCGGCCGGTCGCCCGCACCGCCATCGGAGCCTCGGCGGCTCCGCCGGCTGCAGTCCAGCGGCCGACTTCGACGAGCCAGCGCTGGTCGGTGTCGCTGGCCACGAACTGCACGACACACGAGGCCCGGTAGGTCGCGTCGTCGGGCTTCCAGCCCCACATCACGTCCACCGAATGATCGATCGCACCGGCCGCCACGTCCTTCGCGATCGGGCTGACGGGCAGCCCTGCCGTCAACTCGGCGTCCACCCGGTGCATCGTCGCCTCGTAGGTCTGCATGCGCCGAGTGAAGCCGACGGTCTGATCGGATGGCCACCACGACCAACACGACACCGCGTCGTCGAGCGCGGCCAGCTGGCCGATCAGTGCCGTCGTCGCCTGCGCGCGCAGCGCAAGCAGGTCGGTCATGCCCGTGGGGCGTTGCGGTTTGGCACGTTCGACGTCGGGCAGTTCGGCTTCGGCGAGCACTGGTCGGGACAGGATCCCGGCCCAGAAGTAGTGGACCTCGGTCAGGTGCCACAGCAGGTCGGATGCATCCCAGTCCGGACAGGTTGGGCAGCGGCGACTCGGATCGGTGCCTGCCAGAACCTCGGCTAGCCGCTGGGACTCGGATGCGATGACTTCGAGGCGGTCCATGCCCCCAGAATGCCAGCGCTGGCGTCAGTACACGTCGCGGACGTAGCGGTGCGTCTTGATGAGGTCGTTGACGTATGCGTGAGCGGCGGCGGCGTCCATTGCGCCGCAGACCGCGACGATGTCGCGCAACGCCGCGTCGACGTCCTTGGCCATGCGCTTCTCGTCACCGCACACGTAGACGTACGCTCCGTCGGAGAGCCAACCGAAGAGCTCGGCCCCGTGCTGGCGCATGCGTTGCTGCACATACTCTTTGGAGCCATCTGCTCGATCGCGGGAGAACGCGAGGTCCAGCCTGGTCAGGGTGCCCGACGTCACGAACTCCTCGAGTTCGTCGCCGTAGAGGAAGTCGGTCGCGCGGCGCCGGTCGCCGAAGAACAACCACGACCGTCCCGTTGCCCCGGTGGCTTGGCGTTCCTGTAGGAAGGCGCGGAACGGTGCGATGCCGGTCCCCGGTCCGATCATGATGATCGGCACGTCGGCGGCGGGCAGCCGGAACGTCTGGTTCGGTCGCAGGTGTACCCGCAGCGTGTCACCGCGCTCGGCGAGGAACGTCGACGCGACCCCACCGTGTCGGCGGTGCCCGGATGTGTATCGCACGGTCGCGACCGTCAGGTGTACGTGATCGGGATGCGCCAGCGGGCTCGATGCGATCGAGTAGTCGCGGAACTGCAAGGGCCGCAACGTGTCCACGACTTCGTCGACGGTCACGTCGGCCAGTCTGATGAGGTCGAGCACGTCCTTGCCGTACGCCCAGGAATCCGGGGCCGCGACCTCACCGGTCAGCGCAGTCTTCGCATCCGCGTCGCTGGTTCGGGACGCCACCAAGGCTTGCAGCGCCCGCGACGGAGTGCGGATCTCCAGGTGCTCGGTGAGCAGGACTCCGAGCGGCTCGTCGTGGTCGGGCATCGCGTGCTCGGATCCGACGCGGAGCTCGGCCAGCAGCGCATCGACGAGCATCGGGTCGTTGGTGGCATGCACTGCGATGGAATCGCCTGCGTGATAGGTGATTCCGGTACCTCCGAGGTCCACTTCGTAGTGGCGGACCTCCTTGTCGGACTCCGAGGAGTTGAGCCGTCGGTTGACGGTCAGCCGGGCGGCGACGGGGTGGTTTCGGTCGCGGTTCTGCGCAGGTGCTTCAGGCACGGAGACCGCCACCGCAGGGAGATTGGCGTGCGTTGCCGCCATCAGCTTGAGGACGTCGGTGGTCCACGCCTTGGCCGGTTGTTCGTAGAACCCGTCTACGTCGACACGGTCGACGAGCCGGGTGGCGCCGAGGGCCTCGAGCCGCTCGTCGAGCAGTTTGCCTGCGTTGCAGAAGAGTTCGTAGGAGGTGTCGCCGAGTGCGAGTACCGCGAAGCTCAGGTGCTCGAGCCGCTCGGCGGCGTCGGAGCTGAGCCCTTCCCAGAACAGCAGCGCGTTGTCGGGGAACTCGCCCTCCCCGAACGTCGAGCAGACCACGACGAAGTGGGTGGCGTTCTGCAGGTCGGCGAGTTCCACTTGGTTGAGCTCGATGGCCTCGACCTCGATGCCGATTTCTGCGGCGCTCTCGGCGAACGTCATGGCCGCGTCTTCGGAGTTGCCCATGTCGGTGCCGAAGGCGACGATCAGCGATACGTCGCGGTGGTCGGGCAAGGTCGCTCCCCTCGGTCGCGTGCGCGGGATCGGCTCGCGCGAATTTAGGGTGACCTTACTTTGGTGGCTCTGGCTTTGGGGGGCTCCCTCGTTCACGCGATCCGTACGCTTCACGCCATGCCGGATCATCGCGCGCACTTCGACTTCGACATTCGCTTCGCCAACGGGGGAGACCTCACTGGGACCGGGTTTCGGCTCGACCTACCCTCGGCAGACGCCGACGAGGCGACCATCGGGCGGCTGCTCGTCGCGCACCTCGGGCTCGCGCTCGTCGACACCGTCGAGCTCCGCGGGCTGCGGATCGTCGAGGAACTGCACCGCGGAAGCCGTGGGGTGGCGGTCGCCGAGCAGGGCCCGGCGGGGCGGGTCGTCGACCTCAGTCACCCCATCCGAGCGGGCCTGGTGACCTATCCGGGGCTGCCCGCCCCGGTGATCACGCCGCATCTGACCCGCGCGGACTCCCGCGCGAAGTACGCCCCCGGCACGGAGTTCGCCATGGACGTCATCACGATGATCGGCAACACCGGCACCTATCTGGACTCGCCGTTTCATCGCTACGCCGACGGGCCGGACCTGGCCGGGCTCGACCTGTCGACGCTGGTGGGGTTGCGCGCCGAGGTGTTCCACCTCGCCGATTCGTGGGATGCGCAGCGCCGTGGGATCCGAGCGGAGACCCTGGCCGATCGCGACGTGCGCGGTGCGGCGGTACTGCTGCACACCGGCTGGGACGAACACTTCGGCAGTCCCGCTTACGGGGTCGGCGCACCGTTCCTCACCGCGGCCGGTGCCCAACATCTCATCGACGCCGGAGCGGTGTTGGTCGGAATCGACTCGGTCAACATCGACGACACCGAGTCCGGCGGCGAAAGGCCAGCGCACACACTGCTACTCGGGGCGGGCGTCCACGTCGTCGAACACCTCACGAACCTCGGTGCGCTGCCGCCGGCCGGCACGCGGTTCACCGCTGCGCCACCGGCAGTGGAGGGGTTTGGCACCTTCCCCGTTCGCGCGTTCGCGCAGTGGCCGCTCACGCCGAGTGGCTGAAGCCCCAGTCGAACAGTCCGATCGCCTGGCCATACAGGTCTCCGGTGCCGTACATCAGCACGACGACGAGGCGGCGCCCATTGCGTTGCGCGGCGGTGACCAAGGTGTTCCTTGCGAGGTTGGTGAAGCCGGTCTTGCCTGCGAAGTCACCCGGGTAGCGGGTGAGCAGCTCGTTCTGTGCCTTGAGTTGCCGTACCCCACCGCCCTTTTCGGGGAAGGATGCCGACGGGGAGGCAAAGATCTGGGCGATCAGTGGGTACTTCAGCGCCTGGCGGTACAGCACCGCGAGATCGTGTGGGCTGGTGACGGATTCCCAACCGGGCCCGTCGAGGCCGGACGGCGACGAGGCGCGCGTGTTGCGTGCGCCGAGTTGTTGGGCCTTGGCGTTCATCGCGGCCACGGCGACCCGCTGCCCGCCGAGCATGTCGGCCAGCATGTTGGCGGCGTCGTTGCCCGACACCATCAACAGCGCGGCGAGCAGTTGCGTGGTCGTGTAGGCCTGTCCGGGCACTAGCCCCACGCACGAGCACTCGACCTGGGTGTGGCTCTGGTTGGCCCGCGCATACGAGTTCGGATTGAGGTTGTCCAGCACCACCATGGCCAACAGTGGCTTGATGGTGCTGGCCGGGGCGTACGACCCGGTCGGGTCCTTCGACGCGAGCACCGCGCCGCTGTCGAGGTCGGCGACCAGCCACGCCTGCGCGGGGCCGTCGGGTGGGGCGGAGACGACCGAGCCGGCCGGCTCGACGTCGGGCTGCGCCGACACGGTAGGCGCCGCCATGACGGCGCTCAGCGCGAGCACCATGGCCGCGCACAGTATTCGCACGAAGAGCGAGCGTATGGCGTGCAGGACTCGGTCAGCGCGCGATCAGGTCTCCATCCGGCTACAGCGTGCCGATGCTGGCCGAGCGGTCCTGAGCGAATCCCCAATCCAGCAGTGCGGTGGCCTGATCCCAGTATGTCGGCCCGCCCTCCTTGATCAACCCGTACATCATGGCGATCACAAGCCGCCTGCCGTCGCGCTGCGCGGCACCGACGAAGGTCTTGCGCGCGACGTCGGTGAATCCGGTCTTGCCACCGAGCATGCCCGGATAGCGGAACAGCATCTCGTCCTGATTGACGAGGTTGACCGGTCCGGCGTCGCCGGGGAACGGCGCGGCGGGCGCCGACGTGATGGCGGCGAACACCGGGCTGGCCAGCGCCGCACGAAAGATGACGGCCAGATCGTGCGGTGTGGTGTAGCCGTCGATGCCGGGGCCGTTGAGTCCGGACGGCGATCCGGCCCGGGTGGCCGTCGCACCGAGTGACGCCGCCTTCGCGTTCATCTTCGCCACCGCGGCGTCGATGCCGCCGAGCATGTGCGCCAGGGTGTTGGCGGCATCGTTGCCCGACACGAGCAGCAGCCCGTCGAGGAGCTGCTGTGTGGTGTAGGTCCGGCCGGCCTTCACCCCTGCGCAGTTGCACTCCACCTTGGCGTCGGCCTCGTTGGCGACGACCGTCGCGTCCAACGGCAACTCGTCGATGGCGACAAGGGCCAGCAGCGTCTTGATGGTGCTCGCGGGCGCATGAGTCACGTACTGGTCGCGGCCGGCCAGGATCTGGCCGGTGTCGAGATCCGCGACGATCCACGACGGCGCAGGGCCGTCCGGCATCGGAACCGTACCGACGGTCTCGACCTCGGTGTCCGCCGAGGCGATCGGCGTGGTCGGCGGCGTGGCGATGAGAAGGGCGGCCGCGGATGCGGCGGCGATCCCGAGGAATCGTCTGACCATGTGCGCTGAGCCTACTGGGCCCAGGTTTGAGGAGCTCGTGCTGCGGCTACACGCCCAAGGCACCCGGTCGACGTGAGGAGCTCCAAGGCATGTGCGGCATCGCGGGGGAGATTGCGCGCGGGCGCCCAGCCGACCTGACGGCCGTGGCGGCCATGACCGACACCATGGTCGCGCGGGGTCCCGACAGCAGCGGGGTCTGGGCGCGCGAGGGCGTCGCGTTCGGCCATCGCAGGCTCGCCATCATCGATCTGTCCAGTCACGGCCACCAGCCGATGCACGACCCCGACCTCGGGCTCACCGTCGCGTTCAACGGATGCATCTACAACTACCCGGAGCTGCGTGCGCAGCTGCTCGCGAAGGGCTACCGCTTCTTCTCGCACAGTGACACCGAGGTCGTGCTCAAGGGCTACCGCGAGTGGGGCGAGCGGGTGGTCGACCACCTCAAGGGCATGTTCGCCTTCGCCATCGCCGAAATGGACTCCGGCGCCGTGGTGCTGGCCCGCGACCGGCTCGGCGTCAAGCCGTTGTACTGGTCCGACGTCGACGACGCGCACGGGGGAGGCGCCTTCAGGTTCGCCTCGTCGCTGCCCGCGCTGCTGGCGGCGGGCGGGGTGGACACCGAACTCGACCCGGTGGCGCTGCACCACTACCTGTCGTTCCACTCCGTCGTGCCCGCCCCCCGCACCATCCTTCGCGGGGTGCGCAAGCTCTCGCCAGGCACGCTCATGCGCATCGAGCCCGACGGCAGGCGCACCGAGAAGACGTACTGGGAACCGACATTCGAACGTAGCGCCGAACGCGCCAGCTGGTCGGAGCGGGACTGGGAGGACGCAGTGCTCGCCTCCCTGCGGACCGCGGTGGAACGCAGACTCGTCGCCGACGTACCCGTCGGGTGTCTGCTGTCGGGTGGGCTCGACTCCAGCCTGATCGTCGGTTTGCTCGCGGAAGCCGGGCAGCACGGGTTGGCGACCTTCTCGATCGGCTTCGAGGCGGCGGGCGGCGAGGAGGGCGACGAGTTCAAGTATTCCGACGTGATCGCCCGTCACTACGGCACCGACCACCATCAGATCCGCATCGACTCCGCGCGCATGCTGCCTGCCCTGTCCGACGCGATCGGGGCGATGAGCGAACCGATGGTGAGCCACGACTGCGTGGCGTTCTATCTGCTGTCCGAGGAGGTCAGCAAGCACGTCAAGGTGGTGCAGTCGGGCCAAGGTGCCGACGAGATCTTCGCGGGTTACCACTGGTACCCGCCGATGGCGCACGCCAGAGATGACAGCGCCGGGGACGCCTTGGACCGCTATCGCACGGCGTTCTTCGATCGCGACCACGCTGCGCTCAACGGGCTCCTGCAGCCGCACTGGAGACTCGACGACGACGTGGCGGGTGACTTCGCGCTGAAGCACTTCGCGCACCCGGGTGCCGCGACGGCCACCGATCGGGCGCTGCGCCTGGACACCACGGTGATGTTGGTCGACGACCCGGTCAAGCGGGTCGACAACATGACGATGGCCTGGGGGCTCGAGGGCCGGGTGCCGTTCCTCGACCACGAGCTCGTCGAGCTGGCGGCGACATGTCCGCCCGAACTGAAGACGGCCTACGGCGGCAAGGGCGTGCTGAAGGAAGCCGCCCGCAAGGTCATTCCGCCCGAGGTCATCGACCGGCCCAAGGGGTACTTCCCGGTCCCCGCCCTCAAGCACCTGGCGGGTCCCTACCTCGACCTGGTCCGCGACGCCCTGCACGGCGAGGCGGCGCGCAACCGTGGCCTGTTCACCGCGGCCGCCGTGGACGGACTTCTCGCCGACCCCAACGGCAACCTCACGCCACTGCGTGGAAATCCGTTGTGGCAGTTGGGACTACTCGAACTGTGGCTCGCCCGCCGCGTCGACGGGCTCGTTCCGTGATGACGTCCAAGGTGGAGCCCGCGACGGGTGTCGTTCAGGATCTCGGCTGGGGTCGGCTGGTCTTCGGTCAGACCTTCGACGACTCCGATCAGTTCGGCAACGCGCTTCGCGCCGAGGCCACCGGCCGCCGCGACATCGGGATGTACCTCGATGCCCCGCACGTCTTCGTCGCTCTGCATCCGCACGAGTTCTTCATCGACCCGAGCTTCACCTATCGACTCGACTTCGCGCGGCCAGGTGACTACCGGCCGGCTGACGTGCCAGGGGTTTCCGTCCGGCCGGTTCACTCGATCGACGATTGCGCGGCGACCAACCAGATCTACGTGCAGTGCCGCATGGTTCCCGCCGACGTCGAGCTGATGTGGAGCAACTGTCGGCACGAACCCCACATGGTCTATCTGGTCGCGACCGACGACGAGACCGGTGCGGTGGTCGGGACTGTCACCGGCATCGATCACGCGCAACTCTTCGGCGATCCCGAAAACGGTTCCAGCCTGTGGTGTTTGGCGGTCGACCCGACGTTGTCCCGCCCCGGTGTGGGCGGGCTGTTGGTCAGGTCGCTGATCGAGGAGTTCGTGCGGCGCGGGCGTGCTCAGATGGACTTGTCGGTGCTGCACGACAACGAAGGTGCCATCGCGCTCTACGAGCGGATGGGGTTCGAGCGCGTCCCCCCGCTGGGCATCAAGCGCAAGAACGCCATCAACGAGAAGCTCTTCGCGCCGATACAGGAAGCCGAGGGGCTTGCCGAGCTCAACCCGTACGCGCGGATCATCGCCGACGAGGCGATCATGCGCGGGATCACCGTCGAGGTGCTCGACGGTAAGGGCGGTTACCTCCGGCTGACCCATGGCGGGACCAGCGTGGTCACCCGGGAGTCGTTGTCCGAGTTGACCAATGCCGTCGCGATGAGCCGCTGCGACGACAAGCGCGTGGCCCGCAAGGTGGTGTCCGATGCGGGCATCAACGTGCCGCGCGGCCAGAACGCCACGTTCACCGACGAGGACTACGAGTTCATGCGGGAGGTGGGCTCGGTGGTGGTGAAGCCGGCGCGGGGCGAGCAGGGCGCGGGCATCACCGTCGGCGTGTCGGAACCGGCCGACCTCGATCGGGCGCTCGCGTGGGCCGCGAAGCACTGTCCCGACGTCATCATCGAAGAGCGTTGCGAGGGTGAGGATCTGCGACTCGTCGTCATCAACGGAAAGGTGATCGCCGCCGCGGTTCGCCGACCGCCGGAAGTGATCGGGAGCGGCACGCACACGATCAGGCAGCTCATCGAGGCGCAGAGCCGCAGACGTGCGGCGGCCACGCACGGTGAGTCGACGATCCCCGTCGACGACCTCACCGAGGCCACCGTGCGCGAGGGCGGCTGGGATCTCGACGACGTGCTGCCGAGCAACGAGCGGCTGGTGGTCCGGCGCACGGCCAACCTGCACACCGGCGGAACGATCCTCGACGTCACCGATGACGTCAATCCGAAGCTCGTGCAGGTGGCCGTCGACGCGGCGGACGCCATCGGCATCCCGGTCACCGGCATCGACCTCATGGTGCCCTCGGTCGAGGGGGACGCCTACGTCTTCATCGAGGCCAACGAGCGGCCCGGGTTGGCGAACCACGAACCACGCCCCACCGCACAGGCTTTCGTCGACCTGCTGTTCCCACGTACCGCCGCGACCCCATGGGCGTGGCAACCCGTTCCGGTCGATCAGGCCTGACCGTCTTCATGCTTCAGAAGGGAGGCGCCTTGCCCGAACGTGCCGCAATGCCCGAGGCCGACCGGGCCTGGATGATCGACACGCTGCTCGCGCTGCTGCAGACCCCGAGCCCGTCGGGCCGTACCGATGCGGTGATGCAGCTGATCGGCGACATTCTCGACGACGTCGGCGTGCCGTTCAAACTGACCCGGCGCGGGGCACTCACCGCCGAGCTGCCTGGCGATTCGACCACCATCGACAGGGCATTGGTGGTCCACGCGGACACGATCGGCTGCATGGTGCGCACGCTGAAGGACAACGGCAGGCTCGCGCTGATTCCCGTCGGCACGTTCTCCGCACGCTTTGCGACGGGGGCGCGGGTGCGGATCTTCGCCGACGATCCCGACGCGTTCATCACCGGAACGGTCATGCCGCTCAAGGCCAGCGGGCACGCGTTCGGCGACGAAATCGACACCCAGCCGACGGACTGGGACAACGTCGAGGTCCGCGTCGACCGGAAGGTCTCCTCGCGGGCCGAGCTCGAGGAGCTGGGCCTGCACGTCGGCGACTTCGTCGCGTTCATCACCAGCCCCGAACTCACCGAAGACGGGTTCATCGTCTCGCGCCATCTCGACGGCAAGGCAGGCGTCGCGGTGGCCTTGGCGCTGGCCAAGAACTCCGCCGAGGGCAAGCTCGTGCTGCCGCACCGCAGCACCATCATGGTCACCATCACCGAGGAGGTCGGCCACGGCGCCAGCCACGGGCTCCCGCCGGACGTCGCCGAACTCGTCTCGGTGGACAACGCGGTGTGCGCGCCGGGGCAGCACTCCATCGAGGACGGCGTGACCATTCCGATGGCCGACCTGCATGGGCCGTTCGACTACCACCTGACCCGCAAGCTGTGCCGCCTCGCCGACGAGCGGGGCATTCGGTATGCGCGGGACGTCTTCCGCTACTACCGGTCCGACGCCGCCGCGGCCATCGAGGCGGGCGCGGGTACGCGGGCGGCGCTGGTGGGTTTCGGGCTCGACGGCAGCCACGGCTGGGAGCGCACCCACCTGGATTCGTTGGAGGCGACGTACAACCTGTTGCATGCGTGGCTGCAGACCCCGCTGACGTTCGCCAAGTGGGACGCCAATCCCTCGGGCAAGCTCCGCGACTTCCCGTCGTCGAAGCAGCCGGCCCCCAGCGAACAGTGGGTGCCGCTGTCCCGCGGGGACCACACCGAGCCCGGTGAGGCGTCGCCGGGGGAGCATTGGCCGCCGGCGGAGGGCCCGCACGCCTGATGGTCGCGGACGGTGTTCAATCGAGGGCGTGCTGAGCCTCGAAGAGATCTCCGACCGCCTGGAACTGCAGCAGCTGTTGGTCGACTACTCCACGGCGATCGACAAGCGCCAGTTCGACGACCTCGACCACGTCTTCACCGACGACGCCTACATCGACTACCGCGCGATGGGCGGCATCGACGGTCAGTTCCCGGACGTCAAGAAGTGGCTGGCGGATGTGCTGCCCAACTTCCCGGCGTACTCGCACCTGATCGGCAACTTCGACGTGACGATCACTGGCGACACCGCCACGTCACGCGTCATCTGCTTCAATCCGATGAAGCTCTCCGAAGACGGGCAGATCCTGTTCTGCGGGCTCTGGTACGACGACGAGTTCATCCGTACCGATGCGGGCTGGCGCATGACGCGGCGCGTCGAGACGAAGTGCTTCGACCGCATCGTGTAACTCCGCCGAACGCCGGTTACCGCCACGCGTTTCTCGACTGGAGCGTGGCGGTAATCGGCGTTCGGCGGAGGGGACGGGGGCGGCGATTTCCATCTGACCTGCGCGCTCTGGCACAATGGGCGGCTGTCCGCCACACGACCAAGGCTGTGCGGCGGTCACACACGTAAGGCAAAACCGGACCGGGCATCCGCCCTGGTCGCCGAATTGCAGCGTGGCAACGCATGAGGAGAAGTCGTTCATGGCTGTCAAGATCAAGCTCACCCGGCTTGGCAAGATTCGCAATCCCCAGTACCGCATCGCCGTCGCCGACGCGCGGACCCGCCGCGACGGCCGGTCCATCGAGGTCATCGGCCGGTACCACCCGAAGGAAGATCCGAGCCTCATCGAGATCGACTCGGAGCGCGCGCAGTACTGGCTCGGCGTCGGCGCCCAGCCCACCGAGCCCGTCCTGGCCCTGCTGAAGATCACCGGCGACTGGCAGAAGTTCAAGGGCCTGCCTGGTACCGAGGGCACGCTGCGGGTCAAGGAGCCCAAGCCGTCCAAGCTGGACCTGTTCAACGCGGCGCTGGCCGCCGCTGACGAGGCACCCACCGGTGCGGCGACGCAGCTGAAGAAGAAGAAGTCCAAGAAGGACGAAGAGGCCGCCGAGGCGCCTGCGGAGGCCGCAGCCGAGGCTGAGGCCGCTGACGCGCCCGCCGACGCCGCGCCTGCCGAATGAGCTCCGTCGTCGTCGACGCCGTCGAGCACCTCGTTCGGGGGATCGTCGACAATCCTGACGACGTCCGCGTCGACATGGTGACGAGCCGCCGCGGGCGCACCGTCGAGGTGCACGTGCACCCCGACGACCTGGGCAAGGTCATCGGCCGCGGTGGACGCACGGCGACTGCGTTGCGCACGTTGGTGGCCGGCATCGGTGGTCGTGGCATCCGCGTCGACGTGGTGGACACCGACCAGTAACCCATGGATCTCGTCGTCGGGCGGGTGGTCAAGGCTCACGGCATCGGCGGTGAGGTCGTCGTCGACGTTCGCACCGATGACCCGGAGGCACGCTTTAGCCCCGGTAACACGCTGCGCGGCAAGCCAAGTCGCGGCGGCGCCGAACGCAACTTCGTCGTCGACGCCGCGCGCCCGCATGGCGGCCGACTGCTCGTCCGGCTGTCCGGCGTCGCGAGTCGGGACGCCGCCGACGCGCTGCGGGGCACGCTGTTCGTCGTCGACACCGCCGAGCTTCCTCCGATCGAGGACCCCGACGAGTTCTACGACCACCAGTTGGAGGGGTTGACCGTGCGGACGGTCGGCGGCGGCGTCGTCGGCGTCGTCGCCGAGGTGCTTCACACTCCGGGCGGGGAACTGCTGGCGGTGAAACGCGACGGCGGCGCGGAGCTGCTGGTGCCGTTCGTCGAGGCGATCGTCACGGCGGTTTCGCTGGACGACGGGACCGTCGACATCGACCCGCCAGAGGGCCTCCTGGAGCTGGAGTGACATGCGCATAGACGTCGTCACCATCTTCCCGGACTACCTCGCGCCACTGCGACAAGCGTTGCCGGGCAAGGCCATTGAAGCGGGCATCGTCGAGCTGGCCGTGCACGATCTGCGTCGCTGGACCCACGACGTGCACAAGTCCGTCGACGATGCGCCCTATGGCGGCGGGCCCGGCATGGTGATGACGGCGCCGATCTGGGGCGCCGCGCTCGACGAGGTGTGTTCCGCCGAAACGCTTCTGGTGGTGCCCACCCCGGCGGGGCGGTTGTTCACCCAGGCCGACGCCCAACGCTGGGGCGGTGAGGCCCACCTGGCGTTCGCCTGCGGCCGCTACGAGGGCATCGACCAACGCGTGGTCGACGACGCCGCCCGCCGCATGCGGGTGGAGGAGGTGTCGATCGGCGACTACGTGCTAGCGGGCGGTGAGTCCGCGGTGCTGGTGATGGTCGAGGCCGTCGTGCGGTTACTTCCCAACGTGCTCGGCAATCCCGTTTCCCACCTGGATGATTCGCATTCAGACGGGCTGCTCGAGGGGCCGAGCTACACCCGCCCGCCGAGTTGGCGGGGACTCGACGTGCCGTCGGTGCTGCTGTCCGGCGACCACGCCAAGGTGGCCGCCTGGCGCCGGGAGCAGGCGCTTGAGCGCACCCGCGAGCGAAGGCCCGAGCTACTCGAGTAGCTGGCTGGGCTAGATGTGCCCGCCGGGGAACATGGTCTTCACGGCCTGGGTGATGGTGTCGCGCGCGACCGAGGAGTCACCGGTGGGCTGCATCGAGCTGATCGCCATGATGTAGCGGCGCTCGGGCCCGATCACACCGGTGGACAGGTGCATCCAGTCGGCGCCGATGCAGCACATCCAACCCTGTTTGACGGCAACGGGTTCGGCGTTCAAACCGTCCGGAATGCCGAAGCGCTGCGGGTAGACGCCGCCGGGCATCATCCCGTCGATCGCCATCGGGGTGGACGCAGCGAGGTTGGACAGGATGATGCTGGCCTGTTCGGGCGGCAACCCGCCGGTGCCCGCCATCATCATGTCGTAGTAGCGCACCAGGTCCGACACCGTGCTGATGGTGTTGAACCACCGCCCATTGCCAGGTGGGCGCGTCGAACCCAGCCCGTAGCGGGCGACCACGCGGTTGATGATCGCGCTGCCGCCACTGCGATTCCAGAAGACCTCGGCGGCGCTGTCGTCGGAGGACCGCAGCATGACGTCGAGTGACTTGCGGTCGTCCGGCGACAACACCGTCTGGCCCTTGGACACCTGCAGTAGCAGGTCGTCGGCGATGAACAGCTTGACCACCGAGGCGATGGCGATGGTGCCGCCGCTGCCGTTGGTGACGAGTTGGTCGGTGTTGCGGTCGAGGATGGCGACGGTGATGTCGGCGCCGGCCTTGGACGCCTCGGCGGTGGCCTGGCGTTCGCGGTCGGCCAGTCCGGTGAAGGCGGCGACAGGAGCGTCGGGTGGCGCCTCGGGAAGCGGAGCCATGCTGCCCAGCGGGGCGACGACGGTGAGTTGGGGGGCGCCGGGAGGTGCGGGAGGCGTGCCGTAGACCTTCGCCTCGCACCCTGCGACCACCGTCGCGACCGCGAACGCTGCGGCGCTGACCATCAGCAGCTTTGACGGCCGGCGGTGCATGACCCTCCTCGTAGGCGTCGTGCCGAGATAGGGCGTGAATCGAGCTGTGATGTCACCATCTGCCCGCGACCCCGTTTGGCTAGCCTAACTGCTCGGTGGCTGTGACGCGCCCTGGGCACCGCGGGTGTTGCACGTGTTGTTTCAGGTCGATTTCATCGTCCCGACGTCGACCCTGACAGCGCGATTTCGTCGCGCGGGGGGCCATCTGGCACAATTGACCAGTTGTCTGCGCACGACGCGCCGCGTCTGCTGCGAGATGCACCCCAAAGTTACCGAAGACAACGGCTCGGCGACGCGCACACGCGACGCAGGAGACTGAACCGCGACCAACAAGGAAGTGTCACCGATGAACACGCTGGACTTCATCGACCAGGCGTCGCTGCGCGACGACATCCCGGCCTTCAGCCCCGGCGACACCGTCAATGTCCACGTCAAGGTCATCGAGGGTTCCAAGGAGCGCATCCAGGTCTTCAAGGGCGTCGTGCTGCGCCGCCAGGGCGGTGGCATCCGCGAGACGTTCACCGTTCGCAAGGAGAGCTATGGCGTTGGCGTCGAGCGGACCTTCCCGGTGCACTCGCCCAACATCGACCACATCGACGTCGTCACCCGTGGTGACGTGCGCCGGGCGAAGCTGTACTACCTGCGCGAGCTTCGCGGCAAGAAGGCCAAGATCAAGGAAAAGCGCTGACCCAGCGCCCCGTCCGGCGCGCTCGCTAGGGTGAAGCCGTGACCGAATCCCGTGACGACGCCGACGCGGCTGCAGTTTCCGCTGACGCCGACGAATCCTCCGACGCCGACACGACGGACGGTTCCGACGGGCTTACCGACGCCGCGCCCCGCGAACCGATCTCTCCGCTGCGCACGGTATTGATCGCGCTCACCAGCGAGACGGTGCTCCTGATCGTCATCGCGGTGGTGATCTACTACGTCATGTTGACGTTCGTCGCGCGGCCGTACCTGATCCCGTCCGAGTCCATGGAGCCGACGCTGCACGGCTGCGCTGGATGCGTCGGCGATCGCATCATGGTCGACAAGCTCACCTATCGGTTCTCACCGCCAGAACCCGGCGACGTCGTCGTGTTCAAGGGCCCGCCGTCGTGGAACGTCGGCTACAAGTCGATCCGCTCCGACAACACCGCGGTCCGGTGGATGCAGAACGCGCTCTCGTTCATCGGCTTCGTGCCGCCCGACGAGAACGATCTCGTCAAGCGCGTGATCGCGGTCGGCGGCCAGACCGTCGAGTGCCGCTACTCGACCGGCCTGACCGTCGACGGCAAGAAGCTCGACGAGCCATACCTCGACTACACGACGATGAACGTCGAGAAGTCCAATCCCTACGCCACGTGCCTCGGCAATGAGTTCGGGCCCGTGAAGGTACCCGACGACCGGCTGTGGGTGATGGGGGACAACCGCACCCATTCGGCCGACTCACGCATGCACTGCGCCAACGATCCGGCGTCCGTGGAGTCCGGCGTGTGGTGCACCGGCGACCCCAATGCGGGGACGGTGCCGGTCGACAACGTCATCGGGAAGGCACGGTTCATCGCATGGCCGCCGGGCCGGTGGGGCGGCGTCACCACGTTCAACCCGCAGCAATGACTTCCAGCAAGTAGGAGTGTTTCGTGCCAGCGACCTGGCCGCCGAGAACGGTGATCCGCAAGTCCTCGGGCCTGCGCACCATCGAATCTGCGCTCTACCGCAACGGGCTGGGGCCGGTGGCCGGGGTCGACGAGGTCGGGCGTGGCGCCTGTGCCGGACCGCTGGTGGTCGCCGCGTGCGTGCTCGGCCCGAACAGGTTGGAGAGCCTCGCCGCGCTCGACGACTCGAAGAAGCTCACCGAGAAGGAACGCGAGCGGCTCTTTCCGCTAATTCGGCGCTATGCGCTGGCCCACCACGTGGTGTTCATCCCGTCGACCGAGGTGGACCGCCGCGGTGTGCACGTGGCCAACATCGAGGGCATGCGCCGTGCCGTGGCCGGGCTGCCGGTGAAGCCCGGGTACGTGCTCTCCGACGGGTTCCGGGTGCCTGGGTTGCCCATGCCGTCGCTGCCGGTGATCGGCGGCGACGCGGCCGCGGCGTGCATCGCCGCGGCCAGCGTGCTGGCGAAGGTGAGCCGCGACCGGCTGATGGTCGCGATGGAGAAGGACCACCCGGGCTATGGCTTCGCCCTGCACAAGGGCTACTGCACGCCGACGCACACCGCGGCCCTGGCCGACCTCGGGCCGTGCAGCGAGCACCGGTACTCGTTCGTGAACGTGCGACGGGCGGGTGGCCGGACCGAGGTCGTGGTCCGCGACGCCCCCGAGTGGGTCGACGAACCGTCGGATCCGGAGTCGGAGCAGCGCAGGGAGTACGGGTGAGGAAAGATGGCCCCAGATGACGTCGACCAGAGGACCGCTGACTAGATGAGTGCCGAAGATCTCGAGAAGTACGAAACCGAGATGGAGCTCTCGCTGTACCGCGAATACAAGGACATCGTGGGCCAGTTCAGCTATGTCGTGGAGACCGAGCGGCGGTTCTACCTGGCCAACAGCGTCGAGTTGGTGCCGCGCAACTCCGACGGCGAGGTGTACTTCGAGCTCCGGTTGGCCGACGCGTGGGTGTGGGACATGTACCGGCCGGCCCGCTTCGTCAAGCAGGTTCGGGTGATCACCTTCAAGGACGTCAACATCGAAGAGGTCGAGAAGCCCGAACTCCGGCTGCCCGACTGACCTGGTGACCGCCGAGGACCAACTCCCCGTCGCCGTCGTCACCGGCGCCAGCCGTGGCGCGGGCCGAGGCATCGCCACCGCATTGCTGAAATCGGGCTGGCGGGTCTACCTGACCGGGCGGACGGTGACGGACCGCGGTGACGGTGGCATTCCGGTCGTAGTCGATCATCGCGACGACGCCGACGTGGCCAGCCTGTTCGACCGGGTGCGCGACGAAAGCGGACGGCTGGACCTGCTCGTCAACAACGCCGCGGCCATCCACGACGACCTGGTCGATCCGAAGCCGTTCTGGGAGAAGCCACTTGCGCTTGCCGACGTGCTCGACGTCGGGTTGCGGTCGGCCTACGTGGCGTCCTGGTGCGCGGCCCCGCTGATGGTAGGTCAGGAGCGTGGGCTGATCGCGTTCACGTCGTCGCCTGGCTCGGTGTGCTACATGCACGGGCCCGCTTACGGTGCGCAGAAGGCGGGGATCGACAAGTTGGCCGCCGACATGGCCGTCGACTTCGCAGGCACCGGCGTTGCGACCATCTCGATTTGGATGGGAATCCTGCTGACGGAGAAGTTCACTTCCGCGTTCGACGGGCACCCGGAGGCGTTGGCCAAGACCGCCGAGCACGCCGAGACCCCCGAGTTCACGGGGCGGCTGATCGACGCGCTCTATCGGGATCCTGCGCTATCCGAACTCAGTGGGCAGACGCTCATCGGCGCCGAACTCGCGACGCGGTACGGCATCACCGACGAGGGTGGACGCCGGCCGCCGTCGCACCGGGACGTGCTCGGTGACCCGCGGACACCGTCGACGGTGGTGGTTCGCTGACATTCGGTCTGGCGGCTTGGGAGGATGGTCCCGTGCGAGACAAGGCTCAGTGCTGGCTGACCGACATGGATGGCGTCCTGGTGCACGAGGAACGTGCCCTTCCCGGCGCCGCTGAGTTTCTGCAGCGACTCGGGGAGAAGAAGCGCCCCTTTCTCGTCCTGACCAACAACTCGATCTTCACGCCGCGAGATCTGGCGGCAAGGCTGCTCCGCTCCGGTCTCGAGGTGCCTGAGGGGTCGATCTGGACCTCGGCCCTGGCGACCGCCACCTTCCTGCACGATCAGCTGCCGGGCGGCTCGGCCTACGTGATCGGCGAGGCAGGTCTGACGACGGCGCTGCACGAGGTCGGTTACACGCTGACCGATACCGGTCCTGACTTCGTGGTGCTCGGCGAGACGCGCACGTACTCATTCGAGGCGATCACCAAGGCCATCCGGCTCATCGGTGACGGTGCGCGCTTCATCGCCACCAACCCGGACGCCACCGGGCCGTCAGCTGAGGGCCCGACCCCTGCCACCGGGTCGGTGGCAGCGCTCATCACCAAGGCCACGGGACGAGAGCCGTACTTCGTCGGCAAGCCGAACCCGATGATGTTCCGCAGTGCGCTGAATCGCATCGAGGCGCACTCGGAGAACACCTTCATGGTCGGTGACCGAATGGACACCGACGTGGTCGCCGGGATCGAGGCGGGGCTCGAGACCATCCTGGTGCTCACCGGGTCGACGGCGCGCGCCGACATCGAGCGGTACCCGTTCCGGCCGAGTCGGGTGTTGGATTCGATCGCCGACGCCATCGAGCTCGTCTGACGGATGTTTCCCGTTCACGTCGAACCGGAAGTCGTTGTTGCGCTGGAAGATCAGCCGCTGCGGCAGCTCCGCAACGCGGTGTCGCACGCGGTGACGGCCCTGCTCGCCGACGACCTCGATGGCCGGGTGCGGCCGTGGGATCTCGCTGGGTTGCGCGACGGGGCAAGTTCTCTCGGTGAGGTAACGTCGGCTCGTGCCGTGCATGTGGCCGACGACGTGCTCGTCGTGGAGCTCGTGCCGGACGGCCGGCACGTCGCGCTGCGCCGCATCGACGACGGCTGGCGACTGGCCCGATTCGTCGTGCCAGGTGAGCACGCGCTGCCCCCGGAGACCACGCGGCGGATCAGGTTGTCGGGATCAGGGCCCGACGCGGTGCTGGCGGCATTGGGCATCGAGCGGCCGCCCGGTGTGGAGTTGGAGTACCTCTCCGAGGACCTCGGTCAGGGCGAGACCGAGAGTCGCTACCGCTACCGGTGGGTGGCCGACGACCGGTCGGTGCTGGCCGAGGAAGTCAAGAACGAAATCTACGACGGCGCGACCCCGTACACGACGTACCTGCGCGGTGTGGTCGTCGACGGTGAGCACGGGCGCATCCTCAGTGCGACGGGGGAGGACGCAGTGCTGATCGAGGGGTGATTATCGTGAGCCGGTGACTTCAACGGATGCCACCAGACCGCTCGCAGGGGTGCGGATCATCGAGATCTCGAGCTTCGTGGCGGTACCGCTCGCCGGGATGACGCTCGCTCAGCTCGGCGCGGAGGTGATCCGTGTCGACCCGGTGGGTGGCGCCGCCGACTACCACCGCTGGCCGGTCACCGACGACGGTGAGTCCATCTACTGGGCCGGGCTGAACAAGGGCAAGCGCTCGGTGGCCGTCGACGTGCGGTCCGAGGCGGGCCAGCAGCTAATCGCCCGACTCATCGCGGACAGCGGCATCCTGATCACCAACGTCGCCGGGCGGCAATGGCATTCGTATGACACGTTGGTCGCGCTGCGTTCCGATCTCATCCACGTCGAGATCTCCGGGCGCGCGGACGGCGGCACCGGCGTCGACTACACGGTGAACGCGGGGCTTGGCTTCCCGCTCGTCACCGGTCCCGCAAGCCTCGACGTTCCGGTCAACCACGTACTGCCCGCGTGGGACGTGGCGTGTGGCATCTACGCCGCGCTGGCCGTCACCGCCGCACTGCGCCACCGCGACGCCACCGGCGACGGCCAGCGGATCAGCATCCCGCTGGAGAACGTGGCGCTCGCGACGGCGGGCAACCTCAGCTTCCTCACCGAGGTGATGATCAACGGCACCCCGCGCGAGCGGATCGGGAACTCGATCTTCGGGCAGTACGGTCAGCAGTTCAGCAGCGGCGACGGGGTCTCGTTCATGATCGTCGCGCTCACGGGCCGTCACTTCCGCGACCTGACAGAACTGACCGGAACGGCGAAAGCGGTTGCCGCGCTAGGGGAGACGCTCGGTGCCGACTTCACCGACGAGGGGGACCGCTATCGACACCGGGACGCACTCACCGGACTCTTCACGGTGTGGTTCACCGACCACACGGGCGAGGAGGTGGCGGCCGCGCTCTCGAAGACGTCGATCCTGTGGGAGCGCTACCGCACCTTCGCCGACGTCGTGACCGATGCCAAGGTGACCGACAATGCGCTGTTCACGACCTTGGATCAGCCGCGCATCGGTCAGTACCTGGCGCCGGGTCTTCCGCTGTCGATCGACGGCACCTACCCGAAGGCGGTGGCGGCGCCCGCGCTCGGCGATCACACCGCCGACGTGTTGCGCACCACCCTGGGGCTCGGCGATGCGGAGCTCGCCGAACTCTTCGCATCGGGGGCGGTGGCGTGAGCGCCCTGTTGGGGCTCTTCGACCTGCACGCAGGGGCGGACGAACGCACCTGGTTGGGCCCGGCCAGCGGACCGGCGGGCAAGCGCTCCTTCGGCGGTCAGTTCATGGCGCAGAGCCTGGCCGCCGCGTGCCGGACCGTCGATCCGGCCAAGGCGCCCACCAACATGCACCTGCAGTTCCTGCGGGGCGGCGAGGCAGGCGACGAGGTCTCCTACTCCGTCGAGCACGTATACGACGGGCGTACCGCGGCCGCACGCCGGGTCGAGTCCCGGCAGGACGGTCGGCTGCTCACCACGGCAAGCGTGTCGTTCTCGGCGGCCATGCCCGGCCCCGAACACGGGCTCGGCGTTGCGCTTCCCGGCGACCCCGAGACGCTGGCCCAAACGGGGCCCGCGGGGCCCGCACCGTCGATGCCGTTGGGCGAGCTCGACATCCGCATCGACGATGACCGCACGTCCGGTGAGTTCGTGCGCCGGATGTGGTGGCGCGTGACGGCCGACGTGCCCGCGGAACCGTTGCTGCACACCATCATCGCGGCCTACGTCTGCGACGTATACATGATCGACCCCGCGCTGGCCGTGCACGGCCACTCGATGAAGGCGCGCACTCACCGCAGCGGCACCACCGACTCGTCGATGTGGTTTCACCGCCCGATCCGCGCCGATCGATGGAACGTGCTCGAGTTGCGCTCACCGGCGGCCGCGCGCGGGCGCGGCGTGGTCACCGGCAGCTTGATCGGTGCCGACGGCGCCATCACGGCGACGTTGGCTCAGGAAGGCCTCATAGCGGAGCGGGAGCAGTCGCCGTCCTGACTGGTTGGCGCGAGCGGGTGCGAATCAGCTTGCGCAGCATGGTCACCAGTTGGGTAAGCACGATTCCGACGACCACCGCGGCGGCGACCCCGACCAGCTTGTGCTCACCGAACAGCGGATACACCTGGTAGTGCGTGAGGTAGATGAACAGCGAGGCCTCGGCCACCAGGCCCGCGACCACGGTCAGCGCCGACGGGCACCGGATGGCGGGCAACCAGATCAGCAGCGTCAATCCCACGAACACCAGCGTCTCCCGGCCCGGTTGGCCGAAGTAGCCGACGATGCCGATGGCCAGCACGACCGTCACCGCGAGGCGCTGCCACACCGTCGACGACTTGGCCGCCGCCCAACCGATCGCGAAGAACCAGAAGGCCAGCATGGTGAACCACGCGTCATGACCAAGCCCGAAGCCGAACACGTCG
>Ga0070668_100000450_pt1 | contig 27207 bp, 36 predicted proteins | sample KBSS43metaG_FD_64661 | JGI IMG/M metagenome (GOLD analysis project Ga0070668, IMG submission 64661) | Switchgrass rhizosphere microbial communities from Kellogg Biological Station, Michigan, USA - KBS S4-3 metaG | ecosystem: Host-associated > Plants > Roots > Rhizosphere > Soil ...
CATCAAACACCCGACACCCTTACCCGGCGGTTGGGAAGCCGGCACGGACCGCGACGGCGCACGCCGTACGGGTGCGGCGCAAAGTTTTTCGCCGGCATAGGTAACCGGATGATCGGGTGCGGTGTGTTTTCAGGTGTGCATGCACCAACGGGAAGCGGGGACCATGGCGGGCAGTGACAGCGCCGACTTCGACGCCTTCTACATCGCGACGGTTCGGCGCGTCGTGCTCTACCTCTTTGCCGCCTGCGGTGACCGGTCCGAGGCCCAGGACGTCGCGCAGGAGGCCTTCGCGCGAGCCTGGCAACACTGGTCCAAGGTCGCCACGTACGACGACCCCGAGGCGTGGGTGCGCTCGGTCGCCTGGCGGCTGATGATCAACCGGTGGCGCGGACTGCGGCGCTGGCTCGCCGCCCGGGCCCGGATGGGACCACCGGAGGAGACGACCGGCAGCCCGTCGCCGGACCGGGTGGCGATTGTCGGCGCACTGCAGCAGCTGCCCCCGCCGCAACGGCAGGTGGTCGCGCTGCACTACCTGCTGGACATGTCGGTCCACGACATCGCCGTGAGTGTCGGCGTCCCGGACGGGACCGTCAAGGCGCGGCTTTCGCGGGCCCGGACCGCCCTTGCCCGATTGCTCGACGAGCATGATCAGGAGATCAACGATGTCACGTTCCGTGCCTGAGCGACTGCGGGAACTGGAACACGAAGTGCACGACCTCAAGGTCCTTCCCGCCGCCGCCGTCCGGGCCCGCGGCCAAAGCCGACGCCGCCGGCAGTTGGCCGCGGTGACAGCGGCGTGCGCCGTCGTGGCCACGGCGGGCATCGCGTTCGCCTGGCCGCAACAGCGCACGATGCCGACCGGCGACCGTCCGGTGATCGGTCCCGGGGTGACCTGCGTTCTCCGGCTACCGGACAGCCCGGACGCGGTAAAGGTCCGGGTGCTCGACGGCGGGGCACGTGCCGGGCTGCCGGACGCGACGGTTGCCGAACTCCGGACCCGCAGGTTCACGGTGCTGACCGGCAAGATCGTCAAACAGCCGGAGACCGCGACCACCCTGCGCTACGGCCCCGCGGCGATCGGCGCGGCGACCGTGCTGCGCGCATCGCTGTACGGCGACGTTGCCATGTGGTTCGATCCCGAGCGCCGCGACGAGACCATCGACCTGACCCTCGGGCGCACCTTCACCCGTCTGGCCACCATCACCGAAACCAACCAGAACCTGGCCACCGCGGGCGAGCCGACCCTGCCGCCGCAGTGCTCCACCGCCGCGCCGCGTACGGCCGGCCGCTGAGCGGAGCGCGACTGCCGTCGGCCGGACGACCATCCGTACGAGAATGAAGACGGATCGGGGTTCGTGCGTAGACACGGGTGGAAGGCAACCCGACGACAGGAGCACGCATGGCTGCGGTGACGCAGGCAGCGGCCGGCACCGATGCCGACACGGACGCCGCGGTCATACGCGCGTCGTTGGCTGATCCGGACCGGTTCGCGACCATCTATGACCGGTACGCCGCGATGCTGTACCGGTACGCGCATCAACGGGTGGGTCCGGAGATCGCCGACGACGTGGTGGCCGAGACGTTCCTCGCGGCGTTTCGCGGGCGGCAGTCGTACGACCTCGGGCGGCAGGACGCCCGGCCGTGGTTGTTCGGCATTCTCACCCGGGAGTTGGCCACCTACCGGCGGCGGGAGCAGGCGCGCTATCGAGCCTTGACCCGCTCGACCCAGGAAACCGTGCAGGACGGGCCGGCCGACCAGGTGACCGCCCGGGTGGTCGCCGGCACGGCGCGTGGCCCGCTGGCCGCCGCCCTGGCCCGGCTGGCGCCGGGGGACCGCGATGTGCTGCTGCTGGTCGCCTGGGGGCAGCTCAGCTACGACGAGGTGGCGGCGGCCCTGGGCATCCCGCCGGGAACGGTCGGCTCCCGGCTCAACCGGGCACGGCGCAAGGTCCGCAAGGCATTGGGCGATTTCGAGGAGACCCGCAATGAAGACTGACATGTCCATTTTGGAGGAGCTCGGGGCGAGCCTGGCCCCGGCCCGGGACGACGCTCCGGCCGAGGTACGCCACCGCGTACTGAACGGCATGCGGCAGCCGGCGCGCCGGCGAAGGCTGCCGGGCCGGCCGAGCGGGGTGCGCCTGGCCTGGCGGATCGGCGTGCCGTCCGCGGTCGCGGCGGCCGTCGCGTCCGCCCTCGTCGCGGCGCAACTGGCCGACATCGCGCGGGACCAGCCGGCACCGCCGACGGCCGGCCGCACAAACGTCGCGGCGCCGCCGCCGGACGCCCGGCAGGTGTTGCGCTTGGCGGCCCAGCACGCGGGCGCCACCCCGGCGATGGGTGCCCGGCCCGACCAGTTCCTCTTCATCGACTCCGTCGACGTGGAGGTGCGAGGCGACGGCACGAAGGGGACCCGGGTGACGCCGCCGATGCGTACCCGGACCTGGCTGTCGGTGGACGGCACCCGCGACGGGCTGGTGCTCCAGGAGGGGGGCTCGCCCGCCCGTACCCACCTCGACGGTTGCACCAACGGCCGGCAGGCGGAGACCATCGACCGGCCGGAGACGACACCGCAGGTCGCCTGCACGCCGGAGCCGGCCTACCGGCCGGGGCGCATCCCCACCGATGCGGCCGGCCTGCTCGCGTACGTGTACCGGGTCGCGACCGCCGAGCCGGAGTGGGTGTCCGTGGGCTCGGGGCCGGACGGCCTGCCGACCGGGTTCGTCCGAGTCTCCGCCGATCAGCGGGCGTTCACCGAGATCGCCCAGATCCTCTACAAGAACCACCTGCCGACCGTGCAGGAGGCCGCCTTCGCGGCCGCCGGACGGATCCCCGGCGTGCAGTTGCGCCGCGAGGTGGCCGACGCCGCGGGACGGGTGGGGGTCGCGGTGACGCGCACCGAGGCGGGAAGCCGGCATGAGCTGATCTTCGACCCGGTCACGTACCGGTATCTCGGCTACAACATCATCGGGGCCGAGTTCGATCCGGCCGGCGCCAAGGTGGTCAGCTCGCCGCGCGGCGGCAAGGGCGTCGGCCGGATCCAGCTGGGCGCGACACCGAAGCCCGGCGAGGTCATCTACAAGTCCGCGCTGCTGCGGGTCGCCATCGTGAGCCGGGCCGGCCAGCGCCCGTGACCGTGTTCCGGGGGTGGCGACGGCACGCCGCCGCCCCCGGTCGCGGCGGACCTCGGAGGGTCAGCCGGTACGGCTGTGGTGCGTGCCCGGGGTGTAGCCGAACTCCTGCCGGAAGACGTCGATGAAGGCGCTCGTGGAGGACCAGCCGCAGCGGTGCGCGACGGTGGTCACCGGTGTCTGCTCGGCCAGCAGCCGCAGCGCGTGATAGAGGCGCATCCGGAAGCGGCCCGGGTGGCCCGGTCGGCCGGCCGCGGCAGCCACACCGCGATGGGCGTCTTCTCCTTCGGCGGCAACCTCGGCTTCGCCGCCGCGCCCCTCCTCGTCTTCGGCGTGGTCGCCACCGGCGGCTTGCGGTGGTCGCCGCTGCTGCTCCTGCCCGCCGTCGCCGGCGCGGCGTTGTGCGTGCCGTTCTCGCTGCACATCACCCTCGGGCAGGACTACCTGCCCGGGCGCGTGGGCACCGCCGCCGGCGTCACGCTGGGGCTGGCCGTCAGCGTCGGCGGCGTCGCCGGCCCGCTGATCGGCGCGCTCGCCGACGCCACCGCCCTGCAAACCGCGCTCGCCCCGCTGATCGCGTTGCCCGCGCTGGGCTGCCTGCTTCTGCGCGGCCTGCGCGAACCGCCCGGCCACCGGGCCGGCCTGCCGGGCAACCGGACATCGATCCGGCGGCGGGCCGCGCGGTAACCTGCCGTCCATGCAGCCCGTCACGAAGCTGGAACGCCGGGTGGTGACCGCGGCCGAGCAGGCGCTGACCAGCCGGCGCTACGTGAGCCCGCTCGACGTGCTGACCGGGATGGGCTGGGTGCCGCTCGGGCTGGTGACCGACTGGCGACAGGGCCGCGCGCCGCACCTGGAGGCGGTCGCGGCGGTGTCGGCCGACCGGCTCGCCGACGCGCTGGAGGTGTTCCACCGCTGGGTGGCGAGCCGGGGTCTGCGCCCCAGCGAGGTCGACTACCTGGCCGCCACCCGTGACCGGCATCCGTTGCGCTTCACCGCCGCCGGCGATCCGGTGCTGGAACGGACGTACCGCACCCATTGGATGCCGGCCGACCTGCCGGAGCGGCAGCGGGAGCGGCTGACCGCCCGGCAGAGCAAGCCGCCGGACCTGGTGGTGGTGCTGCCGCTGGCCGAGTTCACCTGCGCCGGCTGCCGGCGCACCGACGCCGACATGCTGATCATGGAAAGCTCCGGGCCGGTCTGCCTCACCTGCGCGGACCTCGATCACCTGGTGTTCCTGCCGGCCGGCGACGCGGCGCTGACCCGCAGGGCCAAGCAGGCCAGCCGGCTGTCGGCCGTGGTGGTGCGGTTCAGTCGCTCCCGCAAGCGCTACGAGCGGCAGGGGCTGCTGGTCGAGGAGGCCGCGGTGGAGCAGGCCGAGCAGCAGTGCCTGTCCGACGAGGAGGCCCGGGCCCGCCGGCGGGAGCGGGACCGGCAGCGGCGCGAGGTCGCGGACGAGCGGTTCCAGCAGGACCTCGCCGAGCAGATCGGCCGGCTGTTCCCCGGCTGCCCGCCGCCCCGGGCGGCGGCGATCAGCCGGCACACCGGCACTCGTGGCAGCGGCCGGGTGGGGCGCAGCGCCGCCGGCCGGGCGCTCGATCCGGACGCCGTGACCCGGGCGGTGGTCGCCTCGGTGCGGCACGAGGACACCGCGTACGACGAGTTCCTGATGGCCGGCGTGCCCCGCGAGGAGGCCCGCGAGCGGATCCGCGCGGACATCGACCGGGTCCTCGACCGGTGGCGCCGCCCCGCCTAGTAAGAAATCGGGTTACGACGTGTGACGGCGGATGTCACGCCTCCGGGGTGTCAACATCTTCGGTAAGGAGGACGCGATGCCCGGCGCACGCCAGATGACCACCCCGGTCGCGATCGACCACGAACTGATCGAGGGACGATACGCCGACCTCGGCGGCGGCTACACGGTCTCGTTCGAGCGGTTCCCGCAGGACGTCGACCCCGCACCCTATTTCGCCGGGTTGCCCGGCGACCGCTGCACCTGCCCGCACTGGGGGGTGGTGACCAGCGGTCAGCTCACGTTCCGGTGGGCCGACCGGGAGGAGACGTACGGCGAGGGGGACGCCTATTACGCCCCGCCCGGGCACCTGCCGCTGATCGCCGCGGGCACCAGCGTCGTCGAGTTCAGCCCCAGCGCCGACCTGGCCAAGGTGCAGGACGTGATCGGTGCGCACATGGCGGAGGACCCGAAATGAGCGCGCCGGAGTCGGCCGCCCGGTTCGTCCGGTGGCTGGAGACGGGGGTGGACCCGGGTGACCTGTTCGCGCCGGACGCGTTCGCGGACCTGTCGGTGCCGCAGTGGCGGTTGCAGGCGGACAACGCCAAGACAGTGATGGCGCTGCGCACCGAGAGCCACCCGTGGCCGGGAACGGTGACCGTGGAGCGGCTGGAGCCGACCGGGCGCGGCTGGGTCATGGAGGCCACCGAGCGCTGGACGGACGACGACGGCGCGGCCTGGTACTGCCGGGAGATGTTCCACGCCGACGTCGACGGCGACTCGATCACCCGGATCGCGATCTCGTGCTCCGGCGACTGGGACGAGGCGACGGTACGCCGGCACGCGGCGGCCGTCGAACTGCTGCGCCCATGACCGATGACCTGCGACGGCTCCTCGACCAGGCCGACCGGCACACCGCGGCCGGCCGAGGGGCCGACGCCGGGCCGCTCTACGCCGAGGCGACCGACCTCGCCCTGGCCGCCGACGATCTGCCGGCGGCGGCCCGGGCGGCGCTCGCCCTGGCCCGCGGGCAGCGGTTCGACGTGCCACCTGGGCTGATCCCGGCCCGGCTGCACGACGTCTACGTACGGGCCGGCGAACCGGCCACCCGGGCCGCCCTCGCCGCGGCGCTCGCCCGGTCCTGGGCGTACGCGGGCAAGCCGCGCCGCGCCGTCCCCTTCGCCGGCGTCGCGCTGGATCTCGCCCACGGCCTCGCCGACCCGGTGCTGCTCGCCGACTGCCTCGACGCCATGCTCGCGGCCCACTGGGGGCCGGACGACCTGGACCGCCGCCGCGGATGGGCGGAGGAACTCGACGACGTCGTCGCCCACCTGCGCGATCCCAAGGCGCGGCTGCAGGCGTACCTCTGGGGCCTCACGGTCGCGTTCGAGCTGCTCGACCTGCCCCGCATCCACCGCAACCTGCGCGCGCTGGAGGACCTCGGCGCCGAGTTCGCCGAGGCACGGTTCTTCGCCGCGTCCCGCCGGCTCGCCGCCGACCTCATGCTGGGCCGCCTCGACACCGCCGGGTACCTGCGGGAGATCGCCGAGGAGGCGGCCGCGCGCACGTTCATCGCCGACCGGCAAGGCGTCGGGCACGCGATGGTCGGATACCCGGCGATGCTGCGCGGCGACCGGGAGACGTGCGCCGCCGAGGCGGCCGCCTACGAGGAGTTCGCGCTGGCCGAGGGCGCCCCGACGGTGCTGGCCGAGGCCGGGCTGCTCTGGGCGGCGGCCGGGCGGGCCGACCGGGCCGCCGCGGTCGCGGGCCAGTTCGGCGGCGACACCCTGGCCGGGTTGCCGGCCGACATGGACTGGCTGCTGATCCTGCAGTGTGTGCTGGAGGCGGCGCTCGCCGGCGGGGTGCCCGAGGTGGTCGCCACGGCGGTGGAACTGCTCACCCCGTACGAGGGCCGGGCCGTGATCAACGCGGGTGCGGTCATGTTCCACGGGGTCACCGACGACACCCTGTCCCGCGGCAACGCGCTGCTCGGCAACGAGGCGGCCGCGGCGCGGCAGCGGGCCCGGGCGCTGGCCGTCTACCGCCGGATCGGCGCGGTCTGGTGGCGGGAGCGGCTGGCCGGCTGCGCGGACACGCCGGCGAACGCCATGCGATTCCGGCGGGCCGGCGCGGGGATGTGGACCGTCGGGCCGGACGCGGCGCCGGCGACGATGCCGGCGATGCGCGGGCTCGAGTATCTCCATCGGCTGCTCGCCCGGCCCGGTACCGATGTCGCCGCGCTCGATCTGGTCGGCGCGCAGACGGTCCGGCAGCCCGGCACCGGCCCGGCCGCCGACGCCAAGGCGCTGGCCGCCTACCGGCGCCGGCTCGCCACGGCGGCGCCGGCCGAACGGGCGGCGATCGAGGCGCACCTGCGCTCGGTCACCGGGCTGGGCGGGCGGATCCGGGAGGACGGGTCCAGTGCCGAGCGGGCCCGGGTCGCCGTCCGCAAGGCGATCGTCGGGGCGCTGGCGAAGGTCGCCGAGGTCCAGCCCGAACTCGGCCGTCACCTGTACGAGCGGGTCCGCACCGGATCGGTGTGCCGCTACGAGCCGGATCCGGCCGCACCGATCGCCTGGTTGCTCTAAAAGGCCGGCGTGTGCCAGCAAGATCAGCGGCGTAGGGCGGTCTTGCCGATCGCCCGCACATTGCTGCCGCCCGGGCGGAACCGGCTGGCTCCGTTGTTCTTGAACCCGGGAGCGGGCCGCCGGACGGGCGCGCCCACCGCCATGGGCGCGCCCGCCGCCTCGGGAACGCTGGGCACCTCGCCGGCCACCGCGTCGACCGTTTCGACAACCACCGGCGGGTGAACGACCTTGGCCCCGGCCCGGCCACGGCGGCGCCGCGAGCGGGCGCCGAGCAGCACGAACGCCGCCGCACCAGCAAGGAGGCCAAGGAGAATCAGCGTGCGATCCACGTAGCCACGACCTCTCTGCCGCATGCCCCGGGCGGCTGGTGCGGTGTGTCGAGCCGGTCCCGAGTCATTGGTTATCGAGACAATGAAGTTATCAGTGCTGGGCGCGGTAGCCAATCGCCCGTTCTATGCTGTCCCGATGGCACCCTCCAGGCCATCGATCGGGTTCGGCCGCTACCTCCGGGAGGCCATCCTCGCCGCCCGCTTCCCGACGCCGACCCACTTCGCCCGCGCCGCCGGCACCGACCCGTCGGTGGTGTTGCGCTGGCTGAGCGAGGAACAGCGGCCGACCATCCGCTCGATCGAGCGGATCGCCCCGGTGCTCGGCCGGAGCATCAACGAGCTGGTGCTCGCCGCGTACCCCGATCGGCTGAGTGGCCAGGTCACCGAGGCCCGCCCGGCTCACCCGCTCGTGCACGAACTGGCCCGGATGCTGGCGGACGACTCACCGATCCCGCCCGCCGACCGGGCCGCACTGGAAACCGTGCTCGACCGCCTTATTGATCCATATCGGAAGGTGCTACGCCGTCGCGGAACCGGGTGAGCGAGACCTCGCGCGCCGGGGCAAAGGTACGTAGCCTCAGACCATGACCGAGCAGCCCCGCGGTGGGCTCCACTTCCACATCAGCAAGCTGCTCGTGGCCGCCGTCATCGTGGCCACGGCGGCCACCGGCGCGCTCATCGTCACGATCCTCACCGACATGCCGCCGGGCACGCCTCCGCCGCCCGGCCCCAACGGTCTGCCCCCGCCGCCCCCGCCGCTGCAGTCGCTCGCCGTCTTCCCGATCGTCACCGGCTTCTTCGTGCTGTCCTGGCTGGCCGTCCTGGTGGTCTTCTCCCGCGACCAGATCCTGCGGCACCTCCGGCAGCAGGCGGCCCCGGCGGTCAGTAAGGACGAGCTGCGGGCCGCCCTCGCCGACCTGCGCGCCGAACTGGCCGCCGACCGGGAACGGGAGACCGCCGTGCTGGGTGAACACCTCGCCGAGCTCACCGCCGAGTACGGCGAGCGTCGCGAGACGGACGGCTACCTCAACGGCATGCGCGCCGCGGCGGCCAGCGACCCGCCGGAAGCCAACATCCGCTCCTTCCGCCGCAACCCGCCGCCGCGCTGACCCGAGCGGGTGACTCAGGGCAGCGCGATGGGCAGCTTGATGCCGTCCAGCGCGGTGCCGCAGGGACAGGTGCGCTCGGTGGGGAGCCTGGTCACCGCCTCCAGCAGCACACCGCGGAGCCGCTCGGTGTTGGCCGCGAACACCGCGAACACCTCCTCCTGAGTGACGCCGTGGTCGCCCTCGACACCCGCGTCCAAGTCGGTGACCAGCGCGATCGCGGTGTAGCAGAGCGCCAGCTCCCGGGCCAGCACGGCCTCCGGATGCCCGGTCATGTTGACCACTGCGCCGCCGATCGCGGTGAACCAGCGGGACTCCGCCCGGGTGGAGAAACGCGGCCCCTCGACCACCACCATGGCGCCCCCGTCGACCGGGTCGACCGGCGCGGCGGCGGCCAGGACGGTGGCGCGGCCGGCCGGGCAATACGGGTCGGCGAACGACACGTGCACGGCGCCGGTGTCGTAGAACGTCTGCGTGCGCCCCGTCGTCCGATCAATCAGCTGATCAGGCACCACAAAGGTGCCCGGACCCAACTCCGGGCGGAGCCCGCCCACCGCACAGGGCGCCACGATCTGCCGTACGCCCAAGGCGCGCAGCGCCCACAGATTCGCCCGATAGGGGATCCGGTGCGGCGGGTAACGATGGTCCCGCCCGTGTCGCGGCAGGAAGGCCACCCGCCGGTCACCCACCCGGGCGACGGTGATGCGATCCGACGGCGCCCCATAAGGGGTGGACACCTCGTGCTCCTCCGCATCATCGAGCAGCGCGTAGAGCCCCGAGCCGCCGATGACACCGATCTCCGCCGTTGGGTTCATGGGCAGACCTTATCGGTGGCCGGAATCACGGGCTAATGTGCTGAGCATGGCGTTGGTGGAAGTACCGTCGCGCGCAACACTGCGAGCTGCCTGTGTATAGCGAGGGTCAGCGGATCGGAGGCCGGTCGATGGAGTCGATGACCGGCCGGTTGCTGGTGGCGACTCCGACTCTCAAAGACCCGAACTTCGACCGTACGGTCGTGCTGCTCGTCGCCCACGAAAGCGGCGGCGCCCTCGGCGTGGTGCTCAACCGCGCCACCGAGGTGCCCGTCGCCGACGTGCTCGGCAACTGGGGTGAGCTCGCCGGCGAGCCCGCGGTGCTCTTCGAGGGCGGCCCGGTGCAGCCCGAGTCGGCCATCTGCCTGGCCCGCACCCGCCCCGAGGTAAAGAAGCGGGTGACCGGCTTCCACCAGGTCGCCGGCGCGCTTGGCACGGTCGACCTCTCCGCCGACCCCGACCGCCTGCGCGACAGCGTGGCCGGCATCCGGGTGTTCGCCGGCTACTCCGGCTGGTCGGCGGGCCAACTCGAGGAGGAGATCGCGGCCGGCTCCTGGTTCGTGCTGGACGCCCTCCCCGGCGACCCGTTCATCAACCGCCCCGACGACCTGTGGGCCATGGTCCTGCGCCGCCAGGGCGACATCCTCGCAGCTGTAGCCCACTTCCCGCCCGACCCGGCGATGAACTGAGGGGGTCCCGGCGCGCCCGCCGCCGGGGTGTGTAGTATTTCCTGCGTGCCCGGGCGACCGGGGGCAGCAAGGGGCTGTGGCGCAGCTGGTAGCGCACCACACTGGCAGTGTGGGGGTCAGGGGTTCGAGTCCCCTCAGCTCCATTCGTGTTGGGTGGTCCCTGTCCGCGGAGAGCGCGGACTGGGGCCACTCATTCATTTCTGCTCCGGGGGCCGAGCCCCCGGAAACCCCGCGGTGCGGTGGTTGCGGTGAGCTGGTCGCAATCGGGTGGGCGTCGCAATCGGGTGGGCGCCGCAATCGGGTGGGCGCCGCAATCGGGTGGGCGCCGCGTTCGGGTGGGCGCCGCGTTCGGGTGGGCGCCGCGTTCGGGTGGGCGCGGACCGCCCGGCTCGGTCGCTATGGCCGATCAGGCGGTTGGGATGACGGCCTTGCCGCAGCGGCCTTCCAGGGCCACCCAGGCGTTCCCGCCCGCCGCGAAGACCTCCGGGTTGGCCTGCTCGACCTGGTCGTAGGTCTTGCCGGAGCCCTGGCCGGCGAGGACGGCGATCTGGGTCGCGATGGCCTTCAGCTGCGCGGAGACGGTGGGATCGGTGGCTCGATCAGCCAACTTCTTCATGTCGGCGGCGGCGACGGTGTCAAAGGACCTGCCGTCGGCTGGCGCCGCCGGAGCCGACTTGTCGAGGTGGTCCACCTCGAAGTGCCGGAACGCGTCACAGACCTCGGCGGTGTTGCCGGCGGCGGCTCGGCCGGCCGCAGCGGCTGCCGGTACGTCCCCGGCTTTGCTCTGGCAGCCGGCGCCGAGAACGGCGAACGCGGCGACAGCCAGGGAAAGCGCGACCGAGCGAGTCTTCAGCATGGTGGTGATATCTCCTTGACCAGGGTGACGTGCTGTGACGACACCTATCCTCTGGCCGGGGACCGACAACCGACGTGAGTACGAATACCCATTCGGAGGCCGCGCCGACACTAGATGCCACAAGGCGGAACGACGTCGGCCGGGACGACATGTGGTGGCACGCCAAGCTGATTGCCCACGTGAGGCACCCTCGATGTCATGGCAGACGCAGAAGAAGAGACCTTCGATGTTGTTCAAGTTGACTCGCCTCATCAGCGCGTCATCAGACGTAAACGAATCTTCGTCGCCGTTCCCCTCACATTTGCCGCACTCGTCTTTCTCATGGTCCTCTGGGAAATCCTTCGGCAGAATATTCCCGCCGAAACATTGAAGCATTGGCCGTGGCGGCTGGAGTTACTCAATCTGGAGGCCGGAGCGACCGTCCTGACGGTACTCGTCGTGGTTGTCTTCACGCGGACCCAGTACGCCGAAGCCGTACGTCCTGCCATTGGATGGACCCTCGTGCCGGTTAGGGGTGGCGTCGACCATTCCCTTGCGATGCATCACATTAAAGACACGAAGGGTCTAGTAATTGTAAATCTTTTCAATGGAGGCGGTGGTGGAGCGGTTCTTGTCTCGATCGACTATCGGGTCGCGCTTGCGACGCAAGCGGATATACCTGGATGGCTGTCGCATCCCGAACTTCATGCGGCACTGGATCGATACGGTCTACTGCGGGGCAAGGACTACTACTTCGACTACCTTCGCGGGGGCTTGCCACTGCTGCCTGGTGAATCGCTCTTCGATAGAGGTCTAATTCTTGCACTGATGGAAAGGAGTGCCATCCGGCGTCTACGGATTCTGGACATAAGACTCCGGTTTCGAGACCAAGTTGGCGACATTCACGAGCGCGTACTTGATTGTCGAGTGGTTTTCACTGACGAACACGATTTCGATCCTCGTGGCGATGGGTGACGATCAGCGGGACAGTTCGGGTGGGCGCGGGGCGCTGCGGCGAGTGGGTCGCTTCGGGTGGCGTGGAAACCCCGTGGTGCGGTGAGCGGGGGGCCTGGCGCCGATGGGCGAGGATGTGCGGATGCGTCGTTCCGTCACTGCCCTGGTTGCCCTCGTCGTGGGGGCTGGTTGCCTGTCATCGTGTGGCGGCGGTGGGGCGCCGGCCGGGGCGCCGGCGGGTGCGAAGCCGTCCGAGACGGTTCGGATCTACCACGAGGGAGACAAGACGATCTCCATCGTTTTCGACGTGTCCGGTCCGGGGCAGGTGGAGATCACGTACGCCATGCATGCGGGCGACAAGCCGACCCGGCGCACCGTGGCGACCCCATGGACGCAGACGTTCCAGGCGGCGGTTGCGGAGCCCGGCCTGGCGCCGATGCTGACCGCCCGGAACACCGATCCGACGGCCACGGCGGGGTGTCAGATCGTGACGTCCCAGCTTTCCATGTCCGGGGACAAGCCGCCCGCCCCGGGCGCCGTCGCCAAGTGCTCGGTCAAGGTGCGGGTGGGCCGTTAGACGGCCGGCGGAACGTGGTTGTCGGCTTCGCTGTCCGTCCCTACATTGGGCACGATGGGGACGGATCTGTTTGCCGCGGCCGCGATGTATGACGAGGACTACCTGCACTTCTTTGCCGCGTCGGAGGGCGCCGGCGCGCCGACCCACGGGCCGGTGGTGGGTACTGCGTATGCCGGCGTGACCGCCGCCGCCGATCTCGTCTGGCGGCTGCTGGACCTGTGGCCCGGGATGAGCGTGCTCGATCTGGCCTGCGGCCACGGCGCACTGGCGAACGCCTTGGCGTCGCGTGGTTGCCGGGTCACCGGCCTCGACTCGTCGGCGGTGTTTCTTGACCGCGCCCGAGCCGAGGCGCAAGCGATGGCCGTGCCGGTCGAGTATGTCTCCGGCGACATGAGAAGCCTGCCGGCCTGGACGGACCGGTTCGATCGGGTGGTCAACTGGACGACGGCGTTCGGCTACTTCGATGACGTCACCAACCGCGCTGTGCTGACCGAGATGGCGCGGGTCCTCCGGCCGGGCGGCCGGATCGCCATGGATCTCGACAATCTGACGAAGTTCCTGGCGTCGTACACGCCGTCGCGGATCACGGCGACCAGAAGCAACGGCGACATGCTCGTCGACCGTAATCACCTGGATCCGCTGACCGGGCGCTTCGAGGTCGAACGCACGGTCGTGCGCGACGGCCGAGCCCGCAAACTGACCTTCGTCAAGCGATTGTTCGGCTTTCCCGAGCTACGCGACTGGTTCACCGCTGCGGGGTTCGGCAGCGTGGCCGGTTACGGGGAGGACGGCAGGCCGCTTCATTCCGGCCATCACCGCATGATCGTGGTCGGAGACGCTGCGTAACGCACGCGCAGCGAGTCCTACTTTCGTCAGGGGTGGTCCTGGCGGATCGCCAGATCTTTCCGGGGCCGCTGATTTCTAGCGTTTCTTCGCATGAGAACGAAGTTCCGCACCTTCCTCCCGGCATCAATGCTCGTTCTGTCCCTTGCCGCGGCACCGGCCGCGGCGGCCGAGGCCCGCACCGGCGAGCCCGCGCCGGCCGCGTTCGACGGGTATCTCGCAAAGGCCATCGAGTCGACCGCGCTGCCGGGGATGTCGGTCGTGGTGACCCACGACGGGAAGGTCGTGCACGCCGCCGGTTACGGGCACGACTCGACGGGCGCGCCGGTCACCGCGGACACGCCGATGCGGGTGGCGTCGCTCAGCAAGTCGTTCACCGCGATGGCGGTCATGACCTTGGTCGACGACGGCAAGGTCTCGCTGGACGAGCCGGTCGCCCGGCAGTTGCCCGAGTTCGGCATGGCCGACCCGCGGGCCGCCGGGATCACCGTGCGGCAGTTGCTGAACCAGACGTCGGGCCTGTCCGACCGCGTTGTCGACATCCGCGCCGCCGAGTCCGCGCTGACCCTCGCCGGTTACGTGTCGGCGCTGCGTACCGGCCGGCTGGCCGCCGAACCAGGCACGCGATGGGCGTACTGCAACGCGAATTACGAGGTCGCCGCCCGGCTGGTCGAGGTGGCCGGCGGCCGGAGCTTCGGCGAATACCTGCGGCAGCGGGTCTTCGGGCCGCTCGGCATGACCGGCAGCGCGGTCGGCGATCAGTCGGTCCGGCCGGCCAGCGGATTCAACTCGCTGTTCGGGGCCTGGGTCTCCCGGCCGGAGCTGCGCACCTTCGGTTACGGCGGCGGCGCCGGCGGCGTGATCACGAACGCGAGCGACATGGGCAAGTGGCTGATCAGCCAGACCGGCCACGGCACCCGGTTGGTCCGGCCGCAGAGCCTGCGGGTCATGCACGATCCTTCGCCGGTGCAGGATTACGGCATGGGCTGGGGCCCGGAAACCGTGCACGGCGCCGAATTGCTCGTCCACTCGGGCAACCTCTTCACCTACAGCGCGGTGCAGGCCATCGACCCGCGTACGGGGTACGGCTTCGCCGTCCTGACCAACAGCGCCGGGCTCTACGACGACACGTACGACGTACTGACCGGGCTGGTGGCGATCGCCCAGGGCGGTACGCCGGAGGTTCCGGGCGGGGATCGGCAGCTGTTCGAACTGGTGCTGGGCCTGATCGCGCTGGCCGCGGCGGGCTTGGCGGTGCTGGGCGTGCGACGGTCGCGCCGGTGGGCGGGCCGGCGCGCCGGGCGTCCGGGCCGGCGGATCGCGCCGCGCCTGATTCCGCTGCTGCTGCCGGCCGTGTTGTTCGCGCTGTACCCGGAGTTGGTCTCGTTCCTCATGAACGGCCGGACGGTCACCTGGGCGCAGCTCACCTACGCGGCCGCGCCGCTCACCGTCGCCCTCGCCGTGGCCGCCGTGGCGGGCGTGGTCACCTGCGTGCTGCGGCTGATCAGGCTGCGATCGGTAGTCTCGGGCCGATGATCAAGCGGGCGGTCCTGATGGCGGTGGCGGCGGCCGGCGTCGCGAACGGGCTGTACGTCGATCACCTCCCGGCCTGGCGGCAGATGCTGTTCGCCGTGCTGGCTGTCGCCGCCTACCTGCACGGACGTCACCTGCACCAACGGCGTGACTGGCTGCTGCTCGCCATCGCCGCCACCCCGGCGGCGGCGTTCCTGCGGCCGGAGTTCTGGAACGGTGCCGGCGCCCTGCTGGCGCTGGCGCTGTTCGTGCTGCTGCCGTGGCTGGCCGGCCGGTTCCGCCGGCAGCAGGCCGAGCTGGTCCTGGCCGGCCGGGACCGGGTGGCCCAGCTCGAACGCGAACAGGAACTGACCGCGGAACACGCCAGGCTGCAGGAACGCGCCCGGATCGCCACCGACATGCACGACTCGCTCGGCCACGAACTGGCCCTGATCGCGCTCCGCGCCGGAGCCTTGGAGCTGGCCGCCGACATGAGCGAGCGGAACCGCGACGCGGCGGCTCAGCTGCGGGAGTCGGCGGTCACCGCGACGGACCGGCTGCGGCGCACTGTCGGGCTGCTCGGCGAGACCGGCGCCGGCCCCGGGAACGCCGGCCGGCTGCCGACCGAGCCGCCGGACGAGACCGTGGCGGCGCTGGTGGACCGCGCCCGAGACGCCGGGATGGCGGTGCGGCTGTGCTCGGTCGGTGAGCCGGGGACGGCCCTGCCGGCCCTGGTGGACCGGGCCGTGCACCGAGTGGTGCAGGAGGCGCTGACCAACGCCGCCCGGCATGCGCCCGGCGCGCCGGTGCTCGTGCGGGTGGAGCACACCGCCGGGACGGTGGAGGTCGCGGTCAGCAACACCCGGCCGCAGGACGCTCCGCGATCGCCGGGCGGTGGTAGCGGCCTGGTGGGCCTGCGGGAGCGGGTACGGCTGCTGGGCGGCACCCTGCGGGCCGAGTCCGGCGCGGACGGGTTCACGGTGGTCGCCCGGCTGCCGTACGACCACCTGGAGAGCGAGGCAGATCGGTGATACGCGTCGTACTGGCGGACGACGAGGCGATGATCCGGGTCGGCGTCCGGTCGATCCTGACCACCGACCCGGAGATCGAAGTGGTCGCCGAGGCCGCCGACGGGCACGAGGCGATCGAGCTGGTACGCGCGCGGCGGCCGGACATCGTCCTGCTCGACATCCGCATGCCCCGCCTCGACGGCCTGTCCGCCGTGCCGGAGCTGCGGGCCGCCGCCCCCGACGTGGCGATCATCATGCTGACCACCTTCGGCGAGGACGAGTACGTCGCCAGGGCGCTCGCCGCGGGGGCGGCCGGCTTCCTGCTCAAGGCCGCCGACCCACGGGAGCTGATCATCGGGGTACGGGCGGTGGCGGACGGCGCGGCCTACCTGTCACCGAGGATCGCCCAGAAGGTCATCACGCGGCTGAGCGAGGGCCGGTTCGCCCGGGCCGAGGCCGCTCGCCGGCAGGTGGAGATGCTGACCCCGCGGGAGCGCGAGGTGCTCGCGCTCGTCGGGCAGGGCATGTCCAATCAGGCGATCGGCCGCGAGCTCTTCCTCTCCGAGGGCACGGTCAAGTCGCATGTCAGCGCGATCCTGCTGAGACTCGGCCTGGCCAACCGGGTCCAGGCCGCGATCGTCGCCTACGAGGCCGGGCTCGTCCCCGGGGCGTGAACTCGCGGCCCGAACGCCTCCTCGTAGAGCCCGATGAACAGGTCGTGGGCGGCATCGACCTCCTCCTTGGGGGCACCGGCCAGCAGGTCCAGCAGCAGGCCGCGGGAGACGGCCACGCCCAGCCGCATCGCCGCCCGGTCGGCGTCCACACCCATCCGGGCGGCCACCGCCATCGCGTCGTCCAGCCACGAGGTCGTCAGGCCGTCGAGCAGCCGGGTGGTGCCCGGGGCGCCGCGGGTGGCGAGGGCGAAGACCTCGAAGAACAGGCGCACGAAGGGGCGCAGCTCGGGGCCGGAGACCTGGTGCCAGAGGCCGGTCATGACGTCGCGCGGGCTGCCGGTCGCCATCGTGGCCATGGCGGCCCGCTGCTGGGCCTCGATGGCCTCGACGATGGCGGCCAGCAGGGCCTCGCGGGAACCGAAGTGGTAGAGCAGCATCCGGTGGCTGGTGCCGACCCCGGCGGCGATCTCGCGCAGGCTGCGGTCGGCGATTCCGTCGCGCGCGGCGAAGGCGAGGACTCGGGTCAACAGGGCGTCGCGGGCATCACTGTCCGAAGGCATGTACCAAATGGTACAGTCACCGTATGCATCGGGAGCACAGCACTGTCATCGACGCGCCGCAGTCGCTGGTCTGGCGGCTCACCACCGAGGTCACCGAGTGGCCGTCGTTCATGCCGACCGTTCAGCGGGTCGAGCGGCTCGACGCCGGTCCGCTGCGGGTCGGCAGCTCGGCGCGGATCAAGCAGCCGGCTCAGAGCGCCGCGGTCTGGACCGTGACCCGGCTGGTGCCGGCGCGCGAGTTCACCTGGGAGACCCGCCGCTTCGGCCTGCGGATGACCGGCCGGCACCTGCTCGAGCCGGCCGGCGCGGGCACCCGCAACACCCTGGTCATCGACGTCACCGGGCGCGGCTCCGGGCTGTTCGCCGCGCTCTTCGGCGGGCTGATGTCCCGCGTGCTGCGCGAGGAAAGCGCCGCCTTCGAACGAGCCGCCCGCGACTCCGCCGTGGAGGTGTGATCAGCCTGGGTCAGGCGGCCGATCGCAGCGCGTCCGCCAGCTCCGCGGACCGGGCCGGGCCGCGTCCCGCGTCGTGACGCCCTGGGCGTAGGCGGCGCGCGCGGCGACCAGCCGGCTGTCGCATCCGGCGGCCATCTCGACCAACCGGCCCGCCACCGAGGTGTCACCCAGCCGGACGGCATCATGCAGGAGGGGCACGGCGACAGCCGTCTCGCCGTGGTCCGCTGCCTGGGCGGCACCGGTGCGCAGGTGAGCGCGGGCGTCGCCGAGGTCGCCGCGGGCGGCGGCCGCCCAGGCCTCGGCTCGGTGCACCGCCGGCGGCGGCACCGGCAGGAGCCGCAGCTCGGCGATCGCGGCCCGGTCGAGCGCCTCGGTGAGCCCGTCGTCCGCATCGCCGGCGTCCCGCGGGCGTGCTGTTCCCGATCATGCAGGCGATGCACGACGAGATAGCGCGCGACTGGGACTGAGCCGGCCCGCCCGGCGGCCGGCGTACGTCACCGGCTGCCGGCCAGCAGCAGGCCGCTGAGCCGCTGCAGCACCTCCGTCTGGCGGCAGGGCACGGTCAGCTCGTCGGCCGGGAGGCCGTGATCCGGACGGCCGGACTCGCTGAGCATGAGGATCGGGATCTCCGCGGTCGCCGGGCGGGCGTGCAGCTCGCGGCAGACGCTGCGGCCGTCGAGGCACGACATGCACTCGTCCAGGATGATGGCGCGGGGACGGCGGTCGGCCGCGATGGTCAGGGTGGCTCCGCCGTTGTTCGCGGTCAGCGTGCGGAAGCCGGCCACCTGCAGCTTGTACTCGATGACCTGGCGTACCTCGTCGTGCTCGTCGGCGATCAGGATCGTCGGCGAGGCCGGCGACGAGAGCGGCCGCGAGGTCAGCGCCCGGGTGAAGGCGTCGGTGTCCGGGGAGACGACCGCGGTCATGAACTCACCTCCGTACGGGCGGTCAGGTGCCGGACGCTGATCAGTTCCTGGAGCTCGGACACGAGCCGGCGCGGCGAGAGCGGCTTCGGCAGGTAGCGGTCCGCGCCCGCGCCGATCCCGGCGTCGACGTCGTACGCGTGGGCGTTCGCCGAGATCATCAGGATCGCGGTGTCCCGGTTGTCGGGATTGCTGCGGGCCAGGCGGCACAGCTCCATGCCGTTCATCGCCGGCATCCGCACGTCGGTGATCATGCCGACCGGCTTGGCCACGGTGAGGATGCGCGCGGCCGTCTTGCCGTCCTTGGCCGCGACGGCCCGGTAGCCGGCCGACTCCACCGCGAACGACAGCATGTCGCGGATGTCGTCGTCGTCCTCGGCGATCAGGATCAGGTTCTGGTTCATCGGGCACTCTCCTTTTCCACTAGCCGCCTCATCGGCCGCGACGGCAGCACGCTCAGGGAGATCCCGGTTGCATCCGGGGTGCGGTACGCCCGCCGCGAACGCCCCTGGTACTCGCCGGGACCGCGGACCAGGATCGGGCGATGGCGATCTTTTCCCTCCAGGCCCTGCCCACCGACGCCGCCGAATGGCTGGAGCTGGCCCGCCGGGCCGAGCAGATCGGCTTCGAGTCGCTCTATGTCGCCGACCATCCCGGGTCGTGCGCCGCACCCTTCGTCGCGTTGGCCGCGGCCGCCGCCGTCACCAAACGGATCCGGCTCGGCTCATACGTGTCGAACGCCGGTGTGCGGGAGCCGATCCTGCTCGCCTCGGATGTGGCGACGCTCGACGTCGTCTCCGGTGGCCGGGCGGTGCTCGGCCTCGGCGCCGGGCACACCCCGGCCGAGTGGGCGGCGGTCGGCAAGGTACGCCCGGACGTGCGCGGCCGGATCGACCACTGCATCGCGGTGGCCGAGGCGACCACCCGGCTGCTCGGCGGGGACGGCATGGACAAGCCGTTGCCGGTGCAGGACAAGGTGCCGCTGCTGATCGGCGGCGGAAACACCCGGCTGCTGCGGTGGGCGGCCCGGCACGCCGACCTGATCGGGCTCTCCGGCCTGGGCCGGACGCTGCCCGACGGCCACATGCACGAAACCCGGTGGACGGTCGACGAGATCGACGCGCAGGTCGAGCTCTGCGGGGACAAGCCGCGCGAGGCGCTGGTGCAGCACTTCGAGGTCACCGACGACGCGGGTGCGGCCTACGCGGCGTACGCCAAGGAAAGCGAGGTCGACGAGGCGGTGCTGGCCACCGCGCCGTACGTGCTGATCGGCACCCAGCGGGAGATCGTCGCCAAGATCCAGGACGTCGAGCGGCGGTGGGGGATCACCCGCTTCGCCGTGCGCCGCCCGGCGATCGACGGGGTGGCCGCGATCCTGGCCGAAAGTTAGGGCTTACTCCTCGACGAGTTCGCGTTCGACCCGATGGCGATAGTCGACGTAGATCTGCCGATAGCGGGCGGCCGCACCCTTCCGGTCGCCCGCCTCGAGCAGGCCGATGATCTCGTCCTGCCCCTCGACCCACGTGTTCCACAGGTCGCTGCCGCCGGTCATCGCGAGGATCCGCATGGCCCGCGCGACCACCAGGTCGACCAGCGACTGGAGCTCGCCGTTGCCGCTGGCCAGGATCACGATCGTGCTGAACTCGGCGCCGGCCGTGCCGGCCGCCAGCACGTCGCCGGCGCGCAGCGCGTCGACGAACTCGGTCTGTCGCCGGCGCAGCAACGGGAGGTGGGCGCCGGTGAGATTGTCGACGCCCCACTCGAACCCGGCGCAGGCCAGCACGCTCAGCACGTCGATCAGGTCGAGTGCGTTGCGCCGGGTGACCCGGGTGACGTGCCGGGTGCGGTTGGGCGCGATGTCGATCAGGCCCTCCACGGAGAGCTGGGCGATGGCCTCGCGCACCGGGGTGATGCTGACGCCCAGGCGGGCGGCGAGCTCGGCATCCTTGATCAGCGTGCCCGGCGCCAGCTCACCGGTGACGATCTCGTTGCGCAGCTGGCGCACGACCGCGGCGGTCCGGGTCGGCGGGACAGCATAAGACATACCCGGCAGAGTACTCACGGTGACCACTCCGTGCCTCTCGTGCCCTCCGAGTTTGTCCTTGCACCTCCCGTAACGGGAGCCTCTAGCGTCGTGGCCATGGACACCTGGAGCATCGGCGAGCTGGCCGCGCGCACCGGCCTGACCGTGCGGACCCTGCACCACTACGACGAGATCGGCCTGGCCCGGCCGTCCCGGCGCACCGCCGCCGGGCACCGGCGCTACACGGCGGCCGACGTGCGGCGGCTGCACCGGATCGTGGCGTTGCGCGGCTTCGGCTTCCCGCTGCCCGAGATCGCCGCGCTGCTCGACGATCCCGGGCTGGACGCCCGGGAGCTGATCCGCCGCCAGCTCGATCAGGTCGCCGACCGGCTGGCCCGGGCGGAGCGGTTGCGCGGCCGGCTCGCTGCGGTGCTCGAGATGTTCGACGCCGCGGACGCCCCGTCCGCGGCGGTCCTGGTCCAACTGATCGAGGAGATGACCGCGGTGGATCACCAGTACACACCGGAGGAGTTCGAGCGGATGGCCGCCCGGCGGCGCGAGTTCACCGAGCGGCTCAGCGCGGAGGAACTGGCCGAGATGGCGGCCCGGCGGCAGGCGGTCTTCGACAGCCTCACCCCGGAGCAGATCGCCGAGCTGCGGCGCAGCCGCCCGCCGATCGGGTCCGCGGGTTGACCGGGCGGCTCACGCGGCCGCGCAGTCCTCCTTCTTGGTGACGGTCGCGGGCTGGAGGCAGAAGGCGGTCACGCCCAGGCTGGTGCTCAGCTTTCCCTTGTCGGCGCCCGCGCTCAGACTGAGCGAGGTGACCAGCACCGCGCGCGTCTGGACGTTCTGCAGCCGGCTGACGAACCGGCTGAGGTCGGCGGCCGACCCCTCGGCGGTCAGGTTGATCGGCAGCTCGACGACGCTCGCCACCTTTGCCGACCTCGCCGGGTTGGCCACGCTGAAGCCGCTGATCCGGACGTTGACCGCGGCCCCGGAATCCTGCACCTGGCGCAGGAAGCCCGGGATGTTGTAGCTGGTCGGCAGGGCGATCTTGCGGGACCTGAGGTCGGCCTCGAAGCCGGCTCGTTGCTGCTCCTGCTGGGCCAGCGTGGCCAGGTCACGCCGCAGCTGGACCAGTTGGAGCTCGGCCGTCTCGGTGTCCGCCCGTACGCCGTCGGTCTGGGCGAATTTCGGCGAGATCACCAGAAACCAGCTCGCCGCGACCAGCGCCACGATGGTCAGGAGTCCGCCGACCAGCCAGATCCGGTCGCCACGCCGTGCACCCATCAGTTGCCTCCGGTCTTGCAGGGGGTGGTGAAACGCCCGCAGACCGCCTTGGACGTGATCTCCGCGGACAGGGTGAAGGTGACCACTTTGTCGTTCTCGGCCGCCACCGTCAGGAAGGGGTTGGCGATCCAGGGCAGGCTGCGGAGGTCGTCGACATAGTCGGCGACGGTCTTCTTGTCCGGGGCGTTGCCGCTGATCGACAACGTCACGACCGCGTCGCTGCTGGCCGTCGCGTCTTTTTCGTCGACGGCCGTCGCGTTGATCGTGTCGACGGTGACGCCGGCCTTGGTGCCGGTGCTGCGCAGCGTGTCCAGTGTGGTCGACCAGGGCAGGTCCTCCGCGAGGAGGGTGGCGAGCTGCCCTTTGATCGTCTTGCCCTGGTTGATCGTGTTGGTCAGCTCGCTGTATTCGCGCTTGCGCGCCTGGATCGTGGTGACCTGCTGAGTCGTCGCGGCCAGCTCGGCGTCGGCGTTCTTCTTCTGCTGGAGCGCGTAGAGATACCAGAGGCCCTGCAGGATCACGACCAGGACGGCGGCCCCGATCAGGACCATCCGGGTCCGGCGGGCGTCGCGTCCCGCGGTGACCTCGGCCGGCAACAGGTTGGCGCGGATCGGCAGGATCCGGTTGACACGCTGCGGCGATGCCGCCGGGTCGATGGGCATCAGGGCGGTCGTGGGGCCGGCCATCAGGCTGCCGCTCCCAGGGTCAGGCCGATCGACACCGCGGCCGACGGCGCGAAACTGTCGAAGCCGCGTTCGCGCCCCTTGCGGGTGTCGCGCAGCCGGCTGGTGCCGTCGGCGTACATCACGGTGATGCCGAGCTGCTTTTGCAGGTGCTCGGCGAGGCCCGGCATCAGCGCGCTGCCGCCGCACAGCGCCAGCCGGGTGACCTGCTTCTGCCGCTCGCCCGAGGCGAGATAGGTGAAGGAGCTGCGCAGCTCGCTGACCAGCGGCCGGACGGCGTCGATCGCGGCCTCGGCGGAGTCCGGCCGGCCGTCGCCGTGCAGGCCGAACCGGCGCTTGAGCATCTCGGCCTCGGCCGACGGGATGCCCAGCCGGGTGGCCATGCTCGCGGTGATCTCGATGCCCCCGCGCGGCACGGTCCGCACGATCAGCGGTTCGCCGTCGGCGTGCACGACGACGCTGGTCACGTCGGAACCGATGTCGACGATCGCCTCCACCTGGGCGTCGAGCCGGGAGGCGGCGCGCAGCATGGCGAACGAGGCGAGGTCGACGCTCTTCACGTGCAGGCCGGCCTTCTCGACCGCGTCCACCAGGGTCTGCACGGCGTCCTTCGGCACGGCGATGAGCAGGCCGCGTACGGTCGGATTGTCGCCCGGGTCCTCCAGCGGGTAGAAGTCCAGCAGGGCGCGCTCGACCGCGAGCGGCAGCGCGTCCTTGGCCTGGAACGGCAGGGCCAGGCGCATCTCCTTGGCCGGCAGGTTGGAGACCGCCATCTCGCGGACCACCAGCTGCGGGTTGGTCACCCCGAGGTTGACCTGCTTGGTGCCGAACCGGCAGGCCGCCCAGAGCTGCTTGAGCGCCGAGGTGACCGTGACCGGGTCCTGCACGACGCCGCCCTGGACCGTGCCGGGCGGCAGCGGGACCTGGCCGAAGTTGGACAACGCGTACTCGTCCTTGGCACGTCGGACCTCGACGGCGCGGATCGAGGAGGCGCCGATGTCGAGACCGATGGGGGTGACGCTGGCCATCGGTTTCCTTCCTTGAAACGGTGGGGGATCAGGGGGTGCAGCTGGCCGGCGTGGTCATGGTGGCAATGGCCTTGACCGACCCGCCGACGGAGCTGTCGTACGTGTACCACTTGCCGCTGCCGCCGGTGTTCGTCGCGCAGATCTTGTAGGACGTGGCGGTCGCGCTGGCCAGGTAGTAGTAGAGCTGGGTCTTGTCGGACAGCGTGATCTTCTGGGTGGCGCCGAGCGCGATCGACGGGGTGGCCCCGGCGCTGTTGTCACCGGCGGTGGTGGCCGGATAGGCGTTGCCGTTGTCGGTGTAGTACTGCTCGACGGCGCTGATCGCGGCTCGCACGTCGGACTGGGCGGACTTGTCGGCCGCGCCCTTGCGGTAGTTGAGGTAGACCGGCACGGCGATGGCGACGAGTACGCCGATGATGACCACGACGACCAGAAGCTCGATGAGCGTGAAGCCGTCGTCGTGCTTCCTGGCGCGGAGCCGGCTGATGTCGTGCATGGCGTATTCCTCCAGGGCTAAGGATGAGGATCAGACCGCGGAGATGAGCAGGCCTGAGTACCACTGGGCGATCGGCCCGGCGGCGAACACCGCAAGGAACGCGCCAGCGAGCATGTAGGGGCCGAACGGGATGCGGCTCTTGCGGCCGGCCACCCCGGTGGCGATCAACGCGATGCCGGCCACGCCGCCGAGCAGGAAGCCGGCGAACAGACCGACCGCCACCGCGCTCCAGCTCAGCCAGCCGAGGTAAAGCCCGAGTAGCGGGGCGAGTTTGACGTCGCCGCCACCCATGCCCTTGGGCAGCACGGCCAGCAGCAGGTAGAGGGTGTAGAACAGAGCGGCGGCGATCAGGCTCCGGAGGACGGCGTCCCAGCTGTGCCCGGCGACCGCGGCCGGGATGAACAGGGCCGGCGCGATGCTGTAGGAGGGCAGCACGATCTTGTCGGGCAGGCGCATCACGTCCAGGTCGATCGCGGCCAGCGCGATGGCCGCGGCGGCCAGGTACAGGTATGCCGGCAGCGCCCAGGACCAGCCGAACCTGGCCGCGACCGCGACGAAGAGCACGGCGGTGCCGGCCTCGATCAGCGGATAGCGGACGCTGATCGGTGCCCGGCAATCGGCGCACCGGCCGCGCAGCAGGAGCCAGCCGAGCACCGGGAGGTTGTGCCGGTTGCGCACCGCGGCGGCGCAGTGCGGGCAGTGCGAGCCGGGCCGGATCAGCGATTCGTCGCGCGGCACCCGGTGGATCACGACGTTCAGGAACGACCCCACCGCGAGGCCGAGCAGGCCCACGAAGCCGAGCAGCATCGGTTCTGGCATGGCGGACCTCCCTCGGTGTCGTACCGGCTGGTGATGGTGGTGGCGCCGCGAACGCGGCGCCGCCCGGTGGTGGTGGTGCCCAGGTCAGCTGCAGGCGTTCATGAAGGTCGCGGAGGCGCTGGTGACGCTCGTGACCGAGCCGCCGGTCGCGCTGTCGTACACGTAGTACTTGTTGGTCGTGCCGCCCGAGTTGTACGCGCAGATCTTGTAGGTGGTCGCCGTCGCACTGGCGAGATACAGGGTCAGGTGTGTCTTGTCGGACAGCGTGATCTGCTGGCTGCCCAGCGCGATCGGCGCGGTCTGGTCGATCAGCCCGGCTCCGGGCGTCGGGTACGCGTTGCCGTTCTCGGTGTAGTACTGCTCGACGGCGCTGATCGCGCCCCGCACGTCGGACTGGGCGGACTTGTCGGCCGCGCCCTTGCGGTAGTTGAGGTAGACCGGCACGGCGATGGCGACGAGGACGCCGATGATGACCACGACGACCAGAAGCTCGATGAGGGTGAAGCCCTCGTCTTCGTTCCGGGTGCGAAGCCGGCTGATGGTGTCGTGCATTGGCGCTGCCTCCAGTGGCGTCACGGGGTGGGGCGGGAGGACGGGTCGGAACCGGCTGTGGGTCAGTTGCTCTGGATGTTCTGATAGATGGTGAACATCGGTAGGTACAGACAGATGACCATTCCGCCGACGACGGCGCCCATGACGAGCACCATGATCGGTTCGATGGAAGCGGTCAGGGATTCGGCGGCGCTGTCGACTTCCCTGTCATAGAAATCGGCAACCTTGTCGAGCATCTGACTGATTTGACCGCTTTCTTCGCCAACCTCGATCATCTGGGTGACCATGGTCGGGAAGATCGGGTGATGCCGCATCGCCGAGGACATCGGGTTGCCGTCGCGTACGGCTGACTGGACGTCCTTCATCGCGAGGGTGATCACCTCGTTGCCGGTGGTCTCGCCCACCACCTGCAGCGCCTGCATCACCGGCACGCCGACGTTGAGCAGCAGGCCGAGGTTGCGGGCGAAGCGGCTCATCGCGAGCTTGCGGAAGAGCGGGCCGAAGACCGGCATCCTCAGCTTGATCTGGTCGACCCTGAGCCGGAACTCGGCACTCGTCCGCGACTGGCGCTTGTAGGCGACCGTTCCGCCGACCCCGAGGATGAGCACGAGCGGCCCGATCCAGTACATGTTGTGGCTCGCGTCGACCAGGAACTGGGTGATCGCCGGCAGCTCGCCGCCGAGGTTCTTGAACATGTTCTCGAAGATCGGCACGATGAAGATCAACACTGCGGCGATCAGGACGAACGTGAACGCCAGCACGATCGCCGGATAGGTCATCGCGCTCTTGATCTTCCCGCGGAGTGCGGTGTCCTTCTCCAGGCTGTTCGCGATCTGTTCGAGGGCCTGGTCGATCATGCCGCCGGCCTCACCGGCCCGGACCATGGCGATCATGAGGCGGGGGAAGATCCGGTCGTGCTTGGCCATCGCCCCGGAGAGCGAGGTGCCGCCGGCCACGTCCGTGCGCACCTCGCCGATCGCCTTCTTCAGCGGCGGCGAGGCGGTCTGCTCCTCGAGAATCGACAGCGAGCGCAGCAGCGACATGCCCGAGGCGGTCATCGTCGCGAACTGGCGGGCGAAGACGGCCAGGTCCTTCAGTTTGACCCGGTTGCCCAGGCCCGGGATCTTTATCTCCCGGGACAGGCCCTGGCCGGCCTCGGCGAGCTCCAACGGCACCTCGCCGCGCTGGCGCAGGATGTTGGTGGCGGCCGCCTCGTTCGGCGCCTCGACCGTGCCCTTGGCGCGGTGCCCGGCCGCGTCGATGCTGCTGTAGCGGAAGACCTTGGTGGCCGGCATTCGATCACGTCCGTCCGACGAGTCTCGAGAGCTCTTCCCGGGAGTGGCAGAGCTCCAGGGCGGTTTGCATCGTCACCAGCTGCTGCCGCACCTTCTCGGCCAGGTGCTGGTCGAAGGCGAGCATCCCGTCGCCGCCGCCGGCCTGCATGAACGAGGGGATCTGGTGCGTCTTGCCCTCGCGGATCAGGCTGCGGATGGCCGGCGTCGCGGTCAGGATCTCGGCGATCACCACCCGGCCCTTGTTGTCCGCGGTCGGCGCCAGCGCCTGGGTGACCACGCCCTGGAGGCTGGCCG
>Ga0070668_100000451_pt1 | contig 27162 bp, 24 predicted proteins | sample KBSS43metaG_FD_64661 | JGI IMG/M metagenome (GOLD analysis project Ga0070668, IMG submission 64661) | Switchgrass rhizosphere microbial communities from Kellogg Biological Station, Michigan, USA - KBS S4-3 metaG | ecosystem: Host-associated > Plants > Roots > Rhizosphere > Soil ...
CAGCGGCAGCGGCAGCGGCAGCGGCAGCGGCAGCGCGACAATCCACGGCGGCAGCGGCCGCGTCGAGTCCGGCACCGGGGCCGATCGAATCGGGTCCGATGTGGATGCCGGCGGCGCGGAATCCAGTAGTCCCCGGAAGCTCGGTACCCCGGCAAGCCTCGACAATCCCGGCCCGGACGGAGGAGGTCCCTGCCGCCCCGATCACGCCGGGCCGCCCGGTCGCCGCGCCCCGGCCGGCGGTCGCCGGCCCCGAGCCGGCGGGAGGCACGCAGCGGCCGGCTCCGGTCGTACGCCTGACGATCGACCGCCTCGAGGTGCGCGCGAGCCCACCGCCTGCCCCGCCCCAGCCGGCCCCGCCCCAGCCTCCCGCGGCCGGGCCGCCGCGGCTGCGGCCGCCGATCTCCCTCGACGACTACCTGCGCCAGCGGCGGGACCGGCGCCGATGAGCAACAGCCTGGCCATCGCGACCGTGACCCGGGTGCTGCAGGGCATCGTGCAGCAGGCGGTCGGCTCCGTCGTGCCCGGGGCCGCCGTGCTGACCCGCCGCCCCGCGAAGATCTCGGACACCGAGCAGCAGAGTGCGTCCGTCAACCTCTTCCTCTTCCAGGCCACCGCCAACGACGCGTGGCGCAACGAGGACTTGCCCACCCGGTCCGCCGGCGGTACGCTGCGCCGCCGGCCGCGCCTCGGCGTGGACCTGCACTTCATGCTGTCGTTCCACGGCGACGACGCCGCGCTGGTGCCGCAGCGCATGCTCGGCGCGGTCCTCGCCGAACTGCACCGCGAGCCGCGGTTGACCGCGCCGGTGATCCGGGCCGCGATCGCCGCGGCCGGCGGCGAGCAGGGCGTGCTGGCCGGCTCCGACCTGGCCGACCAGGTGGAGTCGATCACGCTCACCCTGCAGCGACCGACCCTGGAGGAGCTGTCGAAGATCTGGTCGGTGCTGTTCCAGGTGCCGTACTCGCTCTCCGCTTTCTATGTGGCGTCCGCCGTCTTCCTCGAGCCCGACGTGCGCCCGGTGCCGGCCGCCCCGGTCGGCGAGGACGGCGTGGTCCTGGGCGTGACCGTGGGGGTGCCGGCCCGATGAGGATCGAGATAACCGTGGCGACACTCGCCGTCGAGGGCCTGAGCGGCCAGGAAGCGGCCGCCCTCGTGGCCGCCGCGGAGCGCGCGCTCAACGCCCACTTCGGCGGCGACGCCGAGCCGGATCCGGCCGGCCTGGCCGACCCGTTGGCGGCCGGCCTGGCGGCGGCGATCCGCGAGGGGTGGCCCGGATGAGCGTCATCCAGCCGCGCGCCCGCCGCGGCGCGATCGTCGCCCTGGACCCGGCCAACCCGCTGGCCAGCGTGATCCTTTTCCAGTACAACCCGGCGCGGCTTCAGCGCACCCTGACTCCTCGGCTCGCGGGCGACGGCGCCGAGCCGTCCGAAGCGTTGCGCCTCGCCGGCCCGCCACGCGAGTCGATCACCCTCGAGGTCGAGATCGACGCCGTCGACCAGCCGCCGGCCGCCGGCGCTCGCGCCGGGCTGGGCCTGCACCCGGCGCTCGCGGCGCTGGAGATGCTGCTGTATCCGAAGAGCGCCATCGTGCTGGGCAACGCGGTGCTCAACCGGCTCGGCGTCATCGAGGTCCTGGCGCCGGAGGCCCCGCTGACCCTGCTGGTCTGGGGCACCAAGCGGGTCGTGCCGGTGCGGGTGACCGCCTTCTCGGTCCAGGAGGACGCGCACGACCTCGAGCTGAATCCGCTGCGGGCCACCGTGTCGCTCGGCGTCGACGTGCTCACCTACCAGGATCTTCCGCCGACGAGCCTCGGCTACGGGCTGTTCATCGCCCACCAGGTGGCCAAGGAGGCGATGGCCACCGCGAACGGGCTGGCCACCGCGCCCGTCGGCCTGAATCCGCGACTTCCGGCGAGGTGAGGCTGCCATGTTCGACGAGACGAGCCGATACGCCGGCCTGCCGACCGCCGAGCTGCGGCTGGCCGACGGTCGCCGGGTCCGGTACGCGCGCCGCCGCTTCCTGCCGCAGGGCGCGAGCCTGCCGGTGCTGTCCGAGATCGCCACGACCGGCGCCGACCGGCTCGACCTGCTGGCCGCCCGCACGCTGGACGATCCCGAGTTGTACTGGCGGATCTGCGACGCGAACGACGCGATGAACCCGGCAAACCTGCTCGCCACGCCGGACCGCCGGTTGCGCGTCCCGCTGACCGACCAGTACCGCTGATGCGTTCCGGAATCCACCTCCAGCTGCTGCTGGGCGACCCGGTGCCGCGGCCGGCGCCGCGCGAGATCGCCGACGCGGTCGACCGGGTCGAGGTGTCCTCGTCGGACGCGGAGGCCGACGCGTTCCAGATCGTCTTCAAGGCCGGCCGGGGCGGCCCGGGCGGGCGGGTCGATCAGGCGCTGCTGCGCAGCCGGCTGCTGGCGCCGACCAGCCGGGTGGCGATCGTTCTGCGGATCGGCGCGCGGCCGCAGGCGCTCTTCGACGGCATCATCACCCACCGGCAGTACGTGCCCGGCACGACGGCCGGCGCCGGCCTGGTCGCGGTGACCGGCGACGACCTGACCGCGCTCATGGACCTGGACGAGCGCATCGTCTCCTATCCGGCGATGAGCGACGCCGCGATCGCCGCCGCGCTCATCGGCCGGTACGCCCGCTACGGCATCGTTCCCCGGGTGGTCCCGCCGGCCGTGGTGGACCAGCCGCTGCCGGCGGCGCGGGTGCCGATGCAGCACGGCACCGACCTGGGCTGGCTGCGGGCGGCCGCGGCCCGGGCGAACCACACGTTCGCCCTGCGACCCGGGCCGCTGCCGCTGGCCAGCGTCGCGTACTGGGGTCCCGCCGCGGCGCTCGCCGGCCGGCCGCTGCCCGCGCTCAGCGTCGGGGTGGGCAGCGCGGCCGACGTCGCCGACGCGCGGTTCGTGCACGACGCGCTCGCGCCGCAGCGCGTGGTGGGACGGGTCGCCGACCCCGACAGCGGACGGATCCTGCCGCTGGCCGCCGTTCCGCCGGCGTTCTCCGCGCTCTCCGGCAGCCCGCAGCGGGCCGCCCGGGTGGCGCTGTCGACGGGCGCCGGTGGTGTCAGCGCCTCGGTGGCGCGCGGCCGGGCGCAGGCGCTCGCGGACGCCTCCGCGGACAACGCCGTGGTCGCCGAGGGCACCGTCGACACCGGCCGGTACGGCGTTGTGCTGCGGACCCACCGGCTGGTCGGCGTGCGCGGAGCCGGTCGCGTCTTCGACGGGCTGTACCGGGTGCGCGCGGTGACGCATGTGCTGGAGCGGGGCAGCTACAAGCAGCGGTTCCGGCTGGGCCGGCCCGGCACGGACACGACGACCCCGGCGGTGCCCACCGCCGGCGGGTTGGAGGGCTGAGCGGTGGCCGACGGGTTCCTGGGCAAGTTCCGGGGCAAGGTGCTGGACAACCACGATCCGCTGCGCCAGGGCCGGATCCGGGTCGAGGTGCCGGAGGTGCTCGGCGACGGGACCATGGGCTGGGCGATGCCCTGTGTGCCGTACGCCGGGCCGGGTGTGGGGCTGCTCGCCATCCCGCCGGTCGGCGCGAACGTGTGGGTGGAGTTCGAGGCGGGGATGGCCGACCGGCCGATCTGGGCCGGCTGCTTCTGGGGCCGCGACGAACTGCCGGCGCGGGTTCCCGATCCGGACGGCGTGGTGCTGCGCGCCGGCCCGGTGACCCTGGTGACCACCGACCGCGCCGGGCCGTACCCGGTGGCGCCGCCCACGCCGGGCAGCCGCACGGTCGAGCTGACCGTCACCGCCACCGGCTTCGTCCTCTCCCAGAGTGGCCGCGCGGTGCTCACCGTCGACCAGGACACGGTGACGGTCGAACTGGCCGGGCTGCAAGTCGCGCTGTCCGCCCGGGAGGGCACGGTCCAGCTGGCGAACCAGGGTTCGACGGTGACCGTCGCCGCCGACTCGGTCGAGCTGGCGCAGGGCGTCTCGAAGGCCCGGCTGACCCCCGACGGCATCGCGCTGAGCAGCGGCGGCGGCTCGGCGAAGGTGGCGCCGACGGCCGTGGAGCTCGCCAACGGCGTCAGCAAGGTCGCGCTCTCGCCCGCGTCCGTGAACATCAACAACGGCGCCCTGGAGGTGACCTGATGCCCGGACCAGTCCTCACCGCGGCCGCGACGATGCTCTGCGCGCACGGCGGCCAGGCCCACGCGGTGGCACCGGCTGCCCGGGTACGCGCAGGCGGCGCCCCGGTCCTGGTCGCCGGCCCGCCCGTGCTGGTCGCCGGCTGCCCCAGCCTGCCGGTGCCGACCGGCATCGGCACCTGCCTGTCCGCCGTCTTCGGCACCGCGGCGTTCCGGGTGCGCGCCGACGGGCAGCCGGTCCTCCTGCAGGACAGCGTCGCCACCTGCCTGCCGACGGGTACCCCGCTGACGGCCGTGCCCGCGCAGGTCCGGCTGCGGGGGGTGTGAGATGCACGTGGCCCATCCCTTCCGGATCGACAGCCGGGGCCGAACAGCGGCGGCCGGCGACGAGGAGTACGTGCGGCAACTGGTCGAGCTGGTGCTGTTCACCCAGCCCGGCGAGCGGGTCAACCGGCCGGACTTCGGCACCGGCCTGGCCGGCCTCGTCTTCGAACCCAACAACGAGGAGCTGCACACGGCCGTCGAGTACGTGGTGCAGGGCGGCCTGCAGCGCTGGCTGGGCGACGTGATCCAGGTCGAGGACGTCGCGGTCGGCCACGAGGACGGGGTACTCACCGTGACCGTGCAATACGTAACCTTGCGCCAGCAACAGCGCAATGTGGTCACCCTGCGCCAGCCGACGGCACCCTGATGATCGACTCCGTCTCCGCTGGCGTGAGCGCCGAGCTGCTGGCCCGCCGGCGGGCCGCGGTCGCCCGTCATCCCACCCAGCGCGGCATCGACCGGGTCGAGGTGGCGCCCGCCGGCGGCGACCGGCTTGCCGTCACCGTCATCTTCCTGCCCGGTGAGGGGCCCGCGGCCGGGAAGGTCCCGCGACCGCCGGGCGTCGGCACCGCGCAGGTACGGCTGTGGTCCGACGACGGCTCCGGCGGGCGGCTGCCCCAGGCCCAGCTGCGGGTGGTCGACGTGGCGGCGCCGGACGACGCGGACGACCGGATCGTGGTGACCGTGCGCTCCAGCCTGCGGCGACCCGCGGCGTACGTCGTGGAGCTGGTCGACGTGGCCGGGCTCGACCCGTTCTTCGCGGCGGCGCCGATCAGCACCGGTCCGGTGCTGCTGGCCGGGCCCGCCCCGGCGGCGGTGCGGCCGGACCCGGACGGGCCGGCGCCGGTGGTGGACTACCTGGCCCGCGACTTCCGCAGCTTCCGCCGGCTCATGCTCGACCGGCTGTCCACCTCGATGCCGGGCTGGCAGGACACCGAGCCGGCCGACGTGGTGCATACCGTCGTCGAGATCCTGGCGTACGCGGCGGACCAGCTCAGCTACTTCCAGGACGCGGTGGCGACCGAGGCTTACCTCGGCACGGCCCGCCGCCGCGTCTCGGTGCGCCGGCACGCCCGCCTGCTCGACTACGCCATGCACGAGGGTTGCAACGCGCGGGCGTGGCTCGACGTCCGGGTCGACGGCGGCACCGAGCTGCGCCTGCCCGCCGGCACCCAGGTGCTGACCGGGTCGGACGACGACGGCGGGCCGCTGCTCGACGAGGCGGCGGCCGCGCTGGCCGTGGACGGCGGGGCCACGGTCTTCGAGACCACCCACGACGCCGTCCTGCACCCGGCCCGCAACGCGATGCCGCTGCACGACTGGGGTCTGCCCGGGTACGCGCTCGCGGCCGGCGTCACCACGGCCGCCCTGCGCGGCACCTATCCCGGGCTGGAGCCGGGGCGGGTGCTGCTGTTGCGGGCCGCGGCGGGCATCGCGGCCGAGCTGCCGGCCGTCCATCCGGTGCGGTTGACCGCCGTCGCGGCCGCCGGCACCGACGCTCTCGGCGACGGCGGCGCGGGCGTGCCGATCACCCGGATCTCCTGGGATCCGGCCGACGCTCCCCCGTTCCGGCTGCTCGTGTCGCCGCCCGAGGGCGGTTCGCCGGGCGTCGCCCACGGCAACGTGGTGCTGGCCGACCACGGTCGCACGGCGGCACCCGAGCCGCTGCCCGGGCCCGCGCCCGGCGCCGAACGCGGTCACCGCGCCCGGCTCACCCGCGCCGGCCTCACCTGGCGCGAGCCGTATCCCGACGATCCGGCCGGCCGGCCGGCGGCGGAGCTGGGCCGGCGGGACCCGGCCCGGGCGGTGCCCGTGCTGACCGTCACCGGCGGCGCCGCGCCGGGCGAGACCTGGGTGCCCCGCGCGGACCTGCTCGCGAGCGGCCGGCTCGCGGCGCACGTCGTGGTCGAGATGGAGGAGGGCGGGGTCGCCCAGGTGCGCTTCGGCGACGGCGTGCACGGCCGCGCGGTGGCGGCCGGGGAGCAGCTGGTCGCCACCTACCGGGTCGGCAACGGCGCGGCCGGCAACGTCGGCCAGGGTGTGCTGTCCCGCCTGGCCGTCCCGGCCGGCGGGTCCGCCGCGCTGACCCGGATCACGGCGGTCGGCAACCCGCTGCCGGCGACCGGCGGCACCGATCCGGAGCCGATCGAAGCGGTACGTCTCACCGCGCCGCACGCCTTCCTGGAACAGCGCCGCTGCGTGGTCGAGGACGACTTCGTGTCGGTCGCGCAGAGCCACCCCGAGGTGCGCCGGGCCTCCGCCGCGATCCGGTGGACCGGCAGCTGGCACACGGCCGTGGTGGTGGTCGACCGCCGTGCCGGCCGGCCGGTCGACGCCGCGTTCCGGGACGAGCTGCTGGCCTGGTTCGAGCCGTTCCGGTTGACCGGCGGCGACATCGACGTGCGCGGGCCGCGACCGGTCGCCGTCGACGTCGCCGTGGAGGTGGGCGTCGCTGCCGGACACCGCGGCGACCTCGTCGAGCGGGCGCTGATCGCGGCGTTCGCCGCACCGGCCGTCGCCGACCGCACCATCGGCGAGCCGCTCTACCTCAGCCAGGTGATCGCGTACGCCGCGGCCGTTCCGGGCGTGGCGTGGGCGGACGTGGTCCGGTTCCAGCGCCGCGGGCAGCGGCCGAACGGCGAGCTCGACGTCGGCGTCCTGTCGGTCGGGCCGCAGGAGTCGCTGCGGCTGGCCGCGGGTGACGTGTCCTTCCTGATGAGCGGAGGCGGCTGATGCCCGTTTCGCACGCCTCGTTCTCCCGGGCCGACGTGCTGGCCCGCCTGTTGGCGCGGTTGCCGGCGCATGCCCAGCTCGCCGCGCTGACCAGCCGCGACCTCGACGACCCGGCGATCGCCGTGCTGGACGCGTGGGCGGGCGTGCTCGACGTCGTCTCCTTCTACCTCGACCGGATGATCGAGGAGGGCTACCTCGCCACCGCGCGCGAGGAACGGTCGATGCTCGAGCTGGCCCGTACCGTCGGCTACGAACTGCGACCCGGCCTGGCCGCCACCGTCGACCTGGCGTTCGGCGTGGCCACCCAGCCCGGCCTGCCGGACAGCGTCACCATCCCGGCCGGGGTGAAGATCCAGGCGATTCCCGGCCCGGACCAGCAGCCCCAGGTCTTCGAGACGGTCGAGGAGCTGGTCGCCCGTCCGGAGTGGAATCTGCTGCGGCCCGCGCCGCCGGACGCCCTCCCGATCGCCGCCGACTCCACCGAGCTGCGCCTGCGCGCGCCCGCCGACGTACGCCCCGGCGACCGGGTCCTGGTCGTCGGCGCGGCCGCCGCGCAGCGGTACGCACCGGCCGTGGCGCGGGTGGACGGCCCGCTCCTGCGGCTGCCGGCGCCGCTGTCCACCGCGGCCGCGGGCACGGCCGAGCCGGCCCCGCCCGTGATCGACGCGCCGGCCGCCTTCGCCCTGCCCACCCGGCTGCGCTTGTACGGGCACGACGCGCCGCCGGTGCCCGACGACCGCAAGCGGCGGGCAGGCGGCCTGCACCGGTACGACCCCGCCTCGGGAGCCTGGGCCCGGCTGCACGGCGACCTGCCCGCGGTGGAGATCAACGCGGTGGCGGCGGCGCGGCGCGGCGACGCGGAGCTGGCCTGGGTGGCCATGGACGGGCGCGGCCTGTTCCGCTCCGCCGACCTGGGCGCCTCCTGGCAGCCGGTCGGGGCCGGGCTCGCGGCCCGGCCGGTCTTCGCGCTCTGCGCCGACCCGGCCGGCGTTCTCTACGCCGGCGGCGACGACGGCGTCGTGTTCCGGTCCCGCGACGACGGCGACACGTGGCAGCAGGTGGCCCAGGGCGGCGCGGTCGAACGCCGGGTCTACAAGCAACGCAGGCCCGGCACCACGGGGCAGAGCCCGGCCGACTACGACCCCGCGCCGCTGCCCGACCAGGTGGTCACCGGCGCCGGCCTGCCCCGCGCCCGGGTGTATGCGCTGGCCGCCCGCGACGGCCGGGTCTTCGCGGCGACCGACGACGGGGTGTTTCGCAGCACCGACGGTGCGCTCAGCTGGACCCGGTGCCTGGCCGAGCCGGGCGCTCGGTCGCTGGCGGTCACCGACTCCCGGCTGGTGGTGGCCGCCATGGCGGGCGGGCGGCTCGCCCACGCCCCGGTGGACAACGCCGACCCGAACGCGTATGTGCTGGAAGGGGCAGGCTGGCTGGACCGCCGGGTGCCGCGCTGCGTCGCGGTCAGCCCGGTGCCGCTGGACGATCCGGCGCAGCTCGTCGCGCACGGGATCGCGGTCGGAGCCGACGACATTCTGTTGCCGGCCGGTCTGATCGGTCCGGTCGCCGGCTTGCCGGCGCCCGTCGTCCGCGCCCTCGCCGCCGACGGCCGCGGCGGTCTCCTCGTGGCCCTCGCCGCCGGAACGCCGATCGACGACGACTGGCCGTCGCTGGCGCCCGCGCCGGGACAGGACTGGGTCGACCTCGACCGACTGGTCACCGAGGTCGCCGCGGGCCAGTGGCTGGTGTTGTCGGGCGCCGCCGGGGTGGGCACCTGGCCGGTCCTCGGCACCGACACGGTCACCCGGGCGGACGTCGGCCCCGCGGTGCGCCTCACTCGGGTCCGGCTCGGTTCCGGGCCGCCGCTGGACCGGTTCCTCGGCGCCGGGGTACGCGGCACGGAGGTGTTGCCCTCCGGACCACCGCTGGCCCTGGCCACCGGGCCGATCGGCGGCGGGCGGATCGCCCTGGACAGGCCCGTCCCGCCGCTGCCGCCCGGCCGCCGGCTGGTCGTGACCGGCGCCGGCGGCGAACCGGGCGGCGAGACCGCCGTGGTGGCAGGCATGCCCGACGACCGGACGATCGTGCTGGCCGCGCCGCTACGGAACGGATACCCGGCCGGCGCCGTCGAGATCAGGGGCAACGTGGCGCCGGCCACGCACGGCACCACGGTCGACAAGGAGGTGCTCGGCAGCGGCGACGCGACCGCGGCACACCAGCGGTTCACGCTGGCCCAGGCGCCACTGACCCAGCTGCCCGCGCCGACCGGCAGCGGCGCCCGCGACACGCTCGTCGTGTCGGTCGACGGCGTGCCCTGGCGGGAGGTGACCGCGCTGCGCGACAGCGGGCCGCGGGACGAGGTGTACCTGGCCCGCCGGGATGGGGACGGCCGCACCGAGGTCGTGTTCGGCGACGGCGTGCACGGGGCCCGGCCGCACGCCGGCGTGGACAACGTGACCGCCCGCTACCGATGCGGGCTCGGCGCGGCCGGCAACGTCCTGCCGCACAGCCTGGTGCTGATGCAGACCCGCCCGCTCGGCGTGCAGGAGGTGACCAATCCGTTGCCGGCCACCGGCGGCTCCGACGCCGAGACGGGTGTCGAGGGCGACAGCCGGCTGCGGCGTCGATTGCTCGCCGTCGACCGCCTGGTGACGCCGGCCGACTTCGAGCAGTTCGCCACCGCGTTCGCGGGCATCGCCGCCTGCCAGGCCACCGCACTGTCCGCGGGCGGCGCCGCGTTGCTGCACCTCACCGTCGCCGGCCTGGACGGACAGCCGGTGCCGGCCGGCTCGCCGCTGCACGACAGCCTGGTCGCGGCGATCGACGAGCGCCGGCCGCGCGGACCGGCGGTACGCGTCGAGTCGTACCGGCCGCTGCGCGTCGCCGTGGCGGCGCGGCTGCTGGTCGACCGGCAGCACGATCCGGCGACGGTGGCGGCCGCGGCGGAGCGGTCGGTGCGCGCCCGGTTCTCGGTGGGTGGCCACGACCTGGGCCGGCCGGTACGCCGGGGTGAGCTGATCGCGCTGCTGCAGAACGTCGACGGCGTACTCGCGGTGGACCTGGACCGCCTCGCGCTGGAGGCCGACCCGCCGGCGCCGCAGCGGATCGTGCCGTGCCACCGGGCCCGCTGGACCGGCGGCGCGGTGCTGCCCGCCGAACTCCTCGTCGCCGGCACGGTGGCCCTGTCCGCGGGATGGGTGCCGAACTGATGGACACCGAACGGCTCTACGGGTTGCTGCCGGCGGTCTACCGGGGCCACGACGCCGCGCAGGGCGGAGCGCTGCGGGCGCTGCTCGCGGTCATCGAGGCCGAGCTCCTCGCGGTCGAGGACGCCCTCGATGCCCAATACGCGAACTGGTTCATCGAAACCTGCGCCGACGACGTGGTGGGACGGATCGGCGAGTTGGTCGGGGTGCATCCCCGCGCGGGCGAGGCGGCCGGTCCGGGCAGCCACCGCACGCTGGTGGCCAACGCCGTCGCCCGGCGCCGCCGTAAGGGCGTCGCGGCCGCGCTCGAAGAGGTGGCCCGCGACCTGAGCGGCTGGCCGGTACGCGTCGTCGAGTACTACCGCCTGCTCGCCATGACTCAGCACAGCCAGCACCCGGTCGCCGGCCGCGGTGCCACAGTGGACGTCCGCGACCGGGCCGCACTGGCCCGGCACGGCGGCCCGTTCGTGTCGCTGGCGACCCGGCCCGACGTGCGCCGGGCGGCGACCGGGCGGGGCCGCCACAACATCGCGAACATCGCCCTGTTCGTGTGGCGGGCCGAGAGCCTGCCGGTCGGTCCCGCTCCGGCCGCGCCGGTCGCCGGCCACCCGGGCTGCTTCACGTTCCACCCGCTCGGCGTCGACGCGCCGCTGGTCATGCCGGCCGCGCCCGCGGGCGCCGGCCGCCCCGGCCGGTACGAACTGCCGTCCCGGATCACCCGGGCCGCCCTCGCCGAGGCACCGGACCGGCTGGTCGGTGCCGGGCGGGCGATCGAGATCCGGGTCGGCGGGCGGACCGTCGAACCCGCCGAGATTCGCGCCGCCGACCTCGGTGCCTGGGCGGTGCGGGCCGGCGGGGTCACGGTCGATCCCGAGCTCGGGCGGCTGGCGTTTCCCCGGCCGGCGCCGGCCGGGTGCGAGGTGCGCTACGGCTATCGGGTGCCGGCCGGGATCGGCGGCGGCCCGTACCCCCGTCCCGCGGTCGCCGGCGACGCCACCGAGGTGCGCACGTTCCACGACGACACCGTCCCGGCCGGCGACCTCACCCTCGACCTCGAGCCGGGCGCCACGCTGGTGCTGCGCGCGGCCGACGGCACCCGCCCGGCGATCCGCGGCGGGCTGCGCGTCTCGGCACCGGGCGGCGCCGCCCTCGTCGTCGACGGACTGCTGATCGGCGGCCGGATCGTGCTCTCCGGCGAGGTCCGGCTCACCCTGCGGCACGTCACCGTCCTCGCCGGCGTGGGCGCCGGCGACGGGGGCGAGCACCGGGTGGTCGCCGACCACTCGATCGTCGGCCCGGTCGAGCTTCCGGCGGCGGCACCGGGCCTGCGCGCAACGGACAGCGTCTTGGACGGCAGCGCCGGAACCGGCGGGAACGTCCGCGCCGTCGCGGTGGTCACGGAGACCGCGGAGGTGTTGCGCTGCACCGTGCTCGGCGAGGTGCGGGTGGGCCGGTTGACCGCCGCGGACAGTATCTTCACCGGGCAGGTGCAGGCCCGCTACCAGCAGTCCGACTCGGTGCGCTACAGCTACCTGCCGCCCGGCTCGGTCACCCCGCCGCGCTACCGCTGCCAGCCCGACCTGGTGCTCGCCTCGCCGGACGCCGGCGACCCCGGGCAGGCCGAGCACCGGGTGCGCCCCCGATTCCGCGACCTGGTCTACGGCGCCCCGGGCTACGCCGACCTCGACCCAGACTGCGCCACCGAGATCCGGGCCGGCGCCGAAAGCGGCGCGGAGATGGGCGCGTTCGCCGGCCGGCTGAGCCCGCAGCGGGACGCGGCGTTGCGATCCGCGCTCGACGAGTACCTGCCGTACGGAATGGAAGCGGTGATCATCGATGTCGACTAGGGACTTGACCGCATGAGGGGCGACTTCTCGCGGCTCACCTGGGACCGCCGCAAGCACTACGCGGCCGTGCTCATGCAGCAGGGCCGCCTGCAGGTGGACGCCGACTGGAACGAGCAGATCGACATCATCATGCACCGGCTGGAGACCGAGGTCGCCGACTACGTCGGGCACAGCGGCGTACCGGCCCGGGCGCCGCACGGCTTCCGGATCCAGGCGGTCCCGGGGGACGACGGCCGCCCGGGCCTGCGGGTCGGCGCCGGCCGGATCTACGTCGAGGGACGGCTGATCGAGAACGAGTCGGAGGCGGCCGTGCCGCTGGCCGAAGAGTCGATCTCGGGCGCGCGGCGTGCGGTCGTGTACCTCGACACCTGGCAGCGGGTCGTCTCGTTCGCCGAGGACCCGGACATCCGTGAGGTGGCGCTCGGCGGGCCGGACACCGCGGCCCGGCTGCAGAACGCCTGGCGCGTACGAGTGGCCCCGGCAAACGACGGCGACCGGCCCGCCAACGTCCCGCCCGACTGGCAGCCGGACCGCATCCCGATCAGCACCGGCCTGCTGACCGCGCGGGTCGCCGCCGACCTGCCGTCGCTGGAGAACCAGCTGTACCGGATCGAGGTCCACTCGGCGACCGAGAAGGACGTCACCTTCACCTGGTCCCGGGACAACGGCTCGGTCGGCGCGCGGGTGACGGACGTCCAGCCGGCCACCCGGACGTTGAGCATCGAGGGCGGCGGCCGCGACGCCGACGCGGCGGTGGCCGGGCGGCAGTGGGCGGAGTTGCTCACCGAGGCACAGGCCGAGGCCGGCGAGCGCGGCCCGGTCGTGCGGATCGACCGGGCCGCCGGCGACCAGGTCGTGATCACCGAGGCGAGCTGGCCGTGGGCCGGCGACCAGGCGCCCGCGATCCGCGTGCTGCGCCGCTGGGACGACCCGGCGGGGCTGGTCACCGCGCCGCTGGTCGCCTCGGGCGCGGACGACGGCGGCTGGGTGCCGCTGGAGAGCGGAATAGAGGTCCGCTTCGAGACCGCGCCGGACGGCGGGAACGAGTACGTGCCCGGCGACTACTGGCTCGTCCCGGCCCGCCACGACACCGCGTCCATCGAGTGGCCGAGCAGCGGCGGCAACCCGGCGGCGCAGCCCGCGCACGGCGTGCGGCACACGTACGCGGCGCTGGCGCTGCTCGAACGCGACGCCGACGGCGCCTGGTCGGTGGTCGAGGGTGGCGACCTCCGCCCGCTGGTGAGCCCGCTGGACGACGGCTTCGTGAGCAAGGGCGACGGGGGCGACGTGATGCGCGGGCCGCTGTCGGTGCAGCCGCTGCTGCGGGCCGCCTACCGCGCCCAGGAACTGGTCGCGCTACGCGTCGCACCGGCCTTCGACGACGCCGGGCAGGCGGAGGTCCGGCACACCGCGCTGCGGGTCACCGGCGGCGACATCGTCCTGGGCACCCCGGATCAGCCGGTCAGCACCGTGGCCAGCGGCAGCCTCACGGTCCAGGGCACCGTCTCGGCCACCGAGGTGCGGGTCGACACCGGCCTGAGCATCCAAGGCACGCTGACCGTCGACGGACTGGTGGGTGAGGGCGGCTCGCCGGCCGAGGCCGCGGTGCGGATCGGCGCCCTGGAGGTGGCGAACGGCGCCGCGCCGGACGCGGGCTTCCTGCGCTTCGGCGACCGGACCGGCTGGAAGTTCCACATCGGCAGGTCCCGCGAGGCGGCCGACGCACCGCACAACGCCGGGACCACAGGCGCCATCCTGACCGTCGCGGACGAGGGCTACGTCGGCATCAACACCACCACGCCCCGGCTTCCGCTGCATGTCGGCGCGCGCAGCTTCGGGGGCTTGGCGGTCAGTGGCTTGCTCGTCATATCCTCAGTCCGAACCTTCCTGAAGAACGCCGCGACGCCGGCCGCCACCGTCCTCTACGGGTTGGGCGAGGGCGCCGGCTTCGCCCGCGAGGGCGTCTACTTCTTCTGGAAGAACTCCGCGGGTCAGCGCAAGGCGGCGATCCTCCAGCCGGATCCCGACCTCACCAGCCTCATCGAGACCGGCTGAGATACCTGACAAGGAGGCATGAGGGTGCGGGAAAAGCTCGAGCGGCGACTCGCCGAACTGCGGGCCGAATATGAGTCCGGCCAGCGGGCGCTGGTCGAGTTGGAGCAGAAACAGGCGACGCTGCGCGATACCGTGTTGCGGATCAGCGGCGCCATCCAGGTGCTGGAGGAGGAGCTGGGCAGCGGCGAGCGCCCGACCCCGCCCGATCTCTGAAACCCGGGTCGCCGAAAGGATCCGGGCCCGCGGCGAACCGCGGGCCCGGATTCTGCGTCAGCCGAAGGATGCCATCGGCGTGAAGCTGTGTGGATCGGTGGGGAAGTCCTCGTCCATCAAGATCTCCGAGTCCACCGTACGGCGCATGACGGCCAGCAGGAACGCGGCACATCCCAGGTCGAAGTGCTCCCACTCCGGCCCGCGGCCCTCGTTGACCACCACCGGCCACTCGTCCGGCGGTACGCCGGGGCTCGCCAGCCAGTAGCAGAATTCGCCGTTGTCGGTGGATGCCCACGGCAGCAGGCGCTGCCCCCGCACATCCAGGAACGACGGCTTCTTCTCGCCGCCCGACCACAGCAGCTCGAACGCCTCGGCCCGCTCCGCGGCCGCCCGCACCAGGTCGTACGACTCGTTGGCGCAGAACGGCTCGAGCAGGTAGAGGTAGTCGTCGACCTGGCCGCCGCCGTACGCCTCGATCAGCTCGACGTAGTCGGCCGGGAGTTCCGTGCCGAGCCGGGCCGACACCTCGGACCAGTCCGGTGGCGCCGGGGCGCCGCCCGGCGGCGGCGGGACGAGGCGTCGCAGTTCGTCGACGTTTGCGCTCATGGGCCCTTCCTGTTCACGATCGTCTGGAAGACGTCGAAGCCCTTGTTGCCCTTCGCCTTCAGGGTGACGCCCAGCGGGATCGGGTCTGACCCACGATAAATCGGCGTGACCTCGTACTCGATGATTTCGCCGTTGTCGACGGCGGCACGGATCCGGTTCTCGATGTCGCGCATGACCGGCGTGTTGGCGTACTGGTGCATGGTCACGAAGTTGCGCGGATCCTTGTTGGAGCCGCCGAGCTGCGCGCCGAGCAGGTGGGCCCGGTTGTAACCCTTGCCCGTCTCCCAGCCGGCCGGGTCGACCTTGGGCTTGGTCTTGCCGCCCATCATGTCCTGCGTGAGGGTGGCCTTCATGCCGGTGGCGCGGTTGTACTCGTCCAGTTCCCCGTAATCCGGGCAGTTGTGGACGAGGACCGCGGTGCCGCCGGCCACCACGTAGTAGGTGTGGATCTCGGCGACGGTCAGGTTGTGCACCGTGGCGGTCGCCGTGTGCGGCCGTACGGCCGAGATCTGCACCAGCGTGCCGGCCGAGGTACGCAGCCACTGTTGCGGCGACAGCTTGCCCGCCTCGACCCACTGGGCCAGGGCCGGCACCCAGAACGGGTGGTTGTCGGTGGCCGTGACCTTGGCGGTCCGGTGGCCGTGGGCGCCGTCGATGTCGATGGTGACGTCGACGAGCTTCTTCTCGCCGAAGCCGGCGATGGTGCTGGTGACCGGCTCCCCGGCGGTGCGCCCGGCCACCGGGTCGGTGGCCAGCACCCGGTCGCCGGCCCGGACCTTCTCGATGGGTTTCGTGCCGCCGTCGGCCATCAGCACCCGGGTGCCCGGCAGGAAGCTGTTCTTGCAGCCCCGGCGGGCCAGCAGCTTGAGGTCGGCCAGCTTGTTCTTGGCCGCCTTGATGCCCTCGATGAACTTCTTGGCCTTGGGCAGCAGCTCGGCGAGTTGCTTGACCAGCTTGGCCCCGGAGCCGAGCAGCTTGCCGAACGGGATGAAGTTGACCAGCGTCCAGAGGCAGGCGCTGATGTTGCCGTCGACGAAGCAGCCCTTGATGTCGTCGAGCCCGAGCAGGCTCAGCACCAGGTCGCCGGCGTTGGCCTTGATGAAGTCGAGGAAGCTCTGGTCGCCCTCGGCCTTCAGCTGCTTGTAGAGCTCCTGGTCGGCGGGGCTGAGCCCGGCCAGGATCTCCTTCTCCTCCTCGGGCGTGGTCGGATCGCCGTTGAGGCTGTCCGCCATCGCCTTTTGTTCGCGCGCGCGATCGGCCGCCTCGGCCCGCTCGTACGCCTGCTGCGCCTCGGCCGCGCTCTGGAACGCGGAGTCGGCGGCCACCTTGGCGTCGTCGGCGTACTTCTGGGCCTGGGTGGCGCTGGTCCGGGCGGCCACGGCGTCGGCCTCGGCACTGTCGGCCGACTTGCGGGCGGCCGCGGCATCCGCCTCGGCGGCCCGGGCCGCGCTGTTGGCCGCGTCGGCGTCCGCCTGCGCCGCCTGGGCGCTGCGGCCGGCGATCGCCGCGTCGTTCGCTGCCTGGTTGGCCGCCTGCCGTGCCGCGGCGGCGTCCGCCCGGGCCTGCTCGTCGGCCTTGGCGGCGTTGGCCGCCGCGGTGCGGGCCGCGGCGCCGTCCGCCGCCGCCTGCGCCGCCGCCTTCTTTGCCTCGGCCGCCGACTTGGCCGCGGCCGACGCGGACGCCGCGGCCTGCGCCGCCGCGTCGTAGGCCGGCTTGACCTGGTCGTTGGCCCGGTCGGCGGCGGCCTGCGCCTGCTGCGCCGCGACCAGCGCCTCCGCGGCGCGTTGCTCGGCCGCCGCGGCCTGTTCCTCGCCGATGGCGCGCGCCTGCTCGGCCACCTGCGCCACGAAATCGGCGTCGATGTCCGCGCCGGTGAACGGCGCCACCATGCTCAGCGCGTCGTTGGCCGGTTCGGCGATGCCCGCGGCGGACTGCCGGGCCGCCGCCGCGGCGGTCACCGCGATCTCGGCCTGGGCCGCCGCGGCCACCGCCTCCATGGTGGCCGACTGCGCCTCGTCCCGGGTGCGGTTGGCCGCCCACAGCGCCCCGACGGCCTCGTCGGCGGCCTGCTCGGCGAGCCGCACCGCCGCCTTCGCCGCCTCGGCCGCCTTGACCTCCTGCCGGGTCGCCTCGGCGGCCTTGGCCTCGGCCTGCATCCGGGCGGCGTGCGCCGCCCGCGCGTCGGCCTCGGCCGCGTCGGCGGCGGCGTCCGCCCGCGCGGCGGCGGCCTGAGCCTGCTCAGCCGCCGCCCATGCCCGCTCGGCGGCCTGGTCGGCCTGGTCGGCGGCGGCGCGCGAGTTCGCCGCAGCGCCGGTGGCCTGGTTGGCCGAGGAGCGCGCCGACCGGGCCGCCGTGCCGGCCGTGGCGGCGTCGCGGTCGGCCTCGTCGGCCTGCCGCTGCGCCTCGTCCCGCTCCGACCCGCTGGCCTGGGCGGCCGCATTCGCGCGCAGCGCCTGCGCCTTGGCCTTGGCGGTCTGCTCGTCCCGCTCGGCCTGCAACGCGGAGTCGCGCGCATCGCCGGCGATGTTTTCCTGGTCCCACGCCCGCTGGCGGGCGGCGTTCGCGGCGCCGGCCGCCGAGTCCGAGCGCTGCCGGGCGCCGGCCGCGATCGCGGCCTGGGCGTCGGCGTTGCCGCGTGCCGAGCGGGCGACCGAGGCCTGCTCCTCGGCGCGCTGGCGGGCCGCGGCGGCGTTCGCCCGTTCCCGCTCGGCCACGATCCGGGCCTGGCGGGCGTTCTCGGCCTCGGCCTCGGCGGTCTGCCGGTGCTGGCGGGCCCGGGCGGCGGCCGCCTCGGCCTTGGCCTCGGCCGCCTCGGCCTGCTGCCGCGCCACCCTGGTGCGGGCCGCGGCGGTCTTGGCCGCGGTGGCCTGCCGCTCGGCCGCGGCGGCGAGCTTCTTGGCGGCCGCGGCGTGGTCCTGCGCCAGCTTGCGCCACTGCGCGGCCTGCTTGGCGTGCGCCTCGGCCTGGGCCTGGGCGCCCTGCGCGTTGTTCGTCGCGATGGTGGCATCGACGGCGCTCTGCGCGGTGGACGAGGCGAGTACCGCGGCGGCCGCCGCCTCGCTCATGCCGTCGACGATCAGCGACCACTCGGCGCCGTACGTGAGCCCGGTGTCGAGGAGTTCGTCGGAGGCCGCGTCGGCGATGGCCGCCGAGGTCCGCGCCTGCTCCGCGGCCACCTGGGCGGACTGCAGCTCGTTGGCGGTCTGCGCCTTCGCGGCGTTCAGTTCGGCAACCTTGCCGGCCGCCGCGCCCGGGCCGGCGAGCACCCGCTCGGCGTGCCGGGCGGCGTTGGCCGCGCCGCCCATCGCGTTCGCCGACCGCTGCAACGCCCGCACCGCCTGGCCGTGCGCGGCCAGCATCCTGGTGCGCGCCTCCGACGCCCGCTTGGCCCGCTGGGCCAGGTCGGAGAGATCCTCGGCGGCCTTGTTGCGCGCCTCGAGGTCCTTGAGGTACTGCTCGCGCGCGGCCGCGTCGGCCTGGGCGGCGGCGAGGTAGCCGGTGTTCCAGAACGCGGCCACCGCCGCGTCGTCGCCGGCCAGCGCCTGCTCGGCGGCGGCCTTCAGCTGCGACTCGGCGGGCGCGGCGGCGGCGAACACCCGCAGCCGCTCGCGCAGTTGGGTGGCCCGCTCGGCGGCGTTCGCGGCGAGTTTCTGATCGCGGGCCCGGGCGATGTCGGCGCCGTAGGCGAGGAACGCCTCGCGGTCGCCGTCGGTGCCCTTGAGCACCCGCTGCACCTCGTCGTTGAAGTACGCACCGCCGGTGCCGGCCATCGCCTTGATCTTGGCGAGGTTGTCCGCGGCCTCCTTCTTCTTGCGGGCCGCGACCTGCTTCTCCAGCTGAGGCTTGGTGACCGTCGCGAACTGCAGGATCGCCTTCGGGTCGCCGGTGGCCAGCGCGGCCAGGGCGGCATCGCGGACCTCCTGCTCGGGCGACAGCTCCGCGACGTCGGAGACGGCCTTGCGCCACCGCTCGTTCGACTTGTCCAGGCCGGTCTTGCCGTCCCAGGTCTCGGTCACCAGCGGCGGGACCTGCACCGGGTCGCCCGCGGCGAGCAGGACTCGGCCGGGCGTACGGGCCGGCGCGGCCGAGGCGGGCGGCGCGTGCAGGCCCAGGACGACCAACATCGCGGCGAGCGAAGCCAGCATCGCCTTCCGCACGAGGGCAGCACGCACCCGTCTCCGCATTTGCATCTTTCTTCCCCCGTGTTCGCGACCGCGCCGGACGGTCGATCGACCGTGCGCGCAGGCAAGATCTAAACATGGGCGGGGACCGATGCTCTACCCAGTCATACCTAAGTTCATCGATACAACGAGGGGGCGACGCCCGCGTCGTGAGCGCTCCACACACGGCTCGGCTCGCCGCGTTCCTGGTGTCGCGGGCAGTCGGTAGGCCGCGCTGAGGGACTCAGTCGGGTCGACCGGTCAGTACGACTGCAGTTCGATCAGCACGCCTCCCGGATCGCGCAGGTGGGCAGTGCGCAGGTTCGGACCCCAGTCCGGCCGGTCGGCCGGCGGGGTAACCAGGGTGGCGCCATGCGCGAGACACAGCCGGGCGCCGTCGTCGACGTTCGCCACCCGGCAGACCACCATGACCGCGTCGCCGGGCATCGGGTCCGCACCGGTCACCGCGGCCATCGCCCGCGCGTCGAGCAGCGAGAGCAGACCCTCCCCGTCGACGTCCCAGCTGGCGTACGGCCCGTCCGAGCCCCCGGCGGCGAGTTGCGCGCCGGCCAGCTCGGGCAGCACGGCGGAATAGAAGCCGTAGATGGCCGGAAAGTCGGCGACCAGCAGACGAGGGTGCAGGGCGTCCATCAATTCCTCCGCAAAAGGTGGGTGCGAACCCACTATAGGCCGCACCCTAGGATTTGGTCATGGAGAACCCCGTGGCCGCGCCGCCCACCCTGTTGAGCATCGACACCTACCTGCTCTCCCTCAGCGGCAAGGCCGGGCGCAACCGTCTCGCCGACCGGCTCGCCGAGCGCGGGCTCCGGCTGTGGCACCTGGCCGTCCTTGCCGCCCTCGCGGACTTCGGCCCGCACGCCCAGCGCGACCTGAGCACCCGCCTGAGCGTCGACCCGAGCGACATGGCCAAGGTGATCGACCAGCTGACGGCACCGGGTTACCTCGATCGCTCCCGCGACGATGCCGACCGCCGGCGCGTCCTGGTCACCATCACCCGCCGCGGCCACGATCTGCTGACGGAACTCATGGAGGAGGCCTCCGAGGTGGACCGCACGCTGTTGGGCGGTCTCAGCGCCGCGGAGCAGAATCAGCTCCACAGCCTGTTGCTGAAAGTGTTCGCGACAGCGCGACCGGGCTCGGTGTAGTCCCACGGCCGGGTCGCGATCAGCCGCGAGCGACGTTTCCCCGGACGGCAGCCTCAGCCGCCAGATCCGCGCAGGGCCACGTCCAGCAGGGCCTGGGCCGTGGCCTTGACCGTGTCGGCCGCCTGCTCCCGGGTGTAGCCGGCGATGTCGGTGAGCCAGATCAGAGTTTCGATGCCGGTCGCCGAGCGGATCGCGATCGCGAGCCGGTGGATGTCGAGGTGCGGATGCGTTTCCCGCAGGGGCTCCAGGGCCTCCGCGATCCAGCCGATGGCCCGCCCCTGCCGCAGCACCGGCTGGTCGGCGGCGGGCTCCAGGGCCAGCCGCAGCGCGGCGCGCAGCTGGGGTTCCCACCTGAAGTTGTAGTCGGTGAACGCGGCCATGAGCGCGGCGAGGCGGGTTGCCGGGTCGGTTGAGCCGCCGGCCGGCAGCAGGGTCGCCGGCGAGATGGTCGGCTGGGCGGCCAGGAGCAGGCTGCGCTGGCTCGGGAAGTAGCGGTAGGCGGTGGTCCGTGAGATGCCGGCCCGCTCGGCCGCGTCCTCCACCTTGGGGGTGAGCCCGGCGGCGAGCAGCTCGCGGGTCGCGGTGACCAAGGCCAGGCGGGTGCGTGATTTTTGCGCGGTCCGGCCGGTCGACTCGTAGGGTGTCGCCACCTCTTCATGGTACCGTAAGCCCATCGTGGTACTTGAGTCCCATGAACGCTCGGCACCGGAGGAGTCCGCGATGAGCCACGACGACCCGACAGTCACCGACCCCACGCTGTACAAGCTGCTCTTCGAAAACGAGCGGGTGCGGGTCCTGGAATACCGCGACGGCCCCGGCGACCACACCCACCCGCACCGCCACCCGGACAGCGTGATGGTGACGCTCAGCGCCTTCCGGCGGCGGATCACCGCCGGCGACCGCAGCGCGGAAGTGGAGTTGCGCGCCGGCGAGGCCCGCTGGCTGGCCGCCCAGGAACACGCCGGGGAAAACATCGGCGACAGCGCGACCCACAGCGTCTTCATCGAGCTGAAGGAGCCGCGGCCGGGGCCCGCGCACACCGTTGACGCGCCGCTCGGCCCCAGCACCCGATAGCCCTCGGCTGCCGTCAGTATTCCCATTCGGCGTACTGCGGGTGCCGGCCCTTCATTTCTTCGAACAGCAGGACCTGGCGGTCGAGATACCAGGCCTTGGCGACCTGGACGAGCGCGACGCCGGCGACGGTGCCGACCACGTCGAGCCTGACCAGTCCATAGACGAGCAGGGCCAGGCCGGCGATCTGGATCGCGTAGGTCACGTTCAGCACGCCGGCACTGAACTGGCCGGGCACCGCAATCGTGGTGCGTTCCGACCAGACACGTTCGCCGAACACGCATCTCGACGCCCAGTTGCGGGTGGACCGGGGCTCGGCGAACAGCAGCGGATTGACCATCATGAAGACCAGCGACGCGATCACCGGGACCAGGCACCACCAGCCGATCCAGTCCCGGCTCCAGATCGACAGGGCGAGCAGCGGTACGACGCCGAACCGGGTCCACACGCTCAACGGGTTGGCGTGCCGGAGCCATTTGTCGCCCTCGAGACCGAACAGCTTCGCCACCCGCTGTTCGCTGGTGACCTTGGTCGGCTCTGACGAGGACGCTGCCGGAGAAACCATCCTGACCTCCTCGGGCCGGTCAGCCGGGCGGCTGATCGTGGGTTGGATGTCCGCACCGTCACAGACGACGGCCGCGGCGGTAAGTGGGCCTACCGGTCGTTGACAGGGCGGTTTTCTGGTGTCCTCGGCCGGCGTTGTCCGCAACCAGCCGCGACCGGCCGGGAGCCGGCCGCGGCTGGGCGGGAAGCCGCCTCAGGACAGGAAGCTGCCGTACCGTCCGCTCAGGATGGCGTTCTTCTGAGCCTGGCTGAAGTGCGTGTTCGGGTAGCTGTAGAACGACGCGGACATCGGGGTGCCGTCCGTGGAGGTGGAGTCCGGCAGGCCGAACCCGTGGCCGAGTTCGTGCACCATGCCGCCGTACCAACGGTTCATCGCGCCGTTGACGCCGGCCGCGCCGTCGGCGTCGTGCCCGCTGAGGACCACCCAGCCGGGGCTGGCCCCGCCGCCGGACTTGCCCGGGTCCTCCGCGCTGATCTCGCCGACGCAGAGCCAACGGTTGTCCGGGTTGGCGATGCCGAACCGGCGCATCAGCTCCTGGTGCATGTTGCCCACCACGCACCAGTACCGGTCGCCGTTGGGGTCGCAATTGGTGTCGATGTACCACCGGGAGTCGTGTTCGCCGTTGACCACCTCGACGACCTGGCTGTTCAGGGTGAACGTCTTGCCCAGTTCCTGCCGGTAGTAGCGCTGGGCCTCACGCATCACGGCCGCGATGCCGTCGGGGTAGCGCTGGTCGTACGCGACGTCGGTGGGCTTGAGCCAGAAGACCCGGACCGTCTTGGCCGGCGGCGTACCGGTCGGTACGGAGGTGGCCGGGCCGGGCGTCGGGGACTCCGAGCTGGTCGGGCCGGGATCCACCCCGCCGGTGCAGGCCACGCCGTTCAGGGTGAAGCCGGTGGGAGCGGGGTTCGCGCCGGTCCACGAGCCGTTGAAGCCGAACGAGGCGCCGGAGCCGGTGCCGAGCGTGCCGTTGTAACCGGCGTTGACGGCGGTCACGGCCGAGCCGGACTGGGTCACCGTGGCGTTCCACGCCTGGGTGACCGCCTGCCCCGAGCCGAACGACCAGCGCAGCGTCCAGCCGTTGATCGGGTCGCCGAGATTGGTGATCGCCACGGTGGCGCCGAAGCCGCCCTGCCACTGCGAACTGACCGTGTAGGACACCCGGCAGCCGGCCGCTGCGGCGTCCGCCCTGGTCGTGGTGGCGGCGACGGCCGTGCCGAGGACGGCGGCAATGGCGACGGCCAGCACACTGCGAAGTCGTCGATGGCGCATGGTTGTTCCTCCTGGGGGGACGCATCGGATGACAGCGCCCCCCACGAAGACGCGCGCGTTGATGGTTGTCGATGCCAGTGCCGCTTGTCAATCCGCGAGCGGGCCTACCGCGGCCCGGCCGATCCGTCGTCGGGGTCGACCCGGGCGACGTCATCGCATCAACACTTTTCAATGGTTGACACCGCTGTCATTCGGACGCACCATTGCCCGGGAGCGCTCCCATCCCTCGATCCCCGGACAGGAGCGAATTGTGGGTAAGCGACTGAGATGGCTGGCCGGACTCGGCGCCCTGGCCATGACCGTCGGACTCGGGTTGGCGGCCACCGCACAACCCGCCGCCGCGGCGACCGGCTTCACGGTCAGCGGCTCGCAGATCCTCGACGCCAACGGCAACCCGTTCGTCATGCGCGGGGTCAACCATGCCCACACCTGGTATCCCGACCGCTTCTCGTCGTTCGCCGACATCAAGGCGCTCGGCGCCAACACCGTCCGCGTGGTGCTGGCCAGCGGCGGCCGCTGGACCCGCAACGACGCCGCCGACGTCAGCCGGGTGATCGCCGAGTGCAAGCGCCTGCGGCTGATCTGCGTGCTCGAGGCGCACGACACCACCGGCTACGGCGAGCAGGCCGGGGCCACCACGCTGGCCGGCGCCGTCGACTACTGGATCAGCGTCAAGAGCGCCCTGGACGGCCAGGAACCGTACGTCATCCTGAACATCGGCAACGAGCCGTACGGCAACACCAACGCCACCGGCTGGATCGCCGACACCCGCAACGCCGTCACCCGGCTGCGCGCCGCCGGCTTCGCCCACTCGATCATGGTGGACGCGCCGAACTGGGGCCAGGACTGGCAGTTCATCATGCGCGACAACGCGGCCTCGATCTTCGCGAGCGACCCGCAGCGCAACACGATCTTCAGCATCCACATGTACGGCGTGTTCGACACCGCCGCCGAGATCACCGACTACCTCGGGCGGTTCCAGAGCGCCGGGCTGCCCATCGTGGTCGGCGAGTTCGGCCACAACCACTCCGACGGCAACCCGGACGAGGACACCATCCTGGCCGCCGCCCAGGCCCGGGGCATCGGTTATCTCGGCTGGTCGTGGAGCGGCAACGGTGGCGGGGTGGAATACCTCGACATGGTCACCAACTTCAACCCGGCGCAGCTGACCTCCTGGGGCACCCGCATCTTCAACGGCGCGAACGGCATCAAGGCCACTTCCCGGGAGGCGTCCGTCTACGGTGGCTCCACGCCGACCCCGACGACCCCCGCGCCGTCCTCGCCGTCGCCCTCCACGCCCCCGCCGCCCGGCGCCTGCACCGCGACCTACGCCGTGTCGAACTCGTGGGGCAACGGCTTCCAGGGCTCGGTGACCGTCACCGCCGGCTCGGCGGCGATCCGCGGCTGGGTCGTGACCTGGACGTGGCCCGGCGGGCAGAGCTTCACCAACACCTGGAACGCGTCGGTGACCACCGCCGGCAGCGCGGTCACGGCACGCAACATGCCGTACAACGGCAACCTGTCGGCCGGCGCCAGCACGTCGTGGGGATTCACCGCCTCCTACTCCGGCACCAACACCGCGCCGGCGGTGCGCTGCGCCGCCGCCTGACCTCCGTTCCCGGGCCGCCGCCCCTTCCACCGGCCGGCCCGGGAGCGGGTTAGGTTTCTCCTGTGGATCACAAAACCGGGGAAGATCGCATCGAACGGGCCGGGACGCTCTACGAGAGCTTCATCTTCGAGGGTGATGCGGGCGCGCTCGACGTCGCGCAACAGGAACTGGACGCCGTCCGGGCGGACCTCGCCGTGGCCCGCGGCCGGATCCTGCACGGCCGGTTCCTGGCGCAGGGCACCGCGGATCCGGCCGAACTGGCCCTGTTCGAGGAGGCGCTCGGGCTCTATCGGGAGCTGGCGGACCGGCGCGGCGAGGCGGAGTCGTTGTTCTGGATCGGGGTCTATCACCAGGTGGTCCGGGAGGACAGCGCGGCGGCGGTGCCGGCCCTGGAACGATCGCACGAGCTGGCGGCCCGGGCCGGCGACAAACAGACGATGTCGTACGCACTGCGGCACCTGGGGATCGCCGAGCACATCGCCGGCCGGCTGGACGCGGCGCGCGAGCGGCTGGAGGAATCCGTGCGGCTGCGCCGGGAGATCGGGCACCTGCCCGGGGTGGCGGCGAACCTCGTCGGCCTCGCCTACATCGCCGCCGGGCAGGACCGGCCGGCGGACGCGCGGGCGATCATCGAGGAGGCCCGCACGATCGCCGAGTCCACCGGCGCGTACGGCACGCTGCGCTCGATCGAGGAGGCCCACGCGGCGATCGAGAAGTCCTGATCGGCGGCGCGCGGAAAGGCGGAAGGCGCGCCCGCCGCGAAGCGACGGGTGAATGAACCCGCGCGCTATCGGTCGTGTGCCGCGTCGTAGCAGTAGTCGCCGGCATCGTCGGTGACGTGCATGGCGGCCGGCGGCCGCAGCACCGGCGGCAGGTCGGCGTGCGACGTCGCGGCGGTGTCGCCCGTGTCGTGGGCCTCGTCGTACTCGTAGTCGTCGGCTCGGTCGTTGTCGTCGTCGGCCATGACCAACCTCCCGATGGGCTCAGCCTCATCCTCGCCCGCCACCGGGCCGCCCGCCACCGGGTCTCCCAGATCAGGGAAAAAGAGGGGCCGCGGTGGCAACAGCCACCGCGGCCCCGTTTTTACGGAAATCAGCGAACCCAGATCCAGATCGTGCGGGTCGGGCTCACGTTGCCGGCCTGGTCCACCGCGCGGTACGCGATCTCGTGGAAGCCCCTACCGCGCACGGTCAGCGTCCCCGAGTAAGTCTGCCACCGCCCCCAGTCCAGCCGGTAGGAGATCGACGCCACGCCCGAGATGGAGTCCTGGGCGCTGAGCGTCACCTTGTTGTTGGCCACCGAGATCTTGACGGTCGGCGCCTGCGGGTCCCGCTTGATGGTGGTGGTCGCCACCGCGGAGGTGTTGCCGGCCTTGTCGGTCGCCTTGTACTCGACCTTGTTGATGCCGGCGGGCAGCGGCACCGGTCCGTAGTAGGTCTTCCACGGGCCGTTGTTCACCCGGTACTGGCGCTGGGCGATGCCCGACGGGTCGGACGCCCGCAGGATCAGTGCCGCGTGCCAGGTGTACCAGCCCGCTTTCCCGTCCGGACGGGCCGGGCAGGTCTCCGCGGTCACCGTGGGCGGGGTGGTGTCGGCGTTCAGCGGTACGGTGACGCGCTGCACCGCCTCCGTGTTGCCGGCCCGGTCGACGGACCGGAAGGCCAACTGGTGGTTGCCGGTCACGGTGAACGGCTTGGTGTAGGCCTGCCACGCGCCGCCGTCCAACTGGTAGTTGATCGACGCCACCCCGGAGGCGGTGTCCTGTGCGGTGAGCGTGACCGTCGAGTTGCGCCCGGACGTCTTGACCTGCACGGCCGAGATGGGTGCCTCGGGGTCGACCTTCACCGCCAGCTCGACCGGAGCGCTCAGGATCCGGTTGGTGCCGCGTGCCCGGTAGCGCAGGGTGTACTCGCCGGCCGGGAGGGCCACCGGCTCGGTGTACCCGGTCCACGTACCGCCCGGCAGTTCGTACTGCACCTCCACGTTGCTGGCGCCACCGGCCAGGGTGAGCGTGGCACCGGCGCCGTACCAGCCGTCCTTGCCCGCCGCCGACACCGTCGCCTGCGGCAGCACACCGGTGTAGGCGAGCGGGTCGATGCTCTCCAGCGTCGGGATCACCGGTGTGATGGCCCCGGACGAGTCGAAGTACAGCCGGTCGATCGTCGTCTCCCGGTTGAACCCGTTGCCGTCCGGGATGGCGAACCGGTGGTAGGCGATGTACCAGTCG
>Ga0070668_100000452_pt1 | contig 27157 bp, 17 predicted proteins | sample KBSS43metaG_FD_64661 | JGI IMG/M metagenome (GOLD analysis project Ga0070668, IMG submission 64661) | Switchgrass rhizosphere microbial communities from Kellogg Biological Station, Michigan, USA - KBS S4-3 metaG | ecosystem: Host-associated > Plants > Roots > Rhizosphere > Soil ...
CCGCAGGCCAGCACGGCCGGCGTCCAGCCGTGCTCGGCGCAGTCGGCCAGCCACCGGCCGATCGCCTGCGGCCACTCCGAGGCCAACCCGATCGGGTCACCGGAGGCCAGGCTCACCCCGTTGATCACCCGATAGGCCACCGCGGCCTTCCCGGACGGCGCCCAGACGAGCATCTTGTCGTGGCGCAGCGCGAAGTAGCCGAGGGAGTCACCCTCGCCGTACCGGTCCAGCAACTCCCGCAGTACTGGCTGGTCGTCCGGACCGGGCCGGGCCGGCTCGCCGCTCGGGCGCAACAGCAGGACGGCCGCGGCGACGAACGCCAGCAGGCCGAACGCCCCGGTCGTGAGGCTCACCGTCGCGGCGCCGATCGGATACTGGAACTGGATCGGCCCGGTCACGCCGAGCAGACCGAGCGCGGCGTGCTTCGCCCACTGACCGAACCCGGGTGCACCGACCAGGCGGTTGTCGCGCACCGCGATCTCGGCCAGCCCGAGCACGAAGCCGGCCGTGAGGAACAGGGCCGCCACCCGGAACGCCCGGCGCCGGTGATGCGGGTCGCCGGCCGCGGTGAACTGGCCGCGGGTGGCCAGCAGCAGCACCCCCACGGTCGCCGCGTACGCGGTCGGCGCGACACTGCCCTTGGCCAGATGCAGCACCACGCTGACCGCGGACAGCACGAGCGCCAGCTGCCAGGCGCGGCGCTTGCCCCGGTGCAGGCCGCTGCCCAGATAGATCAGCAGCACGCCGATGACCCCGGTGGCCGCCCGGGCGGTCGGCAGGCCGGTGGTCGGCACCAGGTGAACCAGCACGTCGAACCGGTGCGGCCGGGCCGGCAGGACACACAGGACCGCGTTGGCCAGACCGGCGATCCGCACCAGCCAGGCGACCGTCCGCCGCATCGACGGCGGGCGTCGCTGCCAGGTCCGCAGGGCCGGGGCCGCATCCTCGTCCACCGGCGCGGACAGCTGCTCAGTCGTCACCACGCGGGGCCTTCCGGGTGCAAAACTCGGCAGGGTCGTGGCCGCGCACCGAGAACGTCACGCACCGAGGTCTCCTCTCGCCCACCGTCCGGCCGTCTGCCGTACGAGTTGTCGAAGATTTAGACGTTTGGCCGGGACAAACGTTGCTTTCCACAAAAACGTGACCTAGGGTGTTCGATCCAATTCGTAGAGGGTCACCGGCCCGGCCGTGAAGCGCGGCGTCGCCACCTTGGCCAGGCCCGGTGCGACGCCCCCGGCCATCCGGCTGTCGGCGAACAGCCAGCGCACGTGATACCGGGTGCGCAGCTCGGCCACGTCGGCGGCGTCGCCCCGGGCGAAGGCCCGCTGGTTGAGGGCGAAACGGTCCGGGTACGGCGCGGGCTGGCTGGTGTACCGCAGGCCGTTCACCCCGTCGGCGGCCACCGCCTGGTCGGTGTAGCCCCAGCTCTCCACGAGGGTGCGGCGCCCGCCGAGCCCGACCACCCAGAAGGCACGGGCGTCGCAGACCGGCGCGTCGGCCACCCGGCAGTGCACATTGGTGGCGACGATGTCGTCCGCGGCCGCGTGCCGGTCGAGCCATTGGGCGGCGACCATCTCGTCGCGGGTCACGGTGGGCTTCGGCGGATTCTTGTGCATGGCCACGTACGCGGTCTTCACCGTTCGCTGCGCCCCGGCGAACAGGCCGGCGCCGAGCACCGCGGCGATCAGCGCGACCGGCAGCGCCCGCCACGCCGTGCGGCCGGTGGCGGCCCGCCAGGCCACCAGCCCCAGCCCGCCGATCACGGCCGCGGCCACCGCGGTCAGCAGCAGCGGGCGCACCAGGGCCCAGCCCCAGGCCGCCATCGTGTGCGCGGGCCCCTTGGGCTTCGGGTCGGCCAGATACCAGACCGAGGCGGCCAGGACGCCGGCGGCCAGGCCGGCCAGCACCGCCCGCGGGCCGCGCGCCCGATCGGCCAGCAACCAGAGGGTGAGCACCGTGCCGAACGGCGCCGCGCCGGTGAAGAAGTACACCTGGCTGGCCGACGGGTGCCAGAGCAGGAAGGTGGCGCAGGCGCCGGACGAGACGACGCCGGCCAGCAGCCAGGCGGCCGGGTCCCACCGGGACCGGCCCGCGCCGAGCAGGACGACGCCGAGCAGCCGGGGCGCCTGCATGACCGCCCACCAGGCGAGCAGCAGGGCGACGAAGAGCAGGCCGGCCGCGGAGGCGTGCGCGACGCCGGCCGGCAGGGCCAGGCTGCCGTCGATGACGTCGCGGCTGCCGATGGTCTGCCGATAGGGGACGAACCAGTACAGGACCGCCAGCGGCTGCAGGGCCGTGGTGGCACCGCCGCCCGCGAAGATCTTGAGACCGGCGAGCATGGCCGCCAGGACCAGGCCGATCACGACCAGCGTGGACCGCAGCCGGTCGCGGTGCCGGACCACGATGACCAGGCCGGCCAGCAGCAGGCCGGCCACCACCGGCGCCGGCGCGCTCGACTTGGCCCCGGCGCAGGCCAGCGCGAGCGGGTAGACCATCGCCCAGGCCCAGCGCAGCGGGCGCCCGTGCAGCACGTCGACAGCGATCGTGAGCAGCAGGCCGGTCAGCGGCAACGAGTACGTCTGCGAGGGGCTGACCAGGTTGATCGCGGACACGCCGGTCGCCGAGGTCGCGGCGCCCAGGGTGAGCGGGAGCACCGTCAGCGCGGCGGCGCCGCCCATCGCGCCCGCCCACCACTTGCCGGTGACCTGGCGGGCGAGCGCCGCGCAGACGAACAGGGCCGCCGCGGCGATCGGAATCAGCCAAAGCCGCAGCAGTACGGTCGCCGGGTCGATCCCGGTGACCATGCTGCCCACCGCGATGTCGGCGTCCGACAGGTAGTGGTAGCGCAGCAGGTCGCCGGCGAGTTGCGGCACCTGGAACGGCATCGAGCGGGTCATCTCGTGCACCAGCGCGAGGTGATAGAACAGGTCCTGGTCGTACGCCGTGGTGGCGGGCGGCAGCGGAGTGGTGCGCCAGCCGGCGTAGGCGGAGACGATGAGCAGCACCAGCGCGCCGGCCATGATCCACGACCAGGCCGGCGGCAGCGGCCGCGGCTCGGCGATCCGCCAGTGGCGGCGCAGCCCCGGCACCGCGAGGAAGAGCACGATGACCAGGACCGGCCAACCCGGCAGCAGCGCCTGCAGGCCGGTGGCGGCCGCCAGCGCCCAGCCGATCAGCATGATGACCAGGCCGGTGGCGGTGCCCAGGCCGAGGTCCTCGGGCAGGTTGCCGCGGCTGCCGCGCAGCGCCCGGTGCACGAGGGTGCCGGGCAGCACCACCGCGACGGCCAGGTAGCCGGCGTAGAGGGCGACGGCCCCGGCCGGCGTGCCGGTGGTGAGCAGGCCGGCGATCAGGAGCACGGCCGGGAGGAGCCAGGGCAGCACGGCGAGAGCCGCCCGGCGGCGGGCGGGACCGGCCGCCGGGTCGGCGGGCACCGCGGCGTCGAGCAGCGTGGTCACGACGGCCGAGCACCGCCCCTGAGCAGACGGACCGCGGCGCTCAGGCGCCATTCCCAGCACAGGCCCACGCCCGGACAGTTCCTCGGCACTTGCAATCCCCCTCAGCTCAGCGCGAGCAATATGATCCACTACCGGACAGCCGGGACTCTCCCCGCCACGGCCTGGCACCTTTTCGGGAGACCCGGCGCCGGCGGATAAGACGCGCGAGAGGCGATCAGGTTTCCTCGCGTCGAGCACATTTTCACGGGCGTGTGCATCGCCGGCTCGGCGACAATCGGTCATGGGCACTGTTTCGTCCGCGCCCCCAGTCCTCGATCAGCCCGCCGTCCTCGATCGGTACGAGCGTGTGCATCTGGTCACGCACCTGCTCGCCGCCGGCCGGCAGGATGACGTTCTCCGGCTGATGCGTCTCGACCACGGCGAGCGGAACTGGTGGTTCGAACTTCGAGCGGCCGACGGCGACGAGGGCGGCTACCTCGACGATCTGCGGATGGCCACCGAGGCGCTGGCCGGCGGCGACGACGCGACCGTCGCCCACCACGTGTTCTACGCGCTCGCCGGCGCGTCGATCAGCGCCCGGAGCCGCGACCTGCGACCGTCCCTGGTGCTCGCGCTGATCCGGCACCACCTCTGGACGCTCGACCGCGCGCTCGCGCACGCCCGCCGCATCCCGGACGCGGCCGACCGGGCCGCCGTCCTGTGCGCGCTGGCGACCTCGGTGGTCGGTCCGGATCGCCGGCTCACGACCGAGGCGCTGGCGTCGGTGGCGCAGTTGCGGCATCCCCCGTGGAGCCAGATCCAGCTTCTGGCGGAACTCGCGCCGTCGCTGTCCGGAACCCGCGAGGTCGCGGTGGCGCTCGAGATCCTCCGCGGGGCATCCGGCCTGGCGGACGAGGTCGAGCTCGTCTTCGAGCGGCTCGCTCCCAACATTCCGGCAACCCTGGTCGACGCGGCACTGGCCGGCGCCGCGGCGGCGGACGAGGACGACTACCTGAGCGGTGGACGGCTCACCGCCCTGGCCGTGAACCTGCCCGCACCGGAGCGGCCCCGGGCGGCGACGGTGGCGGTTGCCGAGGTGCTGCGGGCCGGGGTGGGAGCCGGGGACCTGGTGGACCTCATCCCGCTGCTCAGCGGCGAGCAACGCGACGAGGCGTTCGCGGCGCTCCGGGCGGCCGTCGGCCGGGGCCAGGTCGGCGGCGACGATCTGCGGCGCCTGAGCCCGCCCGAGACGGCGCTCCTGGCCGGCGACGTGCTGACCATGGCGGACGAGGGCGAGCGTGCCCGGACGCTCGCCGCACTGGTCGCCGGTCTCGCCGAACCGCTCCGGTCGCGCGCCCTCGCCGTCGTCGGGCGGTATCTGCGGACCGCCCGGGACCACTACTCGATGGCGGAGATCATCGGGCATGCCGGGCCGCACCTTCCGGCCCAGGATCTCCGGCAGGCGATCAAGCGGGTGTTGCGGCATCCGCTGCCCGGTGACACCCACGGCTATGACGTACGCCTGCTCGTGCGGCTTGCCGAGCACATGTCGCCGGCGCAGCAACGACGGGCGCTCCGGCGGGTACGAGAACTTCGACACGGGCGCGGACCGGCCCTCGCCGGACTGATCGCGGTGCTGCACCCGGACGTGGTGCCGGCGTCGCTGGCGGCGCTCGACGAGGTCGACGACCGGATGGGGTGGATGGAGGCCGCCGTGCAGCTCGCGGACCGCGCCGCGCGCACCCTGACGCCTCAGCTGCTGGCGAGAGCGCGCCTGGCCGACGACTTCGCCGCGCTGGCGCTGTGGGCGGCTCTCCTCAGCGGGCTGCCCGAGGATGAACGGAGGCCGCTGCTCGCCGAGGTTCTGGACCAACTCACCGAGCCGCACCAGCATCGGGATCACGCGTTCGACGTGCTGGTGACGCTGCTTCCGGCCGATCTGCTCGACCACGCGCTGACCAGGCTCCAGCGAATCGACGACGACCTCGCGGCGGCGCAGACGATCGCCGCTCTGCTGCGACATACGGCGGGCGATCACGACGTGGACATCGCCGCGCTGCTCACCCCGCGCGCTGCCGAGCCGGCCGAACGGCCCGCGGTGCGGCCACGATCGGCGAACGAAGTGCTGTCGGCGGCACGACGCGTCGAGCGCGTCGAGCAACGCGCCGCGATGGTCGCCCCCGTGCTCGACCACCTTCCCGCGGAGGCCGGCGAGCTGGTGCTGGCCTGGACGGTGGAGATGCTCGCCGGGGTGTGGACCGAGCCGGCCTTCTCGACGGTGTTACGCGCGATCGCGCCGCGCCTGACCGCCGACTCGTTCCGTGCCGTGGACGACGCGTTGTCCGTCGGACTCGGCGTCCACAGTCGTGCCCGGGCCCTCGGTGAGCTGGCACCGCACGTACCGGACGAATTGGTTCCGGATCTGGCGGCCGCGGCACTCGACCTGGCGGCCGGGCCGGAGCGTGGGCGGCTGCTGTCTCGGTTGGCTCCGCGCGTCGATCCCGGGAACCGGCCCGGCCTCGTCGAAACGGCGGTGCGTGATCTGGAACAGCCACCGGAACAGTGGCAGTACGGCGGGCACCGGCCGGAGCTGGCCGAGTTGGCGCCGCATCTGTCCGAGGAGCAGGCGGTCCGGATCCTCAACGCGTCGGCCGGGGACGACGAATGGGCGGAGGCCGTCGAGGCGATCGTGCCCTGGGCCGGCGAGGACCTCGTCGAGGAGATGATCGACCTCGCCGTCGGGCTGGACAAGGCCGGCGCGCGGGCTACCGCGGAGATCGCGCTGGCGGCGCGGGCGGCGCCGGACACCCGGATGAATCTGCTGGCCGACGCGGTCGCGGCCGTCGCCGAGAGCAGCGACCGGTCCCTCCGCGCGTTCCTGCTGGGCAAGCTGGTGCGGGCGGCGGACGGCCTCGGCGCGGCCTCGCTCGCCGTGCTCCTGCACGCGAGCCTGGATCACCTGGCGCACCGAGCACGCCCGGACCTGCTGAGCGATCTTGCCGCGCTGGCCCCGGTGCTCGACGGCGCGGCTCTCGACGCCGCCCACGCCGTTGTCGAGACGACCCGATGGTGGCCCTAGCCGCCGCTGTCCGGGTTCCGACTGCGGGACACACATCCGGTGGCGTTGTCGCGCCGACGCCGGCACGGAAGCATGTCGGCTATGGCCAAGAAGGCGCTCCGGGACGTCATCGTGGTGCTTCCCGGCATCACCGGCAGTGTGCTGTGCGCGGACGGGCGCGACGTGTGGGGCTTGAGCGGCCGGGCCCTCTGGTCCGGGATCACCAGCGGCGGTGAGTCGCTGCAGCGGCTCCGGCTGCGCGACGGCGATCCGGGCGACATCGTGGCCGAGCGGTTGCTGCCGACCGCCCACCTCGTCCCCGGACTGGTCAAGATCGACGGTTACTCGGCCCTGGTCGGGCTTCTCCGGGAGACCTTCGAGACCGTCCCCGGCGGCAACTTCATCGAGTTCCCGTACGACTGGCGGCTCGACAACCGCATCGCGGCCCGGCGGCTCGCGCAGACCGTGGAGCGGGCGCTGCACGACTGGCGCCGGCACACCGGGAACCCGGCCGCCAAGGTCATCCTGCTGGCGCACAGCATGGGTGGCCTGGTCGCGCGGTATCACCTGGAGGTGCTGGACGGCTGGCGCGACTGCCGCGCCCTGATCACGTTCGGCACGCCGTACCGTGGTTCGCTCGACGCTCTCGACTACCTGGCCAACGGCTACAAGAAGGCGTTCGTGAACCTCACCGAGGTGATGCGCTCGTTCCCGTCGGTGCACCAGCTGCTGCCGATCTACCGCGCGCTCCGGGTCGGCGACGAGTTTGTGCGGGTCGCCGAGACCGACGGCCTGCCCGGGGTCGACGCGGCGCTGGCCGCCGACGCGCTCGCCTTCCACCGCGAGATCGAGGCCAAGGTGACCGAGCACGAGGACGACGAGGACTATCGCCGCGACGGCTACCGGATCGTCCCGATCGTCGGCACCCGCCAGCCGACGTTGCAGTCCGGTGTGTTCGCCGGCGGCCGGGTGACCGTCGGCCGGGACCTTCCGGCGGACATCGATCCGCTGCTCGCCGACGGCGACGGCACGGTGCCGCGGGCGTCGGCCATCCCGATCGAGTTGTCCGAGGCCTACCGCGACACGTTCGTGCCGGAGCGCCACGGCTCGCTGCAGTGCAACGCCGCCGTCCTGGCCGACCTGCGCGGGCGGCTGGAACAGTCGCAGGTGCGCGGCCTGCGCGCGATCCGGGGACCGGCGGAGAGCGAGGTCGCCGCCGAACGGCCCGGCATCGCGCTGGACCTCGACGACCTGTACCTGCCCGGCGAGCCGGTCACGATCCGGGCCGAGCCGGTCAACACCACGTCGGCCGTGTCGCTGTGGGCCCGGGTCGAGCCGGCCGAGCCGTCGCCCGGGTCGGCGGCGCACGTCGTCGAGGTCACCCCCGGCGGCAAGATCGAACTGGGTGGGCTCCCGTCCGGCGTCTACCGGCTGACGGTCGAGCCGGTGCACCTCGGGCCGTCGGCCCCGCCCGCGGTGCACGACATCTTCGCCGTCGCCGGAGCGGCCGATGAGCCCGGGTAGCAGCGGCGTACCGGCCTGGCCGGCCTGGCCGCGCGCCGACGAGCGGGGGCTGGTCCGCTTCGTCACGCCGCGGGCGAGCCGCTGGCAATCGCTGGAGGTCAGCCGGTTCGACCTGGCCGCGCGGCCGGACCGGTGCCGTGCCGTCGCGGAGGCGATCTACGACGCCCTGCGCGGCCGGGACATCCGGTACGCGCTGGAGGAGTATCACCCGTCCGAAGCGCTGCAGACCATCCGGACGCCGGCCGAGGTGCTGGTCGCGCCGCGCGAGGGCACCTGCCTCGACCTCGCCGCGCTGTTCTGCGGGTTGTGCGTGGCGTACGAGGTCCTCCCGGTCCTGGTCGTCGTCGACGGGCACGCGTTCGCGCTGTTCGGCACGACGCACGGCCTGCGCGACTGGAACGGCTACGACCGGCCGGGCCGGGAGCTGTTCGCCGCCGGCCCGGTCACCGACGCCGCCCGCCTCGCGGAGCTGGTCGACAGCGGCGCCTACCTGGCCGTCGAGTGCACCGGGTTCGCCCGCAGCGACCTGCTCGGGCAGTACCCCGGCCGGCCGGAGGCGCGGGGCCGCGTCGGCGGCCTGCTCACCTTCGACCAGGCGGTGGCCGCCGGGCGGGAGCAGCTCGGCCGCCCGCTGCGGTTCGCGATCGACGTGGCGATCGCGCACTACGACTGGCGGATGGAGCCGCACCCGGTCGAGTCGCTGCCCGGCGCGTACGCCACCGACATCTTCCGCCTGCTCGCGCAGGCGCCCGCCACCCTCGCCGGCGGGCTCAAGGTTCTCGACAGCGAACAGATCGTCGCCGAGCGCACCCGCGACTTCGTCGGCCGCGACTTCGTCTTCCGGGCGATCGACCGGCTGCTCGCCGATCCCGGGTTCCCCTCCGGCTACATCCTGGTCCGGGGCGAGCCGGGGATCGGGAAGACCTCGCTGATGGGCATGCTGGTCAAGACCCGTGGGTACGTGCACCACTTCAACGTCGCGCAGGACAACGTGCACAGCGCGCGGACGTTCCTCGCCAACGTCTGCTCCCAGCTGATCGTCCGGTACCGGCTGGACCACCTCGCGCTGCCCGCCGAGGCGACCACCGACAGCGCGTTCCTGAGCCAGTTGCTCGCCGAGGCCGCCGCGAAGGCCGGCGGCCGGCCGGTCGTCGTGGTGGTCGACGCGCTCGACGAGGCGGCGGACGACGGGCCGGCGAACCGGCTGTTCCTGCCCCGGGTCCTGCCGCCCGGCGTCTTCTTCGTGGTCAGCTCGCGCGAGGAGTTCAACTACCGGCTGGTCGTCGACCGGCGCGAGGACCTGTATCTGCACGACACCGGCGACGACAACATGGCCGACATCCGCACCTACCTGGTGGCCCAGTTGCGGGCGCACCCGGGGCTCGTGCCGGCGGCGAACGAGGACGAGTTCGTCGACACGCTCACCGAGAAGAGCCAGGGCAACTTCATGTACCTGGTCTACGTGCTCGCCGACATCCGGGCCGGGAAGATCTCGGTCGGCACCATGGACGACGTGCATCGGCTGCCGGCCGGCCTGCGCGCCTACTACGAACATCACTGGGCCACCATGCGGGCCCAGGACCGGGATCGCTTCGAGCGGATCTACGAGCCGGTGCTGCGGATCCTGGCGACCGTACGGGAACCGGTGGAGCTCGCGAAGATCGAGGAGTGGACGCGGGTGCCGCCGCCGCGGATCCGCGACGTGATCCGCGACTGGCGGCAGTTCCTCAACGAGACGCCGGTCCTCAACGAGACGCCGGCCGGCACCGGCGAGCCGCAGTACCGCGTCTACCACACGAGTTTCCAGGACTTCCTCGCCGTCGAGGGGGTCGGCCTGCGACCGTCCCACGAGCGGATCGCGATGACCGCCCTCGCGAAGATCCCGGGCTTGCTCGACGGATCGCCGTGACTTCCGGCGGCGACCCGCTCGGCGGGCTGTCGCCGTACGACCTGCGGCACCTCACCGAGCACCTCGGTTCCGCGGGCCGGCCGGACCAGTTGCATCGCCTGCTGTGGCTCACCGCCGGCGGTCCGGACGACCGGTCCGTGCGCAACGCCTGGTACGCGGCGAAGGAGCGCATCGCCGACCTCGACGGCTTCCTCGCCGACCTCGACGCCGCCTGGCGCGCGGCCGAGTCCGGTTCCGGGGCGGTCGCGGACCGCCTCGTCCACCAGGTGCGCTGCCTGCTGCTCACCGCGTCGGTGCGGGACTTCACCGAGAGCCTGCCGGCCGGACTCGTGCCGCTGCTGGTCGACGAGGGGCTGATGCCCGTCGAGCTCGCGCTCGGCCACACCCGGCTGATGTCGGCCGACGACCGGGTGCACGCGCTTTCCGACCTGGCGGTCCGGCTGCCCGCACCGGATCAGGACCGGGTCCTGCCGGAGCTGATCGAGCTGGTGCGCGGCCTGAAGCTTGACCCCGGGTACCAGTCCCGGCACGTCGCGGCCGCGGCGGACCGGCTCATCGACCCGCTGCGGGCCGCCGAACTGGTCCGCGTCCTGCCCGCCGTGGTCACCCGCCTCGCCGCGATGACGACGGTGGCCCGGCGGCTGCCCGGACCGGCCGGTGCCGACCTGGTGGCTGCCGCGTTGCGTACGGCCCGTTCGCTGTGCCGCGACCACGACCGCGACGAGGCGCTTGCCGCGGTCGCGGTGAACCTCACCGACCCGCCGCTCATCCTGGAGATCGCCCAGGAGATCAACCACGGTGGCTGCCGCGCCCGGGTCCTCGCGGCGGCCGCCGCCGCGCTGCCCGAGCCCCGCCGGAGCGAGATGGCAGCCGCCTCGCTCGCGGAGGTCGACCAGCCGTGGCCGCGTACGGACAATGATCCCGCGCTGCACGCGGTGGCCGCGCTGCTGCCGACCCCGCAGGCGCTGTCCGCCGCCCGCGCGATCTCGTACTCCGGTACCAGGATCGATGCGCTCGCCGGCATCGCCGACCGCCTGCCGGCCGCCGACGCCGGCCCGGTCTGGGCCGAGGCGGTGGCCGCGGCGCCGCCGGTCAGCCTGCTCGACGATCGCGTCAATGCCCTGCGCGGGCTGGCCACGCGGATGCCGCCGCCGCAGCGGGCCGCCGTGCTCGCCGAGGCGTTGGCACTGGCCCGGCAGGCCGTTCCGGACAGCCAGGGCTACCAAGGGCAGCTACTCGCCTCCCTCGTCCCGCTCCTGCCGGCGCGGGACCGGGCCGGCGTCGCTGCCGAAGCGGTCGCGGCCGCCCGCTCCGCCAACAACCCACGGTCCCGGGCCTGGACGCTGACCGTCGTGGCGGAGCAGTTGCCCCGCGACCTTCGCCGGCCGGTCCTCGTCGAAGCGCTCGCGCAGGCCCGCACACTCGAGGACGCCGACGAACGGGCCGCGGCGGTGTCCACTATGCAGCCGCGCCGGACCGTACGCGCGAAGGCGGCACCCGCGGATCGTGGCCGCCCGCGCGCCACGGCGGCGACCCAGTTGCCCGCCGGCCGGCGCCCGGCCGTCGTCCGGGAGGCCACCGAGGCGGTCGACAGCGCCGAGCACACCGCCCGGCTCGCCGTCGCCGCGACCGGCAGGACCAGCTCGGAGCTTCCGGCCGTCCGGGCGCAGGCGTTCGCGGCGGTCGCCCGGCGTCTCCCACCGGACCAGCGCGGCCCGGCCCTGGCCGCGCTGCTCGACTCCATTCGCGCCATCCCGGCCGAGTCCCACCGGATCTTCCCTCTCGCGGATCTGGCGGAGCTGTCGCCGGACCCCGGTCCCGCGGTGGACGAGGCCCTGCGTCTGGCGCCCGGCGGGTTCCGCGCGAGGGCCTTGGCCCGGGTGGCCGCGCACCTCCCGGCGCCGGCGCGCGCGGCCGTCCTGGCACAGGCGACGACCGACGCGGCCGGCGAGGCGCACCCGGTGTTCCGCCGCGACGCGTACGTCACCATCGCCGTCCAGCACGATCGCGGTGACCGAGCCGGACCCCTCATCGGCGCCCTGCGTGCCGTCCCGGAGATGGACCGGTCCGTCGACAACGTGTTCAGCCTGGCTCAGCTGGTCGAGAGGTTCCCCGACACACCCCCGGAGCAGCTGTACGAGACGTGCTCCCGCCTGTTGCGCGACCGGGCCGGGGAGCGGCGTGCGGCCATCCTTCGCGATCTCGCGACGCTCACGCCGGTGCTCGACCGGCTCGGCGGCGCCCGCACCCTGGACGGGGCGGTTGCGGCGATCATTCAGGTCGGGCAGTGGTTTCCGTAGGCGGCCGCGGCGGTCAGGGGGTGACCAGGCCGGTGCGATAGGCGACGACGACGGCCTGTACGCGGTCGCGGAGGCCGAGCTTGGCCAGGATCCGGGCCACGTGGGTCTTCACGGTCGCCTCGGACAGATGCAACCGGCCGGCCAGCTCGGCGTTGCTCAGCCCGTGCGCCAGCAGGCTCAGCACCTCCAGCTCGCGCGGGGTCAGCGCGGCCAGGTCCCGGTGCAGGGCCGGCGGGTCGTCGTCGCGGCGGGCGAACCGGTGCACCAGCCGGCGGGTGATCGCCGGCGCCAGCAGCGCGTCGCCGGAGCGGACCAGCCGGACCGCGCCGACGAGCTGCTCCGGGGTGACGTCCTTGAGCAGGAAGCCGCTGGCGCCCGCGGTCAGCGCCGCGTACACGTAGTGGTCGAGGTCGAAGGTCGTGAGCATGATGATCCGGGGGGCGTCGCCCGCGCCGGCCAGGATCTGGCGGGTGGCGGCGAGACCGTCCATGTCGGGCATCCGGATGTCCATCAGCACCACGTCGGGCCGGTGCCGCTGGACCGCGTCGACCGCCTCGGCCCCGGTCGTCGCCTCGGCGACCACCTCGATCCCGTCGGCGGTCAGGATCATCCGGAAGCCGGCCCGGACCAACGCCTGATCGTCGGCGACCACCACCCGCAGCGCCGCCGTCATGCGCTCTCCACCGGGATCCGGGCCTGGACGCGGTATCCGCCGGTGAGCCGGGGGCCGGCCTGCAGGGTGCCGCCGTAGACCGACAGCCGCTCGCGCAGGCCGATCAGCCCGCGCCCGGTGCCGGTGCCGGCGGTCGCGCCGGCTCGGCCGCCGGTGTCGGTGACCTCGACCCGCAGGTGGTCCCCGCCGTACTCGACCAGCACCCGCACCGACGCGCCGGCCGCATGCTTCACGGTGTTGGTCAGCGCCTCCTGCACCAGCCGGTACACGGTCAGCTCGATGCCGGACGGCAGCGGCCCCCGCCGGCCGCGCACGACCAGCTCGACCTCGACGCCCGAGTCGCGCATCCGTTGCACCAGCGCGTCCAGCCCGTCGAGCCCCGGCTGCGGCGCCAGGTCGGCCGCCGCGTCCTGGCCGAGCACGTCGCCGTCCATCGTGAGCAGCCCCATCACGTGCCGCAGCTCGGTCATCGCCGCCCGGCCCCCGGCCTCGACCGCGAGCAGCGCCGCCCGGGCCTGATCAGGCGTGGACTCCATGACCTTGCGGGCCGCGCCGGCCTGGATCACCATCACGCTGACATTGTGGGTCACCACGTCGTGCAGTTCCCGGGCGATCCGGGCCCGTTCGAACTCGGTCGCCCGGCGCAGTGCCTCGATCTGCTCGTGCTCCATCGCCGACATCCGGGCCTGGCCCTCGTCGGCGTGCTGCCGCCACCGGCGTAGTCCCTCGGCCGCCACCGCGATCGGGAGCAGGATCAGGAACGGCACCGCGCCGTCGGACACCGAGCTCGCGTCCGACTGCAGGCCGGCGTGCAGAATCGCGGCCGCCGGCAGGCTGGCCAACGCCGGAATCTTGTACGGGCTGAAGACCGCGGCGCTGTAGCCGGCGATCACGCAGGCGAAGAACGACAGCCGCAGCGCGGCCGGGTTGTCGCTGACCAGCACGGCGATCGTGAGCAGGACCCAGAGCGCCCCCAGCGGGTACCGGCGGCGGAACAGCAACGGCAGCACGACAAGCACGAGCAGGACCGTCGTCCAGCCGGTCCCGTCGTCCTCGACCGGCAGGAACGGCGGCCACACCTGGTCGGGCGGCAGCGGCCGGATCGGGGCGTCCGGGAAGGGCAGGCTGGGATCGACCGGGCCGTAGCGTGTCACCTTCGCGTCGCCGTGGCCGACGTCGCCCGCCTGGAGCGCGACGAGAGCCAGCCCCAGCGCCACGAGCGCGTCGAACACCCACCCCCGGCGGGACAACGGCGGCAGCGAGCTGACCGGACGCGCCAGCGACCGGATCGCCGCCCACCACCGGATGACCTTCGAACGCCCCGTCATCGGTTCATTCTCGCCGCCGGGCCGGGCCCGCGGTATCCGCCTCGGGATCGGCGCGGCTACATCGCCCGCCTACATCGCAAGGATGACGCCGCCGCGGCTCATCCCGATGCGGTACCGAAGATGCCTCCCGCTGCCGATGCGTCCGGTTCGTGCTCGCCCATAGCGTCAGCGCCGCCAGTTCACGACCACGTGAGGAGACGGGGACATGACCGCACCGCTGATCGAACTGCACGAGGTGACCCGCCGGTACGACGAGGGACCGCCGGCGCTGCGGGAGGTGTCGTTGGCAGTGCTGCCCGGCGAGGCGGTGGCGATCCTCGGCCCGTCCGGCAGCGGCAAGTCGACGATGCTCAACCTGGTGGCCGGGCTGGACCGGCCGAGCACCGGCACGGTCACCGTCGACGGGGTCCGGGTCGACGAGCTCGGCGAGGCGGCCTCGGCCCGGTATCGCCGGGCCCGGATCGGCCTGGTCTTCCAGTTCTTCAACCTGCTCGACGACCTGACCGTCGCGGACAACGTCATGCTGCCGGCGCTGCTGGCCGGGATGGGCCGCGGCACCGCCCAGCGCCGGGCCACCGAGCTGCTCGACCGGCTCGGCGTCGGCCGGCACGCCAAGGCGTACCCGGGACGGCTCTCCGGCGGGGAACGGCAGCGGGTCGCCGTCGCCCGGGCGCTGATGAACCGGCCACCGCTGCTGCTGGCCGACGAGCCGACCGGGGCGCTGGACACCGCGTCCGGCGAGGACGTCATGCGGCTGCTCACCGAGCTGCACGCCGACGGCCAGACCATCGTCCTGGTCACCCACGACCTGGTCCTGGCCGAGCGGTGCGCGACCCGGACCGTCCAGCTTCTCGACGGGCGGGTCGCCGCCGACACCGCGCTGGACCCGGTCCGATGAGCGCGCTCGCCAGGGTGGTCCGCGCCGGGGTGGGCCGGCGACGCGTCCAGACGATCGTGGTCGGCCTGGTCGTGATGATCGCGGTGACCTCGGCCGTCCTCGGCGGATCGCTGATGGTGGCCTCGAAGGGCCCCTTCGACCGGGCGTTCCGCCAGCAGCAGGGCGCGCACCTCACCGCACAGTTCAACGCGCGAAAGGTCACCGAGGCGCAGCTCGCCGCGTCGGCGCACGCCGCCGGGGTCGCGGCGTCGGCGGGACCGTTCCCGACCGCGCAATTGGTCCTGACCGACCCGGAGGGCCACCCGATGCCGCCGGGGAACGTCGTCGGGCGCGCCGAGGCGGGCGGCACGGTCGACCGGATCACCCTCGTCGAAGGCCGATGGGCGACCGGCCCCGGGGAGATCGTGCTGGCCACGGGGGAGCAACTGCGGTTCTCGCCGAAGGCGATCGGCCGGCGGTGGAAGGTGGCCGACGCGCCGGGCAGCCCGTCGGTGACCGTCGTCGGGGTCGCCCGGTCGGCCACCGGGACCGCCGACGCGTGGACCACCCCGGCGCAGCTCGCCGCCTGGACCGGGCGCGACGGCCCCCGCACGTACCAGATGCTCTACCGCTTCACCGCGGCCGGCACGGCCGCGCAGGTCCAGGCCGGCCGGACCGCGGTGGAGGCGGCCGTCCCCGCCGGTGCGCTCGCCGGCGCCGCGTCGTGGCTGGACGTCCGCCGGGAGGCGATCGCCGACACCATTCTGCTGGTGCCGTTCCTGATCGCGTTCGGCGTGCTGGGCGTGGTCATGGCGGTGCTGATCATCGGCAATGTGATCGCCGGCGCGGTCTCCACCGCCACCCGCCGGATCGGCATCCTGAAGGCGCTCGGTTTCACCCCGGCTCAGGTGGTCCGGGCCTACGTGAGCCAGGCGCTCCTGCCGGCCACGGTCGGTGCGGCGCTCGGGGTGGTCGCCGGCAACCTGCTGACCGTGCCGATCCTCGGGCAGACCAACCGGCTTTACGGCACGAACGACAACGGGGTCGCGCTCTGGGTGGACGCGGTGGTGGTCGGCGGTGCGCTCGCCATCGTGGCGCTGACCGCCTTGGCCGCCTCGGCGCGGGCCGGCCGGTTGCGCAGCGTCGACGCGCTCGCCGTCGGCCGTACCCCCCGGCCCGGTCGTGGCCAGTGGGCGGCCCGGCTGACCAGCCGGTTGCCGTTCTCCCGGCCGGTGACCCTCGGCCTGGCCCATCCGTTCGCCCGGCCGGTACGGGCGGTCAGCATCATCGCCGCGATCGCGTTCGGTGCGGCCGCGGTCACCTTCGCCGTCGGGCTCGGCACGTCACTGAACCGGGTCCAGGACGTCGAGGACATGGCCGACGTCCAGGTCGGGGCGCCGCACCGGATGGAAAGGGGCGAGCCGCCACCGGGACCGCAGGCCGTGCCGCCGTCGGGACCGCAGGAGCCGCAACCGTTCGCCGATCCGGCCGCGATCGAACGGGTGATCGCCGCGCAGGCGGGCACCGGCGGGTACATGGGCGTGGCGCACAGCGAGACCACCGTGGCCGGGGTCGCCGGGAAACTCGAGACGGCCGCCGTCACGGGGCCGGATGCGGCGCGCTACTACCGGATGGTGTCGGGCAGCTGGCTGACCGGGCCGGGTCAGATCGTCGTCGCGACCCCGTTCCTGACCGCCACCGGCAAACGGGTGGGCGACAGCATCGTCCTGACCGGCAAGGGCACCGAGATCACGGCCCGGATCGTCGGGGAGGCGTTCAACACCGAGAACGACGGCATGCAGATCGTCACCGACGTTGCCACCCTCCGCGCGGCCGAGCCGAAGCTGGCGCCCGAGACGTACTTCGTCACCGTGCGATCCGGCACGGACGCCGGCGCGTACGCGAAGACGTTGTCGACGGCGCTCGATCCGATCGGCGCGGTGGCCGACCCCCTCAGCCACGCCCCCGACGAGATGATCATCATCGTCGACACGCTGACCGGGTTGCTGAGCCTCATGCTCATGGTCGTCGCCGGCCTCGGCGTGCTGAACACGGTCGTCCTGGAAACCCGGGAACGAGTCCACGACCTGGGGGTGCACAAGGCGCTCGGGATGACGCCGCGGCAGACCACCGCGATGGTGATCGCGTCGGTGGTGGTGTCCGGCCTGGCCGGTGGCGCGGCCGGTACGGCGCTCGGCGTCCTGCTGCAACGTACGGTCATCACCGAGATGGCGAGCAGCGTCGGCTTCCGCCTGCCCGGCGCGGTCCTCGACGTGTACGGCTCGGTCGATCTGCTGCTCTTCGGCCTCGCCGGGCTGGTGATCGCGGTGGTCGGCGCGCTGCTGCCGGCCGGCTGGGCGGCCCGGACCCGGGTCGCGGTGGCGCTGCGCACCGAGTGAGAGCGAACCGAGCCCGCCGCTCACGGGGGCGGCGGGCTCGGCCGCCTAGAAGCCGGCAACGGGTGGAATGCCGAGAGCCCTGCGCAGTGCTCGGAACCGGACCGTCCACATGTGGCGAGCCGCTTCCGCGCCGGGCGCGTAGTGCTCGGCGGCGTGATAGACGCCGGGATAGACGTGCAGCTCGGTGGGGACACCCGCGGCGAGGAGCCGCTGCGCCAAGGCGAGGTCCTCGTCTCGGAAGACGTCAACGGTTCCCACGTCGATGAACGTCGGCGGCAGACCGGCCAGGTCCTCGGCGTGCAGCGGAGCGGCATATCCGTCGGGCTCCTGCCCGGCGAGGAACCACGCCCACGCCTCGACGTTGGTCCGGCGGTCCCATGCCCCGACCTCGGTGACCTGGTGAGCCGACGGCGTGGTGTTCCGGTGGTCGACCATGGGGTAGGGGGCCATGACATAGCAGAGCGCGGGCCCGGCCAGGTCGCGCGCCTTGAGGGCGGTGGCAAGGGCCAGGTTGCCGCCCGCGCTCCCGCCGAAGACCGCCAGCCGGCCCGGGTCGAAGCCCAGCGAGGTCGCGTTTTGGCTCATCCAGCGGAGGGCGGCGTAGCAGTCGTCGACCGGCGCCGGATGTGGATGTTCAGGCGCCTTGCGGTAGTCGGTGGAGACGACGAGTGTGCCGAGTTCCTCGCAGATCCGCATGGCTGTCGCGTGCTCATAGTCGAGGTCGCCGACCTGCATTCCGCCGCCGTGAATGAAGAACACGGCGGGCGAGTCCGGCTGTGGCCGTCGGGGCCGGTAGATGCGTACCGACACGTCTGCGCACCCGATCGGGCCGGGCACCCGCACGTCCTCGGTGGAGCACGTCTGGGTCGCCTTGACCGCCTCGACCAGTTCTGCCGCGTGCGCGGCCTCGATGCGCCTACGCTCCGCAAGGTTCTCGATGGCGTACACCCCGCCGGGAAACATCTCCAGCAGCTCGTCCAACGGTGCCCGTAGCTCAGCATCGAGGGCGTCGCGCTGACTGATCTGCACAGCACTCCGTTGAGTCTCCCGGCGGCTCACCGGTCCTCCCTCGCGTCCACCAGGAAGCGGGTGCCGCGACGAGGGCGCAGGTAGAGCACCTCGTAGCCGAGCGCGGCGACGACGATCCCGGCGGTGATGGCCAGGTCCGCCGGAGCCGACTTCGACAGGGCGTAGACCAGGGCGATGATCACCACCACCGGAGCCAGCGGCCACAGCGGCATCTTCCAACCGGCGTGCGGCGTACGACGGACGGCGAGCGCCCCGACGGCCAGCAGCAGGTAGACGGCGGCGATGATGATGCCGGTGATCCCGAGCAGGGACTCGATGTCGGAGAAGTAGGCGAACACGGCACCGGGCAGCGCCACCGACAGTGTCGCCACGACCGGCGTGTTGAAGCGCGGATGCAGCCGGGTGAGCGCGGCGTTGACCGGAGCGGGCCACGCCTGGTCACGCCCCGACGCGAACATCACGCGGCCGTTCTGCAGCACCATAACGATGACCGCGTTGAGGATCGCCAGCGCGACGGCGGCGTTCACGGCGGCGGCGACGCCGGGGCCGGCCCAGGCCTCGACGAAGGCGGGGAAGCCCAGCACCCCCAGATCCTTGAGCGACCCGGCGCCCACGACGACGGCGGCCGTCGGCACGACGATGACCGTCGCGGCGATGAAGATCGACCCGAAGACCGCACGCGCCACGTCACGGCGCGGCTCGATCATCTCCTCGGCCAGGTACGACGCGGTGCCGAAGCCGTTGACTACGAGCATCGAGACGACCAGCCCGGACACCAGGACGCCGAGCGTGAACGGCGAAAGCGTCCCGTCGGTCAGCGCCTCCGGCCGCACCAGCGTGCTCACCGGGCGTTGGGCGTGCGTGAAACCGAGGAAGGCGACGACCGCGGCCGCGAGGACCTCCAGGGCGAGGAAGCAGCTGGTCACGAACGCGTTCGCACGGACGTCGAGGATGGCCGTGCCCGTGGCGAGCAGCATCACGACCGCACCGGTGGTGGCCCGGTCGAGGTCGGCGATCGAGCTCAGGTAGTCCGCGGTGCCGAGCGCGATGATCGGCGGGATGACCACGAGCAGGGCGGCCGTCAACACAAAGGTCAGCCAGCCGAGCGTGCGCCCGAGCGTGTGGGTGATCATCGCGTACTCACCGCCGGAACTCGGCGTGCGCGTGCCCAACTCGGCGTAGCAGGCGCCGACGGCTATCGAGACGACGACGCCGAGGAGCAACGCGATGACCACACCCGAGCCCTGCGTGGCCAGCAGCTCGGGAACGATGATGAAAAGACTGGATGCCGGCGTGATGCACGAGACGGTCAGCAGGATCGCCGCGTTCACTCCGAGCACCGGCTTCAGCCGGCCCGACGCCCCGGCGGGCGGCTCGGCGGTCATCCCGGTGGGGGTCAGCGCCATCGTGGCTCCTAGGTTTGAAAGGCTTTCAAACTATGGCTGGCGTCACTATGCGGCTCCTCGTGGCTAGAGTCAAGCGGTGACCGGTCAGGAACTCAGGCGACACCGCCGGCTCGAGCGTCCGCGCGAACGGGTCATGCAGGAGGCGTGGGCGCTGCTCGCCGAGCGCGGCCTGGCCGACCTGAGCCTCTCCGAGCTCGGGCGTCGCCTGGACACCAGCGCCGGTCACCTCTCCTACTACTTCGGCAGCAAGAGCGGCCTGCTCCTGGAGCTGCTGCGGTGGAGCGAGGACGAGCTGGCCGAGCAGTTGGCAGCCGTGCTGGAGTCCGGCGGCTCGGCCGAGGATCGACTGCACAGGCTGTGCGTGCTCAACTTCCCGCGCGCCGCCGGCGACCCCCGCTGGCTGCTCTGGGTCGAGCTGTGGCCGCGGGTGCTCCACGAGCCGGCCCTGCGCGAGGCTCAGCGCGAGTACGACGCGGCCTGGCGCACGGCGATCACCCGGATCCTCGGCGAGCTGACCGACGACGCCGAGATGCTCACCCAGCGAGTGGTCGCCCTCATGGACGGGCTGAGCGTGGCCCTGCTGACGGGTGACACCACGCTCACCGTGGAGCAGGCGTGGGCGCACGTGAAGGCGCTGCTGCCCGCGACGGATCGTGCTGGGCCGGCTCACCGGCCGCGAACGATCGGCGCTACAGGCGGTTGAGATCGATCGTGTTCGCGATCGCCCGCATGCCGGCATCGTTGGGGTGCAAGCCGTCGCCGGAGTCGTACCCGGCCCGCAGCCTGTCGGGATCGGCCGGGTCGGCGAGCGCGTGGTCGAGGTCCACGACGGCGTCGTACTCGCCGCCGGTGCGGATCCAGTTGTTGACCGCGTCGCGCACCTGCTCGCCTCGATCGGTGTAATAGCCGGGCGGGTCCGTCGTGCCCTTGAACGGCAGAATGGTCGCGCCCAGCACCCGAACGCCGTGGGCATGTGCGGCGGCGATCAGGGCCCGGTGACCGCCGATCAGCTGGGCCGGCGTCGGCGGCCGGCCGCTCGTGCCGACGCCGATGCCGAGGTCGTTGACGCCCGCCAGGACGATGACCGACCGGACCCCCGGCTGGCCGAGCGCGTCTCGCTGGAACCGGGCGGTCGCCCGGTCACCCGTCCCGTCCGCGTCGGTGAGCACCCGGTTGCCGCTGATGCCAGCGTTGACGACGCCGAGGCCGCGTCCGGCCGCCACGAGCCGCTCCGCCAACTCGTCGGGGTAACGGTTGTCCGCGTCGGGCGTCGACCCGAACCCTTCGGTGATGGAATCGCCGAACGCCACCACGGTGCCCCGGTCGCCGGGCGGCGCCGCGCCGGTGACATCCAGCCCGGACAGGTAGTACCAGGACTGCGACGTCTCGCCGAACGCCTGCGCGGCCGGGTCGGCCAGATGGTTGCCGGCGGACCGGTACGAGGTGGCGATCGCGGACGGGTGAAATGACGCCGGTCCGGTGGGCGCCGCGAAGTACAGCGTCACGGTCAGCCGTTCGAGCGCGGCGACGGTCAGCGGCACCGGGTCGGAGGCGAGCTCCCGGCCGGCCGGCACGGTGGTCGACCGATGACCGCCGAACGACAGCGTTTGCTGCGTCCCCGGCCGGACGGCGGCGCCCGCCGCGGCGCGGCCGATCGACGCGCCGGTCAGCCGGAGCGGCCCGGTGCCGAACACGTTGGAGATCCGGATCCGCACGGTCGATCCGCCCCGGCCGGCCCGGACCGGTTGGCGCAGTGACTGGTCGCTGAACTCGCCGGACCAGTTGGGCATGCCGAAGATGTCGGGCGTGGCCGCGACCATCGAGGTGGACCAGGTCGCGGTCCACCGGTCGCCCGGCGGACCCGGCGGCACGGCGGCGGGCGGAGCGTCCGCCAGCAGCGCCACGACAAGTGCGACCAGAACGGTGAACGCCGCGAGAAGCCGTCCCCAGAAATACCGGATCATGGATGCCTACCTGGTCCACCACGGTTTGGTGACCGCGCGGACCGCGTTGGACCCGCAGTGGATCTCGCCGCCTCCGGTGTGGTGGCTGGTGTAGTCGTCGATGTGGCCGACCTGCATGCCCACCTTGCGGTAGGTGCGTTCGACGGCGTCCGCGAACACGTCGCGGCCGTTGACCACCGGCCCCCATTGCTTGGGGGCGAGGTAGTGCGTGCGGTCGACGACGATGCCGTTGACCGCACCCGGCAGGAGCGCCCCGAAGGAGCCCTTGCCGTATTCGATCGGATCGTCCTGGGCCGTCGCCGCGTCGAACGGGCGGTCGGGCGCGTAGGTGCTTGCCGCGTTCCCGGCCGGCGGTGTGAAGCCGGGCGGCAGGTTGCCGGGGGGTGGGCCGCCGAATCCGAGAGCGTCCTTGCTGTACAAGGCTGGGACGCCGATCACCTCGTCGCGCTGGACTCCGGTTTCGTCCATGAGGATCTTCAGGTTCCGGTCGATCGCGTCGGCCGCTTCGGTGTTGCCGGCCACGAACTTCTGGTCGGCCAGCAGTTGGGCGACCGTCACGTTCGGGGCGTCCTGGTGGCTGATGGCGCGGACGGCGCCGTGCCCGGCGGCCTGTGTCGTACGCAGCAGCTCGACGCCCGCCCGGGGGTCGGCGACCGCGATCGTCCAGCCGCGCGGATTGTCCGCGGGCAGGAACTGGACGAACTCGTCGACGTGCCCGATGAACAGCCATGAGGTGTCCAGTTTCAGCGGGTCCTGGATGCCCTGCGACGCGAACAGGGTGAGGGCCTGCTCGCCCAGGTTCGCGCCCGGTCCCGCGTCGCCGTGGATGATCCGGCCCGCCGGGAACGACCGTCCGTTGTGTTCGTACGGGGGGATCGTCTCCAGGTTGCCGAACGAGGCGACCTGGTGATAGCCCTTGCCGCCGGTCTGCACGGCGCCGAACCCGGGACCGCGCAGGTCGAAGACCGCGCGGCCGCCGACGCGGCCGGGCTGGGCCGACCGGATCGCGATCTCGATGGTGCGGGTCGTGCCGCCCGGGCCGGGCATCGACACGTACCCGAACTCGACGAAATCCTGCGCCCAGGTGTCGTCGGTGGCCATGGTCTTCAGCGTGACGCCGCCGGCCTTGCCCGCCGCGTCGGCGAGGTCGCGGACGAACCTCTGGTGGTCGGCGTTGTCCGCGCTGCGCGGGACGAACAGGGTCGTGGCGCGCTCGGTGTGGTTGTGCAGGATCAGCGGTGCGACGGCCATGGGTACCGAGTCGGACGACGTACGGTCTCCGTCGGACACCTCCACCCGTACGGTGAACCGGCCGTCCCAGACCGCCTTGTCCCGCACGATGTCGCGTGAGTCGACCCCGAACTCAACCCCGGACCGCAGGTCCTGCGCGGTCAACGTCGCGCCGGACCTCAGGAACGTCCACGCGTCACCGGTCTTGCGGAAGACCCGGATCCGGCCCTGCGGGTCGCCGTCGACCCGCAGCGTCCCCGTCGCCCGCTCGGATGCCGCGGCGAACGGGAGCATCCGTACGGGCGCCAGGTTCTGCGGGGCGTGCGCGGTGTAGTCCGCGGCGTCATGACACGCCTCGAGCTGGTTGTCGCCGGCGGTGCTGCGGGTGTCGGGGCAGCGGACGCCGCCGCTCACGCCGATGTTCGGCAGCACCAGCGCGCTGCCGGTCCGCGCGTCGCCTCGTCCCGCCGCGTCGACGACCCCGTCACGGTCGACGTCCGCGACGAGGCGGACGCCGTCCGGCGTTCGCCCCGCGGCACGTACGACCGCGACGAAAACGGCGCTCGAAACGGCGAGGAACACGGTCGTGACTATGATCAGACTACGGCGATGCCAGCGGCTCGACTCCATACGCCGACCGTAGGCAGCGATCACTCGACGCGGACCGCATCGAGTGGCGGTTCCCGCCCCGCCACCATTCGTCGCTTTTCCAGCCGGATGGCGGGCTTGGCATCCCCCCGGCCCGATGGCGAGCAGGGGTTCAGCCGGCCGCACGGCCGCGCGCTGAACGCCGTCGACCGGCTCGCCGAGCGGGCCGCCACCCTCCGCTGAGCCGGTCTAGGGGCAGCCCGGCGGCAAGGGGACGGCACCCATCACCAGCGACGGCGCGGCGAGACGCCGGGAGACCAGCTCGAGCAGTTCGGCGGTCGCCGCGCGCCGGCCGAAGAACATCGGCTCGTCGTCGACGTCGAAGCGCTGCAGGCCGCGATAGGGCGCGGTGGCCCACCGGGGCGGGGATCCGCCGCGCCGGCCTGCCGTGGCGCGGGGATGGACTGCTCCGCGCTGTTCATCAGGATGATGGTCTTGACCTGGCGCATCTCGTTGCCGAGGGCGGCGGTGGTGGCCTGGAGCCGGGCGAGGTCGTCGACGAGGTCATGGGTGAGCACCCGGACGTCGGCGAACTCCTTGAGGCCGCCGTTCAACCTGGCGATGATCTCGCGGCTGCCCGCCTCGAAGGTGGCCGACAGGAGCTCGCCCATCGCGCCGACCTCGTGCAGGAGCGCGACGATCTCGGCGCGGAGGGCCGCGGCGTCGGGGCCGGACCGGAGGGCCTCGACGATCTCTCGCTCGACGTCGGCCAGGCTCGGCTCGCGGTCGCCGCCGGCCGGCACGCGGTCGAGCACCGGGTCAGCTTGTCGCTGAGCAGGTTGGCGCCCAGCGAGCCGAGCAGCTCGGTGTGGCTCTGATCGCCGGTCAGCAGCGGGCTGACCGCCATCGCGCACAGCCCGCCGATGATTCCGAGCGGGCCGGCCCAGCGCTGCCCCAGTTCCTTGAGCTGCCCGCGCAGTCCGCTGCGGACCCCCTTGCGCATGCTCTCGACGGCAGCGGCCTTGTCTGCCACTCGACCCCCTGGCGGCGCCGGTCGATCAGATTCGTCGCCACGCTACCAAGGGCAATCGGGCAATCACAGAAACGGATGGCTGTGCCGAGGCGACGAACGGCCTACCCCGTCCAGGGCCACGGGCGGCGCGAACCGGAACGCATCCCTTGTCCGGGGGAGGCGCGGCCGGCCCGGTGTTGAATATGGTCGTCCCTCATGGACACCCCCACCCGGTGGGACGCCGACACCCTCGCCGGCGCCCTCGACGCGCTGGCGGAGGTGCCGGCCTGGCGGATGTCGGCGCAGCGGTGGGATCGGGTCGGCCTGATCCTCGACCGGATGGCCGCGGCGTTCGCCGGCGGTGACGGCCAGGAGCTGCGCGAGGCGGTCGCCGGCCTGCGGCTCAGCGGCCCGCGGCGGGTCAGCCGGGTGGGCTCCGATTCCGGTACGGGCGTGCCCGGCCGGGTCATCGAGCGCCGCTCCGCGCTGATCCGCACGTTGAGCCGGGAACAGCGCGATGCTGGTTGAGCAGGAGCTCGTCGCGCATCTCTACGCGCCGCTGTACGGCCCACCGGCCGACGCCGCGCTGGCCCAGGCCCAGGCGATCTGGCAGGCCTGCGGCACGCGGCTCGGGATGACCCAGCCGATCGTCGAGACCGGACTCCCCGGTGAGCTGCCGGCCGACCCGGCGATCGCGCCGGAGGGCCCGCTGGCCGCCGTCGAGGATCCCTCGGCCGACTTCCAGGCGGTGGCGCGGCGCGAACACGACCTGCTGAACCTCTCGGTGGGGATGGCGGCGCCGCCGGGCGCCCCGCGGCGGCGCCGGGGGATGGCGGCGGTGCTGCCGCCCGGCTGGCACGAGTTCACCCGCTGGTGGGGCGCGCTCACGGCGGACGGCACCGACGCCCTGCTCGGCGAGGCGCTGGTCTACCTCGCCAAGACCGATGACCCGGCGGCGGCCGACCCGCGGGCCGCGCTGCCGCCGCGGGCCGACGACGGCGACCGGTGGTGGAGCCGCGGCGCGACCCTGGACGGTTTCGCGTACTGGGAGGTGTCACCGCGCGGCTTCCACCGTGCCCGCCGGATCGTGGTGCTGGCCCGGCCCGACGAGGACGAGCGGCTCAGCGGGCTCGCGTGGAGCACCGGGGGCGCCGAGCTGCCGGCGCTCGGCCGCTACCTGCTGCACGCCGCGCAGCTGCGCTACCTGGGACGGGTGCACGACGGCGGGCACGAGCCGGCCCGGATCCGGGAGCGGGTCACCGGCCGGCTCGACCGGCTCACCGAGCTGCTGGCCGCGCCCGACCGGGCCGAGGAGGCCGCGGCGCTGCGCGGCGAGCTGGTCGCGGACGAGGCGGCGCTGAACGCCACCCTGGAGGCGCTGGAGCGGATGGGCCGCAGCGTCGAGATCAGCCGGGACAACCTGACCTCGGCCATTGCCGGGCCCGCCCTGCCGGACACCGAGATCGCCGGCCGCCTCGCCCGGCGGATCGCCGACGACATCTACTATCTGGAAACCACCCGCAAGCGGGCCGAGCGGACGCGCGGCCTGGTCGGGCCGCCCGCCGTCCGGGCCAGGCCGCGCGGCGTCCCGGCGGACTCCCGGGTCGAGCACCGCATCGGGTTCGGGGTGGACGTGGTCGGCTACGGCAAACGGTCGACCCCGGCGCAGGCCGTCCTGCAGACCCGGATCTCGGCGGTGCTCACCGCGGTGCTCGGCGGCCTCGGCATCGAGGTGCACGACACCGACCGCCAGCCGGCCGGCGACGGCCTCATGGTCGTGCTGCCGCCCGGCGTCGAGGCGCCCACCGTCCTGCCGGGGCTGCTGCACGGCTGGCGTACCCGGCTGGCCGCCGACAACGGCGCACATCCCGAGGACCACGTCCGGCTGCGGATGTCCGTCGGTGCCGGGCCGCTCACCGCCGCGCCGCTGGGCTTCGCGGGCCGGGCCATCATCGAGATCGGCCGGCTGCTCAACAGCGACAGCCTGCGCCAGGCCGTGCGGGACCGGCCGGACGCGGACGTCGTCGTGCTGGTCGCCCCTCGGCTGTACGCGGACGTGGTCGGCGAGGGCCATCCCGGCCTGGATCCCGCACAGTTCGAGCAGGTGCCCGTACGCGTCAAGGAGCTCGACTCGCATGCCTGGCTGTGGACCGGTGCTACGCCGGGGTGAGGCCGTCGGCGAGGCGGCGCAGGCCGGCCGGGTCGAGGATGGTGATGCGGCGATAGGCCGTACCGATCAGCTTGCGGTCGCGCAGTTCGTGGACCGCCTTCTGCACGGTGGCCCGGGCGATCGCGATCATCGCGGCCAGTTCGGGCTGGCTCAGCGGCACGACGATCTCGATGCCGCCGGCCGGCCGCGGCCGGCCGCACACCTCCGCGATCTCCACGAGCAGCCGGGCCAGCCGGATGTGCGCGGGGAACGC